>Ga0066789_10000466_pt1 | contig 16063 bp, 16 predicted proteins | sample OrgsoiDNA2013049_FD_70960 | JGI IMG/M metagenome (GOLD analysis project Ga0066789, IMG submission 70960) | Permafrost soil microbial communities from the Arctic, to analyse light accelerated degradation of dissolved organic matter (DOM) -... | ecosystem: Environmental > Terrestrial > Soil >...
ATCGGGATGGCGGCATGTCGCGGGACAGGGTGCTCGATCACCTGACCGAGATGGTCGAGGCGACGGATCTGCCGATCAATGCCGACTTTGAAAGCGGATTCGCGCCGGATGCGGCCGGCGTCGCGGAAAGCGTCAGGCTCGCCGTCGAAACCGGGGTTGCGGGATTGTCGATCGAGGATTCCACCGGCGATGCGTCCCGTCCGCTGTACGAACTCGACACGGCCGTCGACAGGATCCGCGCCGCGCGCAAGGCCATCGACAAGGCGGGCGGCGATGCGCTGCTCGTGGGTCGAGCCGAATGTTTCCTGCACGGACGGCCCGACATCGAGCACACGATCCTTAGGCTCAAGGCCTACGCGAATGCGGGCGCCGACTGCCTCTATGCCCCCGGGGTGCGCACATCCGAGCATATCGGCGCCGTGGTCGCGGCCGTGGCGCCGAAGCCGGTGAACCTCCTCATGGGTTGGGCCGCGGATCTTACGTTGAGCGAGATCCGCGCGCTCGGCGTGCGCCGGGTCAGCGTCGGCGGCGCGCTTGCCCGCTCGGCCTGGGGCGGCTTCATGCGCGCGGCCAAGCTGATCGTCGAGCAGGGCAAGTTCGACGGTTTCGCCGACGCGGCGTCGGGCCGGGAACTGGACTCGTCTTTTTCCGTTGAACTAAGGACGCGGTAGCTGCACCAAGCCGTCCACCGGCAGTTGGGCGGCAGCGTGGTGGCCTCTGAACAGCCTGCCCTTCTCGGCAAGGAGCACGAATAGCAGACTCGCGAGTCCGCAGCACAGCGACCCGGCCGCCAGGGGCAATGCCGTGCCGTTGAATTGCCGCCCGATGAGGGCGCCGACGAGCGCTCCCCCTAAGGTCGACACGAAACCCTGTAAGGACGCACCGATGCCTGCAACCGAGGCGACCGGGTCCATGGCCATCGCGCCGAAATTGGAAATCGACAGCGCAAAACACGCCATGGTCGCGGACTGAAATGCGACGAAAGTCCACAGCTGCTCGAGCCCGAGGGCTGCGATCAGCGTATGCGAGCCGGTGATGACGAGGTAGGTGAGCAGCGCCGTGTGCGATATCCGGCGCATGCCGAAGCGCTCGACGATTCTGGAATTCAGAAAGGCGGCGACCCCCATCGTCGTCGCGCACAGCGCAAACATCGAGGGCATGAGGCTCGCACGGTGAAACACCTCCCCGAACATCTGCTGCACCATGCCGACATAGGCCATGATGCCGCCGAACATGACCGACATCGCCAGGGTGTAGCACAGCGAGGCCCGGTTGAGGATCACCAGGCGAAACGCGCCCAGGATGTGGGAAGGGTTCAGCGTCAAGCGGTATTCCGGGTGCAGGGTCTCCGGCAACCGCAATAGCACCCACAACCAGACGATCGCGGCAAACACGCCGCACACGATGAATATGTAGCGCCACGGCGCCAGCCAAAGAATTAGCTGACCCAAGCTCGGCGCGAGGATGGGAATCGTCAAGAACACCATGAAGGTCAGCGACATCACGCGAGCCATGTGCCTTCCTGAATACAGGTCGCGGATGACCGAGCGGGTCACGATCACGCTTGCCGCCGCGAGTCCATGGACGAAGCGCCACATGAGAAGCGTGTGGAAGCTGCCGGCAAGGCCGCAGAGCAGCGCCGCCAGAACATAGAGTCCGAGTCCGCCGATCAATATCGGCCGCCTGCCGAAGCGATCCGAAATCAGCCCCCAAAAGAGCTGGCCCACGCCTAAACCCGTCATGTAGGCGGTGACGATCCATTGAACGTGATTCTCGTTGGCGACTTGCAGCGTGCGAACGATGACGGGGAACGCCGGCAGCATGGCGTCGATGGCGATGGCCTGGGTCGCCATCGTTGCCGCCGCCAGCACGACGAATTCGAAGAAGCCGATATTCGCGGCTTCACGCTTGTCCGACATAAGTCTCAAGCTGCCGGGGTTGCGGGCGCCTTCCTGGCGATGCTGGTGGCCATGGTCACGATGGAGGCCAGGTCAGTGAGGTTGGCCGGCACCACGAGCGTCGTCCCGGCTTGCGCCAGCTTGCCGAATTGCTTCACGTACTCCTCGCCGATGCGCAGCTGCATCGCTTCGATGCCGCCGCGGTCGGACAAGGCAATACCCACCTGCCGCAGCCCTTCCGCCGTCGCCGTCGCGACCGCCAGAATGGCCGCTGCCTGTCCCTCGGCCTCGTTGATCTGTTGCTGCTTGTTGGCCTCGGACTGCTTGATCACGCGCTGCTTGTCGCCCTCGGCCGCGTTGATCTTGGCATCGCGTTCGCCCTCGGAGGTGAGCACCACGGCGCGCTTCTCGCGCTCGGCGCGCATCTGCTTCTCCATCGCCGACAGCACGTCTTTCGGCGGCGTGATGTTCTTGATTTCGTAGCGCAGCACCTTGACGCCCCAGGGCGCCGATGCCTTGTCCAATTCACTGACCACATTGGTGTTGATCTGCCCGCGCGCCTCGAAGGTGCGGTCGAGCTCGATCTTGCCGATTTCACTGCGCAAGGTGGTCTGCGCGAGCTGCGAAATGGCAAAGCCGAAATTCGTGATGCCGTAGGAAGCCAGATGCGGATCGAGCACCTGCATGTAGAGCACGGCGTCGACGCCCACCTGCACGTTGTCGCGGGTGATGCAGATTTGTTCCGCGATGTCGATCGCGATTTCCTTGAGGCTATGCCGGTAGGCCACCCGCTCGACGAATGGAATCAGGATGTGAAACCCGGCCTGCAAAGTCCGGCTGTATTTGCCGAGATTCTCCACTACATAGGCGCTTTGCTGCGGCACGACCGTGGCGGTCTTGGCCAGCACGATCACCACGATTACCGCTATCACAATGAATGCGTAGCTGAACGAAATATCCAAAAGACTCTCCTGCGTTATTGCAAGGCTTATGCGTCGCCGTGAACGACGAGCGTCAGGCCATCGACGCGCGCGATGCGCGCTTGCGATCCGGCGGGGATCACCGACTTGCCGCCGTTGATGGCACTCCAGGAGCCGCCGCGATATTCGAGGCGGCAGGTCTCTCCGGGCGGCAGCGCGTTAGGCAAAGTGACGGTTTCGCCGGCCGGACCGCCTTTCACCGCCGGCAAACCGCGGCGCATTCGCTCGTAGATCCGCCGCCGGAATGTCAACATGGACGTCGCGGCAAGCACCGCGAATATCAGCCACTGCAGCCACATCGCCAGTTCCAATCCGGTGAGCGCGAGCAGCCCCACCACGAAGGCGCTCGCCCCGACGAACACCAAGTAGAACTGGGCGTCGACGAAGGCCAATTCCGAACCCAAGAGTATGGCGCCGACCGCAATCCACGCCCACCACTGCATTTGTTACCTCTTCATTGCGTCGAAGAAGTCGGCGTTGGTCTTCGTGTCCTTCATCTTGTCGAGCAGGAACTCGATCGCCGCAAGCTCGTCCATGGGATGCAAAAGTTTGCGCAAGATCCACATCTTTGAAAGCTCCGACGGCTCCGTGATGAGCTCTTCCTTGCGCGTGCCCGAGCGGTTGATGTTGATCGACGGGAACGTGCGCTTCTCGGAGATGCGGCGGTCCAAATGGATTTCCGAATTGCCGGTGCCTTTGAATTCCTCGAAAATGACGTCGTCCATCTTCGAGCCGGTATCGACCAGCGCGGTGGCGAGAATGGTGAGGCTGCCGCCCTCCTCGATGTTGCGCGCCGCGCCGAAGAACCGCTTCGGCCGCTGCAGCGCATTGGCGTCCACGCCGCCGGTAAGCACCTTGCCGGAGCTCGGCACCACGGTGTTGTAGGCGCGGGCCAGTCGAGTGATGGAATCGAGCAGGATGACCACGTCTTTCTTGTGCTCGACCAGGCGCTTGGCTTTCTCGATCACCATTTCGGCCACTTGCACGTGGCGGCTCGCCGGCTCGTCGAATGTGGACGATACGACCTCGCCCTTCACCGTGCGCGCCATCTCGGTCACTTCCTCGGGCCGCTCGTCGATGAGCAGCACGATGAGGTACACCTCCGGATGATTCGCCGTGATCGCGGTCGCAATGTTTTGCAGCAACATGGTCTTGCCGGCCTTCGGCGGCGAGACGATGAGGCCGCGCTGGCCCTTGCCGATGGGCGCCACGAGGTCGATGGCGCGCGCCGTCAAGTCCTCCGTCGATCCATTGCCGCGCTCCAGCTTCAGGCGCTCGGTGGGATGCAGCGGCGTGAGGTTCTCGAACAAAACCTTGCCGCGCGAACTTTCCGGCGAGTCGTAATTGATTTCGCCGACTTTCAGCAGCGCGAAGTATCGTTCGCCGTCCTTGGGCGGTCTGATCAGACCGGATATGGAATCGCCGGTGCGCAAATTGAAGCGGCGAATCTGGCTTGGGGATACATAGATATCGTCGGGGCCCGCGAGGTAGCTCGAGTCCGACGAGCGCAGAAAGCCGAAGCCGTCCTGCAGAATTTCCAGAACACCGTCGCCGTAGATGTCCTCGCCCTTGCGAGCATGCGCCTTGAGCACGCCGAAGATGATGTCCTGCTTGCGCGACCGGCCCATATTCTCGAGACCCATGGTCTCGGCGAGCTTGACGAGATCGCTGATCGGGCGCTTTTTGAGCTCCGTCAGATTCATCGAGCTGCGGCTGCGCGCAAGGTCGGTCGGCGCAATGATCTCTAGATCATCGCCGCCCTCCGGCAAGTCGCCGTAGTCTTCTTGCGGGGGCCGGCCCCCGTTGGTGTTGCCGTTGCGGTTGTCGTTGCGGGGTCCGCGGTTGGATCGATTGGATCGTCCGCCGCCGCCTTGACCGCCGCCGCCCTGCTGCCCGCCGCCCTGGCCACCGCCGCGCGACTGATTTCCTAAATAGCCTCTCACAGGTTGCTGTCCAGAAAGGCGGCGAGCTGTGACTTGGTGACTGCTCCGACTTTCTGGGCCTCCACGGTTCCATTCTTGAACAGAATCAGCGTTGGGATGCCGCGAATGTTGAATTTGGGGGGGGTCGCCGGATTGTCGTCGATGTTGAGCTTGGCGATCCGGATCTTGTCTTTGTACTGATCGGCAATTTCATCGAGGATGGGCGCGATCATTTTGCAGGGTCCGCACCATTCAGCCCAGAAATCGAGCAATACGGGCTTGTCGGACTTGAGAACGTCCTTGTCGAACGTGGCGTCGCTGGTGTGGACGATACTGGGATTACTCACTTAGGGAATGCCTCCTTTTGGAGATTCGTTTGATTGGAGCGGGGTTATTTCTAGGAATGTGCAGCCCGATAGATACGCGAAGTGACGATGCGCGGCCGTTCGGGCACAATACAGCGGCTTTAGCGGGTCTTGATTACCTTAAAAGGGTACCGATGATACGGTTGATGGGAGCGGATAGACCGGCTCCGGATTGACTGTATTGTCATCCGGTCCTCATCATTTTGCAAGTTTCTGCAATCCTCAAAGAGAAAATGTCAGACGCCCATCTCACTCAGCTCACGTTCGAAACCCTCAACATCGCCGAATCCTTGAAGCGGGGCATTGCCGAATTGGGCTATACCCGCTGCACGCCCATTCAGGCGCAAACTCTGCCCGTGGCCCTCGCCGGCCGCGACGTGGCGGGCCAAGCGCAGACCGGCACCGGCAAGACGGCCGCGTTCCTCATCGCGCTGTTCAACCGGTTGTTGACCGATGTTCCCGCCGGCAAGCCCTGGGGTAACGCGCCCCGCGCCATCGTCATCGCGCCGACCCGCGAACTCGCGGTGCAGATTCACTCCGACGCCGTCGGCATCGGCAAGTACACGGATCTTAAGCTCGCCATCGTGTTCGGCGGCGTGGATTACGAAAAGCAGCGGCGCATCCTCGAGGAAGGCGTCGACGTATTGATCGGCACGCCCGGCCGCGTCATCGACTATTTCAAGCAGCATGTGTTCGATCTGCGCCATATCCAGGTGGCGGTCATGGACGAGGCCGATCGCATGTTCGACCTGGGATTCATCAAGGATATCCGCTTCATTTTACGGCGATTGCCGCATCCGACGCTGCGCCTGACCATGATGTTCTCTGCGACCCTGTCGCACCGGGTGATGGAGCTCGCCTACGAGCACATGAACAATCCGGAGCTGATCCGCATCGAGCCCGACAAGATGACGGTCGATCAGGTGAAGCAGGTGCTCTACTTCCCCGCCACGGAAGAAAAAATTCCGTTGCTGATGGGCCTTCTGCGCCGCATCGACGCGCGCCGCACCATGGTGTTCGTCAATACGAAGCGCATCGCCGAAGTGCTCGAGCGAACGCTGACCGCCAACGGCTTCGTCGCCCAGGCCATTTCCGGTGACGTGCCGCAAACCAAGCGCCTGAAAATGATGCGCGATTTTCACAACGGCGACATCGCCGTGTTGATCGCCACCGACGTGGCCTCGCGCGGTCTGCACATTCCCGATGTGAGCCATGTATTCAATTTCGACTTGCCGAACGACGCCGAGGACTACGTGCATCGCATCGGCCGCACCGCGCGCGCCGGCGCCGAGGGCGACGCCATCAGCTTCGGCTGCGAGGAATACGCGATCTCGCTGCCCGACATCGAACGCTACATCGGACATCAAATTCCACGCGCCGCGATCGAGGCCGTCGATTTGGCGGCGGTGACCGCCCCTCCGCCCGCGGAGTGGCGCGAGCGAGCGCCGCAGCGCGGTCAATCTCGCTCCGGCGGCGGCCGCTCCGGTGGCGGCCGTCCGGGCGGTCCGGGCGGGCGGTCCGGCGGCGGCGGCAGGAGCGGCGCCCCCAGGCGCGGCCCCCCGAATTCCCGGCCGTCCCATGGTTCGGCGCCGGCACCGCGCACTCCGCAACCGCCCCGGGCCGGGGCCGACGGCGGCGGCGGCGAAGCGCCGGCTCAGGGCCAAGGCAACCCCGCCAGGCGCAGCCGGCGGCGCGGCCGCGGCGGCGGCGGCCCCGCGGGCGGAGCCGCCACATGAGGTCTTACATGAGGTCCGCCACCCGATCGACCGCCGCATAATCGCCGGTGTGCTGCGCGGGCCGCCCCGAATCGGGAAGGCGCACGGCGCGGAGCCATTCGATGCCGTAATCGCGGGCGGCATCGAGCACGCTGAGCGAATCGTCGACGAACAAGGTGCGCTGTGGTTGAAAGCGCTCCTGCGCTGCCAGCCGGGGCCAAAACGCCGCGTGTTCCTTCGGGAATTCAAACGTGTGGGTGGAATAGCAGGCGTCGAAGTACTGCGTCAGCGCCACCCGCTCATTTTTGATGGCCAAAGTCGTGGGATGCGCGTTGGTGACCAGCACGCGCCGTTTGCCGCTGTCCTTGAGCTTGGAGAGAAACTCTTGCGCTCCCGGCAAAAAGCCCATAACGGCCTGCGCTTCGCGCTTGAGGCGGCCGATGTCGAGCTTGAGTTCGCGGCTCCAATAGTCGATGCAGTACCATTGCAAAGTCCCCTGGATCTCGACGAACTTGGGACCCAGGAGTCCTCGCGTTTCCTCGAGTTGAAGACCGTTCGCGGCCGCGTAACGGCTGGGAATCAGCTCCTGCCAGAACCACGTGTCGAAGCGCAGGTCGAGCAATGTGCCGTCCATGTCCAGCAGCACCGTATCGATAACTGACCAGTCGACCGCGGACTTGTCGTGCATGTGCGTATCATACAACCGATGCGAGATCTTCACGCCTTGAGCGAACGGCTGATGCCCATCGTCGAGAGCGCCGGCGCCGCCATCATGCGGGTGTACGACACCGGTTTCACAGTGCAGCGCAAGGACGACAATTCACCGCTGACATTGGCGGACTTGGAATCACAGCGGGTCATCATCGAAGGACTTAACCGGATAACCCCCGACATACCGATTCTTTCCGAGGAGTCGGCGCAGTCGCCTTGGGACCAACGCCAACGGTGGCGCGAGTTGTGGGTGGTCGACCCGCTCGACGGCACGCGCGAGTTCGTCAAGCGCAACGGCGAGTTCACCGTCAACATCGCGCTGGTGGTGGAACACGAGCCGGTTCTGGGCGTGGTATCGGCGCCCGCTCAGGGCCTCTTGTTTTGGGGGGCTTCAGGACTCGGCGCATTCAGCCACCCCCGTGGCGGGGCGCAGGTTCCCATTCACGTGTCGGAGCCGCACCACCCCTTGCGCGTGTTGGGCAGCCGCTCGCACGCCCACGCAGCGACGGCAGGCTACTTGGCACGGCTCGGGCCCCATGTGATGAGGGGCATCGGCAGTTCGCTGAAATTTTGTCTGGTGGCGTCGGGCGAGGCTGATCTCTATCCGCGGTTCGGCCCCACCTCGGAGTGGGACACCGCCGCGGGCCAGGCGCTGCTCGAGGCCGCGGGCGGTCACGTCACCCGCCTGGACGGTCACCGCCTGCGCTACAACTGCCGCGAGAGCATGATCAACGGTGACTTTCTGGCCTACAGCCACGCCGGCGTGCTGCCGGGTTAGCCGTGACCCTCGTGACCCTTAGGCGTGACCCGCCGGCTCGCACAATTCCAAGGTGGCGTCCAGCAAGGTCGGGATATCGAACACCACCTCTTCCTCAGCCATGGTCAATCGCGCCACGCCCGCAGCCGCGATCAACGCCGCCGGAACGTGGATCTGGTCGCGTTTCGGATGCGTCGTCCAGGGACTGACTCGAGCGTCGCCGAAAGCACGGTTTAGCGCACTCCAGCGCAGCTGCGCGGCGCGCGCCAGGGGTGTATCGCCGCCCCATTGGCGATGGGCCAGCACCATCGAGGTATCCGCCGCCGTGGCGCCGTACGGAATGGTCATCAGATTCTGAACGTACTGCACCATCTCATTGGGATCCACGCGCACGGTCAGGTTCGGTTGTGGGTGTGTCATAGCCACAGTATGGGGCAGATTCGGAAGAATTCCAGGGCGGCCCTCGCCCCGGAATGCGGTTAAGCTTGCGGCTATGACTGACGACCTGGTGCTGCTGGTTCTGACGGCCGCCGTCCTGGCCGGGGGCTATAAGATCTGGCACCTCTCGCTCGACGCCCGCGAAACCGCGAATCGAATCGCCAAGGACACCTGTTCGCGCGCGGTGGTGCAGTTCCTGGACGGCACCGTCGCCTTTGCCGGCTTTCGGATGGCGCGCGATGCCGGAGGCAGACGCCGCATACTCCGCACCTACACCTTCGACTATACCAGCGACGGCTTTGAACGCGCGCAAGGCTTCATCGTGCTGGCCGGCCTCAAGCTGGAGGCCGTCGGGCTCGCGGGCAGCCCGTCGTGAACGGCGGCCTCAGTATCGATTTGCACACCCATTCGAACTGCTCCGACGGCTCATTGACTCCGCGCGAATTGGTGGCGCACGCGGCCGCGGCCGGCGTCGAAGTCCTGGCGCTCACCGACCACGACACGGTGGCCGGTCTCGAGGAGGCGGAACATAGTGCAGGTTTGCTTGGGCTGCGCCTCGTCCCCGGCGTTGAAATCTCCGCCTCCTGGCGCGCGCAGGCCATTCATGTGCTGGGGTTGTGGATAGATCCTGCCTCTGCTGCGCTTCGCGGCGAGCTTTTGACTCAAGGCGAGCGGCGGCGCTCGCGAATGCGCAAGATATGCGCGCGCCTGTCTAAACTCGGCCTGCCGGGCAATGAGCTGCTCGCGGCAGTGGCGGCGCATCCCGGTCTGCCGACGCGCGCGCACCTGGCGAACGCCATGGTCGCCGGCGGCCTCGTGAATCGCGCGGACGAGGCGTTTCGCAAGTATCTAGGGGCCGGCAAAGCCGGCTATTTCGCCGCCGAATGGTCTGCGCTCGATGTCGTCGTCGGTTGGATCCGCGCCGCCGGGGGCGTGGCCGCACTCGCCCATCCGGCGCGCTACTCCCTCTCGGCCGGAGCCCGGCGCCAAATGCTCGCCGATTTCGTGGCCGCGGGCGGTGCCGCGCTCGAAGTGGTGACCGGCGCCAATGGTGCACAGCACGTCGAGAGCGTTGCGGCGCTCGCGGTGAGATACGGCCTCATGGGATCGGTCGGCTCGGATTTTCACAATCCACAACTCACTTGGAATCCGCTCGGCCGGTCCCTTAAGCTACCGGATTGCGTCACCCCGGTGTGGCGCAGCTACATTACAAAAGCAGCGACGCCGTGAGCGACGAAGAAAGCAACGTCAATACCGATTTGTTCAAGAACATCGAGCGCTTGCGCCAGCTGCGCATCGAGCACCGGGATCTCGACGACATCATTTCTCGCCTCACCATGGATTTCAAAGTCGACGAACTGCAAATGAAGCGCCTCAAACGGCGCAAGCTCATGCTCAAGGATCAAATCGCGCGATTGGAGAGCCAGCTCATTCCGGATCTCAACGCATGACGCAGATCCTGCAGCGTATCGGGGCATTCTTCGATATTTTGACGACACGCAACGTGCTGACGGAAATCGGCGCCGTGGTGCTTTGCCTGCTCGCCGGCTGGTTCGTCGGCACCGCACTGAGCGAGCGCTACCGGCGGCGCAGGATCAAGGCCCCGACGGCGTTGACCTGGAACTATTTCGCCTCGCAGGGCAGCGTCGTGACCACCCCGGCGCTCGTCGCGCTCGGCCTGGTGATCCTCGCGCGCAGCGCGCTGCTGAGCGCGCACTTCGATGTCACGGTGCTGGACGCCGCGGCGCGCTTGATCGGCGCCTATGTCGCGGTGCGCGTGATCGTTCTCTTGTTCACCGCGAGTCTCGGCAACAAGTCGTGGATGCAGCACTGGGAAACCCGCGCCACGCTGTTCATTTGGCTCATCATCGCCGCCGAGTACTTGGGTTGGCTCGATCCCATCATCGGCTCCTTGGACAGCATCGGCATGGCGGCCGGCAAGGGCCGCATTACCCTCTGGTCGGTGTTGAAGCTGCTGTTCACGCTGACCTTGTTCGTGCTGGTTGCGGCTTGGATCAGCCGCTGGTTCGAGCGGCGCCTGAAGAAACTGAGCAACCTCGCCCCTTCCACGCGCATCGGCATCGCGAAATTCTCCAACGCATTCTTGATCGGCCTCTCCATGCTCTTGGGCCTCAATGCCGCCGGCGTCGACTTGACTGCGCTCACGGTGCTGACCGGCGCCATCGGGTTGGGATTGGGCTTCGGCCTGCAGTCCATTGCGGCGAATTTCGTCAGCGGTTTCGTGCTGCTCATGGATCGCTCCATCAAGCCGGGCGATGTCATCAGCCTCTCGGGGCAAAGCGGCACGAGCACGGAGAACTTCGGCTGGGTGCAGGAATTGCGCGGCCGCTATGTGGTGGTGCGCGACCGGGACGGCGTGGAAATGCTGGTGCCGAATCAGCAGCTGATCTCGAACGCCGTGATCAATTGGAGCTACACGGACCCGCGCATTCGCCTTAAATTGCCGGTCCGGGTGAGTTATCGCGACGATCCGGAATTGGCGTTGGGGATATTGCTCGCCGCCTGCGAAGGCCAATCGCGCGTGCTCCGGGAACCCGCGCCCGTCTCGCGCCTGATGCACTTCAGCGACAGCGGCATCGAGCTCGAGCTGCGCTTTTGGATTTCCGATCCGCAGGAAGGAGTGAACAATGTGCGCTCGGAAGTGAACCGCGCCATCTGGCGGCTGTTCAAGCAGCACAAAATCACGATCCCGGTGGCGCAGCGCGAAATTGTCGTGCAGTCGAGGCCGGGGCTGTCCGACCTCGACTGACCGCAGCGCCCGTTCCCATGCCCCTGATCATCACCCCCGACATCGTCATCCCCGACGAGGAATTGGAATGGAAGTTCATCCGTTCCTCGGGTCCGGGGGGACAAAACGTCAACAAAGTGGCGAGCGCCGCGCAACTTCGCTTCTTGCTGCCGCAGAACGCCAGTCTGCCGGTGCCGGTGAGAAATCGCCTGCGGCGCCTCGCCGGCCAGAAGCTCGTTGACGACGGTACCATCCTGTTCAAGTCCATGAGCGAGCGCAGCCAAGAGGGCAATCGCCGCGCGGCGCAGGGGCGCCTGGAAGCGCTGATTCGCGCGGCGCTTGTGGAACCCAAGATCCGCAAGAAGACGCGCCCCACCAAGGGATCCAAGGAACGCCGCATCGAATCGAAGAAGCGCCGCGGCGCCACCAAGCTCGAGCGTGGCGGACATGGCTGGGACTAGGCTCCTGGGCTCCTAGGCTCCTAGACTATTACGCCAGGGTCACTTGCAGAATGCTGTGCCGGATTTGCTCGGAGAGCACCCGCTGGGCGTCCGCAGCCACCGTCAGCAGCGGCTCGCCGAACGCGAGAGTGCCCAGGGCGGTTGCTTGGATCACGTTCCGGCGGCGCAACAGATCGAAGAAGTTGCGAAACAGGCTCTTGTCGAAGAACTCCGGCGAATTCAAACCATACAGAACGGACATGCGCTGGGCCATCAAATGGCAGCGCTCCTCCAGCGCCTCCTGAGTAATCACGCCGCTGCCGGATTGCAGCAGTAGCGCAATCGCAAGGTAGTAGCGCTCGAGCGTCTGGATGGTCGCCTGAGCGAGCACCGACAGCTGGATTGCTTCGAGAGAGGTCGAAGCGGGGCGCTGCCATTCGCTTCGATCGGCATTGGGCTGCAGCAAATTCAATGCAGCCAAGGTGTCGAGCAGCGAGTCTGCGACCGCAGCGACACCGGTTTCGTCCCAACGCAGGTAGAGCTCCATCGATATGTACGGGTAGACCCGCCGCACCAGGCGATGGATGTCGGCGGTGCTCATGCCCTCGTTGCTGACGAAGCAGCAAGCGAGCAGCGAGGGGATGGCAAACAAATGCAGAATGTTATTGCGGTAGTAAGTGGCGAGGACCGCGCTCTCGGCATTCATTCGCATGATGTCGCCGAGCGGGTGTTGCTGCCTCTCCAGCATGCCCATCGCTTCGGCGTAGCGAATCATGTCGGCACCGCTCTCGCGGGTGACGGTCACCAGCGGCGAATAAGGTGCATCGCGCAGCAGCATCTGGTACAGCTCGAGCTGGCGTTCAAGATCGGCTTCCGCAAGTGCCTGGCGCGGGGTTGCCAGCAGCGCCGTCGCCACCAAATTGATCGGCGTCACGGCCGCGGCCGCATTGATCTCGACATTGATCCGTGTCGCAAGATCGGCGACGGCGGCGCCGATCCAACTTGCGCCCGAATCCGGGCCGGCGGCGGCGTTGCGCCACTCCGGATTGTGCCGGCAGAGCAGCGCGTCGAGCGAAATCGGCCGGCCCAGATTGACGTGGACCATGCCGAGCTTGCTGCGCAACACCGATATCGTCGACTTGATCAGTCCGGGCACGCTTTCTTTTTTCTTCGGCAGCCCCGACAGTTCGCCGATGTAGGTGCGCCCTTCCACGATGCGCTCGTACCCGAAATACACCGGCATGAAAACCACCCGCCGTTTCGGGTCGCGGAGATAGGCGCGCACCGTCATCGACAGCATGCCGGTGCGCGGCGGCAGCAGGCGCCCCGTGCGGCTGCGGCCGCCCTCGATGAAGTACTCGAGGCTGTGGCCGCGCGCCATCATCACGCCGAGATATTTGGCGAACACCGCCGCGTACAGAGCGTCGTCCTTGAAGCTGCGGCGCAGAAAGAAGGCGCCGCCCTTGCGCAAGTAGCGCCCGATCACCGGAAGGTTGAGATTGATCCCCGCCGCCACGTGCGGCACCGCGAAGCCCTTGCGATAGATCACGTAGGAGAGGAGCAGGTAGTCCATGTGGCTGCGATGGCACGGAACGTAAATGATTTCCGCACCGTCTCCGATGTCGTTCAATTGGTCGACATGCTCGAATTTCACGCCGTCGAACACGCGATTCCACAGCCAGCCCAACAGGGCCGCCATGAATCTGACGAAGGCCTGCGAATAGTTCGCGGCGATTTCCACGGCGTATTTCCGCGCCGCAATCAATGCGGCGCGGCGCGATGAACCGTGCTCCCGCATTTCGCCGCGCGCGGCGTTGCGCACATCGGCCGTCTTCAACAGTTGCGCAACCAAGGTGCGGCGGTGTGAAAGATCAGGGCCGATGGTCGAGGCCCGCTGTGCGCGCAGAATCGACCTCAAGGTGCGCAGAAGCCTCCGCACGCTGCGCTGCTCATTCATGCCGTCCTGCATGACGTCGCGCAGCCGTACCGGCTCGCCGAAGTGCACCAGCGTGTTGCGTCCGTTGACGAGCACGTTAAGGACCTTGCGGAAGCGGCCGACCAGCACCCAATCTTCGGCGAAGAACAGACGCCAGAGGCTGGCCTCCTTGTGCGGCACGCGGCCCCAGAAAATCGCGACCGGCACCAGGTCGACGTCGAATTGCGGATGGGCGGCCGCTGCGGCGACCAGTTGTACGAGGATGCGCGGGGCGCGCACGGCGCGCCGGGTAAACAAGCCCTTGGGTAGGATCAACTCGAAGTAGGCCTTGTCGGCGCGCCGTCCGCCTAAATTTAAGCGCCTTTCCGGACGGGGCAGATTCAGCTGCGTGCAGACATTGCTCAAGACGGCGAGATCAGTCTTGCTCTCGCGTTCGAGCACATAGCACACCGGCCGCGGAGCCGCGGCGATCATGGCAGCGGCGTCATCGGGCTTGATGGTTACCCCAACCCACAGCCCCAGGGTCTTGCTAAGGAGGCGTATCGCCGCGCTCTTGAGTGTCGACCGCTTTGCGCGCCGCGTCTGCGTACTCGTCCACAGTTTTCTGCACCTCATGCGCGCGCTGTGCCGCTTGCAGCAAGGGTTGGATAACGGTCTTGGGCTTGGGCGGCCCGTCGTGAGGCGCGCAACCGACAGTGAACAAAATCGACAGCGACATTGTCACATTCTTCGACATACCCGTGTGCACCTCGGAACCGCCGGCCGCATAATGCCCGGAGTGTACAGTCGATCCGGACGTACAGTCACTCGGAGTTCGCGCATGTTTCGATTTGCATTGCTCATGCTCTTGACCACGGGTGCTAATGCCGCGCAGTCCGTCGACATCGAGACCGCGGCGAGGATTTATCAAGAGGCGGCCATGCGCGACCAGGTGCGCGCCTCGTTGGGCGGGATGCCGGAGCATATACGGCAGCTGTTTTCCGCCGATGCCGCCGCGCAGCTGTCCGACCGGCAGATGAACGCAGTGACCGCCGCGGCCAAGCGCGGATTTCGCATCGACGTATTCGAAGTCCCCGCGTTGAGCACGCTCGCCGCCAATCTGGATCCGGCGACCGAGAAGAAAACCGAGGAATTCCTTTTGAGCGATCTCGGCCGGCGCATGGTGGCGGCAGACGCGGCCACGGCCGCGCTCGAGGAGGCCAAAGTAGACAAAATCATGAACGGCGAAATCGCCGCTCCGTCGACGTCGCAGCGCGACGTCCTGCTCGAAAAATTGGAAATGGTCTCGCGCTCCACCGAATCCACCGTGAAGATTTTCCTCAGCATGGGACAGGCGGTGGCAATCGGCACCGCGGTCGGGGCGGGAAGAGATTCGGCTGGCGTCGCAGAGAGCGCGCGCAAATCCGGCGAAACCAGCCGTCCGGGTTTGGAACAGAACATGCGCGTGCCGATGCGCCGCTACCTCGCCTACAGCTATCGCGACTTGAGCGATGCCGACCTCAAACACTTGCTGGCGTTTCTGGAATCCGCGCCCGGCAAACGCTTCGTGTCCGCCTACATCGCCTCGCTGGGCGCCGGTTTCGACGCCATGGGCAGGCGCTGCGGCGAACAGCTCGGAGAGAGCCTGCGCGAGCTGGCGCAGGCGCAAATGGCCGTCACCACCTTAGGCCCGCCGCCGGGCATTGCGGCGCCGACGCGGCCGCAGTAATCCTTGGGGATCCTGTCATCAGGGTCCAAGAGCGGTCAAGAACGCCCGCAGCAGCACGCAAATCGCTGCGATCTGATCCTCCAGCCGGTGATCCGAGTTGAGCAAGTGCAGCGCCGCCCGATGCTCGCGCGCCCAACGAATACTGTTCTCGACCGGTACGATGTCATCATGCCAGCCGTGCACGATGGCGGTCGGACAGGCGACGTCCTGCGGCGTGTATGCTTCGTATCCCGCCATATAAAAGGCGGGGGCCAATAAGAAGAGGCCGCGCGGCTGCAGCCGGCTCGCCGCGGCGGCGGAGACATGCCCGCCCATGCTCGATCCGACGAGAACCACGCCTTCTTCGAGTTCCGAACCCACTGCCAGGAGTTTCCGGACCCGCTCGGCGGGATCGTCGAGGCCCCGATAATCCACCGACTCCACCGCGGCCCCCATGTCGCGCAC
>Ga0066789_10000469_pt1 | contig 16031 bp, 7 predicted proteins | sample OrgsoiDNA2013049_FD_70960 | JGI IMG/M metagenome (GOLD analysis project Ga0066789, IMG submission 70960) | Permafrost soil microbial communities from the Arctic, to analyse light accelerated degradation of dissolved organic matter (DOM) -... | ecosystem: Environmental > Terrestrial > Soil >...
AAACGGGGTGGTCCGCGAAATCGGTCTGTACCAGTACCTCGCCCGGCAGGGCACCGCGTCCTGCGCGACCCGCGACCTGTTCCAGCAACGCGAACAGCCGTTCGGTCCCTCGAAATTCGCCGCTGTAGAGCGCGTTGTCCGCGCCAAGCACGCCGACGAGCGTCAGGCGCGGAAAATCGTGGCCCTTGGCGAGCATCTGCGTGCCGATCATGATGTCCACCTCGCCTCCGGCAATGGCATTGCGCATCGCCGCGAACGAGTCCTTGCGGCGGGTGCTGTCGCGGTCGACGCGCACGATCCGCGCGGCGGGATACAACTCGGTCATGGCGCGCTCCAGGCGCTGCGTGCCGAATCCCAACGGCAGCAGGTCCTGGTTTCCGCATGCGGGGCACGCATTCGGAATGTTCGCCACATGGCTGCAGTGATGGCAGCGCAGGCTTGCGGGGTCACGATGCACGACCAGCCGCGCGTCGCAGCGCGGGCACATCGCCTTCCAGCCGCAGGCCGCGCACAGTAACGACGGTGCGTAGCCGCGCCGATTGATGAACAGCAACGCCTGTTCGTTGCGCGCCAGCCGAGCCGCAATCGCGCGCTGCAGCGCCGGCCCGATGCCCTCGACGCTGCCGGCGGCGCGATTCGGAACCAGCCGCACCTCGGGCAGCGCTGCCTGCACGACAGCCCGGCGCGGCAGCTTCAGCCAGCGGTAACGCCCCCTTGTTGCCTGCGCGTAGCTTTCCAGCGACGGCGTGGCGCTGCCGAGCACGATGGGAACATCGCGCAGCCGCGCCCGATAGATCGCAACGTCGCGTGCATGGTAGCGCACGCCCTCCTGCTGCTTGAACGACGTATCCTGCTCCTCGTCGACGATGATCAGCCCGAGCCGGGGCATTGGCGTGAACACGGCGAGTCGCGTCCCGACAATCAACTGCGCATCGCCGGTCGCGGCCGCCAGCCACTGGTGTCGACGCTCGCCCGCAGCGAGCCTGCTATGCAGCACGGCCGTGCGAACGCCGGGCAAGGCACCGAGGATGCGCTCGGCAAGTTGAGGGGTCAGGTTGATCTCCGGTACCAGGAGCAGCACCTGGCGGCCGGCAGCGATCACGCCTGCCGCGGCGGCAAGATAGACCTCGGTCTTGCCGCTGCCGGTGACGCCTTGCAGCAGCGACGGCGCGAATTTGGGCGGCTCGGGCAATACGGCATCGACGGCGGCACGCTGGTCCGCATTCAGTGCATGCAGGGCCAATCCTGACGGCGCCGGATCCGATACCGCGCCTGCGCGCCGCGCAACGATGAACGGCGGCAACACTTGCGCGAAGCAAAGACCGATCGGTTCCTGGTAGTACGCGCAGACGAAGCGAGCAAGTGCGCAGACGTCCTCGGGCAGAGGCGGGATCCCAGCGACAACTTCGTCGATCGGCAGCAAGCGTTCAGGAGTCACGTCGCTCGACGCGATGACCTCCGCGACGACACCCGCGAGCCGCCGCCGTCCAAGCTTCGCGATGACGGCGCTGCCGAGGGCGACCGCGAGGCCGTCCGGCAGCCAATAGTCGAACAGCTGGTGCGCCGCTACGGGCAGCGCTAGGCGGACGATCGCCACGCGGCCTCGGCCTCAACCAAGCCGCGAATACGGCGGTTTGCGGTGCTCGTTACAAGCTGTAGCCTTCTGAATCATCACAGCTGCTTACAGCATTCGATCCCAAGTCTTTCTTTTTTCAGCACTCCGGTCCTGGCGTCAAAAGTGATGTGGATAATACTGTGCGTAAGTTGAGACGATCGCGGCGTGGGATCGGTGGCTCACTCCAGTGAAATTTAGGTTCGCTCGCAAGCCGCCAAATAAAAATATTAAAAATCATATGGTTGAATCGAATGTGCCAACGACATCCAAAAATGCGCACTGGGAACGCGTGTTCCAAGGGCCGATGTGCATAAGTACAGAGCCGGAGAGCAGGTTTTGAGGTCTTGTCAAGCCCGGGAAGAACCAATGCCAGCGCGGGTTTCGGCCATTTCATCCTCTACACGACGGAAGTTTGAGGCAGCCTGGCACGCGATTCGGCGTGTACACACGCGACCAGCGCGGCGACGTTTTCGGGCGGCGTTGACGGCAGAATGCCGTGGCCCAGGTTGAAGATATGACCTGGCGCCGTCCCCGCGGCAGCGATGATGGCGCGCACCTGCTTCTCGACCGTGGCAGGGTTCGTCAGCAAGGCGACCGGATCCAGGTTGCCTTGCACAGCGACACGCCCGCCTATGCGCTGCCTCGCCGCACCGATGTCAGTGGTCCAGTCGATGCCTACGGCGTCGCAACCGCATTCGGCGATGCGCTCGAGCCATTGCCCGCCGCCTTTGGTGAACACGATCACGGGCGTAGTCGGGGCGGTCTGGCGCAAGCGTCCGATGACGCGCGCGATGTAGGCCAGCGAGAACTTCGGGTACGCATCCGCCGCGAGCAAACCGCCCCAGGTGTCGAATATCATCACCGCATCGGCGCCGTGCGCAATCTGCTGCGCAAGGTAGGCGGCCACTGCCTCCGCGTTGATCGACAGCACCCGGTGCAACAGGTCCGGACGCGCATACGACATGCGCCGCACGCGCGCGAAATCAGCGCTGCCGGCGCCTTCGATCATGTAGCAGGCAAGCGTGAACGGGCTACCCGCAAATCCGAGCAGCGGCACGCGGCCGTCGAGCGCGCGTTTGACCGAACTCACTGCATCGAAGACGTAGTTCAGCCGCGCCAGGTCGGGGGCTGCCAAGCGGGTGATCGCGGCCTCGTCCACGAGCGGTTCGCGAAAGCGCGGACCTTCTCCTTCCGCGAAATGCAGGCCCAGACCCATCGCGTCGGGCACGGTCAGAATGTCCGAAAACAGTATCGCTGCGTCGAGGGGAAATCGCGCCAGCGGCTGCAGCGTCACCTCGGTCGCGAGATCGGGCGTGGTGCATAGCTGCATGAAACTGCCCGCGCGCGTCCGCGCGGCGTTGTATTCCGGAAGGTAGCGCCCCGCCTGACGCATCAGCCACACCGGAGTGTAGGGCGTCGGCTCGCGCCGCAAAGCGCGAAGCAACGTATCGTTTTGCAGGAGCGTCATCGTTCGGGAGTTTGGCAACCTGGGCTATTTTCCCACGCCGGCCAATGGGCCTCGTGGCGGCGATGCGTTGGCGCGCCGACACCGGACTGACCGACCGCCTCTTTTACACTACAGGCAATAGCGTCCGGCCGCAAAGTCGCTCGAGTATCGCCAGCGGCGAACTGGCCGGATCATACAGCGCGGACACCGGGAAGTGGATCGTCTGCTCGAGCATGTGCTGGCCCGAAACGGCGGCATGCATCACCTGGTCCGAAAAACACAGCCAGGTCGTTCCGGGCGCGAAGCGCACGACCTGCTGTGCGCAGTCGCGCTGATACGACAAGTCCGATTTCGCGCAGTCATGCAGACCGAGCATCAGATGATCGTAGTCGCTGCGCACGCCCTTGGTCACGTGCAGCATCGCAAGCAACGCCGGCACGCCCGGCCACGCCCGCCCGACATGCGGCAGCAGCGCTGTTGCCATCGTCGCAAAATCCTCGCCCACGCGCCAAACGCGATCCTCGGTTGGATTGACGTTGCAGAACACGCGCAGGATTCGCTCGCCGTGGTTGGGGCGCGACGGAAATGCATCGACGTGCAGGCGTGAATCGTCCTTGCGCCAGGAGACCGCGCGGCCCACGGCGGGCTGGGGACGAAAGCTCGTTCGCGCGCGGCGAACGTATTGCGCGTAGCGCGGGAACAGCGCGCAGACGAGCCCCGATGCTGACGCCGCAAAGCGGGCGATCATCGCCGACAGCGCCGCCAGGTCGTCGGATGTGCCGCGGGCGCCTTTGAGTTTCGTCTCGTCGAAACTGATGTTCTTTGCGCGGTTATCGGACCATTGCGGCGAAAGGAAGCGTCGCTCCCCTTCCTGCAATTCAAATGCAAGGTGCGGCAACACCAGGACGCCGCCGTGCTCCAGCGCGCGAATCGCGGTCTGCTGTGCGCCGGGGGTGAGCGCCGGCTTCCATCCCGTCAGATCGAGCGAAACAATCGCCGTCATCGTGGCCTTGCTCAACGCGGCAGATCGGACGCGCCTGTGAGAAATTCGTCGATGGAGCGCGCACATTGGCGCCCTTCGCGAATCGCCCATACGACCAGCGATTGCCCCCGTCGCGTATCGCCTGCGGCAAACACCTTCGGCATCGAACTGCGGTAGCTGTCGGTGTCCGCGGCCACGTTGCCGCGCGCGTCGTACTTGAGCGCAAGATCGTCGAGCATGCCGCGATGCACCGGATGCACGTACCCCATCGCAAGCAGCACCAGATCGGCCTTGATCTCGAACTCGCTGCCGGGGACCTCGATGAGCTTGCCGTCCTTCCATTCGACGCGACACGCGACGAGCGCCTTGACCCTGTCCTTCTCGCCCTTAAACGCTTTCGTCTGCACTGCCCAATCACGCTCGCACCCTTCCTCGTGCGACGACGACGTGCGCAGCTTCATCGGCCAATAGGGCCACACCAGCGGCTTGTTCTCGTGCTCGGGCGGCTGCGCGAGCAGCTCGAACTGGGTGACCGACAACGCTCCTTGGCGGTTCGACGTGCCGACACAGTCGGAGCCCGTGTCGCCACCACCAATGACGACGACGTGCTTGCCCGTTGCGCTCAGCGGCGGCACGCCCGGGTCACCGGCAACGCGCCGATTTTGCAGGGGCAGGAAGTCCATCGCGAAGTACACGCCGTCGAGTTCGCGTCCTGGCACCGACAGGTCGCGCGGCTCCTCCGATCCGATCGTCAGCGCGACTGCGTCGAATTCGTTGACGAGATCGATCGCGGGGACGTTGTTTCCCACGTGCTGATTGACGCGGAATTCGACGCCTTCGGCAGCCATCTGCTCGACGCGGCGGTCGATCAGGTGCTTCTCCATCTTGAAGTCGGGTATGCCATAACGCATCAAGCCGCCGATGCGATTGCTCTTCTCGAACAAGACGACGTCGTGTCCCGCCCGGGCCAGCTGCTGCGCACATGCCATCCCTGCCGGGCCCGAGCCGACGACAGCAACGCGCTTGCCTGATTTGGTCAAAGGCGGTTGCGGGAGCACCCACCCTTCTTCCCAGCCCTTGTCGATGATGAAGTGTTCGATCGACTTGATGCCCACGGGATTGTCGTTGATGTTCAGCGTGCACGCCTCCTCGCACGGCGCCGGACATATTCTGCCGGTGAACTCCGGAAAATTATTCGTGGAGTGCAGGACATCGAGCGCCTGGCGCCACTGATGCCGGTATACGAGGTCGTTCCAGTCGGGAATGATGTTGTGCACCGGGCAACCAGACTGACAGAACGGAATACCGCAATCCATGCAGCGCGCACCCTGCTTCGTGGCCTCGTCGTCCTTGAGTGCGAGAATGAATTCGCGATAGCCACGCACGCGCTCCTTGACCGGAAGCGCGGTTTCGGCAACGCGTTCCAGCTCCATGAAACCCGTGATCTTCCCCATGCTACGCAGCCTGCTTTCGCTTGGTCGTGCCGGCGGCCGTGGCGGCCGCCTTCGCGACATGCATCTCGCCAAGCGCCCGCTTGTATTCGTTTGGAAAAACCTTCACGAAGCGGCCGCGCATCGCGTCCCAACGGTCGAGTATTGCCAGTGCGCGCGTGCTGCCCGTGAAGCGGAGGTGGCGCTCGATCTGGTTTCGCAGCAATGCTTCGTCGAGTTCGCCGGCGTGCCGCAGGCGCCCTTTGCCGGCAGCGACCAAATCGGTCTCGAGTCTGCTCTGTTCTGCCGCGGCGAGCACCGGTTCCAGGCTCACCATCGACAGGTTGCAGCGCTGCGCGAACGTGCCGTCTTCATCGTAGACGTACGCAACACCGCCGCTCATGCCGGCCGCGAAATTGCGTCCGCTGCGCCCCAGCACGACGACGGTGCCGCCGGTCATGTATTCGCAACCGTGGTCGCCGGTACCCTCGACCACTGCCGAGGCACCGGAGTTGCGCACGCAAAACCGCTCGCCGGCAACTCCGCGAAAGTACGCCTCGCCGTCGATCGCGCCGTACATGACGGTGTTGCCGACGACGATGTTTTCTTCGGGTTTGGCCGGCGAAGCCGGGTCCGGGTAGACGACGATACGACCACCCGACAGCCCCTTGCCGACGTAATCGTTGGTCGCACCCTGGAGCTCGAAGCTGACGCCGCGCGCGAGGAAAGCGCCAAAACTCTGTCCGGCGATGCCGCTGAACGCCACATGGATCGTGTCTTCGGGCAAGCCCGCATGTCCATAGCGACGGGCAACCGTACCGGACAACATGGCGCCGACGGAACGGTGCGCATTGCGGATGCGGTAGTCGAGGCGCGCCGGCTTCTTGTCCTCGATCGCCGCCTTCGCGTCGGCGATGATCTGATGGTCGAGCGCGCGCAGCAAACCGTGGTCCTGTTCTTCGCAGTTGTAACGTGCGACTTCGACCGGCATGTCCGGCTGATGGAAGACGCGCGAGAAATCCAGCCCGCGCGCCTTCCAGTGGTCGATGCCTGGACGCATGTCGAGCAGATCCGCACGGCCGATCAGGTCGTTGACGCGGCGAATGCCAAGCTTCGCCATCAACTCGCGCGCCTCTTCGGCGACAAAGAACATGAAATTGATGACGTGCTCGGGTTGGCCCGTGAACTTCTTGCGCAACTCCGGATCCTGCGTCGCGACACCGACCGGGCAAGTGTTCAGGTGACACTTGCGCATCATGATGCACCCTTCAGCGACCAGCGGCGCGGTGGCGAAACCGAATTCGTCCGCGCCGAGCAAGGCACCGATCACGACGTCGCGTCCGGTTTTCATCTGGCCATCGACCTGCACCGCAATGCGGCCGCGCAGGCGATTGAGCACGAGCGTCTGCTGCGTTTCCGACAGTCCGAGTTCCCAGGGCGTGCCCGCGTGCTTGATCGACGACTCCGGCGAAGCGCCCGTGCCGCCGTCGTGACCGGCGATCGTGACGTGATCCGCCTTGGCCTTGGCGACGCCTGCCGCCACGGTTCCGACGCCGACTTCCGACACCAGCTTGACGCTGATCGACGCTTTCGGATTGGCGTTTTTCAGGTCGTGGATCAGTTGTGCGAGATCCTCGATCGAATAGATGTCGTGGTGTGGAGGCGGCGAAATCAGCCCGACACCAGGCACCGAGTAGCGCAGTTGCGCGATGTACGCCGAAACCTTGTGCCCGGGAAGCTGACCGCCTTCGCCCGGTTTCGCGCCCTGCGCCATCTTGATCTGGAGCTGGTCGGCGTTCACCAGGTATTCCGCGGTCACGCCGAAGCGCGCCGACGCGACCTGCTTGATCTTCGAGCGCAGCGAATCGCCCTCCTTCACCGGCACGTCGACGACGACGCTTTCGATACGCGACTTGAGCGTTTCGCCCTTGCGCATCAGCGGATAACGCCGGGCATCCTCGCCGCCTTCACCCGTGTTCGACTTGCCGCCGATGCGGTTCATCGCTATCGCGAGCGTCGTGTGCGCCTCGGTCGAGATCGAACCCAGGCTCATCGCTCCGGTCGCAAAGCGCTTGACGATCTCGGATGCGGGCTCGACTTCATCCAGCGGCACCGGCTCGGGCGCGAATTTGAATTCGAACAGGCCGCGCAGAGTCATCATGCGACGCGTCTGGTCGTTCACGAGTTTCGCGTAATCCTTGTAGGTCGCGTAGCTCTTTGCACGCGCCGCGTGCTGTAACTTGGCGACCGTATCCGGTGTCCACATATGCTCTTCGCCGCGGGCGCGGTACTGATACTCGCCGCCGGCGTCGAGCGCGTCCTGCAGCACCGGGCTGTCGCCGAAGGCGAGCTCGTGCAGCCGGTAGGCTTCGGTCGCGACTTCAGTCAACCCGATGCCCTGGATGTTGCTTGCGGTCCCCGTGAAATACTTTTCGACAAATGCGGCATTCAGGCCGACGGCCTCGAAAATCTGCGCACCGCAATACGACTGGTACGTCGAAATGCCCATCTTCGACATCACCTTGTACAGGCCCTTGCAAATCGCCTTGACGTAGCGCTTCGCGGATTCCTCCGGGGAGACTTCGGGAATGTATTCGTGCAACTGCGCGAGCGATTCAAGCGCCAGATACGGATGCACGGCTTCGGCGCCGTAGCCGGCGAGGAGCGCGAACTGATGCACTTCGCGGGCGGATCCGGTTTCCACGACCAGACCCGTGCTGGTGCGCAGGCCCTTGCGGACCAGGTGCTGATGCACGGCGGCCGTGGCGAGCAACGCCGGAATGGGCATGCGCTCGGCCGACACCTTGCGGTCCGACACGATGAGGATGTTGTACCCGAGCCGCGTCGCATCCTCCGCGTGAGCACAAACGCTTGCCAGCGCCGCTTCCATGCCGGGCGCACCCCAGGCGGCGGGATAGCAGATGTCGAGTTCGAGCGAGCGAAAGCTCGCCGCGGTGAACAATTCGATATGGCGGATCTTTTCCATCTCGTCCGCCGTCAGAATGGGCTTCTCGGCCTCCAGCCGCATCGGCGGGTCGGTCTCGTCGATGCCCAGCAGGTTGGGGCGCGGGCCGATGAACGTCACCAGCGACATCACCAATTCCTCCCGGATCGGGTCGATGGGCGGGTTGGTCACCTGCGCGAACAGCTGCTTGAAGTAGTTGTAGAAAACCTTCGGCCGATCCGACAGTACGGGCAGCGCCGCATCGTTGCCCATCGAGCCCGTCGCCTCCTCGCCGTTCTTGGCCATCGGCGCGAGGATGATCTTCATGTCCTCCTGCGTATAGCCAAAGGCCTGCTGGCGATCGAGCAATGGGACGTCCGACTTTGCCGTGGGTGCAGGGTCCGGCAGCGCGTCGAGCGCGACGCGCGAACGGTCGATCCACTCGCGGTAGGGCTTGGCGGTGGCGAGCGTACGCTTGAGCTCATCGTCGTCGATGATGCGTCCTTGCTCGGTGTCGACAAGGAGCATCTTGCCTGGCTGCAAGCGCCATTTGCGCACGACCTTGCGCTCGGGAATGTCGAGTACGCCAACCTCGGAGGCAAGGATCACGAAGTCGTCGTCGGTGACGATGTAGCGCGCCGGCCGCAATCCGTTGCGGTCGAGCGTCGCGCCGATCTGGACACCATCGGTAAATGCCATCGCCGCAGGCCCGTCCCACGGCTCCATCAAGGCCGCGTGGTACTCGTAGAATGCGCGCCGGTCTTCGTCCATCAACGGATTGCCCGCCCACGCCTCGGGAATCATGAGCATCATCGCGTGCGCCAGCGAATAGCCGCCCATCACCAGCAATTCCAGGCAGTTGTCGAACGATGCGGAGTCGGATTGTCCGTCGTAGATCAGCGGCCAGATTTTGTCGAGATCGTCGCCCAGCACGGTGCTTGCGATCGCCTGCTGCCGCGCGCGGATCCAGTTGACATTGCCGCGAACGGTGTTGATCTCGCCGTTATGGCAAACCAGCCGGAACGGATGCGCCAGATCCCACGTCGGGAAGGTATTGGTCGAAAAGCGCTGATGCACCATCGCCAGCGCCGATACCAGGTTCGGTTCGCGCAAGTCGAGGTAGTAATCGCCGACCTGATTGGCAAGCAGCATGCCCTTGTAGACGACCGTTCGCGTCGACATCGACGCCACGTAGAATTCCTTGCCGTGCTGCAGCCGCAGCGCCTGGATTGCATGGCCGGCCTGCTTGCGGATGATGTACAGCTTGCGCTCCATCGCATCCTGGTCGATCGCATTGGAACCGCGGCCGATGAATACCTGCCGAATCACCGGCTCGACATCCTTGGTTCGCTCGGACAAGCCGGAGTTATCGGTCGGCACGTTGCGCCAGCCAAGCACGCTCTGGCCCTGACTTGTCACCGCGCGCTCGATCTCCTGCTCGCAAGCCATGCGCGATGCGGGCTCCTTGGGCAGAAAGACCATGCCCACGCCATATTGGCCGACCGCGGGCAAGGTGAGGCCCTGACGCCCGCACGCGCGGCGCAGGAGGGCATCGGGCAGCTGGATGAGGATTCCGGCGCCGTCGCCCTGCAACGGGTCGGCTCCCGTGGCCCCGCGATGCGTGAGGTTCTTGAGGATCTGCAGTCCCTGCGTGACGATATCGTGGCTTTTTGCGCCCTTGATATGCGCAATGAACCCGAGCCCGCACGCATCGTGCTCATTGGCCGGATCGTAGAGACCCTGGCGCAGGGGGGGAAGGTACTGGGAGCGCTCTGGATGATCCACGTGGTCCTCGCCTTCAGGGCTGTGCGTCTCGCCGAACGGCCGCGGCACCCGCATCGGGCGGGGGGCCTGGTCGTCGGCCGAAGATTTTCATACTAGCGAGATTGTTGCATCGCGGCAACTGACCAGGGGCCGCCGGGACGCACGGCATGCCCGGCCCGTCAAAAGCACTTGCGCCGAGGATAAACTTGCGCTTTAATCTGAACAAAGTGGGCTATATACTTGTAGCAGCGTCCAAAACACCAGCCCCATACATAATCTTTAGGACATCATCATTAGGAATTTCTACATGGCGCGATACGAGATGAGTGCAACATTGCTGCGACCAGCCCTCGCTTTGCTTGCGGTTGCCGGTTTGCTGACGTTGGGCGGCTGCGGCGGCGGGAGCGGAGCGCCCAACAATCCGTTCGCGCCGAAGCCGGTCACGCCCGGACCGGTGTCTGTTTTTCCGCCGGCCCTGACCGTTTACACCAACACGCCCGCAACATTGACGGTCAGCGGTGGCGCGCCTCCCTATCAGGCGTTTTCGAGCAACAACTCCATCCTTCCCGTTTCGCAGGCCGTCAGCGGGTCGACCGTGGTGCTGCTGCCCGGGCCCGTCACCGCGAATACCGTAGCGATCGTCACCATACAGGACAGCATCGGACAGACCGCCGCTTCGACGGTCACCGTCAGTCCAGCCCCGATTTTCAACACGCTGACCGTTACGCCGGCGCGTACTGCATGCGGCACGAACGCAGTGTGTTCCGGAGATACCGCGACGGCATTGGTCCAAGTGCTCGGGCCAGGCGGCGCCGGCGTTCCCAATCGCCAAGTTAGATTCGATGTCGTGACTGGAGCCTACGGCATTCTCACGACCAATCCGGCCGCGCCCCTTGTACCTACGCTGACGGTGGTTTCGGACAACAACGGTAACGCGCAGGTCATACTGCAGGCCGCAGTCAACGCACCTACGCAGTCGGCAATCTTGCGTGCGACCGAACTCACGACCGGCAACAGCGTGACGGCTGTTTTCACGATCGTCCAGGTGACCAGCGGAGCGGCCATACTTTCGGTCGTTCCCGCGACAGCCACGATCACCGGGCCCGACACGGCAACGTGTTCCGCGGGCTTCCGTGTCGACTATTTCATCTACGGCGGCACGCCGCCTTACCATGTTTCCTCGACATTCCCAAATAGCGTTACGCTGATAAATCCTATCGTCAACTTTGCTGGCGGTTCGTTCACTGCGATCACCAACGGCGCATGCGTGAATCCGTTGGTATTTACCATCGTCGATGCAACCGGCAGACAGACTACAGCGACGCTGATTAACCAAGTTGGCACGGTCGCGCCGCCGACGCCACCGGCGCCACCGGTCGCGGTAACGCCAGGCACCATGCCGATTGCATCCTGTCTCGGCAAGACTGCCATCTTCACACTAAGCGGCGGCGTCGCGCCATACAACGTCGTCTCCCCCGGCCTGACAGTGACGCCAAACCCGGTAACGACATCTCCGGGAACGTTCTCAGTCAGCGGCTTTCTGGCTGGTGCTGCAACCTATACGGTCTTCATCGGCGATTCGAGCAAGCCGCAGACGACGACCGTCGCAACCGTTGCTTGTGCTTCATGATGGGCATCGCCAAGCCGTCTCGATTTCGAGCTGCACTCGGTGGACACGGAAGGAAGGCGCCGTTCCTTCTTACGCTGCGTTGGTTGCGAACACCGCGGTGATGTCAGCCTTGGCGATGCCACCACGCAGTGCAGCGCGTCCCAGCGCATCCAGAAGGACGAAGCGGAGCATGCCGCCTTCGACTTTCTTGTCGCGCGCCATGAGTTCCAGATAGCGAACCGCACCTAAGGCCGGTGCGCGCGTTGGCAGGCCAGCGCGTGCGACAAGCGCCTTGATGCGAGCGCTGTCTACCGCGGGCAGCGTGGCGACGCGAGCGGATAACTCGGCGGCGAGCACCATGCCCGCCGCCACCGCCTCGCCGTGAAGCCAGGAACCGTCGTAGCCTGTCCCGGCCTCGATCGCATGGCCAAAGGTGTGACCGAAGTTGAGCAACGCTCGCTCGCCCGCTTCGCGCTCGTCCGCGGCCACGATCGCCGCTTTGATCCTGCAGCTTTCGAATATCGCATGCCCGATCGCGTCGGGATTGCGCCCGAGCAACTGCTCGAGAGCGGACTCGAGCCAGCCGAAAAACTCTGCATCGCACGCTGCCCCGTACTTGATGACTTCCGCGAGGCCCGCCGTCAGTTCGCGGACGGGCAAGGTCACCAGCGTCGTCGTATCGATGATGACTGCGGAAGGCTGGTAAAAGGCGCCGATCATGTTCTTGCCCAGCGGATGATTGACTGCGGTCTTGCCGCCCACGGACGAATCGACCTGCGCCAGAAGCGTCGTCGGAATCTGCACGACCGGCATGCCACGCTGGTAGGTTGCCGCCGCGAATCCGGCGATATCGCCAATCACGCCGCCACCCAGCGCAATCAATAGCGTCGACCGCTCCGCGCCGAGCTCGAGCAATCGCGTATGCAGCGAGTAAAGCGTCGCCCAGTCCTTGTGTGCTTCACCGTCCGGAACAATGATGGCGTCGTGTTTCATTCCGGCGCGTGTCAGTGCCTGCTGCAGCGGCGCAAGATGATGCGCGGCGACGGTTGGATTGCTGACGATGATCGCGCGCGCCGAACGTGTCGTCGGCAGGAATTCGGCCGCGCGCGCGATCAGGTTCTGGCCGATATGGATCGGGTAGCTGCGCTCGGCGAGCGCGACCGTCAGTGTCTGCATGGGCTCATTGGCGTACGTTCGCGCTTTGCGCTCCGGTATTCGCGGCCTCGCTGCAGGCAAGTAGATATCGATCGCTCCATCTTGTCGGCCGCCATCCACGCTCGCGGACGCGCGCTTCGCGCCTGGGCTCCGCCCCGCTGGCATGGACGTGCTCGGGGCGGTGCGTCGCGCTCATCGGAGTACCTTCGCGCTTCGGCTCCGGAATTCGCGCTCGGGGCGGCCCGTCGCGCTCATGCGCGCGAGGCGGATCGAAGCTGCTGCTCGAGCCGTTGCGCCAGTCTTATGACCTGCTCGCTGTCCGATTCGACGACAAAATCGGCAACTTCGCGATAGACGGGATCGCGGAATGTGTAGAGTTCGTTGAGCCGTGCCTGCGGGTCCGCGGCATGCAGCAGCGGGCGGTGCTTGCTGCGACGCGTCCGTTCCCACAACGTTTCCGGCGTAGCGTGCAGGTACAGGACCGTGCCATTCTGCTTGAGTGCAATGCGGTTGGGCGGCAGCAGGATGGCGCCGCCTCCGGTGGCGAGGATGACGTTCGCGTAAGCAACGAATTCGCCGATGATCGTCGCCTCGCGCTCGCGAAAGCCGGGCTCGCCTTCGAGTTCGAAGATCACCGGGATCGTCACGCCGAGGCGGCGCTCAAGTTCGGCATCGGTATCGTAGAATTGTTTTTCCAGCCGCTTGGCAAGCAGGCGGCCAAGCGTCGACTTGCCGCTCCCCGGCATGCCCACCAGAAACAAATTGCCCCGATGCAGATGCATCGGGGCATTTTAGCAGGGTGGTTCCGGGTCCGACGGGCCGCGGCCTCCTCCTACCAATCCGTAAGGACCAGCAACGCGTATCGGCCGCTTTGCGTCGACTCGCCACGCGCGATCCCCACGCTGCGCGTGTGGCCCCTCGCTGCGGGCTCGCGCCGCTAGCGCACTGCGGTGACCGAATCCTTCAGCACGCGCGGCGTCAGGAATATCAGCAACTCCTGCTTCTCGATCGTCTTGTCGGTCGTCTTGAACAGGTAACCGAGTATCGGCAGATCGCCGAGGAACGGGACCTTGGTCACATCGTTGTTGACGACTTCCTCGTAGATCCCGCCAATGACCGCGGTATCCCCATTGTTGACGGTAATCTGCGTCGTGACATTCTTCGTGTCGATCGACGGCACGGTAAAGCCATTGCCGAGGTTCACCTGCTGGCCGACGGAGTCCTTGCGGATCTCGACGATCATCGTGACGCGATTGTCAGGCGTGATCTGCGGCGTGACGTCGAGCCGCAGCACGGCTTTCTTGAACTGCACGGTGGCCGGACTGTTGGCGGTTCCCGGCGTCACGTAGGGAATTTCCGTCCCCTGCTCGATCGACGCCTTGCCGTTGTCCTGCGTCACCACGCGTGGACTCGACACCACCTTGCCGCGGCTGTCGGCCTCGAGCGCCGACAATTCCAGGTTGATCAGGTTGCCGCTGCCGAGGTTGATCAGCGTCAGCGCGATCTGGCCGGCGGCATTCGGTACGGGCAGGTTCACGTTGAGCTGCGGCGAATCGGAATAGCCCGTCGTGGCGATGCCCGACGCCAGCTCATAAGGCGTCTGCGTGCGCGTGTCCCGCGTCACCGTGTTTCCGCTCGTGGTTACGACGGGCTGCGTACTCAAACTGCCGCCGATGCCGCCCGCATAGCGCTTCTGCAATGTGAATCCGGTCTGCATGCCGAACCGGATGCCGAGCTGGCGGCTGAACTTGTCGTCGGCGATCACGATGCGGCTTTCGATCGTTACCTGCCGGATCGGAACGTCCAGCAGGCGGATTACGCGACGGACTTCTTCGAGACGCGACGCGGTGTCCGACACGAAAACGATATTGGTGCGCGGATCGCCGAACGCCACGCCGCGCTTCGAGAGGATCGATCCTTGTCCGCCGGTCGTCGCCGTCTGGCCGGCACCGAGGCCGAACTGCTGCTGCTTGTTGGATGCCAGGATATTTTGGAAGTCCTGCACCTTCATGTAGTTGAGCTGAAACGATTCCGAGATCAGCGGCTCGAGCTCGCTGATCTGCAACTGGGCTTCGAGCTGCTGTTTTTCCTTAACCGCGAGTTCCTCGCGCGGCGCAATCAGAACGACGTTGCCGTTCTTGCGCATGTCGAGACCCTTGGTCTGCATGATGATGTCCAGCGCCTGATCCCACGGGATGTCCTTCAACCGCAGCGTCAGGCTTCCGGTCACCGTGTCGCTGGTGATGATGTTCAGACCGGTGAAGTCGGCGATGACCTGCAGCACGGCCCGCACTTCTACATTCTGGAAATTCAGCGACAGCTTCTCGCCCTTGTATCCGGCGCGCGTGCCTTGGGTGAGCTTGTTCGGATCTTCCTGGATCGGCTTGATCTCGACGATGAAACGGTTGTCCGCCTGATACGCGGAGTGCTCCCACAGGCCCTTGGGCTCGATGACGATCCGGGTGTTGCCGTTCTGCGCGAAGGTGTCGATGGTGGTGACCGGCGTGGCGAAGTCGGCGACATCGAGCCGGCGTTCGAGATTGCGCGGCAGCGTCGTCTTGATGAAATCGACGATGAGCGTCTTGCCCTGCTGCCTGATATCGATACCCGTCGAACTGTCGGACAGGTCGACGATGATGCGGCCTTCGCCGTTCTTGCCGCGACGGAAATCGACGTCGCGCAGGCTGTGCGCGGCCTCGCCGGGTTTCGGCTCCGCGAAGCGCGATACCGTCGCCGCTTCATTGCTAGGAGCGGCCTGGTCGAACAACGTGACCAGTACCGTGTTGCCTTCCACCTGGGTGTCAAAGGTCTGCGGCTTGTTCAGGTTGAACACGACGCGCGTGCGGTTGCCCGCCTGGACGACGTTCAGGCTACGCAACGCGGGATCGCTCACTTCCTGGGCGGTCCGGCCGAGGCCGTTGCCCGTATCCAGGAAATCGAGCGCGATGCGCGGCGGATTGTTGATCGCGAAACCGGCGGGCGGATTGGCCAGCGGGCTCTTCAAGGTGAACTTGACGATCGTGCGTCCCGACGTGCCCTTGGAGACTGTGAGCGTATCGATGCTGTTCTCGGCCTGCGCCGCTGC
>Ga0066789_10000470_pt1 | contig 16031 bp, 16 predicted proteins | sample OrgsoiDNA2013049_FD_70960 | JGI IMG/M metagenome (GOLD analysis project Ga0066789, IMG submission 70960) | Permafrost soil microbial communities from the Arctic, to analyse light accelerated degradation of dissolved organic matter (DOM) -... | ecosystem: Environmental > Terrestrial > Soil >...
GAAACATCTTTCTTTATAAATGAAGACGCGTTGACCCGTATTCAGCCAAGTGTGAGTCTTGATGAATCTGGCTTGCTGAGTGCCTTTGACGCGAACCGAGATTTAATATGTGCCGCTGCCTGTAGGCAATTGGTCGCAATTGAGGAGCTAAAAGCTATCGTCAATTACATAATTGATGCACAACCTATCTAACGGATGACAATCTAAGATTGTGTGGAACCCGGGGTGCCCAGGTGCATGATTTTAGGATGTTAGAATAATTGCAGTGGAGTGAACACCAACCACGCCGCGATTGCTGCGAGCGCAACGATAAACACGGCGTTGAATGCTGCGCGCTTCAAAAGCCGAACAGCCCGCGAGCAAATTTCACGGATTTTCCACGGGTCAGAGGTCCATGTTTGCGTAGCGTTCTGCGCGATACAGCCGATTAGATTTTTTAGGCGTTGCAAAAAGCCCTAATTTATTGGGCTTTTCTGGTGGACGCAAAAGGGATCGAACCTTGGCTGCGCGCACGTTGGGCTGAAGATGACGCGACGGCCGCCGCGGCACAGAACGCCAAGGCCGGCATGTATTCCGCGGCCCGTATCAGCATCCTGGCGCCGGCCGAAGTAGCGCGCCTCGATGATGGCAAGACGATCGAGGCTGAACACCAGGACAGTTCCCTTAAAGGGTGATCGCAAAACCGCACGGCGCACGGCTCCCTTACAGCCGTTTTCCCGGCCGCGCGGCACGATCACTAGGCCGGCCCAATTTCAGCCCATGGCCGCCGCCGACCCTGGAAACATCCATCTTTCCGACGTCGCCGAATTCACGTGACAAGAAAGTGGCCAGACGCTCGGGGTCAAAATCGAGTGTCCCGTCGATCCGAGCGACCCGCAAAGGAGCACCGGCATGGGTCATTGAATATCTCCTGTCGCTACCCGCAGCTGAGGAACGTCCGTCCGGGCCTTCCGGCTGAGCAATTTGGGGGTTCTTGTCCCGAGGGGCGAACCCGAGCCTCCTGCGCAGGGCAAGCAGTTGAGAGAAGTGCCTGCCGCACAAATGGCAATGACTCCAGGTCAACGACCGAACGCGTGCGAGACTGATTTGCTAGACCCAGGAGGCCACCGTCGTCGGTCGCCCTACCGACGGTGGAATCCGCACCTGATCAATCTCGCCGGGCTCCGCACCTAGGCGGCTTGCTTTTCCGCAGGAGCCGCGTCAAAGCCGACCCGCGGGAAGCGTAGGTTCACCCAGCCAACTGAGGGGTCTTCGTGCCGGATGATAATTTCATCGGGCGTCCAGGAGAGAATGCTTCCGTACACGGAGTTGCCATAGTCGTCGGGAGTTACGCTGACCCAGTCACCGCGCCGAAGGCCGACATTCTGCGCCTCTGACGACCATTCGGCTGGCTCACTTGGCTCGTTAACCTTGGCAACTTCGATCGCTTGGTCGGGCGTCATTTCGGAGAAATTGCCGTGCCCAATGGCCGCAACTCTTTTATACCAGGGGTCGATCACGGTTGCGAAAGAGATCAGCTCATTTACCTCGCTGCCACCATTCTGCCGTGCAAACCAAATCGGATGGTAAGCTGACAAATCGGCCGCGGAAGGATCTGTTCCGAATATGAACTTGCGACCGTCGGCCAGAACCTCAGCGAGCCACGCGATGTGAGCATTGACCCTTTGCAGGTACATCGCTCGCTTTGGACGCAACGCCTCGGGATCCAAGTTGACCCTGAAGAGCGGACGTCGTTCCTCGATAAGCTCTTGGGGGAGGCCAGGCATGTTGCCGATCGTGAGACAGACGGCATTCATGAAGGAGCCTTTCTCGATCCACCAGCCGAGAGCCTTTGCAAGACCTTCCTGACCTTTCGGATAGAGCGACCCCGAGGTGCCCAGTCCTTCGATGGCCCGAAGAATGTGCAGCGTGTCGCAGTAGAACTCGGCCCCGACTTGAAGGATCGGAGTTCGCCGATAGCCGCCCGTCATCGGAGTAAGTTTGGGGCGCGGTGTCCATACCGGAATTTCGACCGAGTTCCAGGTGATACCCTTGAGACCGAAGGCGAGGCGTATTTTTTCCGAGTAAGGCGAAAGCGGATAATGATGCAGGATGACTTTTGACATTGTTTTCCCTCCCTGTGTGGTCTGCGGACGTGCCGTCCTAGCGAATGGTTTGAGTTTGCCCCTTCGTTGGGGCTTGTTGCGGGCGCATTTCGCGAGATTGGGGCCCGGGATGGCCCGAGCCCTTGACTGAAACCAGGTCTCTGCCACCGTCCGAGCTTGAGGATCGGCAACGAGAGAACGCTTTCGCTCGCGCCGATGGGCTGGCCTTACTATTTCTTCGGCGCCTGCATGTCGAAGCCGAGGAATTCGAACGGCGTATCGCCATTGACCCAGCCGTGCCACGTATGCGGCTGGAACAGAATGACGTCATCGGGCTTGTAGGTGATATCGCCGTACTTTTTGCCATCCTTGTCGTTCAGGGTCATCTTGCCAGTGCCGCTGATGACGTAAAGAACGTATGTCTGTTCCGCTGGTCCCTCGTGAAGCGCGATCAAGCCGTTGGCGTCGACGTGCCCGCGCATCACATTGATGCCTTTGCCGATATCAATGCTGTTAGGTGGCACTTGATAGAGTGCCCCATAGTTGAAACCCTTGTTCGGGATGCCGTCAATGTCCGGTATCGGCGCGACCTTTCCAGGCTCCTTCTTGACCGCAATCGCTACTTTGCCGCTGGGATCGACTTCAATGCTCGTCAGATCGCCGGCAAACGCCGGAGCAGCAATTGCGAGTGCCACCACCGCACCCAACCCATAGATTAGACCACGCATTCTTCCCTCCCTGTATATTTGCTTTGAATATCGATCGAGTGTTGTTCCGGGCCGCTGCGGGAGCAGCGCCAGCCGTTGGGTAATATTCAGCAGACCTTCTGCTTAGCCGCCCGTTCGCGCGTCGAGGAAAAGCTGTGTGAACGGCTTTGCCAGAACGGGGTCTAGCTTTGGCACGATTGCCTTGATCTCCGGGGTAACCATGTGGCCATCGAGGGCAGCCTTGTCGGCCCAGCGTTCGAAGGTCAGAAAACGCCCCGGCTCGCCGATCACTTCCATCAGCGTGTAGACCAGACAACCTGGTTCCTTGGCCGACTGCTCGGCGAAGGGCACGAGGAGCGCGCGGAGATCATCCGCCTTGTCCTTCTTGGATACGATTTCAGCGATCACGAAGTAGCCGGTCTGTCCCGCCGCCATGGCGGATGAAACAGCAAGAACGGCGGCCGCCACGCCACCCAGAGCGGCGGCGCCAACGAATGCACGGCGATCCATATCAGACATGATGATTTTCCTCCCTTGAGTTTGTTTCCCGTGATGAGCAGCGGCCGGCCCAAAGGCGGAGCTGTCATGCCCTCTCAACAATTGTTGGCAGTTGTAGAAGACGCTATTAGATTGCACACGATATAATAAGAGTCAATGATATGCGACGCAATGTAGGAAGAAAAAACTTGAACGTTCGAAGCTCGGTTGCTCCGGTGGAAGTGCCGGGGCTCGACAGCCATCTTTGCTTCGCGCTCTACGCCGCCAGCAACCACATGACGCGACTGTTCGTACCCTTCCTTCAAAAGCTCGGCGTCACCTACCCCCAATATCTGGTTCTCGTTGTGCTTTGGGAGCGTGGCCCCCAAGGCGTGGGAGACCTCGCCTCACTGCTACGAATGGATTTTGGCACTCTTTCGCCGATGCTCAAGCGTATTGAGAGCAAGGGACTGATCACGCGGCAACGGTCGCCCCGCGATGAACGTCGCGTGCTCGTCGCTCTAACATCGAAGGGGGTCTCGCTTCGGAAACGAACCGAGCAGATGTTGGGCGAGTTTTACTGCTTTCTGAACATGCCCTTGGACGAACTCACCGACCTAAAGGACCGGCTTCATCATTTCGTAAAATCGGCAGGACCGAAAGAGTTGCCCGCCCTTCCTCGCAAAACTCTGAAGCTCGTTTCCTGAGCTTGTTGTTTGGTGGTTGACGCCGGTGGCTGCGAGACTGTTGGAGGGCACGAAAGTCGCGTGTTCGTAGAGATAATATCTCCACAAAAAGATGGAGTGACATGGCCGGATAGGCGGATGGCCATGTCAGCCGGTAGATTACCGCCTTTTGGAGGAAACTTGACCACCTTCAACATCAACGGACGGAATATTTCCGTCGACGCGGCACCCGATACGCCGCTGCTCTGGGCCATCCGCGAGCAATTGCAGATGACCGGCACGAAATTCGGCTGCGGCGCCGGCCTGTGCGGCGCCTGTACGGTTCACATCAACAGCGAAGCCGTACGGTCCTGCCAGACGGCGGTCGGCGACGTCGCCGGCAAGAAGATCACCACCATCGAAGGCCTCAGCGCCAAGGGCGATCATCCCTTGCAGAAGGCCTGGGTCGCCGAGCAGGTCCCGCAATGCGGTTACTGCCAGTCCGGCCAGATCATGCAGGCCGCCTCGCTGCTTGCGAAGAACAACAACCCGACCAAGGAAGAAGTGGTGCAGCATATGGACGGCAATCTCTGCCGTTGCATGACCTATTCCCGGATCCAGAAGGCAATCATGCGCGCCGCTTCGGACATGCGCACGGCCTCCAACGCCGGAACCGAGCGGAGGCCCACATGAATACCCACGTGAAAATCACCAAAAGCGAACCCGCTGATTTGAGCCGTCGCTCGTTCCTGGTCGGCTCCGTCGCCGCTGGTCTTGCTCTCGGCTATTCGGCGGTTCCGGGCCTCGACAGCGCGCTCGCCGCGACCGCGCCGGCCAGCAATTTCGATCCCAGCGTCTGGTACTCGATCGCGCCCGACGGGATCGTCACCGTGACCTGCGGTAAGGCCGACATGGGCCAGCACATTGCGTCCACCATGGCGCAGATCATCGCCGAAGAACTCGGCGCCAACTGGAAGGACATGCGGGTCCAGCTTGCGTCCAACGATCCGAAGTTCAACGACCCCGTGCTCGGCGCGCAAATCACCGGCGGAAGCTGGAGCACGATGATGAACTTCGATGCGATGAGCCGCGCGGGTGCCGCGGGGCGCATGGCATTGACGGACGCCGCGGCTGCGGCGATGGGCGTGCCGGCAATCGAACTCGTGGTGCGCGATTCCGTGATCTCGCATCCGAAGTCGAAGAAGTCGATGAGTTTTGCCGACATCGTCAAGAGCGGCAAGACCACCAAGACCTTCACGCCGGACGAACTCAAGGCGATCAAGCTGAAGACCGCGGATCAGTACACCATGATCGGCGTTTCGGTTCCGCCGCTCGATATTCCCTCGAAGACCAACGGCACGGCCAAATACGGCATCGACGTGATGCTGCCGGGCATGGTCTACGGCAAGATCGTCACGCCGCCGGTGCGCTTCGGCGCGACCGTGAAGGCGGTCGACGACAGCGCGGCGAAGAAGGTGCCGGGCTTCATCAAGGCCGTCACGCTCGACGACAAGACTGCAACGACCAGCGGTTGGGTGGTGGCGGTGGCCAACACCTACGCCAACGCCCGCAAAGCCGCCGACGCGCTGAAGATCACCTACGACGGTGGTCCGAACGCCAAGTTGTCGAGCCAGTCGCTGCTCGACGAGGCCAGGCGGCTGCAGACGCTGGACGACTCCGGGCAGTTCTTCGTCAAGGACGGCGATACGGCGGCGGCCTTGGGGACGGCTGCGAAGGTGATGGAGGCGGAATACACCACCAGCATCAACATCCATGCACCGATGGAGCCGATGAACGCCACTGCCGAACTGAAGGGCGATATCTGGCACATCTATTCCGGCAACCAGTTTGCAACGCGCTCGGGCGCGATCGCGGCGGGTGCGGCCGGGGTCGATCCCAAATTCGTCGTGATGCATCAGATGTGGCTGGGTGGCGGCTTCGGCCGGCGTCTGGATGCCGACATGATGGTGCCCGCGGTGCAGGCGGCGAAGGCCGTCGGCAAGCCGGTCAAGGTCATCTATTCGCGCGAAAACGACATGACCATGGACTTTTCGCGCCCGTTGACGTTCCAGAAGGTCAAGGCCGGTCTGGACGCCGACGGCAAGCTGATTGCATGGCCGACCAAGCGCTGGGGCATCCCGGACTTCCTGTCGCCTTCGGTCGACAAGAAAGGCCCGCTCGAAGCGTTCACCGTGAATGGCGCGGACTTCTTCTACACCGTGCCCAATCATAACGTCCGCGCCATTCTCAACGAGATGGCGCACAACGCCACCCCGTCGGGACAGTTGCGGTCGGTGGCGCCGGGCTGGACCTTCTGGGCGGTCGAAAGCATGGTCGACGAGCTTGCGCATGCATCCGGCAAGGATCCGGCGCAGTACCGCATCGACATGCTCGACGGCAAGGGCGCCAATGCCGGCGGCGCGCAGCGTCTGCGCAATACCCTGCTCGCGGCAATGGGCCTGTCCGGCTACGGCACCAAGCAACTGCCGAAAGGCGAGGGCATGGGCGTGGCCTGCGTCTCGTCGCAGGAGCGGGCGACCGCGAGCTGGACTGCCTGCGTCGCGCATGTTGCGGTTTCGGCCTCCGGCGAGGTCAAGGTCAAGAAATTGACCGTGGCCACCGACGTCGGCACCGCGGTGCATCCCGACAACATCCGCGCCCAGGTCGAAGGCGCGGCGCTGTGGGGGCTTTCACTCGCCTTGTACGAGAAGGCGACGCTGAAGGACGGCGGCATCGAGCAGACCAACTTCGACAGCTATACCCCGCTGCGGATGAGCCAGGTGCCGGAAGTCGCGATTAGCGTCATCGCCAATGGTGAAAAAGCCACGGGCGTCGGCGAGCCAGCAGTGACGGTGATCGCTCCCGCGATCGGTAACGCTATCTTCAATGCCAGCGGCGCCCGCGTCCGAGCGTTGCCGATCACGGCGGAAGCTGTGAAGGGCGCGATGAAGGTTTAAAGGCGGCACCACATTGCGACGCGAGACGATCCGCCGGGGAAACTCCCCGGCGGTTTTTTGTGCGCGACTTGCATAGCCGGGACTGCTAACTGTAAGATTCGGCTCAACTAATGCTATATACTCGAAACCGCGAAACGGCGGTCTAATGGGGCCGTGTCCATATGCTCTCAAGCGGTTGTTGGCAGTTATCCCGGAAGTCGGTGTTATGCAACGCGAAGTAAGAAGAAAAAGCCTGAACGCTAAAAGCACCATTGGGCCGATGGAAATGCCGGGGCTCGACGGCCACCTTTGCTTCGCGCTCTACGCCGCCAGCAATCACATGACACGTCTGTTCGTACCTTTCCTACAAAAGCTCGGCGTGACCTACCCGCAATATCTGGTTCTCGTTGTGCTTTGGGAGCGTGGCCCGCAGGGCGTCGGAGACCTCGCCTCACTGCTACGAATGGATTTTGGCACGCTTTCGCCGATGCTTAAGCGGCTGGAGACCAAGGGATTCGTTACCCGAGAACGGCAGGCCACGGATGAACGCCGCGTGCTTGTCGATCTAACGCCGAAGGGGCTTTCGCTTCGAAAGCGGACCGAGCAGATGCTGGGGGAGTTTTACTGCTTTCTAAACGTGCCTTTAGCCGAATTTTTCGACCTGAAGGACCGCCTGCGCCATTTCGTAAGCTCCGCCGGACCGAAGGAAACGAGGACCAATTCTGCTAAGGTGTCAGAGTGAACTTTCCGAACCATCGTTTCAACGCCTTGCCGCAAGCCACAGCAGCCGCAAATCCCGGGCCATCAGCTTCAGCGGGATGTTCCAGGGCACGATTTTCCCTACGACCCCGAAGGGCTCGCGGCGTGTGGAGTTGAAACGGGCCCCGAAATCTTGACAGCTGCCTTCGATCGATCCCGTTAGTCCGGCGAAGTATTCCAGATGCACGGCCGAGGTCGCGACTTCCACGCGCGTTTCACGAATCGGAATGCCGGTATCGATGGACTCCAGAATAGCGAAAGATTCCAGATCGCGCCTGAGAAGCTGGGCAAGCTGATAGAGCGGCTTTCCACGCTCCCTGCCGGTCAGCCTCCTCCAGTCCGGTCGATGGAATGCGGCATAGGCGGCATCAATGGCTTCGTTGACTTGCGCATCGTCGGCTGGACGGATCTTGCAAATCTCGGAATTGTCGAACGGGTTCGTTACGCTGCTGCCACAGGCGCCAGGTTGCATATTGCATCGGTTCGTCGACATCAATATGCGCGGCATGCTGTCTGCGCGTGAACGGCAGCTTTGCGCCAATAGGCGGCATCCGGTCCCGGTAAGGCGCGTTGTGCGCGATCGAAAATGGTCGGAGCCGAGGTGTTGACGCGCTTAGCGTCAGGCATCGCAATTTTTCGACCCTATCGCTCAGTTTAGTTCAAACCGGATCGGCAATTTTTTTGGCCCGCTGACGAAGGTCGCCTGCGTCATCTTCACCTCGCCATCGAGCGCGATCGACTTCAAGCGCGGCAATAATTCCTCGAACAGTATACGCATTTCCATCTTCGCAAGGTACTGCCCAAGGCAGAGATGGGCGCCGTAGCCGAAGGCGCGGTGCCTGTTCTGCTTGCGATCGGAGCGGAACGTGAAGGGATCTTCAAACACCTCTTCATCGCGGTTACCGGACGCGTAGCACAACATCAGCCAATCACCCCTCGCGATCTTGCGGCCACCAAGTTCAGTATCGGCGGTCGCCGACCGCATGAAGTGCTTAACCGGCGTCATCCAGCGGATCGCTTCGTCGACGAGGCCGGGGATTAACGCGGGATTCTCTTTCACCTTGGCGAACTCGTCGGGATTTTCAGCCAAGGCCCAGATTGCGCCGGCTGTCGACGACGATGTGGTGTCGTGGCCTGCGGTTGCAATGATCATGTAGTAGCTGGTTGCGTCATGCTCCGGCAGATATTCGCCATTGATTTTCGCATTGGCGATGGCGCTGGCGAGATCGTCGCGCGGATTGGCCCGACGATCGGCAGTGATTTTCGCGAAGTAGGTGCCGAAATCCTTTACGACCGCCGCGATCATGTTGGAGAACTGCTCCGGAGTGAGCGCGTCTCTGAACCGCGCGGCGTCCGGGTCCTGCGGTCCGAACAGTTCCTGGGTCAGTTTGAGCATTCGCCCCTCGTCCTGCTCGGGCACGCCAAGCATTTGCATGATGACATGGAGCGGATAGCCGAGCGCAACATCTGCAACGAAATCGCACCTTTCCCCACGCGCCAGCATTTTCTCGACGGCGTTGCGGGCGATCGTCCGAATCTGTTCCTCGAATTTCCTGAGATTTCCGGGCATGAACCAGCCCTGTGTCAATGCCCGGTATTTTGGGTGATCCGGCGCATCCATCTGGACCAGCGAACGCACGAGGTTTGGGGCCCCTGTGATCTTGCGCACGCGTTCCTCGACCGCCTTCGACGTGAGCGTTGTCGGACGGTCAGCGTTGTGAAACAAATCGTTCTGCCGGCTGACGGTCAGAATATGGGCGTGCTTGGTCACGACCCAGAACGGATCGAAACCTTCTGGCCTTGCGACGCCAAGCGGGTTGTTGGCTCGGAGCCAGCGGTAGGCGTCGTGAACACGCTGATCGGCATAGGCTCGCGGGTCGACCAGTGTCGCGGCAATGTCAGCTGAAATGTCGATCTCGCTGTTCAACACCACAATTCATTCTCCATGTCTTTTGATCCCCACGTGTTTTGACCTTTCTCTCAGTCGGCACTCTCACCTTGACGTGTCGGGCTGCTGCTCCTCGCTCGACGATGTTTCGGGTTCAATCTCTTATGAGGGTTTGAAACCAGCGCCTCACGCAGATGTCACGGTTTCGTCAGGAAGCGCTCGACGAAATCGAGGTACGTAGTGCGGTAGCCTTGCCCGACCCGAATACTGTCGCCGAATTCCAGATAAGGGTCGCTGCCACCATCATAGGCTGGCCAGTGCGGTAGCGTGCCCCCATTGGGGTCACCGGTCGACGCAAACCGCGCCCAGGCGTCCGCCATCGCCGCCGACAGCGTGCCGTCCGTCGCATCGAATGCGCCGCGCTGGATAAAACGATGCGCCCCTAAGTTCGCGAACGCGTAGTCGATCTCCTCGCTATGCGTCGGCACCGGCAGGATACCTCCGGGGCTGCGCGTGAATAGATAACGAAAGGTCTTCGGTTGCACCTTCGACATGTCGCGCGCCAGACCGCGAACGCCATAGTTGAATTGCGTATCGCCGAAGGCATAGCTCAGGGCACTTGGCACCGCCGCATCCGTATCGAATTTATAAAGCGTCATCACCTCACCTGCGGAGGCGCCAAAATTCGTGTCCGCATAAGCCCGCGCTTCCGCCACCGTATGGATTGGCCAGTTCCTAACAAACAGCCGCCCCTCGTCACTGTTGCCCCCAACGATCAGCGGCACACGGCGAATCTCGCCTGTCGCGAAGGCCGCTGTGTCAGTGCGCGGGACCACCCACCCGTCGAGGATCGGACCGAGTGCACGCGGTGTCGTCAATCGCCGGACTGCCGGCACAATCCGATCTGTCATGGCAAGGACCTGCTCGGCCGGCATCCCCCGCATCGCAGCGAGATCCGTCCCCACGACTTTGCCGATCTCCGAGGCATCGGCTAGTGAGCTCAGAGGACGCATTGCGCCTGGGCTTTCCAGGATTGCGCCGTGCACGAGCCCTTCCGACAAAGGCGAGACAAGCACCATGTCGAGCAGGCTTGCCCCCGCAGACTCGCCGAACACGGTCACTCGATTGGGGTCCCCACCGAACGCGGCGACGTTACTCTTTAGCCACCGAAGCGCTGCGATGACATCGAGGATGCCGTAGTTGCCGGCGCTGTGGTACGGCGATTCAGCGGCAAGAGCGGCGTGCGCGAGGAACCTGAACACGCCCGTCCGATAGTTCACGGTCACCAGTACCACACCTTTGCGCGCCAGCGCCTCGCCGTCGTATATGGGCAGCGACGCCGACCCGTCGACGAAGCCACCGCCGAACACCCACACCATAACGGGCAAAGCGCCACCGCTGTTTTGCGCGGGAGCCCAAATGTTCAGCGTCAAGCAGTCCTCGCTCACCCCGGGCGCGCGCGTATCCGGCAGTCGCTTCTGCATGCAGTCGGCGCCAAACTGCGTCGCGTCGCGCACGCCCTGCCACGGTGTCGGCGGCTCCGGCGGACGCCAACGCAGCGGTCCAATCGGTGGCGCCGCGAACGGAACGCCCTTGAAAACGCGAATATCGCCGCCGCTGCCGGCGAGCGCACCAGTGGAGGTTTGCACGATGACCGGCTCGGCCTTAGCCGCCACAGCTGAAACCAGGAATGCAAAGAGAATTACCAAAACTCTTCGTGGGCTCATTGTTCCTCCAGGGGCAATCCGGCAAGCATGATTCTCGCTATGGTTTTGCTGGTCGTCTACCGGACGTGTAGCACGGCATCATTTCAGCTCGAAATACTCCAGTGTGCCTTCGCCTTCGTGCGGGGATCCTCCAGATAACTTAAGCGTTATTGGGCTGACGAAGCGCGAGTACCAAGGTTTTTTCGACATGACAGCTGCGGCCGTCCTTATGAAGAAGGATCGATTCGCGAGAAGGTTGCTGGACGTCAAGAGACGATCGGAAATCTTGAATTCGGCCCGAGTTTCGTCAGCGGTCGTGAACGAGACCCCTGAGCCGATGGGGCGCTCATGCTTTGGATCGGGATGGCGTACCGCGCTGCCCTCCGCCGCCGATACATCCGACCCGTAGGCATTCGCCTGCACCTGACGGTTATCAGCGACGAAAAAGAGTGGAATACGGGTTCCTCCCACGGCGGCTTTGCCATGGATATCGGAGGCGATGATCGTGTAGTCGCCGCTTCTGCCGCGGCCCCACCACCAGTTGTCGAATAGATCGGCCGGTGAGACATTGCCCCAGTTGTGGTCGTGATAACCGCTGCCGGTGACTTGGCGGGTCACGCCGTCAGCGGTCAGCGTCCCCGTAACAGCTCCCTCCGGCACGGCCACGAGCCAGGCGAAGAAGCTGTCGCCCGCCTTGATGTAGCCGGTTGCCGGGCGGTAGGAGGCGACCCTACGGCGCACAACCAGATCGCAGCCCACACCGCCGGTCTCGGCGGCATCTACGCGAATGGTATAGGTTTCGAGATCACCCTTGAAGCTATGAGGGCCGATCTGAACGTCTGCATGGTCGCTCGAAAACACTCCCGGATCATCGAAGGTCCGCATGATTTGGCGGGTCGGCTTGTCAGGCGGCGTTAGTTGGATATTCACGGCTCGTTTGTGCGATCCGTAGAACCAATTGTCACCGAACCAGACCACCACCACGGTCCCGTCGTCGAGCAAGCCATCAAAATACCACCACTCGAAATAGTCCGAGGATTTCGGCGTACGCCGCCCATCTTCTCGGACCTCGATTTCCTTTCCGATGCCGAGGGCTTTGAAGTCCTCCGGAGCTGCCGCCAGATGCAGCTTCGCGTCGTCGGAAATCGCCTGCGCACACGAGCCCCATGCCACGGCGAGCGCGCCTAGAGCGATACCCAACCACCGACCTCCACTCGAATTCCGCCATGATCATCTCCGTGCACTATGCACGGTATATCGGTGGCTTGACAACAATTTTCGTGCATATTGCACGGATGAGTGATTGGTCTGACGAACTTCACGCCGTTTTCTTGCAGTTGTACGGCTACATGAATCGGCCCGAACTTGACTTGGCTTTCCTGGCGCTTGCGGAAGTCAAGCTGGACCGGGCGCTCTATCCGCTGCTTGTCCGGATCGGCTATGCCGAACCAATCAGTGTCGTGGACCTTGCCGGCCTTGTTGGCCGCAATCACTCGACCGTTAGCCGACAGGTGGCCAAGCTGGAGTCGCTGGGCCTTGTCGAGCGGGACGTGGTGGCAGACGACCAACGCATTCGGCTACTGAAACCGTCGGCGGCGGGGCGGGACATGCTGGCGAAATTTTCAAACGTGCGGCGTCGAATTCTCGATAAGCGGCTTCGCGACTGGACCCCTGAAGAACGAAATCTGTTGCTCCACCTCCTCCAGCGACTGGCCGGGAGAATAGGAGAGGTCAGCGTTTCTCAGGGGCGACAACAGCGGCTACCCGAGACTGTGAGCAACTCGTCCGCCCCGCTTGTGCGGGCGATGTTACCGACCCGCTTAAATGAAAGACCAAGGCGGGTTGCGCGTCACAAGAGGGAGGAATGAGGCGATGAATTTTCTGACCCCGAGTCCGCTCCAGATCGACCCGGAGTGGATGACGGATGCGTTGCGGCGAGCCGGCGCGATCCGAGGGGCGAGGGTTGTGGGCATGACCTGCGATCCGGTAGGCAACGGACTTGTTGGAGACAGCTATCGTTTCGGCCTGACACGAGCACGATGCGCCGGCCAGCGTGATCGGCAAGTTTCCGGCGGCCGATCCGGACACCCATCGAAACATTTCGAACGCTGAAAATCCCAAGCGTCTGATCATAACTATCAGCAAAGGCAAAACAGGACATCGAATTTCCAACACCATGTCGGGTGCTGTTTCGGTCTACAAACGCATCAAGGAGCGCAATCCCAATTTTTCGAAAGACGATTTTCTGTTTTTTCCGACCCAAAAGAATCGATCAAACGCCAAGCGCATTGTGCAACGCCAATTCAACGCGCTATTGGAACGTTGTAAATTAAAGCATGATCGTCACGCGAAGACCGTTCACACCGTTTACTCTCTTCGCCATACCGCAATTTGCATGCGAATTATTCTATCGGAAGGTCAGGTCAACATCTTCAATCTTGCGACGAATGCGGGAACATCGGTCGATCAAATCGAACGGTTCTACGCCCGCAACCTTCCGCTATCCAAAGAGATGGCGAGGAACCTGCAAAGCTTTGGGAGTGGGTGACTTTTGTACTTAGAAATGCTTGAATTCTAGCAAATGCCCAAGGTTGCCCCATGCAATCACAACCGTTGACCGACACAGAGCTTGATCACCTGAGCGCGGTTCTCGAACGTTTTGGCGATAAGCGTTCGATGAACTTGGAGCAATTAGATGGTTTCATTGCTGCTTTGATTTGCGGTCCTGAGCTTGTTCCTCCAAGCAAGTATCTTCCCAAGATTTGGGGCGACCAAACGGTCTTTGAGGACGCATCTTCTGCACAAGAGTTTTTGTCCCTTATCATGCGTCATTGGAATGCCATCGCCGATACTTTGAATTCGGGTGAGGTGTATCTGCCGTTGCTTCTTGAGGATGAGAGCGGGATCGCCCATGGGAACGATTGGGCAAACGGCTTCCTACGTGGAATGGAGTTCGGAAGAGAAGATTGGGCTCTTCTGTTAAACGATGAAGACTACGGCGGCCCGCTCATCCCAATTTTCGCGTTAGCTAACGAACACAATCCTGATCCCAAAATGCGATCGTATAAAGATCCAATTAGCACGGAGCTTCGCGAAACGCTTATTGTGCGTGCGGCGGCGGGAGCGACGCAGATTTACCGTTATTTCAAGGCACAGCGATTCCTTGCCACCGACCCGCTTGGCAACATGCCTGACTTCCTCCGCACGATGCCAAAGATTGGACGGAACGATCCGTGTCCATGCGGATCGGGTAAAAAATTCAAGCAGTGCTGTGGCAAGACCACCCTGCATTAGACCGAGGCTCTACTCTTCGGGAAGCGTCCACACCTATGCGACTTTCCGTCTGCACGAAGGCGTCAACCAATATGCGTTAGCTCGCAATATGGGTACATCAGTTCAGATGCTTGAGACGTTCTACGGGCACACCACAAATCGCACGATGGCGACTGAGCTTACAAAGAACAAAGGCAAGCAGAAGAAGGCCCTGTTGTGGGAGTAGTAGACAGCATCGATCAACCAAGCGCCTCTCATCAGCGCACCAAAGTACAACTTGTCATGATTTTCGGTGATCCAAATCGCGGATGGAGTGACCCGATAGGAGCTTTTGTGCGCCTACAATTGGCTGTTAAAATTTTGGCTTCAAGTACCGGTCGACGCAAGGTGCGCATGGATGAGGCCACTTCAGCACTAACGGGATTGATTCCTGAAGACTTTCCTGCAGCTTTAAGGGAAAGAGCTCAGAGGGTTCTCAGCGTTCGTGAAAGAGTACGGCGTGAACGCGGTTCTAGTCTCGTGCCGTTTCGCTTCGATCTACTGAAACAAAAAGAATACGCGGAGTTAACGCAAGACATCCTGAGCCTATATGAAGCTTGCATTTTCGATATGGCGAAGGAAATTAAAGATATTGTCCATCCCAACGACGAGTAAATTGTTACAGTGCCGACGGAAACGGCGGGGAATTTACAGAGCTTTGGAAGTGGGTGAATGATATCAGAAGATTTCGCGACCATCGCCGTTGGATGCTGCAACCGTGACACTTTCTGAATTTGAAGCGAAACGATGCGAAAAATTGGTCGCCCAATTTATTGAACGGCGTCGACCACCTCCACGTCTTCGTAAGGAAGTTGATCTTGCATTTCGGATCAAAGGGCTGAGCGTCGAGATATTTGAAATTCGTGCAAGTTGGACGGGAGAGGTCAAGCCCATTGAACACCCCATTGCAAAGGCGACCTACAACAAGAGCAACCGCAGTTGGAAGATTTTTTAGCTACGAGCTGATCTAAAATGGCATCGATATGCACCACTCCCTGAAGTCGATGCTATCGAAGATTTCCTCCTGATCGTCGAAGAAGATGATCACGCTTGTTTTTTCGGCTAATTACAGATGCTCGAAACATTTTATGGGCACACGACAAATCGAACGATGGCAACTGAACTTACGAAGAACAAAGGCAAGCAGAAGGCGTTGTTGTGGGAGTAGCAGAGAAATGGATGCGCGTGAGTTTTGCGTGTCGCTGTCGACGGACTTTGAAGAGCTCAGGTAGCTACTCACAGCCCTCATTGGACTACAATTACAGCCCGATAGCACAGACGGAAAGCACCAGCGCCTTCTCCGGCGGATCGACGTAAAGGCCGACGATGTCTTCGACCTTCGCGACGAAGTCGGGATCGTTGGAGATCTTGAAGCTGCGCACGGATGCGGCTTGAGGCCGTGTTCGGCCCAGATGCGCTGCACGCTCGTGTGGCTGATGCCCATTTCTTCCGCCATCGATCGCACGCTCCAGTGCGTGGCATTGGCGGGACGCTCCT
>Ga0066789_10000472_pt1 | contig 16012 bp, 16 predicted proteins | sample OrgsoiDNA2013049_FD_70960 | JGI IMG/M metagenome (GOLD analysis project Ga0066789, IMG submission 70960) | Permafrost soil microbial communities from the Arctic, to analyse light accelerated degradation of dissolved organic matter (DOM) -... | ecosystem: Environmental > Terrestrial > Soil >...
CGAGCGACCAGCGCGCGTTCGGCTTCGCTTCCAGAAGGATCGGCACCCGGACGCCCACGGCCTTGCGGCGGGCGCGGCGCTTGCGCACAACGAGCCCTTCTTCCCGATAGAGCCGATGGACTGCAAAGGTCGCGATCTCCGGATCGAGATCAAGAGGATGTTAATAGACATCCATATGGATGTCGTGTGGCATCCACACCGCTGTCAGGCGTTGTGGTTTCGCGAAAAAATCGAGTCATGGCAGCCAACCCGCCAATCGAAGGTGCCGCATGCGTCTCGAATTCATCTCGGACTATCGAAGTCCATATTCCTATTTGGCGAACATCAAGCTGAAAACCCTGGGAGTAAGCATCGACCACAAGCCGTTGGACATCGTGGCGGTGATGAAGCTGGTGAACAATCAGCCATCGCCGATGTGTCCGCCGAAAGCTCGTTACGCGGGATTGGACGCGGGACGATGGGCCAAGCTTTACGGCGCCAGATTTTCTCCAAATCGACCGCTGCTGGGTGCAATGGGCGCCGGCAAGTTCGATGGATCGCTGCTGTCGCGTGCGGCACTCGCAGCTCAGGAAATCGGGATATTCGACCGGGTGAACGACGCCATTTTCGAGGCTGTCTGGGCCGGCGACGATGATCTCGTCACCGATCAGGGTCGCAGTACCTTCCTCAGGACGCGCGGCGTCTCAGTTGAAGATCTTTGGCAACTCGCATCTGCCCCGAAGATTGTGCAGCTTCAGGTTCAGCAAGCGAAAGAGGCGGCTGATCGTGGGGTCTTTGGCGTGCCGACATTTTTTGTCGATGACGAAATGTTCTTCGGCAACGATCGCCTGGGTTTCGTCGAGGCACGTCTTCAGGGCAAGTCGTTTGATGGAGCGGTGATATGAGCAGGAAACTGGCGCTGGTAACAGGTGTAGGCCCGGGCACCGGGCTTTCCACGGTGAGACGTCTGGTCGATGGTGGATATGAGGTGGCGATGATCGCTCGGAGCGAGGAGCGCCTGCGCGGCTTCGAAGCCGAGATGCCGGGAACGCGGGCTTTTGTCAGCGACGTTACCAACGTATCCCAGTTTGCCGGGACGTTGGACCGGATCTGTACGGAATTTGGCTCGCCTGAACTTGTGGTTCACAATGCGGTCGGCGCTGTCTTTGGGAATTTCATGGAAATCGACCCGACCGCACTCGAAGCAAATTTCCGCACCAATGTCATGGCATTGCTGCAACTCGCGCGTCGACTGGCACCACCCATGATCGAGGCCGGTCGAGGTGTTATCATCGCCTCCGGCAACACCTCCGCCTTGAGGGGAAAGAGCAATTTCGCCGGTTTCGCTCCAACCAAGGCAGCCCAGCGCATTCTGGCGGAGTCGCTGGCGCGCGAGCTCGGTCCCAAGGGGATCCATGTCGCATACGTCGTCATCGATGCCGTGATCGACCTGGAGTGGACGAGGACCATGCTCCCGAAAGCGCCCGACGATTTTTTCATCAAACCAGCCGATATTGCGGGGGAAATTTGGCATGTGGCGCATCAACCCAAAAGCGCATGGTCATTCAATGTCGAGATTCGGCCGTTCAAAGAGACCTGGTGATCAAGATGCAAACATCGGGTTTCGCTGCTATTCGCTTATGTATTATGCCTGTCAGCAGATGGAGAAATGATACACAGCTCCGAAAGCGCAGCACGGGAAGAGAAAATGGGACATTCTCAGGCAGACAAGAGGGAGGGGCACGACCGGATCGTCCGGATCGCAGCCAAGCGATTCCGTGAAGGCGGCCTTGATCGCTTGAGCATCGCCGACCTGATGAACGAAGCTGGCCTGACCCATGGAGGCTTTTACAAGCATTTTGATTCCCGCAACGATCTTGTGCTGCAGGCGCTTCGCGTTGCGTTTTGCGAAAGCTCCACGCCTGATGCCGAGAGCTTTCGAAAAGTGAAAGGCGCCGGATCGACGTTTCGGTCCGTTGTGAAAGGATATTTGAGTAAAGACCATCGCGACTCCCCTGGCGCAGGTTGTGCCGTAGGGGCGTTGATAAGCGACATCGGAAGGGCCGACCGCGACGCCAAGGATCTCTATACAGAGCAGGTGCAGCGCAATCTCGATTCCGTTGCTGCATTGATCGGCGATCCCGAAAATTCTGCCGACCGGGCCAAAGCGATTGTTATCTTGAGCGCCATGGCGGGCGCCATTGGATTGGCGCGCGCCGTGTCGGATGATCGCCTTTCGAACGCTGAAAACGGTTCGGGATTTTCTGACGGCGAGTTTTGGAAATAAATCTGTGCCTCTCGCCTGAGTTGAGTTGGATCCATTTGTCCATCCACCGTTGGCCCGGCACCACGGCCTCCATCTCCATCTCGTGTTGGGCGTGTTGATCCAGGCAAGAAGTGCCTTTGATGTTCGGCGCGATAGATCGGCCCGACGGGTTCGCCTGCCGGCGCGGCGATCTATGCCCGTAAAGGCTAAGTTCCCGGCTAAATCATGAATCCGGGCAGCGTGATCTGACGAATAGTTCTCTCGTCGGTTGCGCTGTCCGCGCTCATCATCTTTCCGAGGTATTTTGCGGAACACTCGGACTGCATTGAACCTTCGTCGTAGCTGCGGCGACTGTTGCTTAGGGCTGGGATTTGAACCACGCATCGGAGAAACCTGACATGCCGAAAGCCGCTCCTGTTTTTGTGCCGATTTCCGCATCGACCGGTTCATCCGACAGATCCGATAGCAGCTCGTTTGTTTCCATCGCATTGTTTTCCGGCGTCGGCCTGCTGGCATCCCTGATTGCCGTTCTCATGGGCGTGCAAGGCGTGTGGTATTAATCCCAAACTGCATTTCATACGAATGACATTGTAAGAACGACACCCGCCCGCCGTCACCGTGCGGTGGCGGCGGGCGGGGTCGGCGACAAATGGAGCGAGGGAAAACCGGTACCCACCCTCGGATCAAGTCCGAGGGCATGCTTTTCCGGATCATGCTCTAGATCAACGACACCAGCCCGCCGCCGTGGCGCTCGAGTCTCCCTGCCAGTTCAAGCTCGAGCAGCACGGTGCGCACGATGGCCGGCGAGGTTTTGGCCATCCGGACGAGATCGTCGAGCAGGATCGGCGTCGGTCCCAGGAGACCTGTGATGCGGGCGCGATCGCTCGTATCGGGTTCAGATCCCGGAGGATCGTCATCCGGCTCACGCAATTCGATCGGCCGGCCCATGATCGGCTCGACCGCATCGATGACATCGGATGCCCCGGTGGTCAGCGTCGCGCCCTGTTTGATCAGGTCATTGGTGCCGGCCGCGCGCGGATCGAGCGGCGAGCCCGGCACCGCGAACACCTCGCGGCCCTGTTCGTTGGCGATCCGCGCCGTGATCAGCGAGCCCGAACGAAGCGCGGCCTCGACCACGACGACGCCGAGGGCCGCACCCGAGATCAACCGGTTGCGCCTTGGAAAATCGCGGGCGCGCGGCACGTGACCGAGCGGCATCTCGGAAATCGCGGCGCCGCCGTTAGAGATGATCGTCGCCAGCAACTCTTCGTGTTCGGGCGGATAAATCTTGTCGTGACCGCCGGCCAGCATCGCAACGGTGCCGCCCGCGAGGCTGGCGCGATGCGCCGCCTGATCGATGCCGCGTGCCAGCCCCGAGGCAATGACAAAACCGGCGTCGGCAAGATCGCGCGCCAGCGTGCCTGCAAATTTGAGGCCTGCTCCCGACGCGTTGCGCGAGCCGACAACCGCAATCATTGGCCGCATCAGCGCTTCGAGCGCGCCGCGTACGCCGAGCAGGGGAGGCGCGTCGTCGAGCACCGCCAGCCGCGGCGGATAACCGGCTTCGCAGGACGCAATAAGGCTGACGCCGTGTCGTTTGCTCGCGGCAAGCTCGGCGCGCGCATCGTCTTCGCTACAGATGCGGCCGGGCCGTGACGCCCCGCCGCGCCGCGCCAGATCGGGCAGACGATCCAGCGCCGAGCGGGCGCTGCCGAAATGATTGATCAGCGAGCGAAACGTGCGCGGCCCGACATTGTCGGACCGGATCAGCCGCAGCCAATCGATCCGCTGCGCGTCGGTCAGGTGTGTTGTGTCGGGTGTTCTGATGTCCATGCAGGCAGCATGGATCAACCTGAGGGAGTGGGCAACGGGGTTTGCTCTCGTCAGGGTTCACTCTCTTCAGGGTTCACTCTCGTCATTCCGGGGCGCGCGAAGCGCGAGCCCGGAATCCATAACCACGACCGGGAGTATGGATTCCGGGCCTGCGCCAAGCGGCGCATCCCGGAATGACGAAGGGGGGGTGCTTGCCCCATCCCCGCGCGCTCCGTAAAAGCGGTCCGGTCGCCATATAGGGAATCCACAAGGAAACCATGCCGATGATGTCGCTCGCCGAACTCCAGCGCCGGATCGATTCCGGGGATCTTTCGGCCGATGCCGCCATCGCCCAGTCGCTCGAGGCGACCGGCGCGCACGAAAAGACCATCGGCGCTTTTGTCTGCCGTGCCGAAACCGTGCGCGCCGCAGCCGCCGGGCCGCTGCGCGGCATCGCCGTCGGCATCAAGGACATCATCGATACGGCGGATTTTCCGACACAAATGGGCTCGGCGATCTACCGGGGCTGGCAGCCGCGCGCGGATGCGGCTGTGGTGGCTGCCCTGAAACAGGCGGGAGCGAGCATCGTCGGCAAGACCACGACCACGGCGTTCGCCTCGCTCGATCCCACGGCGACGCTCAATCCGCGCAACCCGCAGCATACGCCGGGTGGATCGTCATCGGGCTCGGCTGCGGCCGTCGCGGCCGGAATGATTCCGCTCGCGTTGGGAACGCAGACCGGCGGTTCGGTGATCCGGCCGGCCTCGTTCTGCGGCGTGGCCGCGATAAAACCGTCGTTCAAGCTGCTGCCGACGATCGGCGTAAAATGTTATTCGTGGACGCTGGACACCGTCGGGCTGTTCGCGGCCGGCGTCGAGGACCTGGCGCACGGAATTTCGGCCATGACCAACCGGGCCGAACTGCTGCCGGGTGCGACCATGCAGACGCCGCGGATCGGCGTTGTGACGCAGGATTTCGCAGGCACGCCGGAGGCAGCGAGCGGGGAGGCGTTGCGGATCGCCACGCTCGCGGCGGAACGCGCCGGCGCCTCGGTTCGCGCGGTCGCATTGCCGGAGATCGTCGCGGAGGCGTGGCGAATCCATTCGACGGTGCAGGAATTCGAGGCACACCAGGCGCTGGCCTGGGAGTATCGGACGCATCACGACGCCATGCCGCCGCTGCTGCGCGCAAAACTCGACGAGACGGTCGGCATTCCGCCTGCCGTCTACGACGAGGCGCGCGGGATTTCGAACCGGGCGCGACGTTCCCTCGCAAAGGTTTTTGAGGACGTTGACATATTGCTGACGTTCTCAGCCCCAGGCGCCGCGCCCAAGGGACTGGACTCGACCGGCGATGCCCGTTTCAACCGGCTCTGGACCTTGATGGGCGTTCCCTGCGTCAACATCCCTGCACACATCGCCGACGGTGGATTGCCGGTCGGCGTGCAGGTTATCGCCCGCTTTGGCGACGACGCCGGCGCGCTTAACGCCGCACGCTTCGTTGAAGAAGCGCTGGCGCGGTTATGAGGAATACTTTCATTGTTGGAGGAACGTGCCTCCGCCCTTACTTCTCCCCGATCCGTCCCTCGGTGCCCGCCTGCAAGCGCTTGATGTTTTCGCGGTGCATGTAGAACAGCAGCATGGTCAGCACGGCGAACAAGGAGGCCAATGCGGGATGGCCGAACCACCACAGGAAAAGCGGCGTGACAAAGCTCGCGACCAGCGCCGCCAGCGACGAGTAGCGCGAGGTCGCTGCAGTTGCGAGCCACAGCACACAAAACACCACCGCGGCCGGCCAGAACAGTCCGATCAGCACGCCGATATAGACCGCGACGCCCTTGCCGCCGCTGAATTTCAGCCAGACCGGAAACAAATGGCCGAGAAAGGCGCCGAGCGCCGCCAGCATCGCCGCGTTGGGTCCGCCGTAATAGCCCGCGATGATCACCGCGACGGTGCCCTTGAGCATGTCACAGATCAATGTCGCCGCAGCGAGGCCCTTGTGGCCGGTGCGCAGCACATTGGTGGCGCCGATATTGCCGGAGCCGATCGAGCGAAGATCCGCCGTGCCTGCAAGCCTGGTCAGAACCAGCCCGAACGGAATCGAGCCCAGGAGATAGCCGAGGACCAGCGCCGCCGGCAAGAATGCTTCAGGTGACATTGCCGCTGCTCCCGTTGCGAAATATTTGCCGCGCATCAGGCATGCTCATAGACCGTTCGTCCGCCGACGATGGTGCGCACGACGCGGCCCGAGAACCGCGCTTCGTCGAACGGCGTGTTCTTGCATTGCGATTTGAGATCGGCGGGATCGAGCACCCACGGTATGTCGGCGTCGATCACGATGACATCGGCGGGCGAGCCCGCGCGCAGCGATCCGCCCGGCAGCCCCAACAATTCGGCGGGGCGCGTCGACATCGCGCGGATCAGCGTCTTGAAATCCATCTCGCCATTGTGGATCAGCCTTAGGCCGGCCGGCAGCATGGTTTCAAGACCGATCGCGCCGGAGGCCGCTTCCGCGAACGGCAGCCGCTTTACTTCAACGTCCTGCGGATTGTGATCGGACATGACAACGTCGATCAGGCCGGAAGCGACGGCTGCGACCAGCGCGAGGCGGTCGTCTTCGGTGCGCAGCGGCGGCGACAGCTTCAGGAAGGTCCGGTAGGGGCCGATATCGTTTTCGTTCAGCGTCACATGGTTGATCGACACCGAGGCTGACACCGCAAGTCCGGCGTCGCGCGCGCGCTTCAGGATTTCCAGCGACTCGATGCAGCTCAGCGACGCCGCGTGATAGCGGCCGCCGGTCAAGGCGACGAGACGCATGTCGCGCTCCAGCATCACGGCCTCGGCGGCATTGGGAATGCCGGCCAGCCCCAGCCGTGTCGCGAACTCGCCTTCGTTCATGACGCCTTCGCCGATCAGGTTGGGATCTTCGGTGTGGTGCACGATCAGCGCGTCGAAATCGCGGGCATAGGTCAGGGCCCGTCGCATCACCTGCGCATTGGTGACGCTCCTGTCGCCGTCGGTGAAGGCCACCGCGCCCGCGGCCTTCAACAGGCCGATCTCGGTCATCTCCAGGCCGCCCATGCCTTTTGTCAGCGCCGCCATCGGGTGGATGTTGACGATCGCGGTGTCGCGGGCGCGCCGCAGCACGAAATCCACCGTCGCCGAATTGTCGATCACCGGCGAGGTATCCGGCTGGCAGATGATGGTGGTGATGCCGCCGGTCGCCGCAGCCTGGCTGGCCGAGGCAAACGTCTCGCGGTGGCTGGCGCCGGGCTCGCCGACAAAGGCGCGCATGTCGATCAGCCCTGGCGCGACCACCTTGCCGGCGCAATTGACGATGTCGGTGCCTTCGGGCACGCCGGCCGCACCGATGCCGCGCCTGGCGTCGCGGATCATGCCGTCGGCGATCAGGACATCGCCGGGGCCGTCGAAATCGCGCGAGGGATCGATCAGGCGGGCGTTGGCGAGCAGGATCGGGCGGCGGTCGGTCAGCATGATGTCACGCGTTCGGCAGGTTGCGGGCGAGCGCTTCAAGCACCGCCATCCGCACCGCCACTCCCATTTCCACCTGCTCCCGGATCAGCGATTGCGCGCCATCCGCCACGATCGAGTCGATCTCGACACCCCGGTTCATCGGTCCCGGATGCATCACCAACGCATCCGGCTCGGCGTAGGCCAGCTTCTTCTGGTCGAGGCCAAAGTAGTGAAAGTATTCCTGGGTCGAGGGCACGAACGAGCCGTTCATGCGCTCGCGCTGCAGCCGCAGCATCATGACGATGTCGGCGCCGTTGAGGCCCTCGCGCATGTCCCGGGCGACCTCGACACCCATCCGCTCGATGCCGCGCGGCAACAGCGTGGAGGGCGCCACCACGCGCACGCGCGCGCCCATGGTGTTGAGCAGGAGGATGTTGGAGCGCGCCACCCGCGAATGCATCACGTCGCCGCAGATCGCAATCACGAGCCCTTCGAGCCGGCCCTTGTTGCGGCGGATGGTCAGCGCATCGAGCAGCGCCTGGGTTGGATGCTCGTGGGCGCCGTCGCCGGCGTTGATCACGGAACCGTCGACCTTGCGCGCCAGCAGTTCGACGCCGCCCGAGGCGTGGTGCCGCACCACCAGAATGTCCGGGTGCATGGCGTTCAGCGTCACCGCGGTATCGATCAGGGTTTCGCCCTTGCGCATCGACGACGAGGATACCGACATGTTCATGACGTCGGCGCCGAGCCGTTTGCCGGCGATTTCGAACGATGATTGGGTACGGGTCGAGGCCTCGAAGAACAGGTTGATCTGGGTGCGGCCGCGCAAGCTGGTCCGCTTCTTGTCGACCTGGCGGTTGAGCTCGACATATTCCTCGGAAAGGTCGAGCAGGCCGGTGATATCGGCAGCGGAAAGTCCCTCGATTCCCAGCAGGTGCCGGTGACCGAGGACGAAGGTCGATTTCGATGCAGGGGTCATTAAAACGAGAGCTATAGGCAGAGATGCAAGGTAGGGCAAGCGCGAATAGGGGGCCTGCGAGTTATCCCCAGCGCGCCCTCGCGCTGGATGTCGCGGGCATCCGCGTTTTCCTTTGTAATTAACCCTAAATAAGATGTGGATGGCCGAAACAAGTCAGAACAAGTCCGGCCATGACGACGCGGGAACGGCTTTCGTGAAAACAATTGTGATTGCTCTGGCGATGATCGCGCAAGTCGCTCCGGTGCGCGCGCAGCCCTTGACTGGCGGTTTTGTGCTCCTGCGCGACATCGATCCGACCATCATGGTGGACATCCGCTACGCCGGATCGAACAATTTCGTCGGCCGGCCGCTCAGGGGTTACGAGGCTGCCGAATGCGTGGTGAAGCGCGACGTCGGGCTGGCGCTGAAGCGCGTCCAGCAGGAACTCGCCGCCCAAAAACTGTCGCTGAAAATGCTGGATTGCTACCGGCCGGCGCGCGCGGTCGCCGATATGGTGGCGTGGGCGCAGAACGGCAGCGAGACAGCGGCCGAGCGCCGGTACAATCCGTCGTTCAGCAAGAAGGATCTGTTCCGGTTGGGCTACATCGCCGAGCGTTCGGGCCATTCCACCGGTGCCGCGGTCGACCTCACCTTGGTCGATCTGAAGGCCGACAATTCAACCATGTTCGACTCCGGCACGGCTTATGCCGACTGCATCGCGCCCGTCAACGCTCGCGCTCCGGAAGGGAGCGTCGACATGGGCACCGGCTATGATTGTTCCGACCCGAAGGCGCATACTGCAGCGAAATCCATCACGCCGGAACAGCGCCGGTGGCGGTATCTGCTGGTTACCGCCATGGCGCGGCAAGGTTTTGTGAACTACGCGAAGGAATGGTGGCACTTTTCCCTGCCGGGCGCGGCCGGACTCGCCTATGATTTCCCGATCACATCGCCGCGCAAGTGAACAAGGCCGCGTGAAATCGGGTCCATTCCGGCGTAAACTGATTCTCGAAATCGCCGACAGTCAGGACCAGCCATGACGCAGGCTTCATTCGCGACCCACGAGGTGCTCAACCAGTCGCCGCCGTTCGAAGATATCGACCTGTTCGCGCTGGATCGGCCTCTGGCGGAAGCGGTCGCGGCCAATGGCGGTGGGTCGGCGCATGCGGAATTATCCGAGTTCGGACAGCACTGGGGTTCGGCAGCGATGGCGGCGCGGGGCCGCATCGCCAACGAGAACACGCCGAAGCTGCGGACCTTCGATTCCCGAGGCAATCGCCGCGACGAAGTCGAGTATCACCCCGCCTATCACGAATTGATGGCGCGCAGCGTGCATGCCGGCGTGCATAATTCGACCTGGAACGCGGAAGGCAAGCCGACCGGCGGTGCTGCCGAAGTGGTGCGTGCGGCAAAGTTCTATATGGCAGCGCAGGTCGAGACCGGGCATCTCTGTCCGATCACCATGACGCGGGCGTCGGTGGCGGCATTGGCGGCGCAGCCGGACCTGCTGGCGCAGACGATGCCTGTCATCGGCACACACTCCTACGATCCGGCCTTTGCGCCGTGGCCGACGAAACGCGGCATGACGCTTGGCATGGGCATGACCGAGAAGCAGGGCGGCACAGACGTACGCAGCAACATGACGCGTGCGGAGCGCGACGGTGACGCCTATCGCATCACCGGGCATAAATGGTTCATGTCGGCGCCGATGTGCGACGCGTTTTTGGTGCTGGCGCAGGCCGACGAAGGGCTGACATGCTTCTTCATGCCGCGCTTTAGACCGGATGGATCGGTCAATGCGATCCAGTTCCAGCGCCTGAAGGACAAGCTCGGCAACCGCTCCAATGCATCGTCCGAGGTGGAGTTTGCCGGTGCTTATGCGGAGCGGGTCGGCCACGAGGGCAAGGGCATCCGCACCATCATCCAGATGGTGCAGCTGACGCGGCAGGATTGCGCGATTGCGTCCGCCGGCCTGATGCGATCGGGGCTTGCGCATGCGTTGCACCACGCCCGCCATCGCAGCGTGTTCCAGAAGCATCTTGCCGATCAGCCGCTGATGCAGGCGGTGCTTTCGGACATGGCGCTGCATGTCGAAGCTTCGATTGCACTCGTCATGCGGCTCTGCCGCTCGTTCGACCGGGCGCCGCATGATGCGAACGAAGCCGCGTTCATGCGGCTTTTGACGCCCGCGATAAAATACTGGGTCTGCAAGAGCGCGCCGGAATTTTTGTACGAGGCGATGGAGTGCCTCGGCGGCAACGGCTACGTGGAAGAGGGCATTCTGGCGCGGCACTTCCGCGAGTCGCCCGTCAACGCGATCTGGGAAGGCTCCGGCAACGTGATGTGTCTCGACGTGCTCCGCGCGGTGTCGCGCGAGGCGGAGGCGGCATCGGCGGTTTTGCAGGGTCTTGTCGAGGAAACCACGGGATTGCCTGGCGCCGCAGATACCGTGGCGTACATCGGCGAGGCCTTTCGCAGGCCGGACTCCGAGCGCGTGGCGCGGATCGCGGTCGAGAAGCTGGCGCTGCTCGCAGCAGCGGCCGCCTTGAATGGGGTGTCGCCGCGTCATGCGGAATTGTTCGCAAGCACGCGCCTTGCCGGGAATCACGCCAGCATGTACGGCGCCGTCGATCTCGCGAGCGACGATATCCGGGGTTTGCTGGAGCGGGCGCTTCCCTGATGCCGGAAGTCTTTCTCCCCCGTCACGGCCAGACGAGCCCGGTCATGACGACAACCAAAACCTGAAAGCCGTTTGATGGATTCCCTTGAAGGTACCGTCGTCCCAGTCGCGCCCATTCCGGTCGTCCGCGCCCAGCGCCAGCCGAGAATCTGGAAATTCTGGGGCACCGTCCTGTGGGGTCTGTTCGTCTTCGCCGCGATGTTTGCGGGACAGATCGCGGTGGTGGCCTGGTTTGTGTTGCGGCAGGAAGGACCATTCGATGTCGTCGCCGCCATCCATGTTCTCGGCGGCGGGCTGACGATCTCGCTCTCCGTGATCATGGGTCTGCCCGCCGTTCTCGCCGCCCTTTGGCTCGCCATCCATCGATCGCGCACGCCCTTCGCGGATTATCTGGCGCTGCGCTGGACCTCGTGGAGCAATCTTCTGATCGGCGCCATCGCACTGTTCGTTCTGGTGATGGGATGGGACCTGCTGTCGCGCGCGACGGGGCGCGAGGTCGAGCCCGGATTCATGGGCGAGGTGCTGAAATCGGCGAGCGCCGATGGCGCGCTGTGGCTTCTGGTGATCGCTTTCTGCGTCGCAGCCCCGGTCTCGGAAGAGTTTTTCGCGCGCGGGTTTCTCTACCGCGGCTGGTCGGAATCGTTTCTTCGGCCGCCCGGCGCCATCGTGCTGTCGTCGGCGGTGTGGACGGGGCTGCATCTGCAGTATGACTGGTTCTTTCTCGGCGAAGTGTTTTCGATCGGCCTGTTGTTCGGCTATCTCCGCTACCGCAGCCATTCGATCTGGCTGACGGTGGTCTTGCACGGGTTCAACAATCTCGCCGCGGTGATGCAGAGCATGTGGCTCGTGGGGCACGCGGGATAGTTTCGATCCTCCACGATGTCAGCGCATCTCGCGCAGCTTCGTCAGCCGATCGAGGGCGCCCTGCAGGATGAAGATCGCGGCGTGTTCATCGATCACCTCGGCGCGCCGGGCGCGGCTCATATCCATGCCGATCAACTCACGCTCGACGGCGGCCGTGGAGAGCCGCTCGTCCCACAGCGCGATGGCGAGATCGGTGAGTTTCGAAAAATTGCGGGCGAACGCCCGCGTCGATTGCGCGCGCGGGCCTTCGCTGGCGTCCATATTGATGGGCAGCCCCAGCACGAACCCCACGGCGTTGCGTTCGGCTGCGATCGCGAGCAGTCGCGCGGCATCGGCTTTAAAGGCCTTGCGCTGGATGGTTTCAACGCCGGTCGCGAGCCTGCGATCGGGATCGGACACCGCGACGCCGATGGTCTTGGTGCCGAGATCGAGGCCCACAAGCGCGCCGCGTTCAGACCAGTGCGCGGCGGCGTCGATCAGCGGTAGAATGAGTGTGGGCATGGCGTTCGCATACCACGCCGGCCGCAATGGACGCAAAGCGGGAAGGCAGCGACAATGGACGGGCTGAATTTATTCGGGTTGTTCGCGGTGTCAGCCATGCTGCTGTGTTACGCATTGGAGGAGCGCGGCCATTGGCTCATTCTCGCCTTCGCGGCGGCTTGCGCGTTGGGTTCGATCTACGGGTTTCTGCAGGGCGCCTGGCCATTCGGGCTGGTCGAAGCGGTGTGGGCCGTCGTCGCGCTGCGGCGCTGGAGCGTCAGGCGGCAATGACCTGACCGGTCTTCTTCAAGCAGGAAGTGAAGCCGCGCAGCGCGCTGTATTGATGCGTAGCGCGGCGCTGGATGAAGACGGTATCGACCCGCGACCGGGATGCGCTGAGAGCATGGATGCGGATATCAGCGGTTAGATCGTGGCGCTCGACGACAGCGCGCGGCAGCAGCGTGACGCCCATGTCGGCCGCGACGCAGCCGATCATGCCGTCAAGCGTACCCAGTTCAAACCGCGCGGCGGAGGGCCAGCCAAATTCCGCAAAGACCTGTTCGAGCCGCTGCCGGTAGGTGCATCCGGTGCGGAACACCAGCGCGGTTGGACCGGATTCGGGTGTGCCGGCGCGGAGCGCCGCAAGGCTTGCCCATCGGCGTGCCGTGACCAGCATTAGCTCTTCCTTGAATGCCGTAACAGCCGTGAGTTCGGCATGGTCGATCGGACCGGCGACGAAGGCGCCGTCAAGTGTGCCGTCGAGCACAGCGGCAACCAGGTCCGCGGTGGGGGCGGTCCGCAAGCTCAATCGCACGGCCGGAAAACGTCGGTGAAATTCAGCGAGCAGCGACGGCAGGCGCACGGCCGCCGTCGTCTCCATCGATCCGATCGCCAACGGCCCTTTTGGTTCGCCATCGTCGCGGGCCGCCAGAAGAGCTTCGCGCGACAGGGCGGCCATGCGCTGGGCATACGGCAATAAACGACGGCCTGCGCCGGTCAGCGTCATTCCGCGGCTATGTCGTTCGAACAACGGCGTGCCGATTTCGGCCTCGAGTGCCTTTACCCGATGGGTGACGTTGGATTGGACGGTGTTGAGCTCGGCGGCGGCGCTGGTAATGCCACCGGTGCGGGCGACCGTTGAAAAAGTCACCAGGTCGGACAACTCCATGCGATCGGTCCGTTTCGTTTTTGAGATGGCAGCGTTCTAAAGAAATCACTTATCGAGAATGCTAGCCGCGCTTAGAGTGTGTGTCCAGACCGGGGGAAATCGATATGCCGATCAGCACGCCATTGACCGCCCTTCTGGGCGTCCGGCATCCGATCCTGCTGGCGCCGATGGATGTCGTCTCCGGAGCCCGACTGACTGCCGCGGTGAGTAACGCGGGCGGCTTTGGTATTCTCGGCGGGGGCTACGGCGAGAAAGCCTGGCTCGAACAGGAGACCGGCAAGCTCAAACGGCAGGCGTCAGCGCCGTTCGGCGTCGGCTTCATCACCTGGAGCCTGGCGAAGCAGCCCGAACTGCTGGAGCTAGCGCTCAGCGTCAGGCCCCGCGCGATCATGCTCTCGTTCGGCGATCCCAAACCAATTGCGCCTCAAATTAAAGCCGCGGGAGCCATGTTGATCTGTCAGGTTCAAAGCGAAGACATGGCGCGGCAGGCACTGGAGGCCGGCGCCGACATTCTTATCGCACAGGGAACGGAAGCCGGCGGGCACGGCGCCTCCCGCACCACGCTGGACATCGTGCCAGCCGTTGTTGACCTCGCGGCCGGCCGCGTGCCGGTGGTGGCCGCGGGTGGCATTGGAGACGGACGAGGGCTTGCGGCGATGATGATGCTCGGGGCTGCCGGTGTCGTGCTGGGGACGCGATTTTACGCCAGTCAGGAAGCGGATGGAGCGGAGGAAGCCAAGAGGCGGATCTGCGCCGCAACGGGCGGCAGCACCACGCGAGGCATTATCTTTGACATGTCGCGCAACAACGTCTGGCCGGCGCCGTTCACCGGACGCTGCCTGATCAACGACCACGCGCGGCGCTGGACCGGCCGCGAACTGGAGCTCCTGCAAAACGTGAACACGGTCGCCGCCGAATATGCTGCAGCGAAGGCCGCAGGCGATTTCGATGTTGCTGCGGTGATTGCGGGAGAAGCCGTGGGGTTGATCCATGACATTCCGCCGGCGGCCGAGATTGTCGACCGAATCGTCACCGAGGCCGGCCAGATCCTTGTTGGACGGCGTAACTCTTCCACGACTTTACCGGCCTGATCGGCCGCTCACCCATCACAGAACGAGCACACCATGTGGCCGGACCGCCGACTTCTCGACCTCTTCAAGACCGAGTTTCCCATCGTTCTCGCGCCAATGGCGGGCGTCATGGATGCGGATCTTGTGATCGCGGCGGCGCAGGGCGGGGCGCTGGGATCGCTGCCATGCGGCATGATCTCGGTGGAAAAGGCACGCGAGCAGATCAACATCATCAGGCAGCGCGTGTCGGCGCCGGTCAACATGAACTTTTTTTGCCACGAGGCGGTCGATGCCGATCCTCAGCGCGAGGCCGGATGGAAACAGCGGCTCGGGGCCTACTATGAAGAGCTGGACCTCGACCCCGCGACGCCGGTCAACGCCGCCAACCGCGCACCGTTCGATGCCGCGATGTGTGAACTCGTCGAGGAGCTGAAGCCCGAAGTGGTCAGCTTCCATTTCGGCCTGCCGGATCAGGCGTTGCTGAGGCGCGTCAAGGCCGCCGGCTGCATCGTGATCTCGTCCGCGACCATCGTGCGCGAGGCGATCTGGCTGGAGGAAAACGGCGCCGATGCCATTATCGCCCAGGGCGCGGAAGCCGGCGGCCATCGCGGCATGTTCCTGACCGAAAATATCGCCGAGCAGCCCGGCACCTTCGCACTGGTGCCGCAAGTGGTCGACGCCGTGAAGGTGCCGGTGATCGCGGCGGGCGGCGTTGCCGACGGCCGGGGCATCGCCGCGGCGTTCGCGCTGGGGGCGGCCGGCGTGCAGATCGGCAGCGCCTATCTGCGCTGTCCGGAATCCAGGGTGATTGCGCCAGCGCGCGTGGCGCTGGCCCAGGCCCGGGATGATTCCACTGTCATCACCAACGTAATGACCGGCCGGCCTGCGCGCGGGGTCGCCAACCGCGTGATGCGCGAGGTCGGCCCGATCTCACCAGACGCGCCGGCATATCCGCATTCCGCGACGGCGCTTGCCCCGTTGAAGGCGGCGGCCGAAAAGCAGGGAAAAGTCGATTTTACCAATCTCTGGGCCGGGCAGGCGGTGCGGATGGCCCGCGAAATGCCCGCAGCCGAGCTGACCCGGGCGCTGGCAGGCTCCGCGCTGGCGCAGCTGAGCCGGATGGCCGGCTGAGGGGACGACGGCCGCGGTTGCGGTGCAAAAGCACCCTCTGCTATACGGCGGGCTGAATTCGCCGTTCAGGGGCCATATATCATGTCGGTCGATGCCGCCACCGTTCGCCGTATCGCGCATCTCGCGCGGAT
>Ga0066789_10000473_pt1 | contig 16009 bp, 8 predicted proteins | sample OrgsoiDNA2013049_FD_70960 | JGI IMG/M metagenome (GOLD analysis project Ga0066789, IMG submission 70960) | Permafrost soil microbial communities from the Arctic, to analyse light accelerated degradation of dissolved organic matter (DOM) -... | ecosystem: Environmental > Terrestrial > Soil >...
TTCGCCATTGGCTCGGCACGAACACCGGCCCACCCGCGATATCGACCTCCTGGGTCGGGTCGATCTTGGCGCGAAAGAACTGCACGATTTCCTTGCCGGCCTCATGCGCCTCGCGGTGGAAGACGACGGCATCGAGTTTGCCCTCGACTCGATTGCCGTAGAGCCCATCCGCGCCGGATCTACAGTTCTCGGGCTGCGGGCGAAATTCGACGCCCTCCTGGGAAGAACCAGGCTGCGCTGTCAAGTGGATGTCGGCCTTGGCGATGCTGTGTTCCCCAAGACCGTGGATCTCGTACCCGGTGGACTACTTGGAATGCCAATGGCCAGCGTGCGCGCGTACACGCCGTACACCACCGTCGCGGAAAAACTGGAGGCCATGGTCGTGTTGGGAGAAGCCAACAGCCGCACCAAGGACTACTACGATCTGGTTGCCTTGCCTCGGGCGCTGGCCTTCGACGGACCGACGTTGGTCGAATCAATCCACCGTACGTTCGCACGCCGGGCCACGCGCATTCCCGTCGAGCCTTTGGAGGGCCTGGCCGATGCATTCGCAAGCCAACCGCTGCACGCAAATCGTTGGCGAGGCTTCCTCGACAAGAATCGGCTGACGGTTGCCGAGGACGATCTGCTGGGCGTGGTCGCGACCGTCCGGCGTTTCGCGCAGCCGCTCCTGGATGCGGCCCGCGACGGGCTGCCATTCAAGCGACAATGGCCGATAGGAGGACCGTGGCGATGAGCGTGAACCCAACCGAAAACCTACGACCGCGCTACAAGCCGCATCAAGACGGTCGCAGCGTTCCTGCGCACCGAGCGCGGCGATGGTGCGCATGGTGCGCTGCCAGCGCCAACGCACTCGAACCCGCTGGCCGGCCTCGGGCGAGACGAGCACACGAATTCGACGTTTTTCGCGACCCACAATTCCGGCATAGTGGTTGCTGAAGTCAGCAACGCTCATGCCGCCCGAGAACCTCGAGCGCTATGAATCGTTGCCCGACCGCTGTTGCTCGCCAGCTCGAGCAGTCGATCCGCAACCGCTTGCGCCGCTTGCGGGCGGGCGAGGGCGCGCATGGCTGCGCTCATCTGGGCGCGCTTGTTCGGATTGCTGCCAAGCTCGAAGATCGCATCTGCCAGATCCTCTGCCCGCGCGGTCGCCTGATCGAAGAGCTGCGCCGCGCCTTCGCTGGCAAAACGCGCGGCGTTCTTGCGCTGGCGATCGTCGGCGGCGGTGGGCAAGGGAATCAGGATCGCGGGTTGTCCTGCGATAGCCAGCTCCGCCAGGGTCAGGGCTCCCGCGCGCGACCCACGTCGGCAGTGGTGTAGGCGCTGGCCATATCGTCGATGAAGGCTTGGGCCTGGGCGCGATCGGAAAGCCCCAGCTCGCAGTAGCGCGCTTCCACGCGTGCGAGATCGGCCGTGCCGGTTTGGTGCACCAGGCGTTCCCCAAATCCCCGCCCAGGATTGACCCCGTTGGTGCGCCTGATCGACAGCGAGAACGCGCAAGACGTCGCAGAGGGGCAAGTGGCTACTGGGCAACGTGTCCGTAGCAGGTCTTCAGCTTGGCGTAGTCGTAGTAGTGACTGCCTGGAGCGTGGCGCGCTCCATCGCAAGCCGCAGTGAAGTCGGTCTCCTGCTCGTTGAGCATCATCTTGACGATCAGCCCACCGTTGCCATCGCTGTACACCTCCCACTGAACGTTGGAGGCCATGGGACCAGCGATCTCGTCGCGCCACGGACTGGGAGTTGGCGACACCAGGCTGCCATTCCACGGGCTGTTCGCGCCGTAAGTGTAGGTTTCGGCCTTCGGCAACTGAACGAAAATGCTCTTGAGGCCGAGAATGGAAGTAAATGGCACCATGATCTCCGCGTGGGTAAAGCGAAGCTTGGCGCCAGCAGTTAGGGTGCCCTTGGCGATGGCATCGACCTCGTTGAAGAAGTCATTCAAGAGTCCCTGCGCCATGGCGTAGGTGGCGCTTCCGCTCTCGGTGGCGCCCGGCCCCATTTGGTAGAAGTCCGTGGCGTCGCCCAGGTAGGCCAGCACCGTTGCCTGCGCATCGGGAATGTATTTGAAGAAATCGATGTTGTTCAACTCGGCCGGCATGGCGGGAGCGATGATGTAGACGTCGTAAAGGCAGCTGGCCGCGCTAAGAACGCTGTCGATGGTCGTGCCGCCGCTTCCCGTTGTGGTGTAGCTCTTCCCGTCGACACCCGTGTAGGGGCCGAATGTGCCGGCGTCGTTGAAGGTGTAGCCAGTAGTGCCAAGCCTGTCGATGAAGGCTGGAGTGAAGAGACCCTGCAGGACGATCCTAGCAGCGGCGCCAAGTTCAGGGATCGCGCTGATGGCACCTACCTTCGCGCTTTGGAGGGGATCGCTCGACTTGAAGGTCTGATAAGCAAGGCTCGCCTGATAGATCGAATAGTTCGGGTCGCTCGTGCTCGTCACCTGATCCTGTGCCGCGCTCAGTTTGTGGAAGTAGAGCAGGAAGCGGTTCGTGCCGGGAAGCTGCGCCTTGGGCTTGGTGCCGTAGCCAGCGATGGCCGCGGGATAGGTGATGAGCGGCTGCAACGCGGGATTGGCTGCGGCAAGCGCGTTCACGAAGAAGCCGGCACTGTCGTAGGCCCGGTTCACGCCCGAAGTCTGCACCACGAGCTTGCGACCGCTCGCCGCCACCTGGGTAAGGTAGATGGACAAACGCTGCGCCAATCGGGTGGCGAGCTGCTGGTGTTCGGCGGCGCCGAGCTGCGAGAGATTGCCGTACCCCGGCGCGGTGATGCCCGGAACGCCCGCGCCCAAGATGGTGTTCGCTTTGATGAAGGCGAGCAGATCCGGACCAAGCTGTTGGCCGAGCGGGGTGAGCGCGCCGTCTGCCTGGGCCTTGAGCCACATATTGTAGACAGCCACGTCGGAGCCTTCGCTGGACATGCCGCGAGCTCCGTGACGAGCGACGAGCTCGGTGTAGACCGGGTTGAAGCCAGCCGGCGCGGGCTCGTAGGTGGACGCGTTCTGCTGTGGCTGGTAGAGCGTCTCGGTGGTGAGGTTGGCCAGCGCGGGACAGTTGAGCGTGACTTGCACCGAGGAAGCCTTGGCAAGGCTGGTGGCGCTGTCGGTGACAGTGACGGTGAGCGAGATGGAGATGGCGCCGCTGCCAAGAAGCGCACAGTACGCTGGATTGTAGAGTACGTCCGATGGATCGCCACCGACTTTGGCCGCAAAACGTCCCGCCTCGGAGCCGCCGCGCCCGTCATCCCAGGTGTAGCTCCAGGTCGAAGTGCCGACCCCATCGCTGGGAACGACCACAAGCTCGGGCTGCTGGCCGGGCGCGATGACCGTGGGCGAGGCTTGCACCGTGAAGAGAGCGGCCGAGGACGCCGTGAAGTCATACTGAACGCTGGCGCCAAGGCCATCCGTCACGATGACCGAGACGGTGTAGCTGGTGCTGGCCACGGCCGGGGCCGTCCACACGGCTTGCGAGGAGCCCGCGCCGTCGACCTGATTCGAGAACACGCCCGTCGCCGAGGCCCAGTGGAAGGTGAGCGCGCTGCCCTGAGGATCGCTCGCCTCGACGGAGAAGGTCACATTGCCGCCCGGGCCGACCGCGATGACGGATTGAAGGCTGCTGGTGATGATGGGCGCCGCGATGGCCACCGGCTTGCCGACTGCCAGGGTGGTTTGGCCGGTAGTCGAACCGCCGCGTCCATCGTTCACGGCGACGACGAGATCGCAGCTTGCATCGGTAGCGCCGACCGGGAGTGTGAAGCTGGTGGAGGATGCCGACGGCGCCCCAAAGACGCCGTTCGCGCAGGTGCTGGTCCAGGCGTACGAAAGCGCATCGCCATCCATATCACTCGCGGTGGCGGTGAGAGCAGTCGGCGAACCGAGCACGATGTAACCCGGAGCCGCGACGAGATCCGTCACCACCGGCCAGTTGTTGAAGCGAACGTTGACATCGGCTTGACCGCGGCCATTGCTGGCCGAGACGTGTACGACGATGGAGGCCGCCGTGGAGGCGCCGTGGCTATCCGTCACGGTTAGCACGAGGGTCTGGTCGCCCTCCGCGGCTGGCGCTGTCCAGTTGGTCGTGGCCGCCGAGGGTGTGGATAACCCATCCGTCACGGGACTGGCCGACCACGCGAAGGTGATGGTGTCGCCCGCGTTAGGATCGTGGGTCGTGGCCTTGGCGGTGATCGTGGCACCGGGAACGATGTCGGCGGAAGAGAGCACCAAGGAATCAATGACCGGCACGGCATTCTTGAAGGGGGCCGGGGCGACGGCTTGCTGGGCCGTAATGGTGACTGACGTGATTTGGTCCTTCAGGATGGCGACACCGGCGGCGCTGCCCGCGTAGTCCACCGTGTGCAACTGGTCGCGGGCACTCACCGTGAAGACGTAGTTGGTTCCCACGGGCAGCGAACCAATGACGCCACCCCAGGAGCCCGCGCTTCCACGCGCATACAGCGAAACCGATCTGGGCGTCGGCAATGAGGGGCCACTCACCGTGGCGACGACGCTGCTGACATCGAGCGCGCCGAGAGCCCGCACGGTTAGGTCCGCGCCGCCGAGCGTGGGCTGCTGCTCGCCTTTGCAGGACGAAAGAGCCATGAGCGCTACAAGCGCTCCCATCGGCAGAAAGGAAGGTGTTCGTACGTTTCCCAAGTGGCGCGACATGCTGAGCCTCCGTTTGGTCCGAGAGTTTCGTGAGCAGCCTAGGCTTTCGTCTTCAACGGTGGCGTGACGGTTGTGCGAATCTTCCGCAATCCGTGAAAACATTCACGATTCCCCTGCCGCTCACGGAGTGCCGCGAATGGGCGCAATCGGTGTCGAGTCAGTTGGAAAAAGGTACCAGACCCGTGACGCTTGTAACAGACGACAAGGACTACTTTGCCTTCGCAATTCCTCGGACCAACGGAGGCTCACCATGATTCGAAGCAGTTCCAAAGTACGAAATTCCCACTTCACTCAAGCCACCCTCTTTGCCCTGCTTGCCCTTTCGGCCTGCGGCGGCGGACAATCCACAATCGGTACTGCGACCGGCAGTGCTGACCTCACCATGCATTCGCTCGGTGCGCTCAACCTGAGCAGCGTCGTCGCCACGATCAGCGGCCCCGCCCTGCCAGTACCCAGAACTATCCCACTTTCGGCACGCGCAGGCGCTGGGACTTGGGGCGGCTTGATTGGCTCGCTTCCCGTGGGCAGCAACTATGCCTTCCACGTCAGCGCTTTCGATCAAGCGAATACGGTTCAATACGCGGGCGACGCCACCGCCATTGCCATCATCAAGGACCAGGCAACTACCGTCATCATCACGGCTCAGCAGACTGCGGCTTCCGCGCCTTTCAAGAACGCCGTACCGGTCATCGACGCCCTGGTGCTTTCGTCGAGCAACGTGGTTCCCGGCGCCAGCGTCTCGGCCAAGGCCACGGCGCATGACCCGAACACAGACGACACGATCGCCTTCGCTTGGTCGACCAACCCCGGGCCCGATGGTTTCGCGCCGTCCAACATGGCCACGACTGTTTGGACCGCTCCGACCGCCGAGGGAGACCAGGCCCTCACCTTGACCGTGACCGACAACCATGGCGCGTCGACATCCGCTTCGGTGGTCGTACATGTCTCCGCCAGCAACGGCCGCGGCCAAGCCGACGTCAACGTGCACTTCAACAACTGGCCCTCGGTCACAGACATCGTCGCGACCCCGGCCTACATCGTGCGTGGCCAGCCGGTTTCGCTCACCGTCCTCGCCTCCGACCCCGACAACGACCCGCTGACCTACGCATGGACCAGCACCTGCCCCTCGGGCGTGTTCAGCGCCGCAACAGCCTCTGCTACGACCTTCATCTTGCCGGCCGGTGCGACCGACACGCTCTGCGCGCTCGATGTCCTGGTCAACGACAATCGCGGTGGCTCCACCAACGGCCAGACCGTCCTGCCGGTTGGGGCTCCGGCGACACTTACTGGGCCCTCTATTACCAACAGCGTACAATCGGTCTCCTTGGTCGTTGCGGGTGGCACGGTTACCTTTGCGATTGAAGCGACCGATCCTCAGCAGAGTCCTCTCACCTTCTCCTGGCTCTCTTCGGCCGGTGCGCTCTCGGGTCAGACCGATGCGGCAGGTTCGTCGACGGTTACTTGGACGGCGCCCGCCACGGGATCGGCCACCTTCACAGTATCGGCCGTGGTGACAGATGCTCTCGGCATGAGCACGCGGTTCGACTTCGCCGTCTCTACGGCTGCAATCGCAGCGCCCACCCAGATCGATCTTTCTATCGGCGGCGGCGCCACTCTTGGCAAGTCTGCTATGGCACTCAACTGGGTGACGAATCCTTCCGCTACGTCGGGCGAGGTCATCTATTCGACGTCTCCTGACCTAGCAGGCGGTTTCACCGTTGCCGCGACGGTTAGCACCCCAGCAGCGAGCGACATTCTGCCTGACACTCACGAGAGCTACTTCCAGCCCATAAACGCCTACAAGGCGCTTCTAAACAATCTGGTCCCGGGCCAGACCTACTACTATAAGGTTGGCAATTCCCTCAATGGATACAGCTCCGTCCGTTCATTCAAGGCGCCGGCGTCGTCCGATGCGAACGCAGTATTTTCCTTCGTGGTGACCCCCGACACACAGGGGACCAGCCCCGCTGACTACCAAAATACCAAAGATATCTACGGCTACATCCAGGCTCATAACCCCGATGCGGCATTCCTAGTGCATCTGGGCGACCTGGTCGAGGACGGGTACAAATCGGATCAATGGCAGTACTTCTTTGATGCAGCCCAGCCGCTCCTAGACTCTCTGCCGATCATGGCCACGGTCGGCAATCACGACGGCGGCGGATCTAGAGATATCAACAACGTCCAATATACATCCCGTCTCAACTATTCTTCACTTACGACCCCCAGCGGCCTATCGGCTGCAGCAAAAGGCACGATCTACAGCTTTGAGTACGGCGACGCCCTCTTCGTCTGCCTCAACAGCAATCTGAGCGGCTCGGACGACACTATCCAGTGGAACTTCCTGGCCGCACAGTCCGCCGCGACCAAGAAGGACTGGAGGATCGTCGTGATGCATATTCCACCCTACGATCCGGGCACCTCTCATTATTCGGTGGACAATGAGACCGGGTACAAGCTATCCCAGGCAGGCATTGATCTGGTGTTGGATGGCCACGAGCACGGCTATGCCAGAACGACACTGCTCACAACCGACTCCAGCGGCTCCGCCGTCAGCGGCGTCACCAAGGAGACTCCGGAATCCGGGCTGGGCACCACCTACGTCGTCGGCGGTTCGGTTTTTAACTATGCCTATGGATTGAACACTACCAAGGACACGTCCTGGAATGAGTTCTTCTACGATCTGCGGACGGATGGTAACCATATCAATTCTCCAGGCGTCTACAGTGCCGTCGACGTCAGTGCCTCCACGATTACCTACAAGGCATACTACAAAAAGAATGCTTCTGATCCAGACCTTTCCGTTATCGACACCTTTACTCTTGCGCATCCACGGTTGGCGAATCCAGTTGGCGGAGGCGTTCCCCCTGTCTCGGTGACCTTCCTCTTCGATTCCTTCAAACAGGCGAATGGCCAATCGATCGCGCGATTCAATTGGATAACACCGACGACAACGACCGCGACTCGGTTATACTACGCCAAACAGTCGGACTTCATCGCCAACGGCGGCAAATACACCAATAGCGTCGATGGGGTCAGCTCCGTCGTCGACCTCTCATCACAATTGGCGGCCTTGAACTACACGGGCGGGACAGCTTCGTATACTGGCACCGGCGACTACAGTTACGCTCCCACTCAAAGCCACAAGGCGGAAACCTCGGTGCTCTTACCGGGTACGAGGTATGTCTACTGTGTCGGTGACGGCGACAAGAATATTACATCTGTTACCACCCCTGCGAGCTTCGTCGCCCCTGCGGCTGACGTGAAATCCTATAACTTCCTCTTCTTTACCGATGCTCAGGAGGGAGCCGACGGCAGCTATGCCGCCACGCTCAGCGATTACGCCCCCTTCCAAAAGACATTGGGCCAGGCCGTCGCCGACTATCCTGACGCCGCCTTTATCATCAGCGGTGGCGACCAAGTCAATTACGCCTTTGATACGTGGGAGTGGAATGCCTCCTTTGCCGCCAATGCTTCGATCTTTGCCAAGTATCCTTTCTACATGTCCACGGGCAATCACGAATGCGACGGGGCCGGGAACTCATGGGTGCCAGGCAATAGCTGGACACCGGTTGATCAGTCGAACAGCGAAGTACTCGGCCATTACAATCCGCCCCATAATGGTGCAGCCTATTATGGCGCTGGCGATGGTACGCAGCCTATGACCTCCGGGGTATCTGGGCTCGAGGCTATGGCTGGCAACTACTACTTCATCTATGGAGACACCCTGTTCCTCATCTTGGATTATCAGGATTCCACTCTTAGTACATTGCCCGCCATTGAACAGAATTGGGTGAAATCTGTGGTCAAGCAGAATCCGACGAAGTGGCGTGTGGCAGTGCTACACAAGACCATGTTTGGCTATCGCGTTACGAATCCGACCACAGGTATTCCGAGACAATGGACGGACACGTTCGACGCCGCAGGTATTGATCTAGTCATGATGGGCCACGATCATCTCTATGCTCGAACGAAGTATTACAGCGGGGGCGCAGTTACCAATCCTCAGACTCCCGGAAGCGGCACAACCTATATCACGGGAGCCTCATCGAACACGGATAACCGGTCCGCAAGCTATAAACCCAACGCCTACACTCTGGTCAACAGTACGGGGAACTACGGGCAAGCATACGTTGACATAGCGATTTCTCCAGACGATATCAGGGTGACTACCAGAGGCTTTCAGAACGGAATGCTGAAAACGGTAGAAGATAACACCGTCATCACAAACACACCTCGAAGTCCCAATCTGGCTTCCTACAGCTATCCTGCCGTTCCCTAGCGTCCCGCCTGGGCTTCGATAGGGGTGCCACTCGGTTCGTCCGGTCCTCCCCATCTCGGCCCTTCCGCCGTCGCGCCCTGCCGAAGGGCGCGACCGGGGAATCTCCATAGTATCAGCTGGCGTTTGCTTTCGGCGAGGTGTCGGCTCAACTGCTCAGCTCGAGGCCGAAGCCCACTGTTGAATCCGGTTGTTGCCGGCATCGACGACATAGATCCACTTGCCGTCGGGGGAGAGCGCGATGGCTCGCGGAGAGAGCAGCTGGTCCATCGCCGCGCCCCCTCGGCAGACCGCAACGCACTTGAAACACCCGATGCAGTCTTTGCTCTGCGAAGCGCCGCATGCTTGTGCCACAGTACCGACACCTTCCCGATCACCTGTTTCGGACAGGCGTCGATACAAGACCAGCACGCTTGGCACTGGTGCGAGTCGAATTCCACGAAGCGTGTACCGGGCAGAGGGCGAGGAGAGCGTGGAGCCATGGATCCACCCCTAACTCCGGAGCGCGCCGAGCCATAGGCGATTCGAAGAGGGTTTTTGAGCGTCGTAGGACCCTGCCGGAGAGCGTCAGGTCGGCCCGATCACCTCGGCGCAGCGCACTTAAGCGGGTTTCTGGGGCCTGACTGGCAGGTCTTGCAGAAAAGGTGCGCAAAGCCTCGCGCCAAAATGCCGCAGCCCATGAAGTCGTGCAGCTCCTCGGTGACGAAGCTGGGCAACGTGCGGCCGTCGGACTTGTCGGTCCACTCTTCCTCGAAGGTCAGAAGGTGTCGGTCAGCGGGTCATAAAAGTTGCCCGACCGCTGTTGCTCGCCAGCTCGAGCAGCCGATCCGTAACCGCTTGTGCCGCTTGCGGGCGGGCGAGGGCACGCATGGCTGCGCTCATCTGGGCGCGCTTGCTGGGATTGCTGCCAAGCTCGAAGATCGCAGCTGCCAGATCCTCTGCCCGCGCGGTCGCCTGATCGAAGAGCTGCGCGGCGCCTTCGCTGGCAAACCACGCGGCGTTTTTGCGCTGGTGATCGTCGGCAGCCGTGGGCAAGGGAATCAGAATCGCGGGTTTTCCTGCGATCGCAAGCTCCGCCAGGGTGAGGGCCCCGGCGCGCGCGACGACCACATCGGCATTGGCGTACGCGTCGGCCATGTCGTCGATGAAGGCTTTGGCCTGGGCGCGATCGGAAAGCCCCAGCTCGCAGTAGCGCGCTTCCACGCGTGTGAGATCGGCCGTGCCGGTTTGGTGCACCAGCGTGAAGTCCAATCCGCGCGCCGCCAGCACCTGCGCAGTCGCCATCACCAAGTCCGTCACAGCACGCGCGCCTTGGCTGCCGCCCACCACGAGAATGCGCAGACTTGCCGAGGGCGCCGTCGGTTGCGCGCTTTCCAGCGCGGCGACGATTTTCTGCCGAACCGGATTGCCCAAGCGCTCGATCTTGCGCGCGGGAAAGAAGCGAGCCGCGTCTTCGAAAGCGATGAACACGGCGCGCACCAGTCGGCCAAGCACCCGGTTGGTGATACCGGGAACGCTGTTTTGTTCCTGAATCGCCGTTGGGTAGCCCAGCAGTGCGGCGGCGAGCACCATCGGCCCCGACGCGTAGCCGCCCACGCCCAGCACGACGTCAGGCCTGAACTTTCGCAAGATCGTCCGCGAGCGCAGGATGGCCAGCGGCACTCGGAAAAGGCCACGCACGGTTCCGCCAAGACCCATACGTTTAAGGCCGCTCACCTGCAGCGTTTCGAGCGCATAACCGGCAGCCGGCACGGCGCGCGCCTCGATGCCGCGGCTCGTGCCCACGAACAGAACTTCGCTGCCGCCCCGTCGTAGGACTTCGTCGGCGACGGCGATACCTGGAAACAGGTGACCGCCGGTGCCGCCGCCCGCAACCAGCAAGCGCATGTCAGCGAGCCTCGACGACGACGCGCACGTCAGGGCCGCTGGTGCGCCGATTCTTGGATCGGCTGCGCACCGTGCGCAGCGACTGCCACAGCGTCATGCGTGCTGGCTCGGGCGCGCGCGCCGAAATGTTGGCCAGGACACCGGCCATAAACAGGCTCATGACCAGGGCGGTGCCGCCGTAGCTGACGAAGGGCAAGGGCAATCCCTTGGTCGGCAAGAGCCCCAGCACGACGCACATGTTGACGATGGTCTGCAGGCCGAAGAGGCAGGTGATGCCGAAGGCCAGGTAGCAGCCGTAGGGATCGCGCGCCTTCATGGAAGCACGCAGCCCGCGCCACACCAGCAGGCCGAAGCACGCCAGCACCGACAGCACGCCAAGCAGGCCTAGCTCTTCGCCGACCACGGCCAAGATGAAATCGGTGTGCGCTTCGGGCAGAAAGAATAGCTTTTGGTGACCTTGCCCGAGGCCCTGGCCCCACACGCCGCCGGAGCCCACGCTGATGAGCGATTCGTAAAGTTGGTAGCCGGTGTTGCGGCGGTACTGCCACGGGTAAAGAAACGCGAGCAGGCGCCGCATGCGCCAAGCTTCGCCGGTGATGAAGACTTTCCAGCCCACCGGCGCGGTGGCCAGTACGGCAATCAGAATGTAGCTTGTGCGCGTTCCGGCCACGAACATGAGGCCGAGCGCGGTGACGCCCATGATGACTGCCGTGCCGAGATCCGGCTGCTTGAGCAAGAGCCCGAGAAAGACCCCGGTCATGAGGAGCGGAGGCAAAAAGCCGATCGAGAAGTCGCGGACTTTCTCCGCCTTGCGTGCGAGGAGCACGGCGAGATAAAGCGCCAAGGAAAACTTGGCCAGCTCCGACGGTTGAAACGACAGCGGTCCCAGGCGGAACCATCGAACTGCGCCGTTGATGGACGGACCCAATTTCAAGACTGCCGCCAGCAGCATCACGCTGACGAAAAGCAAAGGATAGGTGATGCGCCGATAAACCGAATAGTCGAGGCGCGCGCCGACGAAGAACGCCAGCAAGCCGATGCCTGCATAGAACGACTCGCGCTTGAGGAAATAGGTCCAGTCGCCGTACGTCTTGGCTGCGAACACGGCGCCGGCGGAAAATACCATCACGATGCCGAAGCCGGTAAGCGCGAGCACCGCCGTGACCAGCCACAAATCCGGACCTTGCGAGCCAGGCGATCGCTCGCCCAGCTCGGCGCGCAGGTCGCGCTTGCGTTTGGGCAGCCAAGCCAGCAGGGGCGCGATGCGCTCGCGCAGGGTCACTCGTCCATCTCCGGGTCGATAGGAATCCTGTCCGAGGTGTTGGCGATCATCGTCTGCACGGCGGTCCGGAAGACTTCGGCCCGATGAGCGTAGTCGCGGAACATGTCGAAGCTCGAACAGGCGGGCGACAGCACGACGGCGTCTCCGCGCTCGGCCAGCTCGGCGGCGCGATGAACTGCTTCGTCCATGTCCGCGGCCATCTCGACGGGAACCACGGATCCCAAAGCAGCGCGGATCTTGGGTGCAGCTTCCCCGATGAGCACCGCCGCGCGACCGTGACGCTTCATCACCTCGCGAAGTGGGTCGTAGGAGCCGCCTTTGTCTTTTCCGCCGGCGATGAGCACGACCTTGCGCGGAAATCCGTCCAGCGCCGCGACGACCGCGCCGACGTTGGTGCCTTTCGAGTCGTCGTAGAATTCGATGTCGTTGAAATCGCCGACCAGCTCCATGCGGTGGGGTAGCGGACGAAACCCCATGAGAGCGTAGCGGGACTCGGCCGGTAGAGCGCCAAGCAGGCGCGAGGCCACGAGAGCCGCCAGCGCGTTCTCCTGATTGTGCCGGCCCACCAAGCCGGGCAGAATCGCTGGGTAATATTCGATGGGACCGCCCGGCAAGCGCACGCACAGCGATTCGCCTTCCAGCCAGCCGCCCACGCCCAGCGCTTGGTGGGTGGAAATCAGGATGCAGCGGCTATGAATGCTGCGCGCGGCAGTCTCGACGTTCGGGTCGTCGATGTTGACGACGGCAAAATCCGATGGCGTTTGCGCTTCGAACACGCGCTGCTTCGCCGCTAGGTACTGCGAAAAGTCGGGGTAACGGTCGAGGTGATCGGGCGAGATGTTGAGCAGCACCGCCACCTGTGGCCGAAACGACCGCACAGTCTCGAGCTGAAAGCTCGACACCTCGACCACGCAAATGCCGCCTATTCCGGCCGCCGACGAACCGACAGCTTCGGCCAGCGGCGTGCCCAGATTTCCGCCGACGAAGGTGGGCCGACCATTGGCGGCCAACATCGCTCCGCACAGAGTGGTCGTGGTGGACTTGCCGTTCGTTCCAGTGATGGCGACGACGGGCGACTCGATGAACCACGAGGCCAGCTCCAGCTCGCCGGTGACGAACGCCCCTTTGGCCCGCGCATGGTCGATGGCGGCCATGGGCGGCACGCCGGGCGAAAGCACGATCGCATCTTGGGCAGCAAAGAGCTCGGCGGGATGGCTGCCGAGTACGCATTTTACAGTCGCTGGCAGTAGTGACAGCTGCGCGCGCAGCTCTGCCGTGTCCTTGGCGTCGTTGACCGTGACCTGGGCGCCTTTACTGGCGCATAGACGGGCCGCCGCCATGCCCGAACGGCCGAGGCCGATAACCAGGACGCGTTTGCCCATCAAATCGAAAGGAGGAGTCTGCATCAACGAACCTTCAACGTGAGAAGCAAGCCAACGATGGCGCAGAAAAATGAAACGATCCAGAAACGCACCACGATGCGGGATTCGGGCCAGCCCTTCTTTTCGAAGTGATGATGAATCGGCGCCATCAGGAAAATGCGCTTCTTGGTGGCCTTGTAGTAGCCGACTTGGATGATGTCGGACAAGCCCTCGACGAGAAAAATGCCGCCGATGAGCGGCAAGGTCAGCTCGGTCTTGGTGGCGAGCGCTACAAAGCCGATAGCACCGCCCAAGGCCAGCGCGCCGACGTCGCCCATGAAGACCTGTGCCGGGTGGGTGTTGTACCAAAGGAAGCCAATGCCAGCGCCGCCTATGGCGCCGCAGAACACGGCCAGCTCGCCCGCGCCCGGAACGTGCGCCATGCCGAGGTAGTGCGCGATGTTGAAGCCGGCAAGGGTCTGCCCGGCGGCGTAGCACAGCAACATGTACGCAAAGGTCGAAACGATGACTGGGCCAATCGCTAGTCCGTCGAGTCCGTCGGTGAGATTGACACCGTTCGAGCAGCCCATGACGACGAGGACAAGCCCGGCGAGCGCGTAGAGAAGGACCGGAATATGAAAGTGGTGGTGCTCGAAGTTGAGCAGCGGGATGGCGACGCGTTCGCGAATGTCGGGTGAAAGTCCGCCGCCGTAGAAGAGCCAGCCGACCGCCACCGCGCCCACGATGAATTGCACCAGCAGTTTCAACTTGCCGGGCACGCCGCGTTTGTTCTTCTTCGTGATCTTCAGGTAGTCGTCGACGAAGCCAAGGCCGCCGTACCCGACGGTGACGAACAAGGCCGGCCAGACCAGGGGACTTGTGAGGTCACACCAAAGAATCGTGCCGGTTACGAGCGCCATGATGATGAGCGCGCCGCCCATGGTGGGCGTTCCTTGCTTACTGGCATGGCTGGCCGGGCCGTCCTGACGGATCACTTCGCCAAGCTGGCGAGCCCGCGCGCGCCGGATGAACCACGGCGCGACCAAAAACGTGATGAACAGTGACGTCAGCGTCGACAGCATGGTTCGCGTCGAGACGTAGCGGAACACGTTGAACCCGCCGACTTCACCACGCAGCCGCATGAAAAGGTGAAAGAGCATGACTAGGCCCCCAACTTGTATTGCAGCGCCTCGAGGGCGCGTTCGAGGCGCATGCCCCGCGACGCTTTGACCAGAACCCAATCGCCAGGCTTCGACCACTCGGCAATCGCTGCCGCGGCGTGGGCCGGGTCGCGGGTGGCGAGCACGCGCCGATCCTCCAGCCCGGCGGCGCGCGCGCCGACCGCCATGGATTCCGCCAAGTCACCCACCGTGGCGAGACCAGCGAAGCGCAGGTGCGCCACGGCGCGACCAATGTCTTCGTGTGCGTTGGCCGCCTCGGCGCCGATTTCTAGCATGTCGCCCAGGATGGCGAATGCCGCCGCCGAATTGCCCGCGGATGCGGCGACGGTTTGCAGAGCCGCCATCATGGACGTGGGGTTGGCGTTGTAGCAATCGTCCATGACCTTGCGTCCGCCGACCACGCGCATGGCCGACCGGTGAGGCGGCAGGGCGGCCGTTTCAAGGGCCTTGGCGGCGTCAAGAATCGGCAACCCGACAAGTGCCGCCACGGTCAGCGCTGCGGCAGCGTTGCGGGCATTGTGCTCGCCCGCGAGCGGCAGTCGCACGATGACCGGTAGGAAGCCGACAGAAAGGCGAATCACAGAGCCGTATTCACCCGCAGGAATGCACTCCAGAATGCGCACGAGCGCATGATTCGGTCGCTGTCCAGCCGGGGCAAAGCGGGCCTTGCGCTCTTCGGGCAAGTGGCTCGCTTCGGCTTCCAGCAGCGGTTCGTCCGCTGGGATGACCGCCAGGCCGCCCTCGGCAAGGCCGTGAAAGATTTCGCCCTTGGCGCGTGCCACTTCGGCGAGCGAGCCGAGCCGTTCAAGGTGCGCCCCGGCCACGTTGGTGACGAGGCCGATGTGGGGCTTGGCGATGTCCGCCAGGTACGCGATCTCGCCGCGGCCTCGCATGGCCATCTCCAAAACCCAAAAAGCCTCGTCTTCCGACGAATCAAGCACCGTGATGGGCAGGCCGACGTCGGTGTTGAAATTGCCTTGCGTGCGAAGAACGCTGCCGCCGACTCCCAACGCAGCTGCGATCAATTCTTTGGTCGTGGTCTTGCCGTTCGAGCCAGTGACGCCGACGACGTGACCCTTGAAGCGCGCTCGCACCGCCCGCGCCAAATCGCCGAGGGCGCGCCGCACGTCGGGAACGCCGATGACGATGGCGTCTTGGCAGCCCGCTGGAATTCCCCGCGCGCTCGGCACCACCACGCCCGCCGCACCCGAGGTCACGGCGGTAGCGCAAAAATCGAAACCGTCGACGCGCTCGCCGGGTAAGGCGAAAAAGAGCCGGCCCGGTTTTGCGGCGCGGCTGTCGGTGGCAATGCCGACAAAGGTTGCGCCCGCCGGTTCTGCAGAGCCCAGCCGCGTG
>Ga0066789_10000477_pt1 | contig 15995 bp, 14 predicted proteins | sample OrgsoiDNA2013049_FD_70960 | JGI IMG/M metagenome (GOLD analysis project Ga0066789, IMG submission 70960) | Permafrost soil microbial communities from the Arctic, to analyse light accelerated degradation of dissolved organic matter (DOM) -... | ecosystem: Environmental > Terrestrial > Soil >...
AGTCCGACCGTGGTCGTGGTCTTGCCTTCGCCGGCGGGCGTCGGGCTCAAGGCCGTCACCAGAATCAGCTTGCCGTCGGGTTTGTCCTTCAGGCTGTCGATGTAATCGAGGTCGATCTTGGCCTTGAAGTGCCCATAGGGCTCAACGCTTGCCGAGGGGATGCCGAGGCGGGCGGCGATCTCAGCGATCGGCTTCAAGGTGGCGCTTTGGGCGATCTCTATGTCGGAACGCACGTGTACTCCCAATATAACGGTGGATGATGAGGCCGCGGTCTTTGCGGCGGAGGGCCTTGGACCGGCATTTGTTTTGCGGGGCGTAATATATCACGCGGTTGGCGCCTGCCAACGACGCCGTCGCCCGGCAGGGTCCGCGGAATGGCCTAGATGGTCAGGACGATCTTGCCGATGTGCCGCGAGGTCTCCATGAGCCGGTGCGCTTCGCTCGCCTCGGCGAGCGGAAAGGTCTCATGAATGATGGGCCGCACCCGTCCCGCGGACAGCAGCGGCCATACGTTCCGGCGCACCGCCTCGGCCACGGCCGCCTTTTGCGCCACGGTGCGTGCGCGCAGGGTCGAGCCGGTGAGCGTGAGCCGCTTGCTCATGACGGTGAGCAGGTTGATCTCCGCTTTCGCGCCGCCGATTAGGGAAATGATCACCACCCGCCCCTCGACCGCCGCGGCGTCGAGATTGCGGGAGAGATAGCTGCCGCCGACCAGATCCAGAATCAGGTCCACGCCGCGGGCCGCCGTTTCCTGCCGGATCACCTCGACGAAATCCTCGGTGCGGTAGTCGATTCCGCGCACCGCGCCCAGGCGTTCGCAGGTGCGCGCCTTCTCGGCGGTGCCGGCGGTTGCGAACACCCGGGCTCCCCACGCAACGGCGAGCTGGATGGCGGTGGTGCCGATCCCGCTGGTCCCGCCGTGAACCAGAACGGTCTCGCCCGCTTTGCACCCGCCGCGATCGAACAGATTGGTCCATACGGTGAAATACGTCTCGGGCAGCGCGGCCGCTTCGACCATCGTCAGCCCATCCGGGATGGGCAGGCACAGCGATGCCGCCGCCACCGCGTATTCGGCATAGCCGCCGCCCGGCAACAGCGCAGTGACTCGGTCGCCGAGCTTCAGATCCGACACGCCCGCGCCCAGCGCGACGATCTCGCCCGCGATCTCGAGCCCCGGAATGTCCGATGCGCCCGGGGGCGGCGGGTAGCGGCCCTGCCGCTGCATGACATCGGGACGATTGACCCCGGCAGCGGCCACCCGTACCAGCACTTCGCCGGCGGCGGGCGCAGGCACCGGCCGGCGCGCAGTTTTCAACTGCTCCGGACCGCCCGGCGCAGCGATTTCGACCACGGTCATTTCTTGCGGTACGGACATTCCATCTCTCCTGCGTGATTATCGGGGCCCGCTGCGCCTCATTGGCGCCATAGGGGCGGAATTAATATTATCCTATCGCGTTGGTACCACGCGGCGTTCGGGCGGCATGGCGTCATGCGGCGACCGTCGAGCGGCGTCCTGCGGTCCATTCACTTCGGAGCGAATCATGGTTCAGGTGACTCGAAGGTCCTTGTTGCTGTCCGCGGCCGCCTTGTCGGCCGGCTGCGTCTCGCGCCGGCACGGTGCCGCGGAACCCCTGACACCCGCACCGAGCACCCGGCCGCCGGTCGTGGGGCAGTCGTGGCGCTACGCCAAACACGATTACTACTCCGGTAAACTCGTCGATAACCAGATCGACCGCATCACCGCGGTCGGCGGCACCGTCGATATCGACTCGCGCAGCGAGGCCGCAAGCGCCGCCAAGACCGCTGGCTCCTCATGGGGCAGCTCGTGGCTGAGCAAATATGTCCCTCATCCCGACTCGCCCGACGCTGCGTTGCCGAGCGAGATACAACAACCGTGGGGCAGTGTCTTGGTGGATCCGCACTGGAGCCAGGTTCAGGTCTACGAGACCCCAATTCCGCTGTGGCCGATCCAGCTGCGCCCGGACTGGAAATACCACGTCCTCACCAAGTACAAGACACCCGGCAACCAGAGCGGGCTGCCGTGGGATCAGACGATGTGGGCACGCGATTGGGAGACGGTTACCGTACCGGCCGGTACCTTCAAGGCGCTGCGCTACACGAACCTGATCAACCTCCGGTCGACCGACTTCTCGCGCGACGCTGCTCAGCGGATGGAAACGATTTGGTTCGCACCCGAGGTGGGCCGATGGGTGGTCCGAGAGAGCACCGGCACCTACTACATGGACGATTCTTCGGTCGATACGCCCTATAACGAATCCGGCTATCGCTGGGAGCTGCTGGAGTGGACGTGAGCCTGCAGCCGCCCCCTGGCCGCCAACGACCGTAGCCGGGATGAAATTTTGCGTTTATGGCGCGGGTGCCATCGGCGGCCTGATGGCGGTCGAACTGGCATCGTCGGGCCACGAGGTTTGCGTGATTGCGCGCGGCGCGCATTTGCAGGCCATCAATGAGCGCGGACTCAAACTGTTGATCGACGGCCGGGAAACGGTGGCCCGGGTCGCCGCAAGCGAAGATCCGCGCGCGTTTGGTCCCCAGGACTATGTGATTTGCGCGCTCAAGGCGCACCAGGCGTACGCCAGCGCGCGCGGTTTCGCGCCGCTGCTCGGGCCGGCGACCGCCGTGGTGACCGCGATGAACGGCATTCCCTGGTGGTACTTTTACAAGAGCGGCGGGCGCTTCGAGGGCCGCCGTGTGGCGTCGGTCGATCCCGACGGCCGCCAGTGGGACTCTATCCAGCCGCAGCGCGCGATCGGCTGCGTCATCGAGCCGGCCTGCTCGGTGATCGCACCGGGGGTCATCCGGCATCACGCGCTCAAGAGAATCCCGATCGGCGAACCGGACGGCAGTCGATCGGAGCGGGTTCTCGCGCTCGGCCGGGCGCTCGAGGAGGCGGGATTCGACGCGCCGGTGCGCGAGGATATCCGTTCGCACATCTGGTTCAAGCTGTGGGCCAACGTTTGCTTCAATCCCATCAGCGCGCTGACCGGCGCCACCCTCGACCGGATGATTGGAGTACCGGCGCTGCTCGCCCTTTGCAGATCGATAATGCTCGAGGCCAAGGCGGTCAATGAGGCCTTGGGGATTGAGATCCCCGCGGATATGATGGACCGGCTGCTGGCGCTGGCGGCCTCGGTCGGCAGCCATAAAATGTCGATGCTGCAAGATCTGGAGCGCGGCCGCTCGCTGGAAATCGATGCGCTGGTGACCGTGGTTCAGGAGCTCGGCCGCCTCACCGGCGTGCCGACCCCGCTGATCGACGCGGTTCTGGCTCTGGTGCAAGAGCGTGCTCGATCCGCGGGGTTGTACACTGCGCCGGAGGACAACCGATGACGACCGCCTACATCACGCATGCCGACTGCCTGCGCCACGAGATGGGAGCGGGGCACCCCGAACGCCCGGACCGCCTCAATGCCATCAACGAGCACCTGCGTGCAGCGGGTTTACTGGAGCAAATGCGCTGCCTCGAGGCACCCCTGGCGGATGCCGCGGACTTGAAGCGGGTGCATCAGTCGTCCTATGTCGATCGGATTTTCGAGAACGCGCCGACCGAGGGCTACCTGCAGCTCGATCCGGATACCGCCATGAATCCTTACAGCCTGGCCGCCGCGCAGCGCGCCGCGGGCGCCGGCCTTCTGGCGGTCGATGAGGTGATCGCCGGCCGCGCGCAGAACGCGTTCTGTGCCGTGCGCCCCTGCGGTCATCACGCCACGCCGGCGCACTCGATGGGTTTTTGCATTTTCAACAATGTCGGCGTGGCGGCCGCCTATGCGCTCGAGGTCAAGGGTCTCGAGCGGGTGGCCATCGTCGACTTCGACGTGCATCACGGCAACGGCACGGAGGACATGTTCAGCGCGCCGAAGTGGCGGGAGCGAGTACTGATGGCGAGCTTTTTCCAGCATCCGTTTTATCCGCATAGCGGTGCGGCCAATCCGGCACCCAACATGGTGAACGTGCCGCTTGCCGCCGGCAGTGACGGTGCGGCGGCGAAGCAGGCGATGGAACGGTACTGGCGGCCCGCCCTCGAGAGCTTCAAGCCGCAGATGATTCTGATTTCAGCCGGATTCGACGCCCATCGAGAGGATTTGCTGGGCGGCCTGGCGCTGGTCGAGGACGATTATGCGTGGCTGACCCGCGAATTAATGGCCGTGGCCGAAGCGCATGCGCAACAGCGCGTGGTGTCGATGCTGGAGGGCGGCTATCACCTGCCGGCACTGGGGCGCAGCGTGGTGGCGCACTTAAGGACGTTGACTGAACTCTGAGTCCGCAGTTACGCCTGCCCGCTACTCCGCGTCAGTCACCCCCTGGCGGTTCGCGCCGCTTGGAGGCGGCTGGGTTCTCGGCGAGGCTGCGCAGCGCTTGGCGCGGCAGATCATCGAGTGCCTCGCTGCCATGCTGCTTCAAGTGGGCGGCAAGCTTTTCGCGCATGCGGGGAGTCCAGAATTTGGCGATGTGATTGGCGATGCCGGCGACGGCGTCCTCGCGCCTCGGTTCCGAGCGAAAGAAGTTGCCGATGTCGTTCGCCATCTGCACCAGATGCTCGGCGCCGCTCATGGCGAGCCGCTACTTGCCGGCGAAGACATCGGCGCCGGCGCTCTTTAACAGCGCTTCCTGAGTGTCGCTGAATTTGCGGAACCGCCTCTGCCACTCGGAGGGCTGAGTGACCCGGGTCGCCTGCACGGCGGTGACCTTGTATTCGGGGCAGTTGGTGGCCCAGTCGGAGTTCTCGGTGGTGATCACGTTGGCGCCGGATTCGGGAAAGTGGAAGGTGGTGTAAATCACTCCCGGCTGCACCCGTTCGGTGACGCGCGCGCGCAGCACCGTCTCTCCGGCGCGGCTTGCGATGCCGACCCAATCGCCCTCGGCGATGCCGCGCTCTTCCGCATCGTGCGGATGGATTTCGACGCGATCCTCATCGTGCCAGCGATTGTTCTCGGTGCGCCGGGTCTGAGCCCCGACATTGTACTGGCTCAAAATCCGGCCCGTGGTCAGGATCAGCGGATACTTGGCATTGACCTTCTCCTGGGTCGGCACGTACTCGGTGACCAGAAACTTGCCCTTGCCGCGCACGAAGGTGTCGATGTGCATGGTCGGTGTGCCGTCCGGATGGGCTGCGTTGCAGGGCCACTGGATGCTGCCGAGTTCGTCCAGTCGCGCGAAACTCACCCCGGTGAAGGTGGGCGTGAGATGGGCGATCTCGTCCATGATCTCGGAAGGGTGGGCGTAGTTCATCGGGTAGCCGACCGCATTGGCGAGCAGCTGCGTGATCTGCCAATCGGCGTAGCCGCCTTTGGGCTCCATCACCTTGCGCACCGGCGAGATGCGCCGCTCGGCGTTGGTGAAGGTGCCGTCCTTCTCCAGGAACGAGGAGCCGGGTAGAAACACATGCGCGAACTTCGCCGACTCGTTCAGGAACAGATCCTGCACGATGATGCATTCCATGGAGGTCAGGGCGGCGGTGACGTGCTGGGTATTGGGATCGGACTGCGCGATGTCCTCGCCCTCGATGTACAACCCCTTGAACTCCCCGTCGAGCGCCGCTTCGAACATGTTCGGAATGCGCAAGCCCGGCTCGCTGCGCAACTCGACGCCCCAGGCGCCCTCGAACAGATGGCGCACGGTGTCGTCGGAAACATGCCGGTAACCGGGGAATTCGTGCGGGAAGGAACCCATGTCGCACGAGCCTTGCACGTTGTTCTGACCGCGCAGCGGATTGACGCCGACCCCCTCGCGTCCCAGGTTGCCGGTGGCCATGGCGAGATTCGCGATGCCCATTACCATGGTCGAGCCCTGGCTGTGTTCGGTGACGCCCAATCCATAATAAATGGCGCCGTTGCCGGCCGTGGCATACAGGCGCGCGGCGGCGCGCACCTCGCTCGCGGGCACTCCGGTGATCTCTTGCATCGCCTCCGGCGAATTGTGTTCGAGCGCGATGAAGTTGCGCCACTTGGTGAACGAGTCCACCTCGCAGCGCTCATGCACGAAATCCTCCTTGACCAGTTCCTCGGTGACCACGACGTGGGCGATGCTGTTGATCAGGGCGACATTGGTGCCCGGCCGCAGCTTCAAATGATGGTCGGCCGCAATGTGCGGTGTGCGCACCAGATCGATGGTGCGCGGATCGGCGACGATCAAGCGCGCCCCCTGGCGCAGCCGGCGCTTCATTTGCGATGCGAACACCGGATGCCCATCCGTCGGATTCGCGCCGATCACGAAGATCACGTCGGCCTTCATCACCGAGTCGAAGTTCTGGGTGCCGGCCGACTCGCCCAAGGTATTCTTCAGGCCATAGCCGGTCGGGGAATGGCACACCCGCGCGCAGGTGTCGACGTTGTTGTTGCCGAAGCCGGCTCGCACCAGCTTCTGCACCAGATAGGTTTCTTCGTTGGTGCAGCGCGAGGAGGTGATGCCGCCGATCGAGTCACGGCCGTATTTGTCCTGGATGCGCTTCAGTTCGCTCGCCGCATAGCCGATGGCTTCTTCCCAGGAGACCTCGCGCCATGGATCGGAGATCTTGCTGCGGATCATGGGCTTTACGATCCGGTCCGTATGCGTGGCGTAGCCGATCGCAAAGCGCCCCTTGACGCAGGAGTGCCCGTGATTGGCATGGCCATCCTTGTTCGGCACCATGCGCACCACTTCCTCGCCCTGCATCTCGGCGCGAAACGAGCAGCCGACACCGCAGTACGCGCAAGTCGTGGTGATGCTGTGCTCGGCCTGTCCCTTTTGGATCAGCGTATTCTCCGAAAGGGTCGCGGTGGGGCAGGCTTGCACGCAGGCCCCGCAGGAAACGCATTCGGAGTCCATGAAGGAAACGTCCTGGCTGGCCGCCACCGTCGAATCAAAGCCGCGGGCCTGAATCGTGAGCGCCAAGGTTCCCTGCTGCTCGTCGCAGGCGCGCACGCAGCGCGAGCAGACGATGCATTTGCTGGCATCGAAGGTGAAGTAGGGGTTGCTGGTGTCCTTGGGGGCATCCAGGTGATTCGCGCCTTCATAGCCGTAGCGCACCTCGCGCAAGCCCACCACGCCCGCCATGTCCTGCAGCTCGCAGTGGCCGTTCGCGGGGCAGGTCAAGCAGTCGAGCGGGTGATCTGAAATATACAGCTCCATCACTCCGCGGCGCACGTCCGCGAGCTGCTTGTTCTGGGTCGTCACCCGCATCCCCTGCGCCACCGGCGTGGTGCACGAGGCCGGCAATCCCTTCATGCCCTCGATCTGCACCAGGCACAGGCGGCAGGAGCCGAATGCCTCCAACTGCTCGGTGGCACAGAGCTTGGGGATCTTGATCTGCGAAAGCGCCGCGGCACGCATCACCGAGGTTCCTTCGGGCACCGTCACCTCAAACCCATCGATGGTGAGGCTGACGAGCTTCGCACCGGCGCGCTCCGGAGTACCGAAATCCTTTTCGACAATCGACAACATGGCAGGATCCTCTATCTCATTGAGTGCGAGTGCCGCAGCCTCAAGCGCTTGCCGACGCCCGTTTGGGTTTGACAAAATCCTCGGGAAAATGGTTCAACGCCGACAGTACCGGGAAGGCCGTCAGGCCCCCGAGAGCGCACAGCGAGCCCAGGGTCAGCGTCTCGCACAGATCGCGCAGCAGGGTCTCCTGCTTGGACGCATTCTCGCCGGCGACCAGCCGGTCGATCACCTCAACCCCGCGGGTCGAGCCGATGCGGCACGGGGTGCATTTGCCGCAAGACTCGATGGCGCAAAACTCCATCGCATAGCGCGCCTGCGCGGCCATGTCGACGCTGTCGTCGAAGACCACGATGCCGCCATGTCCCAGCATCCCCTTGATCGCCGCGAAGGCCTCGTAGTCGATCGGCGTGTCAAATTGCGAGGCGGGCAAATAGGCTCCCAAGGGGCCGCCCACCTGAACCGCGCGGATCGGCCGGCCGCTCAAGCTGCCGCCGCCGTACTCGTACAACAATTCGCGCAGGGTCAAGCCGAATGCGACCTCGACCAGTCCGCCGTGCTTGATGTTGCCGGCGAGCTGCAGCGGCAGAGTGCCGCGCGATCGGCCGCTGCCAAATTGCTGATACTGTGCGGCGCCGAGATCCAAAATGATCGGTACCGACGCGAAGGTGATAACGTTGTTGATCACCGTCGGCATGCCCCACAGACCGGCGATGGCCGGCAGGGGCGGCTTGAAGCGCACCTGTCCGCGCTTGCCTTCCAAGGACTCGAGCAGCGAGGTCTCCTCGCCGCAGATATAGGCGCCGGCACCCATGCGCACCTCGAGGTCGAAGCGCGAGCCGCTGCCCTGGATATTCTCGCCCAGATAGTGCGCCGCGTAAGCGGCCGCGATGGCGGCCTCGAGGGTGCGCTTCGCATCGGGGTATTCCCAGCGCAGGTAGATGTAGCCGCGCGTCGCACCGGTGGCCAGGGCCGCGATCGTCATCCCCTCGATCAGCACGAAGGGATCCCCTTCCATCAGCATCCGATCGGAGAAGGTGCCCGAATCGCCTTCGTCGGCATTGCACACGATGTACTTTTGCGCCCCTGCCGCCTTCAGCACGGTTTGCCATTTGATCCCGGCCGGGAACGCGGCGCCGCCGCGCCCCCGCAGACCCGAGGCGGTGACGCTCGCCACGATGTCGGTGGGCGGCATCTTGAGTGCCGCGGCGAGACCGCGGTAGCCGCCGTGGGCGAGGTAATCGCTCAAGGATCTCGGATCCGTGATGCCTGCACGCGCGAACACTAGCCGCTGCTGGCGCTTCAAATAGGGGATCTCTTCAGTCGGTCCGAGGGCCTTGGGGTGGCGCGCTTTCCCCTTCGCGTCCGCACCCGAGGCAAATTCCGCTTCGAACAAACCCGCCACCTCGTGATCGCCAACCGGCCCGTAAGCGAACCGCTGACCCCCGATCTCGACTTCCACCAGGGGCTCGAGCCACAACAGGCCGCGGGAACCGTTGCGCACGAGCACAATGTCGAGCTTGCGACGCTGCGCTTCGGCGGCAATCGCGGCGGCGGTCTCATCGGCGCCGACCGAGCGCGCAGCCGCATCGATCGGTACGAAGATTCTCACCGCGCTCACGACTTCGACGCCGGCAGGCGCGCCTGCGCCATCAATGCATCGAAGCGCTGCGCGGAGACGCGTCCCTGCAATTTATCGTCGATCATCACCGACGGACCCAGGGCGCAATTGCCCAGGCAGAATACGGGTTCCAGACTGATGGCCCCATCGGCCGTGGTGCCGTGAAAATCGATGCCGAGCGAGCGCTTGGCATGCGCCTCCAAGGCAGAAGCGCCGAGCGCCTGACAGGCCTCCGCGCGACACAGGTGCACCACGTGCCGGCCGCCGCGGTGCTGACGAAAATAATGGTAGAAACTCACCACGCCGTGCACTTCGGCGATCGACAGGTTCAATTCCCGCGCGATCAGCGGCACCGCATCCTTGGGAATAAAGCCCAATTCTTCTTGCACCGCGTGTAAAATCGGCAACAGGGCGCCCGGCAAGGCCTTCAGGCGCGCGCACGCGCCCTCAATCGCTTTGCGATCCGCCGAACCCAACGTCGAAGGCGGTTCGGTCTTGAGCGGAATCACCCGCCGCGGCGAGGGGCTGGTCATGGATGCCTCGACGGCAGTAAAGCCGGAATGATAATCATCATGGCTGATATATTACCCTTATTCCGGGCCGAGTACCCCTTTGCGTCGCGCACACATCGGGTCCGAAAGCGACACCGGGAGCCTGTCTTGGAAGCCGGTCGGGGCACCCTGGCTACGACCAAGGCCGAGCGTCAATCGAGCCCCGGTTGGTCGCATTTTCAAGCCGCTTTGCAGCATAAGCTGCTCCCTAGGACACTGTTGCGGCGCTCGCGGCTGGTCGAAAGCCTTGATGCCTGAACCCGCCAGTGGCGATACACTAGGCGCATAGGAATTGCCCGCGCAGCGCGCGTCCTTTTTCGATAACGGAGGCGTTCGGCAGTGAATCGATCGACAGGTATCGAATCGCGCTCCTTCGCCCATGGCCTGGTGCGCGGCGCCGGCGGGTTGCTGCTTGCGGCGTTGGTGTTATCGCCGCAGTGGGCCGCCGGAACGGCGCCGACGGTTTCCCCGCCCACGGTGCCGCCAACGGCGCTGCCGGAAAGCGACGCCGCCGAGCAACTCGCCGAAATCATGGTTGAGGCGCGCGAGCCGCGCTATGTCGCACCCACCAGCCGCGATCAGATCGGGCGCATTTGGGCGCCGGTCTTCATCAACGGCCGCGGACCATTCAGGCTGGTTCTCGACACCGGCGCGAGCACTTCCGGCGTGACGGCGCTGGTCGCCTTGGCGCTCGGAATTCCGACGGACCAATCGCCGCGCGTCACGCTGCGCGGCGTCACCGGGTCGGCGGAGGTACCGACCATTCGCGTCGATACGCTGAGCGTGGGCGATCTGGCGGTGGATTCGCCGATCCTGCCGATCGTGCCGGACGTGTTTGGCGGGGCACAGGGGGTCTTGGGCTCCGAGGGCCTGGTGAACAAACGGGTATTCATCGATTTCAGCCATGACAAGATTTCCATTACCTATTCGCGCGGCGAGCGCTCGGGACATGATTTCTACAGCGTGCCGTTTCGATCGAATCGCGGCCAGTTGATCATCATCGACGCCATGGTGGGTTCGGTTCACGCCAAGGCCATCATCGACACCGGAGGTCAAACCACCATCGGCAATCTGGCGCTGCGCCAGGCGTTGGCGCAACACGAGAGCGGATTCCGCGGCGGCAAATCCGATCAAATCCAGGGAGCGACCTTGGCCATCGAGAAGGGCGAACTCGCGGCCACGCCGGAGATCAAATTCGGCCACGTCGCCATATATGATTCGGGCGTGACGTACGCCGATGTGTTTATTTTCAAGCACTGGAAGTTGACCAACGAGCCCGCGATCATGATCGGCATGGACGCGCTCGGCACGCTCGACACCCTCATCATCGACTATCGCCGGCACGAATTGCAGATGCGCATGGCGAAGCGCGGCTGAACCCCCGGGCGCTGCTTTTTACTCGCAATTGCGCGAGAATGAGCGCGGGCGCGTGCCGCTCGCGGGAGAGTCGATGATCAACAAGCCGATGATTGTAGTGGCCGCGGTGGTGGTCGCGGCCGCTTTAGGCCTCGCCTATTACCTGCACAACCGCAGTGCGCAGCCGCCGCACGTCATCGCCGCCGCACCCGCGGCCGCGCCTGCAGAGCCTGCGATTGAACACCCGGTGCCGCAGGCGGGCGATGCCGGTCCGCTGCCGGCCCTGGGCGACAGCGATCCGGCCATCAAGGACGCGCTCGGCGGAGTCGCCGGCAGCGACGTGGTCATGAGCTACCTCGCGCCCGATGGCATCATCCGGCGCATCGTGGTGACCGTCGATAATCTGCCGCGCCAAAAGGTGCCCCTCGACAAGCGGCCGACGCTGCCGGTGGCGGGCGCCTTTCAGGCGGTTGGCGATGAGCTGCATGCGACGCTCGATCCGAAAAATTTCGCGCGCTACGAGCCGATGGTCGGCGCGATCCGCAAGCTCGACATGCGGCGGCTCGCGGACGTGTACCTGCGGTTCTATCCTTTGTTTCAGCGCGTCTATCAGGATCTCGGATACCCGAACGGATACTTCAACGATCGACTGATTCAGGCGATCGATTCGCTGCTTGCGACGCCGCAGCCCGCCGGCCCCATTGAGCTGACCCGGCCGAATGTCATGTACATCTTCGCCGATCCGGGGCTCGAGGCGCGCCCCGCGGGCCAGAAGATTCTGCTGCGCATGGGCCCGGAAAATACGGCCGCGATCAAGACGAAACTCGTGGATCTGCGCGCGATACTGACCGCGGCGCCACCGCCCAAGCACTGAACGTCCAAGCCTGGATCGGGAGACCGCATGACCAAGAAACACTCCGCTGATGCAAGCGGCGAACAAACCGCGGCTTATCTTTCTGCCGGAGACATTCAGCCGCCCGATCGACCAATGAGGCGTTGCGTTACATTCGCTTCACGGTACTAGCCGCCGGTCAAACTGTGACGTTATATGGGCCAGGAGCGGCGTATTTTACCTATGCTGCGGCGTATAACCTCAAGGGTGGTCAACATGCCTACATTACCGGGACTGCATCCAATCTGCGTGAACGTTCGAGTCCTCCTCATCCTGTCGATGTGCGCGTCGGCTGTGCTCGGCGGCTGCGTGGTCGCACCGCCTCCGCCGCCTCGCGTCTACGCGCCGCCGCCGCCCGCGTACGCGCCGCCACCGCCGCCCGCCTATGCCGAGCCGGCCGTGGCGCTCGAGGTACAGGCACCGCAACCGCCGCCGCCGCTGCCGGAATATGCGCAGCCGCCCTGTCCCGAAGAGGGATACTTGTGGACACCCGGCTATTGGGCCTTTGCCAATGGGGGCTATTACTGGGTACCGGGCACCTGGGTTCAACCGCCGCGAGTCGGATTGCTGTGGACCCCGGGCTACTGGGGCTTCGTCGGCGGCCTCTATGTTTTTAATGCCGGCTATTGGGGTCCGCACGTCGGCTTCTATGGCGGCGTGAATTATGGCTTCGGCTATGTCGGTACCGGATATGCCGGCGGGTACTGGGCCGGCAATCGGTTCGCCTACAACACCGCCGTCGTCAACGTCAACACGACCGTCGTTCACAACACCTATGTGAACAACACCGTCGTCAACAATACGACGGTGAACAACACGGTGAATAACAACACCGTCAACCGAACCAGCTACAACGGTGGCCCTGGAGGCGTACCCGCGAAGGCAACCCAGCAGGAACGCGTGGCCATGCAGGAGCCGCATGTGGCGCCCACCCCGGTGCAACACCAGCACGTGCAGGAGGCGGTCAAGAATCCCCAGCTGGCGGCCAGTGCCAACGGCGGTCATCCGCCCATTGCCGCGACGCCGCGTGCGGCCGCCTTCAATGCCCCTGGTGTCCTCGGCGCAAAGGGTGCGCCGCCGCGAGCGCCTGCCCCCGTGAATCCCTCGTACGGCGCGCATGGCAATCCCGCGCCCGGCAATGCCGCGCCAAGCGCTGGCCACCCGCCCGGCGCCGCCCCCGTGAATCCCTCGTACGGCGCGCATGGCAATCCCGCGCCCGGCAATGCCGCGCCAAGCGCTGGCCACCCGCCGGCGGGAAACCCGGCGGCCACCGGTTACGGACACCCGCCCGGCGCCGCCCCCGCAGCACCGCCGAAGCCGCCTGCACATCCGCCGAAGCCTCCGGCCGAGGAAAAGGAGAGGCACGAGAACGAGGGCAACAGATCCTGACGCGCGGCGCCTAGCCACGGCCGGTTGACGGGTGCGCGCGAGGCGCAGCTCTTGCGGCTGTGCCGGCCGGGGGGCATGATCGATGTGCCGGCCTCGGCATATGACCAGGAGTGGGTGCGCGTGAGTTCATTATCCTTCACCGTGTCTGAGGGCGTGGCGACGCTCTGCATCCAACGCCCCACGGTCAGCAATGCGATCGACATCACCATCATCCGCGCGATACATGTGGCGCTGGATCAAATACAAAAAGCCGACAGCGGCGCGCGGGCGGTGGTGATCACCGGCAGCGACGCCGTTTTTTGCAGCGGTCTGGATTTGCATTCGATCGATTTGAAGACCGAGCAGGCACGGCAACGCGCGCATTTCGAGATGCGCCGCTTCATGGATCCCCTGATCTTGCGGCTCAGTGGCTTTCGCTATCCGATCGTCGCGGCCGTCAACGGCGCGGCGGTCGGCGCCGGCATGAGCCTCGCGCTCGCGAGCGACATCATCGTGATCGGCGAAAGCGCGTACTTCTGCCCGTCATTCGCGCGCCTCGGCCTGGTGCCCGACGCCGGCATCACTTTCCATCTGGCGCGCCGCATCGGCGGCGGACGCTCGCTGGCCGCGCTGATGCTGGCGGAAAAAATCCCGGCCAAAACCGCGTACGAGTGGGGTCTGGCATATGCGGTGGTTGCGGATGCCGAGGTCTTGCCGCGCGCGCAGGAGGTGGCCCACCGGCTTGCGACCGGGCCGTGCGCGGTGCTCGGTCAAATTCGCTCGTTGCACGCATCGACCTTCGATCATTCGCTGCAAGAGCAGCTGCGCGCGGAACGCAGCGCCCAGGAGATGACCCTGGAGAATCATGACTGCGTGGAAGGCGTGCGCGCCTTCTTCGAAAAGCGCGAACCGCATTTCACCGAAAACTGAGCGCTGCGCGCTGCGCGCCGGCCTAGGCGCCGCGCCAGGCGCCGATCGCGCGGATATCCTCGGGTGTCGTGCGGCAGCAGCCGCCGATCAGCCGTGCACCCGCCTGATACCAGGCGCGGGCCATGACGGCGAACGGCGTCGCGGTCTGCGGCCCACACCAGCGCTTGGTGAGCGCCTGGTAACGCTCCCCGGAATTCGGATAGGCCAGGAGCGGTTTGTCCGTGGCCTCGCGCATGCGCAGCAACAGTTCGCCGACGTGTTCGGGCGCAGTGCAATTCACCCCGACGGCGGCCACCTGAGGGTACGCCTGCAACCCGGCGGCGCAACGTGCGATCTCATCGCCCTCGCAGTTGTGCGCGCCGTCCCGGCACGAAAAGCTGACCCACGCGGTGATCGACGGAAAATCGGATAACAAGCGCGCGAGCACCAGGGCCTCGCGCAGGCAGGGCAGCGTCTCGCAGGCCAGCAAGTCGGCGCCCGATTGCGCCAGCACCTCGAGGCGCGGCCGGTGAAATGCCGCGAGCGCTTGATCGCTTACCGCGTAGTGTCCGCGGTATTCGGCGCCGTCCCCCAGCATCGCGCCGTAGGGGCCCACGGAGGCCGCAATGAGCGGCCGCAGCCGAGCCGCCCGATTCTCGGGCATGGACCAGAACTCGTCACGCGCCGATGCGGCGAGCGCGACCGCATCGCGCATCAATTGCGCCGCCTCCTCGTGCCCGATGCCGCGACGCGCAAAACCTTCGAAGGTCGCCTGGTAGGTCGCCGTCGTCGCCACGTCGGCGCCGGCCCGGAAGTAGTCGAGATGCACGGCGCGGATCAGCTGCGGCTGCTCGAGCAGGATTTTCGCGGACCAGAGCGGGTCGAGAAGATCCGCGCCCCGACGCTCGAGTTCGGTGGCGAGTGCGCCGTCCAATACCAGCAAGGGCCGCTGCTCGAGGTGCTCGCAGATCGGGTTAAACATTGAGCCGCCGGGCGCCGCTGAGCCAGTCGCTGCCGGCCACGAAGTAGCGCAGGCGTGCGTCGGCCGCCTTGGTGAGACCGATGCGCACGCTCTCGCCGATCGACCCGATCTCGGTGCCGTCGCTCCCTATCCACAAGGGGCCGCGAGCGAACAGGTCGATCCCGTCGTACCGCCGGTCGACCTGCAGCGCAGCCGTCAATCGCCCGGGGCCTCGGGCGAGATCCTGCGCAGCGACCTCGCGCCGCAAGAGTTCGAAGCCGGAGAGCGGCTCGAGCGCGCGCAGCAGCACGCCGGCGCCGGTACCCGCCGCTTCGCTCGACACGTTGAGCAGAAAAGAGGTGCCGTAGCACAGATACACATAGGCGTGCCCGAGATCGAGGAATAGCGACCGATTGCGCGGCGTCATGCCGCGAAAGGCATGACAGGCCGGATCGGTTTCGAGATACGCCTCGGTCTCCACGATGCGGCCGACGGCGCTGCCCGCGGGCAATTGGCGCACCAAGATCTTACCGAGGAGGAAGCGCGCCAGCGCTACCGTGTCGCGCGGCACCCGGGCACGCTCGAGCGATTGAACCGCGACCTTTGGTCCGCGGGCCGCGGCGGCCGATTTTGTCCGCGCTTCAAGGGTTGGCAACCTCGATCTCTCCTTTTGACGCGCACCGGCGCGCTCGCGCAATGGTAACCTCACGCACCCGGCCATCCTGGAATTATTGTGACGCCGCGTTCGTCGTTCAACTCTTCTTCGATTGCGCTGCCGGTCGGCGCGCTGATCATCGCCATGGCGAGCATTCAGCTCGGCGCGGCGCTGGTCAAGGGGCTGTTTCCGGTGATTGGAGCCTCGGGCGCAACGGCGCTGCGCCTCGCGCTCGCGAGCTGCAT
>Ga0066789_10000478_pt1 | contig 15979 bp, 11 predicted proteins | sample OrgsoiDNA2013049_FD_70960 | JGI IMG/M metagenome (GOLD analysis project Ga0066789, IMG submission 70960) | Permafrost soil microbial communities from the Arctic, to analyse light accelerated degradation of dissolved organic matter (DOM) -... | ecosystem: Environmental > Terrestrial > Soil >...
TCTGCTGCCGTTCATGCAGCGCGGCAATACCGGTGGCCGGAGCCGCCGCACCGGCCCTGCCCGCGTACAGAAGCTCGTGCTGCGAGCCGAGAGGGTATTGCAGCCGGTGTCTAATCTGGTACCAGCCGCCCTGATTTTGCGGCTCCTCCTGGCACCAGACGATTTCGCGGGCATTCGGGTATTTGCGCACGATCGCCTCGTAGTCATCGGTCGGAAACGGATACAGCTGTTCGATGCGGACGATAGCCGCCCCGTTCACCTTGTCTTCGCGACGCATCTTCAACAAGTCGAAATACACCTTGCCGCTGCACAGCACCACGCGGGTGACCGCGGATGCATCGAGTTCGTCGATTTCATCGATCACCGGACGGAACCCTCCGGCGGCCAGCTCCTCGAGCCGCGACACCGACAACGGATGGCGCAGCAAACTCTTGGGCGTCATGATGATCAGCGGCTTGCGCAATGCACGCACCATCTGCCGGCGCAGCATGTGGAACATCTGCGCGGGCGTCGAGGGCACGCAAACCTGCATGTTGTATTCCGCGCAGAGCTGCAGGAACCTCTCGAGGCGCGCCGAGGAATGTTCCGGCCCCTGACCTTCGTAGCCGTGCGGAAGGAACAGCGTAAGACCCGACAGCCGGCCCCACTTGGCTTCGCCCGAACTGATGAATTGATCGATGATCACTTGCGCACCGTTGCAGAAATCGCCGAACTGGCCCTCCCAAATCGTCAAGCAGCGCGGCTCGGTGGTGGAATAGCCGTACTCGAAGCCCATGACCGCCTCTTCGGAGAGTATCGAATCGATTACCGTGAAACTGGGCTGGTTGGTTGCGAGGTGCTGCAGCGGAATATAGCGTCGCCCCGTGTTTTGATCGTGCAGCACGGCGTGGCGGTGGAAGAACGTGCCCCGGCCGCTGTCCTGGCCGGTCAGGCGCACCAGGTAGCCTTCTTGCAGCAAGCTCGCGTAAGCCAGGCTCTCCGCGCAGCCCCAGTCGAGCGCCAGCTCGCCCGTTACCATGCGCTCGCGCGCGCGCATGACGGCCAATACCCGCGGGTGCAAACTCCAATCGGCCGGATAGGCGGTAATTCCGCGACCCAGAGCCCGCAAGCGCCCCATGTCGACGGCGGTGGCGACCGGTTCCGACCAATCCGCGCCCATGTATTCGCTCCAATCGACGGTGTACTTGTTGCCGATCAGCCCCAGCGCGGCGCGCGCCTGCGGCTTGCCTTCATCCAGACCGTTGCGGTATAGATCCATCATGGTCGCGGCGTCGGCGGCGCAAATCACGCCTTCGGCAGCGAGTTTTTCCGCGTACAGCTGGCGCACGGTCGGCTTCTTGCGAATGATCTGGTACATGAGCGGCTGAGTCGCCGCCGGCTCATCGGCCTCGTTGTGGCCGTGCCTTCGGTAGCACACGAGATCGATGACCACATCCTTGTGGAACTTCAACCGGTAGTCGAGAGCGAAGCGCGCCACGAAGCAAACCGCTTCCGGATCGTCGGCATTGACGTGAAAGATCGGCGCTTCCACCATTTTCGCCACGTCGGAACAGTACAGAGTCGAACGCGCATCGCGCGGGTCGCTGGTGGTGAATCCGACCTGGTTGTTGACGATGACGTGCACCGTCCCGCCGGTGTAGAAGCCGCGCGCCTGCGACAGCTGCAGCGTTTCCATGATGACGCCCTGGCCGGCGAACGCCGCGTCGCCGTGTATCTGGACCGCGAGCACCTTGTCGCCCTTGGCGTCTCCGCGGCGTTCCTGCCGCGCTCGCACCGAACCTTCGACCACCGCGTTGACGATCTCCAGATGCGAGGGATTAAAGGCCAGGGCGACATGCACATTTCCGGAGCTGGTTTTCAGATCCGCTGAAAATCCCTTGTGATACTTGACGTCGCCCGAGCCGCGCAATTTGTCGAGGTCGTAATGCCCCTCGAATTCGCCGAACAGGTCCGTGGGAGACTTGCCGAGCAGGTTCACCAGCACATTGAGGCGCCCGCGATGTGCCATGCCGACGATGGTCTCCTCGATGCCGGCGTTGCCGCCTTGCTGCACCAGATCGTCGAGCAGCGGGATGAGACTGTCCGCACCTTCGAGCGAAAAGCGCTTCTGCCCCACATACTTGGTGTGCAGATAGCGCTCGAGCCCTTCGGCGGCGGTCAACTGCCAAAGAATATTTCTCTGCTGCTCGGCGCTGAAGCGCTGCTGAATCCGTGCCGATTGGAATTGATCCTGAAGCCAGAGCCGTTCTTCGGTGTCCGACACATGCGCGAATTCCGCACCGATGGTGTCGGTATAAACGAATTTCAGGGTCGCCAGAATGTCCTTCAGCTTGGCGCGCTCGGCGATCGCCTCATTGCGGCTGCCGGTGAAGAACTCCGTATCCAAGTCCGCATCGCCAAGACCGAAGTATTCCAGATCGAGCACATAGGGCTTGGGCCGCTGCTGCAGTCCGAGCGGGTCCAGGCGGGCTATCAGGTGGCCGCGATTCGCGTAGATCTGAATCAGCCGCGACACCGCCGCTTGCTTGGCGCTGGCCGCCTCGGCGCCGGGCCGCAGCGCGCTCGCGGCGCCGGTGCGCAGCTTCGCCGACAAGCGCTCGCGAATTTGCCGGTGAGCGGCCTGATCCCTGCCGGTGGCGGGCAACCTTCGGAAATAGCCCGCCCAAGACGGGTCAACCGCCGCAGGGTCCTTCAGAAATCGCTCGTAGAGATCCTCGATGAAATCCGCGTTTCCAGCGTACAGCGCCGTCGCCGCCAATTGATCCGCAAGTGCTTCGCTCATGAGTGCATCGGACGGCGAAAAAACCTCAAGTATATCAAGGATGTATGAAGGAATGGGATGACGCGGTGGCGCCGGAAGTGTAGCTCAATGCGGCGCAATAGGGAATGTAAGGCGGCAACCCAGAATCAGAAGAGGCGCAGGTCCGAGATAACCTGCAGCATGCCGAACTCGTGTCTGATCAGGATCATGTAGCCGGCGAGCACGCCGTACAGAATCAGCTCGACCTTCACGACACGCATGAACCGATAGCGCGCGAGTAACACCAGCAACATGACGCTGATGCCGGTCATCGCCATCTTAAGCGCCGTGAATACCGCGGGACTGCCGTACACCAGCATGGCCATGACCGGGTTGACCTCGACGGCGCCGTAGGACATGAGGGTGAGCGTCAGCAGCGCATCCCCGACGCTCAAGAGCAAGATGCCGATCGATACCGCCAACAAATGCGCGCTGTGCCAATCGAGCGCGTGATAGCGCCCATCGTTCAGGCGACGCGGCGGCCGGCGGCGCCGCGCATTGAAGCTCCCGTACAGGACCGACCAGAGAACGCGCTGCCGCCGATCGGAAAGCCTGCGTTGCGCGCCCGGCGCGCAGGGCACAGTGGCTTGAAGGTGCCTTGGGACCCGATCGCGGGCATGTAAAGAATCGGATACCTTCATCAGTACACTATCCAGAGGCGGGGGGTCCTAGGGCAAGCCTGATGCGTCATAATGCGTGGCCAGGGCGCGGTATTTTTTTTGGGGCGCCTGCGCTGCGCAGGCGCCCGCTCAGCGCGGCTTACCTCGCGCTCACCAGCTGCGCCATGAAGTCGCTGACCGCCATCGACTGAAGTGCGGACCGGTCCCCGAACATCCGATTGATGGCCGCGCCTTGTTTGGCGCCAAAATGCGCACCGACGCTCGCCTCGAACTTCTTGACCAATACCGGCATGCCCTCGGCGCGGCGTTTGCGATGACCGATGGGGTAGTCGACCTGGACGCGGGGGCTCGCCGTGCCATCCCTGAAGAACACCTGCACGGCATTGCCGATATAGCGCTTGTCCGGCGCGTAGTAGTCGCGCGTGAACTCCGCGTTCTCCCTGACCTGCATCTTGCCCCGCAACTCATCGACTCGCGGATCCTCGGCGACCTGATTCTCGTAATCCGAGGCGGTCAGCCTGCCGAACAGCAGCGGCACCGCGACCATGTACTGAATGCAGTGATCGCGATCCGCCGGATTCGCAAGCGGCCCGGTCTTGTCGATGATGCGCACCCCGGGTTCCTGGGTTTCGATCGTCACACGCTCGATGAGCCCGAGCTTCTCGCGAATTTGCGGATGCAGAGTCATGGCCGCCTCGACTGCGGTCTGAGCGTGGAATTCGGCCGGAAACGAGATCTTGAACAGCACGTTTTCCATCACATAGCTGCCGAAGGGCTGAGGCAGCACCAGGGGCCCGGATTTGAACAGCACGTCCTGAAACCCCCAGACCTTGGCGGACAGCGCCGACGGATATCCCATCTCGCCCTTCAATGCGAACAGCGCAAGGCGCACGGCGCGGCTGGTGGCATCCCCGGCCGCCCAGCTTTTGCGCGACCCCGTATTGGGCGCATGCCGGTAGGTGCGCAGCGCTCCGCCATCGATCCAGGCGTTGGATACCGCGTTGATGACCTGGTCGCGATCGCCGCCGAGCAGCGCCGTCACCACCGCCGTCGAGGCGACCCGCACCAGGAGCACATGATCGAGCCCCACCCGGTTGAAACTGTTTTCCAACGCGAGCACGCCCTGAATCTCGTGCGCCTTGATCATCGCCGTCAGCACATCGCGCACGATGAGCGCATGGCCGCTGCGCGACAGGTAGTCCGCCACCGCGAGAATGCCGCCGAGATTATCCGAAGGATGGCCCCACTCGGCGGCCAACCAGGTGTCGTTGAAATCAAGCCAACGAATCATGGCGCCGATATTGAATGCCGCGTTCACCGGATCGAGTTCATACGAAGTGCCGGGAACCCGCGCGCCGCCGGTCAGCGTGGCGCCCGGCACGACCGGACCCATGAGCTTGGTGCAAGCCGGGTACTTCAGCGCCAGAAAGCCGCATGCCAGCGTATCCATCAGGCAGTAGCCCGCGGTCTCGTAAGCCAGGCCGCTGCGGATCTCGCAGCCCAACACATAGTCCGCAATGGCGGCGAGCAGATGATCGGGAATGGGCCGTTCGGCCGATTTGATGTCGTGCGACATGGAAGCCTTGGTGTTTTGCTAAACGGGAAACATTCGGCCGGCGGTCAAGGACGATCGGCCAACGGCCGGAACTTGAGATTCTCGGGACCGACGTAGTTTGCGCTCGGACGGATGATCTTGCCGTCGATGCGCTGCTCGATGACGTGCGCGGCCCACCCCGAGGTGCGGCTGATGACGAACAGCGGCGTGAACATGGTCGTCGGCACACCCATCAAATGGTAGGAAACGGCCGAAAACCAGTCCAGGTTCGGAAACAGGTTCTTGATGTCCTTCATGACCGTCTCGATGCGTTCGGCCACCGCGAATCCCAATGGTTCGTTGGCGGCAAGCGAAAGGCCGTGCGCGACTTCCTTGATCACCTGATTGCGCGGATCCGCGGTCGTATACACGGGATGTCCGAAGCCGATGATGACCTCTTTGGCGGCTACGCGCCGCCTGATGTCCTGTTCGGCGGCGTCGGGCGTTGCGTAGCGGTTTTGGATCTCGAACGCGACCTCATTCGCACCGCCGTGCTTCGGGCCGCGCAGCGCGCCGATGGCGCCGGTGATGCACGAAACCATGTCCGATCCCGTGCCCGCGATGACGCGCGCTGTAAAGGTCGAGGCATTGAACTCGTGCTCGGCGTAGAGAATCAGCGAGGTGTGCATCGCCCTCACCCATGGCGCCGGCGCTTTACGGCCGTGCAGCAGATGCAGGAAATGCGCGCCGATCGAATCGTCGTCCGTCCGCACCTCGATCCGCCGTTGGTGCACCGCGAAGTGATGCCAGTAACACAGCATCGATCCCAAGCAGGCCAGCAGCCGATCGGCCAGGTCGCGAGCGGCCGCCGTCGGGTGTCCCGGATCTTCCGGGACCCAGCAGCCGAGCGCCGAGACGCCGGTTCGCAGCACGTCCATCGGATGGCTGGCCGCGGGCAGTTGCTCCAGAACGGCGCGCACCGCCGCCGGCAACTCGCGCAGCGCCTTCAGCTTGCCCTTGTATGCCGCAAGCTCCGACCGATTCGGTAATTTTTCGTGAATCAGCAGATAAGCAATCTCCTCGAACTCGCAGGTCGTCGCGATATCGAGGATGTCGTAGCCGCGATAGTGCAGGTCATTGCCGGTCCTGCCCACGGTGGAAAGCGCCGTATTGCCGGCGGCGATGCCGGACAGCGCCACGGATTTTTTCGGCTTCAATCCGGCCGCCTGAAGATCGGTCATTTACCCTTCCCCTGCGCAAACAGCCGGTCCAATTTCGCCTCGTAGGCATGGTAGTCGAGATGAGCGTAAAGATCGGCACGGCTTTGCATGCGATCGAGCATGTTTTTTTGCGTGCCGTCGCGCCGAATGGCCTGATAGGTGGCGAGTGCGGCGGCGTTCATCGCCCGATACGCCGAACAGCAGTAGAGCACGATATCGACGCCCGCCGCGCCCAATTCAGCGCTCGTATACAAGGGTGTTTGGCCGAACTCGGTGATGTTGGCGAGGATCGGCATGCCGACCGAGTCCTTGAAGCGCCGATACATGGCAAGCTCGGTGATCGCCTCGGGGAAGACCATGTCGGCGCCGGCCTCGACGCAGGCGACTGCCCGTTCGATCGCGCGCTCGATGCCCTCCACGGCCAGAGCGTCGGTGCGCGCCATGATGATGAAATCAGGGTCGGTGCGCGCGTCCACCGCCGCCTTGATACGGTCCACCATCTCTTGCACGGGCACCACTTCCTTGCCCGGACGGTGCCCGCAGCGCTTGGCCTGCACTTGATCCTCGATGTGCAGCCCCGCGGCGCCGAACTTGATGAAGGACTTCACCGTGCGCGCAATGTTGAAAGCCCCACCCCAGCCGGTGTCCGCGTCCACCAGCAGCGGCAGGGCGCAGGCGTCGGTAATGCGCCGCACGTCGGTCAGCACATCGTCCATTGTGCTGATCCCCAAGTCCGGTACGCCCAATGAATTCGCGGCAACTCCGCCGCCCGAGAGGTACAGGGCCTTGAAACCGCAGGCTGCCGCCATGCGGGCGGCATAGGCGTTGATTGCTCCGACCACTTGCAGCGGGCGCTCGGCGGCGATCGCGGCGCGCAAACGCGCTCCGGGCGAGATCATCGGCGCAGATCCATCGGCGTTCGCCATACGTTAGCTTCCTCGATTGCAAAACCAGGGATGGTCGAATCAGCCGTCCGGATGACCAAACCACGCAAAATTCTTGAGCAATATTGCAACACGCGCGTGCGCCCGCATATCGGCTTTGGCTGCTCAGCCGTGCAAGCCGTAGCGAAACTCTCCCATGGAGAGGCGCACACGTTCTATAGTTTAGCTTACGCCATGCGGCCCGCCGACGGGACCGGCCTATAGGGACATGAATCAGTGGAATTCTATAGCGAAGAGCAGCGGATGATTCGCGATTCGGCGCGCGAATTTGCGCGCCAGGAATTGAAGCCGCATGCCGCCCAATGGGACCGGGACGGCTGGATCGCGGACGCGGCGGTGGCCAGACTCGGCGAAATGGGCCTGCTCGGGATGATGGTGACGGATGAATGGGGCGGCTCCTATACCGATTATGTGGCATACGCTCTGGCGATCGAAGAAGTCGCTGCCGGCTGCGCCGCCACCGCCGCGCTCATGAGCGTTCATAGTTCGGTGGCTTGCGGCCCGATCCTCAAGTTCGGCACGGCCGAACAGAAGCGCCGCTATCTCCCCGACATGGCGCAGGGCAAGGCGATCGGCTGCTTCTGTCTCACCGAACCCCAGGCCGGCTCGGAAGCTCACAATCTCAGAACTCGCGCAGTCCTTCAGAACGGCAGCTGGGTCTTGAACGGTTCAAAGCAGTTCGTGACCAACGCGAAGCGGGCCCGAATTGCCATCGTGTTCGCGGTCACTGATCCCGAATTGAAGAAAAAGGGCATTTCGGCATTCATCGTACCCACCGGGACGCCCGGCCTCGCGGTCGGACAGCCGGAACACAAGCTCGGCATCCGCGGCTCGGACACCTGCGCCATCACCTTCACGGATTGTCGAATCCCCGCGGAGTGCCTGCTCGGCGAGCGCGGCAAGGGCCTGTCGATCGCCCTGTCCAATCTGGAGGGCGGCCGCATCGGCATCGCGGCGCAGGCCGTCGGAATCGCCCGGGCCGCCTTCGAGGCGGCGCTCGCCTACGCGAAAGAGCGCAAACAATTCGACCGGCCGATTGCCGAGTTCGGCAGCATCGGCAACATGCTGGCGGACATGCATACCTCGATCAACGCCGCCCGCCTGCTGACGCATCAGGCGGCCCGCATGCGCGGTGCCGGCGAGCCCTGCCTATCGGAGGCCTGTCAGGCTAAACTATATGCCTCGGAGATGGCCGAACGGGTCTGCTCGAAGGCCATCCAGATTCACGGCGGTTACGGCTATTTGGAAGATTACGGCGTGGAGCGGCATTACCGAGACGCGCGCATCACTCAGATTTACGAAGGCACCAGCGAGATTCAACGTCTGCTGATTGCGCGAACGCTAACGACACGAGAGGGCCCTCAATGAACACCAAACCTGCGACGCTCGCGGATCAGGCGCCGACCGTCAAAATGCTGCTCGACGGCAAATTCGTCGAATCGCGCACCAGCGAGTGGCATAACGTCGTCAACCCGGCGACCCAACAAGTGCTGGCGCAGGTGCCGTTCGCCACCGACGCCGAAATCAATGCCGCGATAGCCTCGGCCAAAGAGGCCTACAAGACCTGGAAGAACACCCCGATCGCGGCGCGCGCACGCGTCATGCTCAAGCTGCAGGCGCTGGTGCGCGAGCACATGAGCCGCATTGCGCAGACCTTGAGCGCCGAGCAGGGCAAAACGCTGGCGGACGCCGAGGGCGATGTGTTCCGCGGCCTCGAAGTGGTCGAGCACGCCTGTTCGATCGGCAGCCTGCAGCTCGGCGAATTCGCGGAAAACGTTGCGGGCGGCGTCGATACGTATGCGTTTCGCCAGCCGATCGGCGTGTGCGCCGGCATCACGCCGTTCAATTTTCCGGCGATGATTCCCCTCTGGATGTTTCCGATGGCCATCGTCTGCGGCAACACCTTCGTGCTCAAGCCCTCGGAACAGGATCCGCTGACGCCGATGCTGCTGGCCGAACTCGCGCTGCAGGCGGGCGTGCCCCCGGGTGTGCTCAATATCATCCATGGCGGCAAGCGCGCGGTCGACGCGTTGTGCACCCATCCGGACATCGTCGCCGTCTCCTTCGTCGGGTCAACCGCCGTGGGAACTCATGTCTACAATCTCGCATCGCAGCACGGGAAGCGCGCGCAATGCATGATGGGCGCGAAGAATCACGCGGTCGTGCTGCCCGACGCCAACAAGGAGCAGTCGCTCAATACGCTGGTCGGATCGACCTTCGGCGCCGCGGGGCAGCGCTGCATGGCCACGTCGGTCACGGTATTGGTCGGCGAGGCGCAGAAGTGGATACCGGATATCGTCGCCAAGGCGAAGACGCTCAAGGTCAATGCGGGGTGCGAAAAAGGCGCCGACCTAGGACCGGTCGTCTCGAAGAGCGCGAAGCAGCGCATCCTGGGGCTGATCGAAGACGGTATCAAGGAAGGCGCCAAACTCGAGCTGGACGGCCGCGGCATCAAGGTCGCCGGCTACGAAGAGGGGAATTTCATCGGACCGACGGTGTTCTCCGCGGTACGGCCCTCCATGAAGATCTACACCACCGAGATCTTCGGGCCGGTGATGGTCATCATCGGCGTCAACACCCTGGATGAGGCGATTGCGCTGGTCAACGCCAACCCGTTCGGCAACGGCACCGGCATTTTCACGCAAAGCGGTGCCGCGGCGCGCAAGTTCCAGAACGAAATCGACGTCGGCCAGGTGGGCATCAATGTGCCGATTCCCGTCCCAGTGCCGTTCTTCAGCTTCACCGGATCGCGCGGCTCGAAACTCGGCGACCTCGGACCCTACGGAAAGCAGGTCGTGCAGTTCTACACTCAGACCAAGACCATCACGGCGCGCTGGTTCGACGACAGCAGCGTCTCTTCGGGTGTGAATACGACCATCAGTCTCAAATGAAAATCGCGTTCATCGGTCTAGGCCACATGGGCGCTCCGATGGCGCGAAATCTACTGAAGGCGGGCCACACGCTCAGCGTATTCGACCTGGTGCCGGGCAACGTCGAGGCGCTCGCCTCCCTGGGCGCGAGTGCCGCGGCCTCGGCCCGGGCCGCGGCGAGTCAGGGCGAATGGGTGATCACGATGCTGCCCTCCTCGCCGCATGTGAAGGGGGTCTACCTCGGCGATGAGGGCGTGTTGGCGGGAGCCGCTCCAGGCGCGCGCTTCATCGACTCGAGCACCATCGATCCGCATACCGCGCGGGAAGTCGCCGCGGCCGCCGCCAAGCGCGGGCATCCCATGGCCGATGCGCCGGTCTCGGGCGGCACCGGGGGCGCCGAGGCCGGCACATTGACCTTCATGGTGGGCGCGGAGCCCGAGCTGTTCGATCAGATCAACCCGGTTCTCGCACACATGGGCCGCCACATCGTTCACTGCGGCGGTGTGGGCACCGGTCAAACCGCGAAAATATGCAATAACCTGCTGCTCGGCATCTCCATGATCGGCGTCAGCGAAGCAATGAGCCTGGGGGCCGCTCTCGGCATCGAGCCGAAAGTGCTGGCGGGAATCCTCAATTCCTCGAGCGGAAGGTGCTGGAGTTCGGATACCTACAACCCCTACCCCGGGGTCATGGATAACGTGCCCGCCGCGCGCGGATACGCCGGCGGGTTCGGCACGGATCTCATGCTGAAAGATCTCGGGCTCGCCACCGATGCGGCGAGACTGGCCAGGCAGCCGGTCATCCTGGGTGCAATGGCGCAGCAGCTCTACCAGATGTGGAGCGCCGCGGGCGCCGGCACCCAGGATTTCTCGTCAATCATCAACCTCCTCAAGCGGCCATCGTGAATCCGCGCCGGAGCCGATCATGATCGAATGCACGGTGAACGCGCATGTCGCGCTCGTCATCATCAACAACCCATCCGCCAACACGTTCACCGCCGAGGGCCTGCGCGAACTCGAAACGCTGGTCGGCGATCTGAATCGAAACGAGAGCGTGTATGCCGCCGTCCTCAGCGGCCACGGCGATAAATTCTTCAGCGCCGGGGCCGACATCAAGAGCTTCGCGGACGGCGACAAAGTGCGGGCCAGGCTCATGGCACAGCGCTTCGGCGCCGCATTCGAGGCCCTGCAGGAGGCGCGTCCGGTCGTCATTGCGGCGATCAATGGCTACGCGATGGGCGGCGGACTCGAGTGCGCACTCGCCTGCGATCTGCGGATCGCGGAAGAACACACGCAAATGGCCCTGCCGGAGGCATCGATCGGATTGCTGCCGTGCGGTTGCGGCACCCAGACTCTGCCCTGGCTGGTCGGAGAAGGCTGGGCCAAGCGCATGATTCTCGCCAACGAAAGGCTCGACGCCGCGACGGCGCTGCGCATCGGCCTGGTCGAACAGGTCGTGCCACGCGGCCAATCGCGAAACGCGGCCATGGAGCTTGCGCAAAGGGTCGCCTCGCTGCGCCCGCGCGCCGTGGCCTTGTCGAAGCGCCTGATACACCAGGCACGCTATGGAACGCCGCGCGCCGCGGCGCTCGCCCTGGAGCGCGAGCGCTTCATCGACTTGTTCGACGGTGCGGATCAGCGGGAAGGCGTGAACGCCTTTTTGGAGAAGCGCAAACCCCGCTGGACCAACACTTGAGCCCGCTGATCCCATGAGCGCCGAGGATGTGCTCTGCCATATTCGCAACGGGGTCGCGATTCTGACCTTGAATCGGCCCGGCGCGCTCAATGCCCTGAGCTTCGAAATGATCGGCGATCTGCATTCGCGCCTGCGCGCCTGCGCGCTCGATGCCACGGTGCGCGCGGTGCTGATCCGCGGCGAGGGGGACAAGGCATTTTGCGCCGGCGGCGACATTCGTGCGCTGTATCAAAGCCTCACCGAATCGGGCTCGCTGCATCATGAATTCTTCATTGCCGAATACTCGCTCGACCATGCGCTGTATTCCTATCCAAAACCGTGCATCGCGCTGATGGACGGCATCACGATGGGAGGCGGCATGGGTCTTGCCCAAGGCGCGAGCCTGCGCATCGTCGGCGACCGCACGCGGATCGCGATGCCGGAAGTGGCGATCGGGATATTTCCCGACGTGGGCGCCAGTTACTTCCTGTCGCGCCTACCAGGATCCTTGGGGCCCTATCTGGCATTGACCGGCACGCAAATCCGCGGTGCGGACGCGCTGTACTGCCAACTGGCCGACGTGTACCTGCCTGCGGCCGCCGTCGCTTCCCTCGAAGAATCTCTCGAGCGATTGACTTGGGGCCCGGACCCGCGGTCCGACTTGAATCGCCTCGTCCACGGCGCATCGGCACAGGGTTTGGCAGCGCCCTCCTTGAGCGTACTGCGGCCCGCGATCGACGCGCACTTTTCGCAACCCTCGATCCCCGCGATCATCGCCTCCCTCGAACGCGAAGCGCGCGCCGAGTACGCCGATTGGGCGCAGCAAACCCTTAAGCTGCTGCAGGCGCGCTCGCCAACCATGCTCGCGGTGACCCTGCGGGAGCTGCAGCGCGGCAAGGGCATGACCCTGGCGGACTGTTTTCGCATGGAACTCGGCATGATGTATCAATGCTTTGCGCACGGCGACTTCGTCGAGGGCACGCGCGCATTGATCATCGACAAGGACAACGCGCCGCATTGGACGCCGAGCCGGATACAGGATGTCACCGAGGAATTGATCGAAGGTTTTTTCAAGGAACCTTGGCCCCCGCACGCTCACCCACTTGCAAACTTGGAAACCCAGCAATGAAATTCAATCAAACATTGGCGGTCGTCACCGGCGGCGCCTCCGGACTGGGCCGCGCAGTCGCCGAGCGCGTGCTGGCCGCGGGCGGAAAGGCCGTCATTCTCGATGTGCAGGAGGCGGCCGGGCACGGCGCGGCCAAGGAAATGGGCGCGACCTTCGTCAAGTGCGACGTCAGCGTCGAATCGCAGGTCACCGCCGCAATGGCCGAGGCCCGCCGCGCGATGAACGGCATCAATCTTCTCGTCAATTGCGCCGGCGTCATCGGCGTGGGCAAGATGCTCGGCAAGGAAGGGCCGATGGCCGGCGAATATTTCGAGAAAGTCATGCGCATCAATCTGGTCGGCACCTTTCTGTGCGACAAAGCCGCAGCCGCTCTGATGCGCGACAACGCCCCCAACGCGGATGGCGAACGCGGCGTGCTGATCCACACCGCCTCGGTCGCCGCGTTCGAAGGTCAGATCGGCCAGGTCGCCTATGCGGCGACCAAAGCGGGAATCGCCGGCATGACATTGCCCATCGCCCGCGAGCTGGCGCAACTCGGAATTCGCTGCGTGGCCATTGCGCCGGGCATCTTCATGACTCCCATGTTGGCGAGTTTGTCGAAAGAAGTGCAGGACTCCCTCGGCAAGCAGATCCCCTTCCCCTCGCGTTTGGGGAAACCCGAGGAATTCGCGCAATTGGTTCAGTCCATCGTGGAAATACCGACCTTGAACGGCGAAATCATCCGCTTGGACGGCGCAATTCGCATGCAGCCGCGCTAGCCGGAACTATTTGCGAACAACGGAAACGCTGGAAGGAGGCAGGGCCGGGTTCGCTCCTCCGGGCGGAAACGCACCCGCCCGGCTCAACATGCCCGGCACCTCGCGCCCCATGGTTGAACCGAGCCAGCGCGCCGACTCGATCAAGCGATCGAGGTCGAACCCGGTTCGATAACCGGATTTTTCCAAGAGATACACCACGTCTTCGGTGGGTACATTGCCCGTGGCGCGCGGCGCAAACGGACAGCCGCCGATTCCGCCCAACGAGGCATCCACGGTCTTCGCGCCGGCCTCGACCGCCGCCCACACATTGGCGAGACCGGTGTTGCGCGTGTTGTGAAAATGCACGCGCACCGGCAGAGGCTTGATGGCGGCGGCCACGCGGCGCACCAGCCTCGACACCTCGCCGGGGCCGGCCACGCCGATGGTGTCCGCGATCGCGATCTCGAGCGGCCCCGACGCGGCGGCGGCGCGCGCCATGTGGACCACCCGCTCGGGATCGACGATCCCGTCGAAAGGGCAGCCGAAGGCCGTTGAGATGGTGATCTGCGCACGTCGCCCTTGCTCATTGGCCAGTCGCACCACTTCGCCGCACATGGCGAGTGATTCGTCCGACGACAGCCCTTGGTTGCGGCGTGCGAAGCCGTCAGACGCCGCACAGACGGCGCCCAATTCGTCCATGCCGGCTTCCATCGCGCGCAGCGCCCCGCGCTTGTTCAGGACCAGGCCGATGAAAATCACGCCGTCCCGGCGCGGCAATCCGGCGGCGACCGCCTCGGCATCGCTCATCTGCGGGACGAGTTTGGGATTCACGAAGCTGGTCGCCTCGATCCGCCGCGCACCGGAATCAAGCGCACGTCGGATCAGTTCGAGCTTCTGCGCCGTGGTGAACAGCATCGACTCGTTTTGCAGCCCGTCGCGCGGGCTGACTTCGACCAATTCAATCCCGGGCATGGCGACCCCCGTCAAGAACGACTCAATGGATCCGATGTTACCCGCTTTCACCGTAGCCGCCACCACCGGGGGTGCTGATGACGAACACGTCGCCCGGCGCCATTTCGGCCTGCCCGATCGCGCCCAACCGCAAAATTCGCCCGTCCGCCCGCTCGATGTGGTTCTCGCCCGGGGCGCCGGCCCCACCCCCCGCCATGCCGAAGGCGCCGATGCGGCGCCCGTTGCTCAAGATCGACGCCGTCATGGGCTCCAGGAAGCGAATGCGCCGCACCCCGCCGTCGCCGCCCCGCCAGCGGCCCGGGCCGCCGGAGCCGTGGCGTATTTCAAACGATTCGAGGCGCACCGGATATCGAAATTCCAGCACTTCCGGGTCGGTCAGCCGCGAGTTGGTCATGTGCGTCTGGACGACGCTCGCGCCGGCATACCCCGGGCCCGCGCCCGAGCCGCCGGCGATGGTTTCGTAGTACTGATGGCGTGCGTTGCCGAAGGTGAAATTGTTCATGGTGCATTGACTCGCCGCCATGACGCCGAGCGCGCCGTAAAGCGCATTGGTCACGCAGGTCGAGGTCTCGACGTTCCCGGCCACCACCGCGGCCGGCGGGCGCGGATTGAGCATGCAGCCCTCCGGCACGACGATATCCAGCGGCTTCAGGCAGCCCGCATTCAGCGGAATCTCATCGTCCACCAAGGTGCGGAACACGTACAGCACGGCGGCCACCGTGATCGACCGGGGCGCGTTGAAATTATCCGGCAACTGATCGCTGGTGCCCGCGAAATCGATGCGCGCGCTGCGCCGCTCGGCATCGACCCGGACGCTTACGCGAATCCGCGCTCCGTTGTCGAGCGGCAACGTGAACGCTCCGTCCTTCAGAGCCGTGATCGCCCGCCGCACACATTCCTCGGCGTTGTCCTGCACGTAACGCATGTAGCGGGCCACGGTGTCGAGTCCATAGCGCTCCACCACGAGTTCAAGCTCCTGCGCGCCCTTTTCGTTGGCGGCGATTTGCGCACGCAAATCGGCCAGATTTTGCGACGGATTGCGCGCCGGATAAGGGCCCCCGCCCAGCAGTTCGAGCAGCGCCGCCTCGCGAAACTCCCCGGCCGCGAGCACCTTGAAATTGTCGATGAGCACGCCCTCCTCCTGAATCGAGGCCGAGAACGGCGGCATCGATCCAGGCGTCGAGCCGCCCACGTCCGCGTGATGCCCGCGCGATGCCACGAAGAACCGCGCAGAGGCGGCGCCCAGGAATACCGGCGTGACCACCGTGATGTCCGGCAGATGCGTGCCGCCATGGTAGGGATCGTTCAGCACGAATACGTCGCCCGCCTTGAGCCCGGGATTTCGAAGGATCACCGTGCGGATGGATTCGCTCATCGAACCCAAATGCACCGGCATATGCGGTGCGTTCGCGATCAAGGAGCCCGCGGCATCGAACAGCGCGCAGCTGAAATCCAACCGCTCCTTGATGTTGACCGAGT
>Ga0066789_10000479_pt1 | contig 15978 bp, 16 predicted proteins | sample OrgsoiDNA2013049_FD_70960 | JGI IMG/M metagenome (GOLD analysis project Ga0066789, IMG submission 70960) | Permafrost soil microbial communities from the Arctic, to analyse light accelerated degradation of dissolved organic matter (DOM) -... | ecosystem: Environmental > Terrestrial > Soil >...
GCCAGCACGAACAGGGCGAGCAAAAACAAGCCGAACAGCCCGTGGGAGGACGCCGGTATGAACAACAAGCAACCCGCCGTCATGGTCAGCAGGCCGGCGACTGCCGAGCGCATATAGCCGATGCGCCGCACCAGCTCGGCGGCCGGAAGCGAGATGATGATGTACGCGGTGAAGAATGCCGACTGCACCAGCATCACTTCGCCATACGTGAGCGTGAACAGTCCCTTGAGCTTCGGGATGATCACGTCATTGAGACTGGTGATGCCGCCGAAGGCGAAGAACAACACGTACACGAACACCTGCAGATGGGTCGAGTAGGTGGCGTTCGCCTCGTGCTCGGCGGACCTGGGGGGGGCAACGGATTCAAAAGCCATTATGGTGTTCCCTTAATTTGCGTTCCAGAGCGCGAAGCGGTGACATCGTACCCGACCCGGCGCCAGGAATCAGCCGAAGGGGTTCTGAAGCATGATGGTTTGATCGCGGTCCGGTCCCGTGGAGATGATGGTGATGGGCACCCCCACCAAGGTCTGCAACCGCTCGAGATAGCTGCGTGCGTTGGCGGGCAAGTCCTCGTAGCGCGTGATCCCGACGGTGCTTTCCTTCCAGCCCGGGAGATCTTCGTACACCGCCTCGGCAGCACCGTAATGCTCGGACAACAACGGCGGCGTCGAGGCAATGCCGCCGTCGATCTTGTACCCGACGCAGACACGTATCGTGTCCAGGCCGTCGAGCACGTCGAGTTTGGTGACGCACAACAAGGAGCAGCTGTTGTGAACGATGGAGCGCCGCAAGGCGACCGTGTCGAACCAGCCGCAGCGGCGCCGCCGCCCCGTCACCGAGCCGAACTCGTGACCCACGCGCGACAGGTATTCGCCGAACTCGTCGAAGAGTTCCGTCGGGAACGGACCCGCGCCGACGCGCGTGGCATAAGCTTTGACGATGCCGAGCACCTCGTGCAGCCGGCGCGGACCCAAGCCGGTGCCGGCGGCCGCTCCGCCGGCGGTGGTGGTCGATGACGTCACGTACGGATAGGTGCCGAGGTCCACGTCCAGCATGGCGCCCTGGGCGCCCTCGAACAGCACGTTGCGGCCGTCGACGCTCAATTGTTCGAGTATGCCGGTCACGTCCGCCACCAGCGGCTTGAGCCGCTCGCCGAGCTCCAGATTCGATTCCAACACCTGCTGAAAATCGATGGCGGGAACTTGAAAATAACGCTGCAGGATGAAGTTGTGGTAGTCGAGAATCTCGCCCAACTTCGCGGCAAATCGCTCGCGATGGAACAAATCCGCAACGCGCAACGCGCGGCGCGCCACTTTGTCCTCGTACGCAGGGCCAATCCCGCGCCCCGTGGTGCCGATGGCATTCGCGCCCTGCGCCTTCTCGCGCGCGCGATCGAGCGCGACGTGCGAGGCGAGTATCAAGGGGCACGCCGGACTCACGCGCAAACGCTCGAAAACCGGCACGCCCTGCCCGATCAGCATCTCCGCTTCCTTGAACAAGGCCTCGAGCGACAGCACCACGCCATTGCCGATCAAACACTGGACCTGCGCATGCAGTATCCCCGACGGAATCAACGACAGAATGGTCTTCTTGCCGCCGATGACCAGCGTGTGCCCGGCGTTGTGGCCGCCCTGAAAGCGCACCACCGCTTGCACCTGGTCGGTCAGGAGATCGACGACCTTGCCCTTGCCCTCGTCGCCCCACTGCAAGCCGATTACGACCAGGTTCTTACCCATTGCGAGCCATCCACAGCAGCGCCAGTCCCGCCACCATGCTGATCAACCCACCCCACCGCAGATGCGCGGGCTCGGTCTTGGCGAGCTTTGCCATCAGCCGCTGCGCGGCGGCCGGGTTCACGAACGGCAACATGCCCTCGAGCACCAGGTACAAGGCAAAGGCGCCGCCCAAATAGCGCGCAAGTTCGGTCCAACCGATGTCGATCATCGCGGCGGAGGCTGCGGCTGGGTTTTATTGAAATACTTGAAGTAGGCGTTGTCCGGTGCGATCACCAGCATGTCGCCCTGGGTTCCCACGGCCTGTCGATACGACTGCATGCTGCGGTAGAAGCTGTAGAACTCCGCGTTCTTCGAATAAACCTTCGCATACACTTCGCTGGCGGAGGCGTCGCCCTGCCCGCGTATCTGGCCGGCCTGGCGCGCCGCATCGGCCAAAATCTCGGTCTGCTGCTTGTTCGCGTCGGCCCGCGTGCGCTCGGACGATTCAACGCCCTCGGCGCGCAGTTTGGCGGCCTGCGCTTTGAACGTCGCGCGCATCCGTTCGAACACCGAATCTTGAACCTGCTGCGGCAAATCGATCTTGGTGATGCGTACATCGACGAGATCGACGCCGAGTTGTTCCGCGGCGGGCCGCGCATTTTTCATCATGGCCCCGGTAAATTCACCGCGATCGGCGGTGACGACCTGCTGAAGTGTTCGCTGCGTCACCACGGTCTTGATGCTGTCCTTGATGGTCTCGCCGAGCCGGTCATTGGCGACCTCTTCGGTGCCGCCGGTGGCCTCGTAGTAGCGGCGCAAATTATCGATGCGCCACTTCACGTAGAAATCCACCTTGAGCTGTTCCTGTTCGCGCGTCAGAAAAAGCTCCTGTCGGTACAGCTGCGTGATGATGCGCTTGTCGAAGCGGCCGACCTCCTCGACCAAGGGAATCCGGAAATGCAGTCCCGGCTCGAAATTCGAATCGACGATATTACCGCCGATCGACTTGATGGCGAGCTGTCCCTCGTTGACGGTGAACACGCTGGCGCGCACCGCCAGAATGACGGCCACCAGTGCCAACAGCGTGTACAAGAGTCTGTTCTGCATCAGCGTACCCCGCGCGCGCGCGCAGGATCCTCGGGAGGCGCAACCTGGATCTCGGGGATCCTGGCCGGGGGCACCGTCATCGTGTCATTCGGCATCGCGATCGACTGCAGCCCCGGTGAGATCAATTTATCGAGCGGCAAATACATCATGCTGTTGCCGTTCTTGGTATCGACGATCACCTTTCGCGAATTCCTGTACACGTTTTCCATGGCCTCCAGATACATGCGCTCGCGCGTGACCGCGGGCGCGTGCTCATACTGGGTCAGCACCTGATCGAAGCGCGAGGTCTCGCCCTGCGCCAACGCGAGCACTTGCAGGCGGTACGCCTCGGCGTCCAGCACCTCTTTGGCCGCCGCGCCGCGCGCCCGCGGCAGCACGTCGTTGCGGTACGTTTCCGCTTCCTGCTGATAGCGCTGGCGGTCCTTGTCGGCCTTGATCGCGTCGCGCTGTGCTTCCTGCACCGCCTCGGGCACGTTCACGCCCGTGAGATTCACGCTCAAGATGTGGATCCCCATGTCGTAGCTGTCGAGCGTTCTTTGCAGCAGGAACTTGGCCCGTTCGGTGATCGAAACATCGTATGCCAGGGTCTTGTCGAGCGAGACCTGGCCGACCGCCTCGCGCATCGCGCTTTCGCTCACCTGGGTGAGCGTGTCCTCGACGTCTCTTACTTTGAAGAGCAGCTTGAGCGCATCGGGTTGGATGTATTGAACCGCGGATTTGACTTCGACCAGATTGGTGTCGGCCGTGAGCATGCTGGCGTCGTCGACCACGCTGTATTGATGCGACACGTTGACAATGATTTTGCGTTCGATCGGCCACGGCAAATGCCAGTTGTAGCCGGGACCGGTGGTCTGCAGATACTTACCGAAGCGTAAAACCACCGCCCGTTCCTGCGCGTCGACGCGGTAAAGGCCGCTGCCGATCCATACGGCGAACATCAACGCCAAGAGGCTGCTCAAGCCCGCGCCGAAGCCGCGGGAACTCGGTCCGCCGCCGCCGCCGCCGGCTCCGCCCCCGCCGCGCCCGAACAGCGCCGACAGGCGCCGCTGGAAATTCCGCAGCACATCGTCCAAATCGTTCTGTGCCTGTTGCGGACGGCTCCAGGGATTGTGTTTCTCGCTGCCGGGTTCGTTCCAAGCCATGCGTAATGCCTATGTATGAACAGCGGCGCATTCTAACAGCCGACTTAGCCGCCACAAGAGCGCTTAAGCCACGCGCTGTTCGCGGGCCGTTTCCCCGGTATCCACCAGGTTGACGCCCTTGCTGCCCAAAACTCTCGCAACCTCGGATAAATCAAGTTCGACGATGAGCTCCCAGCTGCCGTCCTCGCATTGCCGCTCGGTGCGCACGGCATTGCGCCGATACAGATCCGATCGGACGGCGGCCGCCAGCAACTCGAGATGTAGAGTCCGGCGTACCTGATTGGGGCGCACAGCGTGCGCCAAAGCCTCGCGCAGCGCCGGAAGGCCCTCACCGGTGACCGCGGAGGCGTAGACCAGCGAGGCTATTCCGTCCGCGCCCTGGACGACGCGGGGCTTGTCCCCAACCAAATCGATTTTATTGAAAACCACCAGCTCGCGGATCTCGCCGGCGCCGATGCCGCGCAATACCTCGCGGACCTGCAGGGTGCGCTCGTCGCGCAGCGGATCGCTGGCGTCCACCACGTGCAGCAAGAGATCGGCCTCGCGCGCTTCCTGGAGCGTCGAGCGGAATGCCGCCACCAATTCATGGGGCAAGGCACGCACGAAACCTACGGTATCGGCCAGCACAACCTCGCCGACCCCCGCCAATTTGACCCGCCGCACCGTGGGATCGAGGGTGGCGAACAGCTGGTCGGCGACAAAGGTCGCGGAGTCCGTCAACGCGTTGAACAATGTGGACTTGCCGGCATTGGTATAGCCCACCAATGCGACGGTGGGCACCGGGATCTCGCGCCGCACGTGCCGGCTGGTGTCGCGCTGCCTCGCCAGTTTTTCCAGACGCGCTTTCAATGTGCGGATGCGCTTGGCGATCAGCCGCCGGTCGGTTTCCAACTGGGTCTCGCCGGGACCTCGCAATCCGATGCCGCCCTTCTGCCGCTCAAGGTGGGTCCAGCCCCTGACCAAACGGGTCGCCAAGTGCGAGAGCTGCGCGAGTTCGACTTGCAGCTTGCCCTCGAAGCTGCGGGCGCGTTGTGCAAAAATATCTAATATCAAGCCGTTACGATCCAATACTCGACGGCCGGTGAGTTTCTCGAGATTGCGTTCCTGGCTCGGAGTCAGGGTCTGGTCGACCAGTACCACATCCGCGTTGTTGAGGTGGGCGCAGTCGCGTATCTCTTCGGCCTTGCCCGAGCCCACGAAATACTTGGGGTCCGGCCGCGCGCGAGTTGCAAGCACCAACCCCACTCCCAGCGTCCCCGCCGAGGCGGCGAGCGCGGAGAACTCGGCCGTGTCGTTTGGATCCACAGGGTGCCCGATGCCGACGCCGACCAGGACGGCGCGCTCGCCGCCCCGTGGGCGTTCAAACAACTGCAGAGAGCCGCCCAGTCACTTGCGACATGGCCATGCCAGCCCAAGCGTCATGGCCGACGTCACTCGACGATCGCCGGTTCCGTCACTTCGCCATCCTCGCCGGTCGGCAGCCGCACATTGCGCGCGGGCACGACGGTGGAAATGGCATGCTTGTAGACCATCTGACTCACGCTGTTTCTGAGTAAGACGACGAACTGGTCGAATGAGTCGATTTGTCCCTGTAATTTGATGCCGTTCACAAGATAAATTGAGACGGGCACGCGTTCTTTGCGCAGGGCATTCAAGAATGGATCCTGCAGAGACTGGCCACGGGCCATGAGTGAAGCTCCTTGTTTTTTAGTGTCATTAGAATTGCCGAACCACTTCCCTGCGGCGGCAGGCATATTTCGGTTCATGCTAGCACAGCGCGCCGTGCGGCGTTACACCGGACGACGCTGCAAATCCGCCCTCAGATAGTGCATCGATCATCATCCGTGCAACATCAGGATGCATGGAATCGAACCACTGCAGACGCGCGCGCCGCCGCAGCCACGTCAACTGTCGTTTGGCAAGTTGTCGCGTTGCCGCAATCGCTTGTTTTCTCGCCTCTTCCAAAGCACATCGTCCCGCTAAATGTCGCCATAGCTGCCGATATCCGACCGCACGCATCGATGGATGTTCCGCGCTGAGATCGCTTCTTTCGTAGAGCGTCCGCACCTCCTCCAGCAACCCCGCGCCCAGCATGGCGTCGAAGCGTAATTCGATTCTGGTGTGCAATTCTTGTCGTTCAAGGGGTGCGAACGCAAATTCCGTGATGTCGACGTCGGCAAACAGCGACACCCGCCTATGTTGCAATGTCGTGATGGTCTCGCCGGTCAGCCGGTAGACCTCGAGCGCGCGCTGAATGCGCTGCGGATCGTTGACATGGATGCGCGCCGCCGCCGCGGGATCCACCCGCTCGAGTTCCTTGTGTACAGCCCCCCATCCCGACCTCGCCGCGTGGGCGGAGATGCTCGCGCGAACATCGGCATCCGCTTCCGGCAGGGCCGCAATTCCGTGGCTCAACGCGTGGAAGTAGAGCATGGTGCCGCCCACGAGCAGCGGCTGGCGCCCGCGCTGCCAGATCTCCTGCATCGCGCGCAAGGCGTCGCGCGTGAATTGGCCGGCGGAATAACTTTCCGCAGGATCGCGAATGTCGATCAGGTGGTGCGCCACCCGGGCGCGCATGGCAGCCGAGGGTTTCGCGGTGCCGATGTCCATACCGCGATACACCAGCGCCGAATCCACACTGACAATGTCGAGAGGCAGCGATTCGGCCAGGCGCATGGCGATGTCGGATTTGCCGGACCCCGTCGGGCCCATCAACAAGAGGGCCCGACGTCCGGCCGGCTGGCGTGCGCGCACCTCCCGCCTCATCGCCCGCGCAAAAAAAGCCGGTCCAGATCGGTCAGCGACAAACGCACCCACGTCGGCCGGCCGTGGTTGCATTGGTCGGCGCGCGGAGTAGCCTCCATTTCACGCAGCAGGGCGTTCATTTCCGGCAGGCTCAAAATACGCTGCGCGCGGACCGCGGCGTGGCAGGCCATGGTGCCGAGTAAGTGATTGATCGACTCCTCGACCCGCCGCGAGTGGCCTTGCTCCAGCAAATCCGACAGCACATCGCGCACGATCGCCGCGGAATCGCGGCCGGCCAGGAGGCTCGGAATCGCCCGCAACGCCAACTGATCGGGCGCAAGCCGCGTCACGCCGAAACCCAAAGCGGCAAATTCCTGTGCGTGCGTCTCGGCCGCTTCGGCCTGTGCCGGCGTCACGTGCAGAACTTCCGGTATGAGGAGTTGCTGCTGCGCCGTCTGCCCCGCCAGCAGCTGCTTCATGCGCTCGTACATCACCCGCTCGTGCGCGGCGTGCATATCCACCAGCACCACGCCGTCGGCGGTTTGCGCCAAGATATAGACCCCGTGCAGCTGCGCGATCGCATGTCCCAAAGGCGCGGCGCCGCCGGATGATTGGCCGTCGGCCGGCCCGCCGTTGACGTGCAGTCCGGGCTGCGCCTCCCCAACGGCAAACTCCCCGCGGGCAACCAGGCTGCGATACGTATCGGCGCCCGGCCGCGGCGGCTGCCCCTCCGTCAGCACAAAGCGCGCCTGGTTCGGCAGTGCGACGCGATCGAACCGCGCGCTGCCGGTGAGCCAATCCAGCGGCGCGCTGCCTGCGGATTCGGCGCTGGGACGCGTGTCGGCCAGCACCCGCTCGAGCGTGCGGAACACGAAATCATGAATGCGCCGCGAATCGCGAAACCGCACCTCCAACTTTTGCGGGTGGGCGTTGACGTCGACCGCCGTCGGGTCGAGCTCCAAATACACGAGGTAGGCGGGAAACCTGCCGTGGAACAGCACGTCCTGATAGGCGAGACGCACGGCGCCCGCCAGCAGCTTGTCGCGCACGAAGCGGCCGTTGAGAAAGGCGAATTGCAAATCCGACTGACTGCGGGAAAATGTCGGCAGCGCGAGCCATCCGTTCAGGCGCAAGTTCTCGGTTTCGTACTTGAGCTCGATGACGTGGCCGGCGAACTCCTCACCGCATATTTTCGCCACGCGCGCCAAGCGCTCCGCCGCGGTGCGGGCCGCCGGCAGAGACCACGCCGGTTTGCCGTTGTGAACCAGGGCAAAGGCCACGTCGAACCGCGACAGCGCCAGGCGTTCCAGCATCCGCACGATGTGCTGGTACTCGGTGGCGTCGCTGCGTAAGAATTTGCGCCGCGCCGGCACATTGAAAAATAGATCGCGCACTTCCACGCTCGTTCCCGGCCGGTGCGACGCGGGAACGGGGGCCGCGAGTGCGCCGTCGCGAGCCTCGACAGACCACGCATGCGCCGCCGCCGCCGGGCGCGAGACCAGCGACAAACGCGATACCGAGGCGATGCTGGGCAGGGCCTCGCCGCGAAATCCCAGGGTGGCGACGCATTCGAGATCGTCGAGCGAGGCGATCTTGCTGGTGGCGTGCCGCGCCAAGGCCAACGCCATTTCCTCCGGTAGAATCCCGACGCCGTCGTCGCGCACGCGGATGAGGCTCGAGCCGCCGCGTTCGAGTTCGACCTCGATACGCGTGGCGTGCGCGTCAAGCGCGTTTTCCACCAGCTCCTTGACCACGGACGCCGGCCGCTCGATCACCTCGCCGGCAGCGATTTGACTGATGAGGGCATCGGATAGCAGTTGAATGGGCAAGGCGTCATTTTCGCACAGCGCGACCGCCCTCGGGGGCGCGAAGCTACAAGCCCGAACCGCCGGCCTTCGCCATAACCGGCCGCGGGGCGGCGCCGGTGGCGAGTTGCGCAACCCGCGTGCCCGCCGGCGGATTGGCGTAAAAATAGTCATGCACGCCCTGGCGGATGGCGGCGGCGAGCTTCGCCTGGTGCGGCAGCGCGCGCAGCCGCTGCTCTTCTTGCGGGTTGGAGATATAGGCCGTTTCGACCAGCATCGATGGGATATCCGGTGATTTCAGCACCATGAAGCGCGCCTGCTGCACTTGCGGCTTGCGAACTTCACCGACGCGGTTCAACTGACGCAGCACGCGCTCCGCCGCGGTTTGGCTGGCATTCAAGGAAGCCGACTGCGACAGGTCCAGAAGCACGGACGCGAGCACGTCGTCCTTGTCGTCCAGCGAGACGCCGCCGATCAAGTCGGAGGCATTTTCGCGCTCCGCGAGCCAGCGCGAGGCTTCGTCGGTCGCGCCGCGCTGAGATAGGATGTACACCGAGGAGCCGTCGACGCGCCGATCGCGAATCGAATCGGCATGAATGGAGACGAACAAGTCCGCAGCTTGCGCGCGTGCGCGCCGCATGCGATCGCGCAAGGGCACGAAGTAATCGCCGTTGCGGGTCAACACGGCCTTCATCCCCGGCTCCGCAGCGATCTGCAGCGCCAGCTGCCGCGCGATAGCGAGCACCACGTCCTTTTCGCGCGTGCCGTTCTTGCCGATCGCGCCCGGATCCTCGCCGCCGTGACCGGCATCGATGGCGATGACAAGGTCGCGGGCATCGGGCGGCGCATGTTCCGCCTTGACCGGCGTCTCGACACCTTGGCTCACACCCAGGTCGATGACCAGCCGATAGCCGTAGCGGTCGTTGGGCGACGCCAGAAAGCTGTTCGCTTGGATGGGCCTTGCTAAGTCGAGCACGATGCGCAGCTCGCCCGAGGGGCGGTGCGCCGTGCGCACCAGTTTCACGGCCCCGGTGCGGGCGGGCGCCGCACGCACGCCGCGCGCGAGCCGTGCATCCGCGACATCGAGAACCACGCGATCGGGATTCTTGAGGACCTGCAAACTATGCTGAGCGCTGCCCGACAGATCCAGAACCACCCGCGTGCTGTCCGGGCCCGCCCACAGCCGAATGCCCCGCACATCGACCGCGCTCGCCGCCAACGGCAGCAGCACTGACAATAGAGTCGCCCCAGCGAGTTGTGGCAGCAGGGATTTCATATGCGCATTAAGTTAACGCTTATGCGGAGTATTTTTCAAGTTAAATTAGAGACATAGAAACTTAAGCTAGTGTCGCTTCCCAAGTTCTCCAGCCACGCTGACCCGAGCGGTGTCGCCGCGGTCAAGTGAGCCTGCCGCCCATCGCCCGCGTATTTCAGCAGCAATTCCAAATCGGCCGGCGGCAGTGCGGCACCACCTTTTTCAGGCCACTCCACCAGCAGCAGACAGCCGGGGCCGACCAAGTCCCGCAGTCCCAGCTCATCGACTTCGGTGAGAGTTTGCAGGCGATACAGGTCCACATGGACACAGGTAAGCCCCGCAAGCTCGTAGGTCTCGACCAAGGTGTAGGTTGGGCTCCGCACCGCTCCGGCGACTCCGAAAGCCCGAAGCAAGCTGCGCGCGCACGTGGTCTTTCCCGCGCCGAGTTCCCCTCGCAGGTACACCACCGCGCCAGCCCCGGCGGTTGCGGCCGCACCGCCCGGGAAGGCGCGTGCGAGCGCCTGCCCCAGGCATACCGTCACACTGCTGTCAGCCAGATTCAGATCCATCTAGACAATTCTAGTACGCCGTCAGCGGCATTTGAGTGATGGGTGCGACAGCCACCTCCGCGAGGCCTGCGAACTCGATGGGCACGGATACGTTCGTCGTGCCCGCATTGCGGATGACGGCAAAATGCAAGTGGGGCCCGGAGGTAAATCCGGTGTTGCCGGAGTCGGCAATGTACTGCCCGCGCGCCACCTTCGCGCCGATTCGCACGCGGATCGAATCCCAATGCAGGTGGGCGTAGACGGCAATCGTTCCGTCACTGTGAAGGATCTCGATGACATTGGCCTGGTCCAGCATGACCGGGGCGGTGGCGCCGCGGAAGTAATCATGACGTGCATTGATGACCGTGCCCTCGCGCGCCGCATACACGGGCGTGCCGTCGGGCAACGCGATGTCCACCGCATACTGGCTGTCGGCGGTTACATGGGTAATTCGGCTGGGGTAGGCCTGCGAGATCAGAAAGGTCGAGCCGACACCGAAGGGGACGCGATAGGGCCGCGGCGGCTGGTGTACGGCATCCGGTGATCCGAGGGCGACTCTCCAGACGTAGCGCAGCGCTGCATGTGCGCTGTCCGGGTGGGTCGCCCGCACCAGAATCTGCCGCGTTCCCGGCGCGAGCGTCGCTCGATAGTTGGCGCCGTCGGGGATAGCGGTAAACCCGGATTGGGCGATCGAGACCTCAAAGGTGACGGCACAAAGGCAATCATTGACGGCGGTCAGCTGCGCCGCTTCGGCGTCGTTGCTGCGATCGACGGAGATGTGCAGCGCGCTGGTCTCGTGCCCGAGACTGAAGGACTCGACCGTGGTGGCGGACGACGGGGCTTGATCGGTAAAAACCCATTGCCCGTTGGCATCGCGATACCGATAGGCCGTTTGGGCCGGCACCATGGTGGTCGAGAACGCGAGTGCGGCGGCGGCGAGCACCATTGGCCAGGCGCCCGCACAGGCGGCTTTGCATGGATGACCGCGGCTTAACTTCCGCACGCCGTGGTCACGGCTTGCCGGGCTTCCTCGCGCTTCGCGTCGGCTTCCTGGTCCGAGTAGTAGATGCGGTTGCCGTCGGCATCCCGCTGGTAGACCCGTCGCGCATCCTTGAGCGCGTAGTAGCGATTGCGCGCGTTGTCGCACTGAACCTGCGCGGCGTGGTCGCCCTGAGCCTTCTTCGCGTCATCCACGGATTTTTGTCGATTGCGCTGGATTTCTTCAGCCTTCAGGATCTCCTGCTCCTGGGCAATCCGCGCAGCTTCCGTCGGGTTGGGGGGATCGACGCGTACGGCGGATTTTTGCGCCGACGTGTCGGCTCGGTCCGAGTAGACCACGTGGCCCTCGGCATCGACGGTTTTGTACACTTCGTTGGCGCGCGGCGGGCAGGCCGGGCACGCGAGCAGAACGAGCGCCCCGAGGACCGCGCCCTGAACAAGAACCGGTGTCATCCGTGAATATCGCACATAACCTCCCGGTAGCGCAGAAATCTACTGCGAAGCAGCGGTTCCTTGCGGCGATTCTCATCACAAAACGGTACTGTAGCCAGACCCCACATGAACCCCAAGACCTCCCCCGGCGTACTTGACGCCACCGCCCTGTTGGCCGACCTGCGCCGTTGGAGCCGGGAGCTCGGCTTCGCGCGGCTCGGGGTCGCCCACATCGATCTCGCAACCGACGAGGCGCATTTTCTCGATTGGTTGCGCGCCGGATTCAACGGCGAAATGTCCTACATGGCGCGTCATGGGGTCAGGCGCAGCCGGCCGGCGGAACTGTTGCCGGGGACGGTGAGCTGCATCAGCGTGCGCATGGATTACTGGCCCGAACATGCGGCCGATGCCGCAGCAACCCTGGCCGACGGCAGCGTGGCCTACATTTCGCGCTACGCGCTGGGACGCGACTACCACAAGCTCATGCGGGCGCGGCTCCAGCAGCTCTGCGGCCGCATCAAAAGCGCGGTGGGCCCGTTCGGTCACCGCGTGTTTACCGATAGCGCGCCGGTCCTGGAAAAGGCGCTGGCGCGCAACGCCGGATTGGGTTGGATCGGCAAGCATACCAACCTGATCGATCGCAATGCCGGGTCGTATTTTTTCCTGGGTGAAATCTACTTGGACCTTGATTTGCCGAGCGATGAACCAAGCACTGCGCATTGCGGCACGTGCAGCGCCTGCATGCCCGCCTGCCCCACCGGCGCCATCGTCGCGCCTTACCGGCTCGATGCGCGGCGCTGTATCTCCTACCTCACCATCGAGTTGTCCGGACCGATACCGCTGGAGTTCCGCCGCGCCATCGGCAATCGCATCTACGGCTGCGATGACTGTCAACTGGTGTGCCCATGGAATAAGTTTGCGCGCCCCACTGCAGAGAAGGACTTCGCCGTGCGCCATGGCCTCGACCATGCGCAACTCGTCGAGCTCTTTTCCTGGAGCGAGGATGAATTTTTGCAGCGGACCGAAGGCAGCGCCATCCGCCGCATCGGCTATGAACGGTGGTTGCGCAACATCGCCGTCGCGCTCGGCAACGCGCCGACCTCTCAGGCATTGCTCGAGTCGCTGCGCAGCCGCGCGCAACACGCCTCGCCCCTGGTGCGCGAGCATGTGCAGTGGGCTCTGGCAGAACACTCATCGGCGCAGGCCGGCCGGCCCAATGAGCCTGTCTAGACGGGCCCCTAGCCGGGCCCCTAGCCGGGCGCCAACAAGCTGCTGCCGGGGTTGAAGAAATACCGGCCCGCGCGCTTCTTGCTGATCTCGGCAAACAGTTGCTGATAGTCGCTGTCGTTGTTCACCGGATCGATGGCCGCGGAGTTCACGATCAGCAGCGGAGAGGCGTCATAGCTGTGGAAGAACCGCGCGTAGGCCTGATTGAGCTTGTCGAGATAGCCGCGTTCGATGTGCTGCTCGTAGCGAATGCCGCGCTTGGCGATACGATCCACCAGCACATCGACCGGCGCCTGCAGGTACACCACCAGATCCGGCTTGGGGGCATCCACGACCACCCTTTCGTAGACCCGCTCGTACAGCGCGTATTCCGCGTCATCGAGCGTCACTCGAGCAAATAGACGATCTTTCTCCAGCAGGTAGTCCGCCACGCGCACGGCGCCGAACAAATCCTCCTGGCGCACCTCCTCCAATTGCCGGGCCCGCTGAAACAGAAAGAACAGTTGCGTCTGAAATGCCGCCGATCGCGGATTCTTGTAGAAGCGCTCGAGAAAAGGATTCTGATCCGCGTGTTCGAGCACGAGTTGGCCGCCCAGCGACTGTCCCAAGCGGCGCGCCAGACTGGTCTTGCCGACGCCAATCGGACCTTCGACGACAATGAACCGGTGCGGTATTGCGCTCACCATGGAAAGCTCTTAGTGGAGGACCGAAATATCGCCGTCGCCGGATTTCTGCAGCAGCTCCGACACGTTGCCGTGTCCCGGAATCGCAAGCGTGGGGGCGATATCGGCCAAAGGATACAGGACGAAGTTGCGCGTCGACACTCCGGGGTGCGGCAGCGTCAATCCAGGCTCATCGATGGTCTCGCCCGGAATCCAGATGAGATCGAGGTCGATGACGCGCGGTCCCCAGCGCTCCTGCCGCTTTCGGCCCATGGCCGTTTCGATTCCCAGCAGGCCCCCAAGCAACTGCCGCGCCGACAGCTCCGTCAACAAACCTGCCGCCGCATTCACGAAGTACGGCTGGTCCTGCGGCCCCATCGGCCGGGTCTTGTACAGGCGCGAACGCAGCACCAAGCGCGTCGAAGGCAGTGTCGCGAGGCGCTCGAAGGCCTCCTGCACACGCTCTTGCGGGTGATTCAAATTGCTGCCGATCGCCACGTAGGCGGGACGCCAACGCGGCTCTGGAATATTCAGACATGCTCCTAGGTACGCGCCGCTCCGCCGCGCCGCCGCCGCCGGCGTCTACGGCCGGGCGCCGCGGCGCCGTCGCCCTCGGTGGCCGGCTCCGCAGGCCGCGCTTGCACCAACGCCGCCCGTTCTTCCTGCGGCAGCAACTGAATATCGGTCCACCACTTCGCGAGCTCCGGGTCGGCCACACCGACTTGCGCGCGCAACAACAAGAAATCATACGCCGCGCGAAAGCGCGGATGCTGCAGCAAGCTCAAGGATTTGAGGCCGCTGCGGCGGTTGAACCGTGGCTGCAACATCAACAATTCCCGCATGGGTATGGCGAAGCGGCGCGGAATCGCCACGCGCGACTGCTGCGCCCGCAGCACGGTATCGCAAGCCTGCATGAGCAGCGCGAGATCCGGCGCCGGCCCCGCCTGGCGCTCGTTGAGCTCGCGCAGCACCGCACTCCACAGCAGCACCGCAAACAGAAAGGTCGGCGTCACGGGTTTGTCGGCCGCGATGCGCTCGTCCGTGTTGATGAGGCCTCGTTCGAGCATTTCCTCTGCGTACGCGTACGGCGGCAGCGCGAACGCGGCGGCGGACATCGGAAACAAATGTTCGAATAGTCCATATTTCTGCAGCAGCCGATAGGACTTCGCACCGAAGCCGGACAAGAACAATTTCAAACACTCGTCGAACAAGCGCGCCGGCGGCACACCATCCAGCAAATACGCGAGCCTGGCGATGGGCGCCTCGGTCTTAGGTTCGAACGAAAAGTCGAGCTTGGCCGCGAAACGCACTGCGCGCAGCATGCGCACCGGATCTTCCCGGTAGCGAGTTTCCGGATCGCCGATCAATTTCAGCCGGCGGGCGCGAACATCGCTCACGCCGTCGACGAAATCCCAGATCGAAAAATCGTCGATGTTGTAATACAAACCGTTGGCCGCGAAATCACGCCGCCAAACGTCCTCTTCGATGGTGCCGTAAATATTGTCCCGCAGGATGCGGCCGGTTTGATCGAAGGCACGGTGCTCCGAATCGCTCGGCGCGGTGAACTCAGTCCCGGCGTCCGGTTCGGCGGCGCGATCGGTCACGCCGCCTTCATTCACCGAATCGGGTTCGATGTCCTCCGCATCCTCGCGCTCGGGCGCAGCCGCCGCGCGGAAAGTCGCCACCTCGATAATCTCATGACCGAAGTGCACGTGCGCCAGGCGAAAGCGCCGGCCGATCAAGCGGCAATTGCGAAACAGACGCCTCACCTCTTCGGGCAGGGCATTGGTCGCCACGTCGAAGTCCTTCGGCGTGATGCCGAGCAGCAGGTCGCGGACCGCGCCGCCAACCAAAAAACCCTGATAGCCCGCATCTTTGAGGCGGTAGAGCACTTTCAAGGCGTTTGGCGAGATCCCTGCACGGGAAATCGAATGCTCGGAGCGAGGGATCACCAAAGGGGGAAATGGCGTCGACGAGGCGTTCAAAAAGGAGGGTTCCGCTTGAGTCCAAAAAATTGGCCCGTATACTACCAGCCCTCTTGGGTTCTTAGCGCCCAGATCCGCAAACACCGCTCCCTTCGTCTAGAGGCCTAGGACATTGCCCTCTCAAGGCAAGTACACGAGTTCGAATCTCGTAGGGAGCGCCATAAAATCAATGAGTTACGTCTAATCGGCAAGCTCCGTACGGAATCGGTACGGAAAGTGCTGCGGACATTCTTGGAACATTTGCCCAACACACCAGGAGTGAATCATGAACACCGCCAATGTCACCTCAATCAACGCAGACACGCCGAGGCGCGCGAAGCGCAATTCCACCGTCAGCCTCGGCGCCCTGAACGACC
>Ga0066789_10000480_pt1 | contig 15970 bp, 15 predicted proteins | sample OrgsoiDNA2013049_FD_70960 | JGI IMG/M metagenome (GOLD analysis project Ga0066789, IMG submission 70960) | Permafrost soil microbial communities from the Arctic, to analyse light accelerated degradation of dissolved organic matter (DOM) -... | ecosystem: Environmental > Terrestrial > Soil >...
CGACTATCTGCAGGCCCTTGCTGAAGGTGGCTTGCTTCTTGGCCTGCCCTTCCTGGCTGCTTGCGGTGCGATCGGCGTCGGCCTGCTGCGTAGCCTTCGCAGCCGAGCGCGCAGCCGGAAGCTCGATGTTCGTACCGGCATGATCATTGGTGCGTTTGCGCTCCTTGCTCACGCGGTCATCGACTTCGATTGGACCTATCCGGCGCTGTTCACCCTGGCTGCGATCGTGAGCGCCGCGGCGATCGCACCAGCTCTGCGACGTCCGGAAGTGAACGCCGTTGCGTCGCTGCGCGCTGGCGTGAGCCGATCGATAGCCACGCGACCCCGCATTCGGGTTGCGCTCGTCGGCGTGCTCGCCGTGGCGATCGCTGTGGGTGGCGTCGCAGGTCATCGCGGCGGCTTGCAACTGGGCTTCGGCACCAAGCCCGCTGCCTCATCGGTGGCGGTCTTCACTCCTGGGGGAGCGATCGGATGAAACAGCTCGGGGACATTCTGCTTGAGAACGGTCTCGTCAGCGGACCGCAGTTGGCGACGGCGTTTGAGGAGCATCAGCGAAGCGGCCGAAGCCTCGGTCGCGTGTTGGTCGAACAAGGTGTGCTGTCTGAGGGCCAGCTCGTCGCAGCCCTTGCGACTCAGATTGGCCTTCGATTCGTCGACCTCACCGATTTCGCGGTCGATGGCTCGGCGGTCTCGCGGGTACCCGAACCGGTCTGCCGACGTTACACGGCGCTGCCCATCGGCTATGACGACGGCAAACTTCTTGTCGCGATGGCCGACCCAGCCAACGTCTTCGCCATCGATGACATCCGTTCGATCACCGGCCTCGATGTCAAGCCGGCGGTTGCCACCCGGGCTGATGTGATCAGCGCCATCAACCGCTTCCACCGGGCCGACGGAGAGCTCGATGACTTGACAATGTCCTTGGCTGTCGACGACGAGGTCGACGAGCTAAGCAACGTCAAGGACCTCGTCGAGGATGCGCCGATCGTCAAGTTCGTCAATCTCCTGATCTCGCAGGCGGTCCAGGACCGGGCGTCCGACATTCATATCGAGCCAACCGAGCGCGACCTGCGCGTGCGCTACCGCATCGACGGCGTGCTGCACGAGGTGATGAAGTCGCCGAAGAGCATCCAGGCCGGGGTGATCAGCCGGCTCAAAATCATGGCCGAGATGAACATCGCCGAGCGCCGCATCCCGCAGGACGGCCGACTGTCAGTCACCGTCACAGGGAAGAAGATCGACCTTCGAGTGGCGTCGCTGCCGACCGTGTGGGGCGAGAAGATCGTCATGCGAATTCTGGACAACTCGACGGCTCTGCTGAAGCTGACCGACCTCGGATTCGCTGACGGCAACTATGAACGGTGGTCACAGAGCTTCACCAAGCCGTACGGGATGATGCTGGTCACTGGGCCGACCGGTTCTGGGAAGTCGACGACGCTCTACGCGACGCTCAACATCGTCTCGACGCCGGACAAGAACGTCATCACCGTCGAAGACCCGGTCGAATACCGGATCCCGGGTATCAACCAGGTGCAGACAAATGTCAAGGCCGGCCTGACCTTCGCATCAGCCCTGCGATCGATTCTGCGGTCAGACCCCGACGTCGTCTTGATCGGTGAGATTCGTGACCACGAGACCGCCCAGATCGCGATCGAGGCGGCGCTCACCGGTCACCTCGTGCTGTCGACGTTGCACACAAACGATGCGCCTAGCGCGATCACCCGTCTGATCGAGATGGATATCGAGCCGTTTCTCGTCGGCACCGCAATCGACTGTGTGCTCGCCCAGCGGCTGGCCCGCAAGCTGTGCTCGAAATGCAAAGAGCCTTATACGCCGACCGCTGAGGCACTGCGACTGGCCCGGTATCCCTTAGTGGACGGCGAGGAGTTGCCGTCACTTTTTCGGCCGATCGGCTGCTCCGCGTGCTCGAAAACCGGCTACAAGGGTCGACTGGCCTTGCATGAAGTGATGGTCGTGAGCGAGGCGATCGAGCGGCTCGCGGTCGAACACGCGTCGGCGGAGACGATCGCCAGAGTCGCGCGCGACGAGGGCATGGTCACCCTTCGTCAAGACGGGCTGGCCAAGGTCGCGCTCGGGATCACCTCGTTGGAAGAAATCTTCCGCGTCGTCGTCTGACATCTCGTCGGGCCTGACAGCGCGGATTTGTGCCTCCGATTCGGCTAACCGGCTCAAGCCATGCGGCCTTTTGGTCGATGTGAGGTCGGAGCCATGCCGGACCCGGCAGGGGCGAAAGGGGTTTCCTCGGTGGAAAGCAATGGCTTCTTTTCCGATCCGGATCCGCAGGCAGTGCCAGATGCGGTCGCGTACGAGTTTGCGGCTGCCAATGCCGAAGATCCGTTGACCGCTCCTGACTGGACCGACGCGATACCGGGCTTCGCTCCGGTCGCCGCGGCGCCGGTGGCGCCGCCCCGCGCACTGTTCCCTGTCGTCGAACCCGAGGCTGAGGTCGTGACCCCAGCTGCTCCGGCGTCCGCTTTCGCCGTTGGCATCGACGACGCGGCAGCCCCATCGATGCACCAGCGATCGACCAACGAGACCACGGTGAGCATCGCCGGCCTCGACCTCTCAAGCTTGCTGGTTCAAGTCATCGATCTCGGCGGTTCTGACCTGCACATGACGGCCGGTGCACGGCCGATGATTCGACTTCATGGCCATTTGCAGCCGGTCGAAGATGCTCCCGAGCTCTCGCCCACCGTGATCCAGACCATGCTGTACGCGATTTTGACCCAACGGCAGCGGGAGAAGTTCGAAGCCGAACTCGAGCTCGACTTCGCCTATGCGCTGCCGGGCCAGGCCCGCTTCCGTGTGAACATGTACCGCCAGCGCGACGCGGTCGGCGCGGCCTTCCGGCTGATCCCGTTCGAGATCAAGCCGCTCGAAGCGCTGGGAATCCCACCGTCGGTTGCGAACTTCGCGATGATGCCGCGCGGTTTCGTGTTGGTCACCGGTCCGACTGGCTCCGGCAAGTCGACGACGCTGGCCGGCATTGTCGACCTCGCCAACCGCAGTCGTCGCGATCACATCATGACCGTCGAAGACCCGATCGAGTTTCTGCATCAGCACAAGTCGTGCCTGATCAACCAGCGCGAGGTGGGGGAGGACACGCACTCCTTCGGCAACGCGCTCAAGCACGTGCTGCGGCAAGACCCCGACATCATCCTGGTCGGCGAAATGCGCGACCTCGAAACCATCTCGGTGGCCCTCACAGCGGCCGAGACCGGCCACTTGGTGTTCGCGACGCTGCACACCCAGGACGCCGCCCAAACGATTGACCGTGTCATCGACGTGTTCCCACCGCACCAGCAGCAGCAGGTGCGGGTGCAGCTCGCTGGCGCACTTCAGGGCGTCGTGAGCCAAACGCTCGTGAAGACCGCCGACGGTCGTGGCCGCGCAGTTGCCACCGAAGTGCTGGTCGCCACGCCGGCGATCCGCAACCTGATCCGCGAGGGCAAGACCCACCAGATTTATTCGGCGCTGCAGGCCGGTGCCCGGCACGGCATGCACACGATGGACCAGCATCTCGCCGAGCTCGTCAAGGGTGGCCGTATCACCTACGAAGCAGCGTTGGAGAAGTGCCACACCGTCGAAGACTTCAACAGGCTTTCCGGCCGAGGATGACGAGGAAATAGATGAGCACAACGTTCCAGTACACGGTCCGCGACCGTGCCGGAAAGCTGGTCAAGGGCACGATCACCGCCGACAGCCAGACCATCGTCATGCAGCGGTTGAAGGCTGGTGGCTACGCGCCGGTCAGCATCACCCAGGCCAACTCCGGAATGAAGAAAGAACTCTCGATCCCGGGCTTCGGCAAGAAGGTGAAGCTCAAGGACTTGTCGATTATGGCGCGTCAGTTCGCGACCATGGTCAACTCGGGTCTGTCGTTGCTCCGCACGCTGACGATCCTGTCTGAGCAGACCACAAATCCCGAGCTCGGCCGAGTTCTCGGCCTAGTCCGCAATGAGGTCGAGACCGGTAATGCGCTCTCATCTGCGCTCGGCAAGCATCCGCGTGTGTTCCCACCCATCATGATCAACATGGTGCGGGCCGGCGAGGTCGGTGGTTTCCTCGACTCGGTGATGATGCAGCTCGCGGCGAACTTCGAGGCCGAGGTCAAGCTGCGTGGCAAGGTGAAGTCGGCGATGACGTACCCCGTCGTCGTGCTCTGCATTTCGGTCGTCGCGGTCATCGGCATGTTGCTGTTCATCGTGCCCGTGTTCAAGAAGCTCTTCCAGACTCTGGGCGGCAAGCTCCCCCCGCCCACACAGATCCTGGTGGACATTTCGGGTGCACTCAAGTTCCTCTTGCCCATCGGCATCGTGCTGACCATTGTCTTCGCCGTCCTTTGGCGCAAGTTCAAGCACACCCCGCAGGTGCGCAACATCGTCGACCCACTGAAGTTGAAGGCGCCGGTCTTCGGCAAGCTGTTCCAGCAAATCGCGCTCAGCCGGTTCACCCGCAACCTCGGCACGATGATGCATTCGGGTGTGCCCATCTTGCAGAGTCTCGACATTGTGGCCGACACGACCGGCAACGTCGTGGTGGGTCGAGTCGTGCGCGACGTGCAAGACAGCGTACGCACCGGCGAGGCCTTGACTGCGCCGCTCTCGAAGCACCCCGTCATCCCGGCGATGGTCGTGCAGATGATGACCGTCGGTGAAGAGACCGGTGCACTCGACACGATGCTGCACAAGATCTCGGAGTTCTACGACCAAGAAGTCGAAGCGACGACCGAGTCGCTGACGGCCATGATCGAGCCGCTCATGATCGCCTTCCTCGGCGGGATCATCGGCTCGATGATCGTGGCTCTCTACATGCCGATCTTCAAGATCTTCACGCTCATCAGCTAGCAGCCGCGGCCAAATGCCGAGGCGTCTCACCTGATCGGCGGACTCAAGTGTTGAGCCGCACGCGCCGATCAATGCAATGTCATCGAGCCGTCGACGACAAAGGCACACCCGCTGCGAAGCGGGGTCGCAAAGCAAGGGGACTCGGAACCTCGAGTCAGCCCGGCCGCCCGACGGGCGTCTGCCTCAGGGGATAGCTACGCGGCTCATACTTTTTCGTCCTGAAAGGACACCAGATGCTCGCTCGTATCCGTAAGGCCATGGAGGAGAGGGAAGAGGGCTTCACCCTCATCGAACTCCTGGTCGTCATGATCATCATCGGCATCCTCGCTGCAATCGCCATCCCGGTCTTCTTGAGCCAGCGCCAGAAGGGCTATGACGCGTCCGTCAAGAGCGACCTGCGCACCATCGCGAACGAGCTCGAGTCGTACAACACCGATCAGCAGAAGTACCCGGTCGACACCACCAGCATTACCACGACGGCGGCCGGCGTCTCGACGATCGGTGACGACCCGACGACCGTTCGCACCTCGAACGGCAACTCGTTCAACTACAAGGTGAACCTGACTGGCTCCGCGGCCGGTTCGGCGTACTGCATCGTCGGCGTCAACGCCAAGGGCACCCGTCCGTGGGAGTACATCTCCAGCCTGGGTGGTCTCCAGCCAGCCGCGACGATCGCCAACGGACAGGCGCTTGTGACCTGCACCGCCGGTACGGCCTTCTAGAACTCGCTTGATCGCGCGATGGCCGGGATCCTCTGATCCCGGCCATCGAGCTTTATCGAGAGACCGACGCATTTCACCCGAATCGCCGTCAAGCTCGGCACCTGCGCCGACGATGACCGATGCGTAAGACCCACCGACTGAGGGAGCAGAAGCCATGAACTGGTTCTCGCGACGTGTACGCGCCGCCAGAACGCGGTCAGACGCCTCAGCTGGATTTAGTCTTCTTGAGGTCATCGTCGCCCTCGCACTGATTCTCTTTGTCATGACATCGTCAGTGGTCTTCTTCGTGCGATCTCTTCAGACCAGCTCGGGTCAGCAGAGCCGTCAAGCCGCGATTTCGGTGGCCGACCAGGCGATGGAGCTTGCGCGTGCGGTTCCGGTAGCCAACCTCAACGACGGCCGCGACCAGGCGACGGCCCACAACCAATGGACTGCGTTGCCGGCCGCGGCGGCAGCAGCCCAAGCTGCGAGCAACGAGCAGTTTGACGCGCCACCGGTAGCGTCCACGATGTCCGTGCCCTTCTCGGCCGTAACGGTCGTCAACAAGACGCCGTACACGGCCGACACCGCGATCGGCGGGTGTTGGGTGACTGCGCTTACTCCGGTACGTTGCACTGCGCCTGGTACGCCGCCAACCCCGACACCGAACGTCTTCCGCATCATCGTCGATGTGCACTGGCTAGCCAAACAGGGCCAGAGCTGTCCAGCCGGAAGATGCGACTACGTCATCACGACGCTACGGGACGCGTCGACTGATCCGGTCTTCAACTTGGCCGGCCCGTGATGGCGATGAAGACGCTGCTCGCGCGCCGACGCAGCCATCACACACACGATGAACGAGGGTTCAGTCTGATCGAGCTCCTTGTGTCGATGACCATCTTTGCTGTGCTTCTGTCAGTGATGATGTCGGTGATCCTCGCCATGACCAAGAGCTCGAACAAGACGCAGAGCATCGCCGACGCGGCCGCACAGGGTCTGCGCGCGACGCAAGCCCTGGACAAGGAGCTGCGCTACGCCGACTGGATCAATCCGTCGACGCCCACCGCGCCCGCGACCATTTCAGCAACGAGTATCAGCTTCGAGGGTCTGACCAACGCGGGAGTCGTGCAGTGTTACCAATGGCAGCTCACCGGCGGCGTGCTCAAGCATCGATCGTGGCCGTCGGCATCGACGACCGGGTCCTATCCAACCGCATCGTCTCCGAGTTTCACGACGGTTGCCACTGGTGTTGCGAACACGGTCGCAGTGCCACCGTTCACAGTTACCGCTCGACCGACGAATGCGACGAGTGGTGTCTTTAGTCAGGTCGCGGTCGACCTGGTGATGGTGGGCAATAGTCAGTCGGTCGGCCACGCCGAAACGAAGCTCATCATTACCTCACGCAATAGCAACTATCCTCCTGGGAGCGCGCAATGCACCAATGCCGTGACGCCGTGATGGCTCGCCTCGCGCGGCGAGCAGACGACGCGGAAGCGGGCGTCGCGATGTTGCTTGCCCTCATGGTCATTCTGATGCTGCTGACGATCAGCATTACCGTGGCGGGCGTCACCATGTCGCAGGTCAAACCGAGCCAGCTCGAACGCAAGACGACCGTGACCGAAAGCGCCGCGGAAGCGGGATTCGATATTGCGCTGAACCAGATTCGGGCCGCCAACACCGGCGTCTGGACGCCGGATCCATACACGGGTGTTCCATATCTGCCCGGAAGCCGCGCGGCGCTGCCATGCAGCGCGGCAGGTACCCCGACCATTACCGGTGCGGTCAGCAATGGGGCGGCCACCGACTCGACGTATAGCGTCCAGCTTGACTACTACGCCACTGACCCAAGCCTCGGAGGAGCCACGCGAATAAATTGCAGTGGTTCGGCTCCGGCGAGCGTGCCCAGCTTTGTGCAGATCACGTCTACCGGCGCGGCGAAGGACGTTTCAGGTACTCGGGTCGGCAGTGGCAACCGCGTGCTGAAGACCGTGTATGCATTGCAGACCAACAACGCGAACGTTGCCGGCGGCACCATCCCGTTCTACAACGATCTTACCCTGTGTTTCGCGGTCTCCGACGCGGCGAACACGGTCAAGGTGGGCGACAAGCTCACTGTGGCGAGCTGCAGTACCACCACTCCGATCGATGCACGGCAACGGTTCTCGTACACGCCCAACCTCGAGCTCGCCATCGCCTCGACGGACGGCACTGGTGCGTTGTGTCTGCAGGGCGCGGCAACGGTGCACGTCGTGCCCACGCTCCAGACCTGTTCGTCCTACGGGCTGCCTCCTGCAAGCCCCTACACGCTCAGTACCCAGGTATGGAGCTACAACGACTCCGGACAGTTTCAGGCCAGCAAAACAGACGACAGCGGACTCATTGGTAACACCTGCTTGAACCTATACAGCGGCGCACCAGGCTCGATCGCGGCCTTAGCCGCAGGTGACTTCGTCGATGTTGACACCTGCGGTGCCCAGATGGTGCCAACCGCGAAGGTGGGCGCCGGCGCAGCCGGCACCGACCTTCGGCCGTTCCAACTGACCAACTACCAATACTTTGGCCGCTGCATCGACACCACGAACCAGCACGTACAGGCAACGTGGCTGATCGGCTACCCGTGCAAGCAGGATCCGAACGCGGCGAACCTCACCTGGAACCAGATGTACTACACCGGCGTAAGCGATGGAGACGGCGGCACCGGCGCGAGCAAGAGCTACGGCGGCAGCCCGGGTGGAAACACGGTTATTGCTACTTTTCCGCCTGCCGCGTTGACGGGTTGCCAGATTTCGCAAAGTCAGGCCTGCCAATTCATCGAATACCCCAATGGCGCGAACGGCGCGAGCGGGTCGTCGGCGTATTACTGCCTCGAAGCCGGCCACACTGCGGCTCCCTCGGCGCCCGTTGACGGCACGATCGTGACGGTGCAGCCGTGCAGCACGTCGGACAACTATCAGAAGTGGACGTATACGAAGAACTACTACTCCAACTACCTCCAGCAGTACCTGATTCAGCCGTACGGTGCGGCGACAAGCCACCTCTGTTTGACCATGACGATCGGCAGCACACCGCCGTCAATGACGTACGACACCACCACCGCGGGCGGTACTCCGATCCCGGCCTACGGCTACATCTCCCTTCATACCTGCAACACCGCTGCGCCAACGGTAGATCTGTCGCAGAAATGGAATGCGCCGCCCAACGTAGCGGCGAACCAGTTGAAGGGCACTCTGGAACTCCCCAACCCCTGAGTCGGCATTGTTCAGATCGGTCTCAGATAGGTTGAGCATGTGATTCTCGTCGGGTCGCTTGCCGTCCTCGGGCTGCTCGTCGGGTCATTTCTCAACGTGGTGATCTGGCGGGTCCCGCGTAAGGAATCGGTTGTGCGCCCGCGTTCTCGCTGCCCGCAGTGCGGGCACGAGATTCGCGGGCGCGACAACGTGCCGGTGCTGAGTTGGCTGCTGCTGCGGGCCCGGTGCCGCGACTGCGGCGCGCGTGTGAGCGCGCGATACCCGTTGGTAGAACTGTTGACGGCCAGCCTCTTCGCGCTTATGGGTTGGCATTTCGGCCTGCATCTCGTGCTGGTCGCTTACCTCTATCTCGCTACCGTCGCGGTGGCCCTTGCGCTCATCGACGTCGACGTGCACCGGCTACCCGACGTGTTGGTGTTGCCGTCCTACCCGATAGCCGCTGTTCTGCTGACGATTGGCGCGTTGGGAGTGCATCAGCCCTACAACCTCGCTCGGGCGGCCATGGGCGGCGCAGCGCTCTTCATGCTGTACGCCGTGTTGTGGTTCGCCTACCCGGCAGGTATGGGCCTCGGCGACGTCAAGCTGGCCGGCGTCCTCGGTATGTATCTGGGGTACATCGGCTGGGGCGCGTTGGCAGTCGGAGCATTCCTCGGCTTTGCCTACGGCGCCGTGGTCGGCATCACCCTGATGGCCCTGCATCGAGCTGGCCGCAAGAGCAAAATTCCGTTCGGGCCGTTCATGTTGGCGGGGGCGATCACAGCCGTCCTCGTCGGTGCGCACATCGCCACTAGCTACGTCGGGCTAAGCCGAGGTTGAGCCGCCCGGCGTAATCGAACGACCGCATTTGCTCAAGGCAAGCCCGAGATTTACCGATGCCGTTCTCTGACAAGGACCATGCCCTGGCTGGTCCAACCGCGGTTGAGCAACCGCCGTTTGAGGGGAAGGCATCGTGGCTGGAAGAAAGGCCGTGGGTCTCGACATCGGGACGTCGGCGGTACGCGCCGCTGAACTCTCGAGTGGTCGCGGCGGGCACACCCTCGAGCGCTTCGGTCAGGTTGCCCTGCCCGTCGGCGCCGTTGTCGACGGCGAGGTCCTCGATCGCGACGCCGTGACGGCCGCGCTCAAGACGCTGTGGTCGCAGACGCGGTTCTCCACCAAGCGGGTCGTGCTCGGTGTTGCGAACCAGAAGGTCGTTGTGCGCCAAGTCGATCTGCCGTGGATGGAGACCCGCGAGCTCAAGAAGGCCCTGGCCTTCCAGGTACAGGACTTCATCCCGATCCCGGTCGAGCAGGCCATCATGGACTTTCACCCGCTCGAGGAGTTCACCAACGAGCAGGGCAACCGCATGCTGCGGGTGCTGCTCGTTGCGGCCGGCCGCGAAATGGTCGGCTCGTGCCTCGAGGCGGTGCAACACGCAGGTCTGACGCCGGTCATGGTCGACCTCACTTCGTTCGCCATTATTCGCGCGTCAACGCACGCCGATGCGCTCGGCATGGACACGCACGCAGAAGCGCTGGTCGACATCGGCGCGCGGGTCACCAACATTGCGGTGCACCAAGGCGGACAGCCCAAGTTCGTTCGAGTCTTGCTGATGGGCGGCGCCGACATCACCGAAGCCGTTGCCGAGCGGATGGGCATTGCGCTCGAACAGGCCGAGGTGCTCAAGCAGCAACTCGGCATTCCGGCCTCGCCGACTGAGCGCGATGCGCATCCGGCCGGTCGCGTGATCGAAACGACAGCAGCGTCGCTCATCGAGGAGATCCGCGGATCACTCGACTACTACCTCGCGTCGCCGGCCGCCATTCCGATCCGCAGCATCGTGGTTTCCGGCGGCGGGTCACGACTTGAAGGCCTGGTCGCGCGGCTGGCGGCGGTCACCCGCTTGCCAGTGGAGTGTGCGAATCCGTTGGCATCCATCCGCATTGGAAACACCAAGCTCTCGACTGAGCAGCTGGGTCACATCGAGCGCCTCGCGTCTGTGCCCGTGGGGCTGGCAATGGGAGTCGCCTCGTGAGCACGACCACCACGACCTCGACGACGCAGGTCGATCTACCCCGCGTCAACCTGCTGCCGCCGGAGATCTTTGAGAAGCGTCAGCTGCAACGTACCCAGGCGGGCCTCACCGTCGTCGTGCTTGCGGCAGTTGTCGGCGTCGCTCTCGTGTATCTCAATGGCGGGTCGGCAGTGACCGATGGCAAGTCGCGGTTAGCCGCTGCCCAGGCAACACAGGTTGGCCTGCAGAAGCAGGTCAGCAAGTTGAGCTACGTCACCGCCCAGCAGGCGCAGGCGGAGCAAGCGAAGAACATGCTCGCGCAAGCAACCGCAACGGCTGTCCCGTTCTCGACCTACCTCTCCGATCTGAGCCTCTTGACACCAAAGAACGTGTGGTTCACCTCGGTCACGCTCGCAGAGACGGTGCCGGCTGGCACCCTGGTCGCCGGCGCACCGGCTCCCGCGTCTGTGGGAATGGTGAGTTTCGGTGGCACGGCGCTTACACACAACGACGTGGCGACATGGCTCGACAGCGCAGCCAAGGAATCCGGTTTCTCTGACGCCTATTTCACGACGTCCACCGAGACCGCAATCCCCGGAACCGGCACCAAGCCGGGCACCTCGCCGAAGACCTGGGTGACGTTCGGTTCGACCGTCAACCTCTCATCCGCGGCGCTGTGCAGCGCCCAGTCGGGAAAGTGCTGACATGTCTCGAATCCAACAGTGGGTTGCCGGCACGGTCGTTGCGGTCATCGCGATCGTCGCTGCCGGTTGGTTCCTCGCCGTCGCCCCGCAAAAGCAAAAGGTGACATCACTTGCTTCGCAAGCAGCAACGCAGGAGCAAAGCAACAGCAAGCTCCGCACTAACCTCGCGGTGCTCACGTCGCAAATGCAGGCCGTGCCGAGCGAGCAGGCGGACGTTGCCGCTATAGCGCAGCGCATACCCAGCGAGCCGAACATACCGAACTACGTGCGGGCGTTGACGGCTGCAGCGCAACAAGCGGGCGTTGAGCTCGTTTCTATCGCCCCAAGTGCGCCGCAAGCCGTCACAATCGCCGCCGCTCCAGTCGCCGTGGCGCCAGCGCAAGCCGACGCCACTACGGCAGCGTCGAAGTCTGCGGCACCGTCCGCTGTTGGCGCCGCTGTCGCGCCCGCGGCCGCACCGGTGAGCTTGCAGACAATCCCTGTGTCCCTGTCGGTGCAGGGTGGCTACTTTCAGATCCAGCAGTTCATTGCCGCCCTGGAGAAGCTACCTCGGACAACCATCGTGGATGGCATTGCACTTGCACCTGTCCCAGCGTTGAAAGCGCCGGCTGCAGCGAGTGCCAGTGCCGCGCCAACCAACACCGCCTGGAAGGCGCTCGGGGCCACCATCACTCTAAATGTGTTCACGAACTCGAGCGATACGTTCACCGTTCCCGCAGCGCCTGCTCAGGCGTCGGGCGCATCTATCCCAGGTGCGGCGACCGCCTCGCCGTCGCCGTCCGCTAGCGCGAGTAACTAGGAGATCCGGACATGAGCGTGTCCCAACCTGAGGTTGCCGCGTCGGCGGCCCGCAACCAGCGCATTGCGCTGATTGCTGTGGTCGGAGTAGTTGTCGTCGGCGCGCTGGCCTATCTGCTGCTGTTCTCTGGCAACAAGTCATCGAACACCGGCGCAGTCGTCCCGTCACGGCCGCATGTGCAGTCGTCGGCAGTCGCGTCTGACAGCCCGGCGGCTGCGGTTGCGGCCATCCCGGCCGCCTACGCCGGCGCGATCGGTCGCAACCCGTTCCAACCCGCAACCACACCTCCGCCTCCGCCGGCTTCGGCCAGCGCGTCGGGCGCGGGGACCTCAGGCGCAGCCTCGAAGTCGGCGTCACCGACTCCGACACCGACCGTCGTCGTCATTCCCACGCTGTCGCTGCCTCCCGCGCCGACACCGACCGTGACAATCACGACCACTCCGACGCCGACGGCCACCGGCCTGCCAACGGCAGGCGCGCCGATCACGCTGACCCTGACTCGGGTTGACAACACCGGCACTGTCAACGTCTCGGTGACCAAGGCCGGCACCACCACGCCATATCTCAACGTGGCACCGGGCCAGATCTTCGGCACCTACTTCAAGTTGGTCTCGCTAGTCAGCAGTGACCCGGCGAACCCGCCGGTCCAGTACGGCGCCGACTTCGAGTACGGCGACCAGTTCCTCCAGCTCGTGCAGGGCGAGTCGGCCCAGCTCGGCTAAGCACCAGCCCATTCGGCCCGTCGACAGACGGACTCAAGCGCACTCGACCCCGTCCGGTTCTCCGGGCGGGGTCGAGCCGTTTCCGGCGGCACCCGCGCCGCGGTCTGATGCGGCATCCGCACGGCGATCCATGGGAGACTCGCGACCATGCTGCGCTGGCTGACCGCTGGCGAGTCGCATGGCCCCGCGCTCGTCGCCGTCCTCGAGGGGCTGCCCGCTGGCGTGCGCACGACGACCGCCGAGGTCGCCGACGCACTCGCTCGCCGCCGTGCCGGCTACGGCCGCGGCGCGCGCATGGCGTTCGAGCGCGATGAGGTCGAATTCCTCGGCGGTGTACGTCATGGCCTTTCGATGGGCGGTCCAATTGCCGTTCGCGTCGGCAACAGCGAATGGCCTAAGTGGGAGAAGGTCATGTCAGCCGATCCGGTTGACGAAGACGAGCTGGCGGCGTTGGCCCGCAACGCGCCGTTGACGCGTCCTCGCCCTGGCCACGCCGACCTCGTCGGCATGCAGAAGTACGCGCTGTCCGACGTCCGCCCGATTCTCGAGCGGGCTAGCGCGCGCGAAACCGCGGCGCGGGTTGCGCTCGGTGACATCGCGTTGGCTTTCTTGCGACAGACGGTGGACGTCGAGGTGCTGAGCCACGTTGTCTCGATCGGTTCGGTCTGCGTTCCCGCCGGTCTGGTGCCGGCGCCAGCTGATCGCGACGCCATCGACGCTGATCCGGTGCGCTGCTTCGACGCGGGTACCAGTGCCGCGATGGTCGACGAGATCGACGCCGCCCGCAAAGACGGTGACACCCTCGGCGGCGTTGTCGAAGTCGTCGTCCACGGTCTGCCACCGGGCCTCGGCAGCCACGTGCATTGGGATCGCCGACTTGACTCCCGACTGGCCGGAGCACTCATGGGCATCCAGGCCATCAAGGGTGTCGAGATCGGCGACGGATTCGAATCCGCTCGCCGCCGCGGCTCGGCGGCGCATGACGAGATCGAGAACTCGGCGGGTGGCGTTCGTCGGCGCACCAACCGGGCCGGCGGCACCGAGGGCGGCATGTCGACAGGCGAGCCGCTACGAGCACGCGCCGCGATGAAACCGATCTCGACGATTCCGCGTGCACTCGACACGATCGACGTCGCCACTGGTGACGCGGCCAAGGCCATCAACCAGCGCAGTGACGTCTGCGCAGTGCCGGCTGCCGGCGTAGTCGCGGAGGCCATGGTCGCTCTGGTGATTGCCGATGCGGTGCTCGAAAAGTTCGGTGGTGACTCGGTCGACGAGGTGCGCCGCAACGCGCGCGCATACCTCGACACGCTGGTCGTGCGGTGACGCCGTTGGTGGTGCTGGTCGGTCCGCCCGGAGCAGGCAAGAGTACCGTCGGCCGCGTGCTCGCGAGCAGGTTCGGCACCACCTTCCGCGATACAGATCTCGACGTCGAGAAGACGGCTGGCAAGCGCGTTTCCGACATCTTTTTTGAGCAGGGCGAGGCCGAATTTCGCGCTCTCGAAGAGGTTGCGGTCGAGGCTGCGTTGCGCGAACACGACGGCGTGCTGGCCGTCGGCGGGGGCGCGATATTGAACGCGCACACTCGCGAGTTGCTCCGTGACCAACGCGTCGTCTACCTCGAGGTCGACCTCGCCGACGCCACGCGGCGAGTCGGCTTCAACCGCGATCGCCCGCTGCTGCTCGACAACCCGCGCGCGCAAATGCACGCACTCATGCAAGCCCGCCGTCCGCTGTATGAAGAGGTCGCCACGATCGTCGTGGTGAGCACCGGTAAGACGGTGGCCGCAGTCGCGGCCGAAGTTGCTGCGGAGATCCGATGACGCAGCGCATCACGGTTGCCGGTGCCGCGCCCTACGACGTGGTGATCGGCCACGACGTTCTGGCGGACGTCGATCAGCTGATGCCCTCTGACACGCGCCGGGTCGCGATGCTGTACCAACCGGCGACGGCGCCGATCGTCGATCAGATCGTTGCCGCACTCGGCGACCGCTTCGAGATCGCCCGGCTACAGGTGCCGGATGCTGAAGATGCGAAGACGGCGACCGTGGCGACCGCCGCCTGGGATCTGCTCGGCGCACATGGCTTCACCCGCAGCGATGTCGTCGTTGGCGTTGGCGGGGGAGCAGTGACTGATGTCGCCGGCTTTGTCGCGGCTACCTGGCTGCGCGGAGTACGCCTCATACAGGTACCGACGACGCTGCTCGGCATGGTCGACGCCGCGGTCGGCGGCAAAACCGGCATCAATATCGCGGCCGGCAAGAACCTGGTGGGCGCATTTCATCCGCCGATCGGGGTGCTGTGCGATCTTTCCACGTTGACGTCGGTGCCGCGGGCCGACTACGTGGCGGGTCTCGCCGAGGTGGTCAAGGCCGGCTTCATCGCCGACCCGGCGATTCTCGATCTGATCGAAGCCAACCCAGCTGATGCGGCCACACCTACCGGCGCGCACACGGCCGAGCTGGTTACTCGGGCCATCGCGATGAAGGCGGCGGTCGTCGGAGCCGACCTGCGCGAGAACGCGGCTGTCGGGCCGAGCGGGCTCGGGCGCGAAATCCTCAACTACGGTCATACGCTCGCGCACGCGATCGAAAAGCGCGAGGCGTATCGCTGGCGGCATGGTGACGCCGTATCGGTCGGTCTCGTCTTCGCCGCGGCGCTCTCACGGCATGCGGGATATCTTGATATCGAGACAGCCGATCGGCACCGAACGATCCTCGCCTCGCTCGGCCTGCCGACGTCCTATAGTTCGCAGGCCTGGCCCCATCTTCGGTCAGCAATGAATCTCGACAAGAAGACGCGTGGCAAGACCCTGCGATTCGTCGTGTTGGAAGGGCTGGGCCGCGCCCGGATCCTGTCCGATCCTGATCCTGAGTTGCTCGAACGAGCTTTTGCGGAGGTGGCGCGATGACGAAAGTGCTGGTGTTGAACGGGC
>Ga0066789_10000481_pt1 | contig 15949 bp, 7 predicted proteins | sample OrgsoiDNA2013049_FD_70960 | JGI IMG/M metagenome (GOLD analysis project Ga0066789, IMG submission 70960) | Permafrost soil microbial communities from the Arctic, to analyse light accelerated degradation of dissolved organic matter (DOM) -... | ecosystem: Environmental > Terrestrial > Soil >...
CGCAAGCACATCGAGAAGGACAAAGCGCTCGAGCGCCGATTTCAGCCCGTGCTGGTCGGCGAGCCGTCGCTGCACGATACGATCGCGATTCTGCGCGGCCTCAAAGAACGCTACGAGGTTCACCACGGTATCCACATTCGCGATGCCGCACTGGTGGCCGCGACCAAGCTTTCCCACCGCTACATTTCCGGGCGGCAGTTGCCGGACAAAGCCATCGACTTGGTCGACGAGGCGGCGAGCCGCCTCAAGATGGAAATCGATTCGTTGCCCGAGCCCATCGATCAGCTCGAACGAGCGCTCACCTCGCACTTGATGGAGCAGTCTGCGCTGTCCAAAGAGAAGGACGAAGCGTCGAAGAAGCGTCTCGCGGAGGTAGAAGCCGAAATCGCCGAGCTGAAGGAAAAGGCGTCGACGATGAAGCTGGTGTGGCAGCGGGAAAAGAGGCTCATCAGCGAGATTCAAAAGATTCAGGAGGACATCGAGAGCGCCAAGACGGAATCGCAGCTGGCGCAGCGGAAGGGCGACCTCAATCGCGCCGCCGAGTTGCGCTTCGGTCGCTTGCCCGAGCTCGAAAAGCAGCTCGCGGCGAAAAGCCAAGAGCTGAAGACGGCGCAAGCGTCGGGTTCGTTCCTGCGCGAGGAAGTTACCGAGGAAGATATCGCTGCGGTCGTATCCAAGTGGACCGGCATTCCCGTCGAGAAAATGCTCGAAGGAGAGCAGTCGCGCCTGGGGAACATGGAGGAGCGCCTCCACCAGCGGGTCATCGGGCAGAACGCAGCCGTGGAAGCCATCGCCAACGCCGTCCGCCGTGCGCGTGCGGGTCTGCAGGATCCCAACCGGCCCATCGGCTCGTTCATTTTTCTCGGGCCAACCGGCGTGGGAAAGACCGAGCTGGCGCGGGCGCTGGCCGAGTTCCTTTTCGACGACGAAACGCACATGGTGCGCATCGATATGTCCGAGTACATGGAAAAGCACTCGGTGTCGCGTCTCATCGGCGCGCCTCCCGGCTACGTCGGTTACGACGAGGGCGGCCAGCTGACCGAGGCCGTGCGCAGGCGGCCGTATTCCGTCGTGCTTTTCGACGAGATCGAAAAAGCGCACGCCGACGTGTTCAATGCGCTCTTGCAGCTTTTGGACGACGGCCGCATGACTGACGGTCAGGGGCGCACGGTGGACTTCAAGAACACGGTCATCATCATGACCTCCAATGTGGGCAGCCACCGTTTGCTCGGGGCAACGCCCGACCTGGAAGGCGCGCTCGAGGAGCTGCGCCGCACCTTCCGTCCCGAGTTCCTGAATCGCGTCGACGAAATTGTTGTGTTCGAACGCCTTACCCGTGCCGACATCGACCGCATCGTTGACCTGCAGATGGACCGTTTCCGCAAGCTGCTTGCCGAGCGCGAGCTTTCCATCGAGCTTTTGCCCGAGGCGCGCGCATTCCTGGCCGAGAAGGGTTACGATCCCATGTACGGTGCGCGTCCTCTCAAGCGGACACTCATGACCTACTTGCAGAATCCTTTGGCCAAGCAGCTCATCGCGGGGGCGTTCGCTCCGGGCGATACCATTGTGGTTGCGCGCCAGGGCCAAGGCCAGGGCCAGAGCGAGCTCGAATTCCGTCGCAAAGTCGGGGAGGCTGCCAGCGGCGCCTAACCATGAAAGACCTTTACGCCATTCTCGGCGTGCCGGAGACGGCCGACGCCGACACCATCAAGAAGGCCTATCGCAAGCTGGCCAAACAGAACCACCCCGACGCCACCGGCGGCGACAAGAAAAAGACCGAGCGTTTCAAGGAAGTCGGCGACGCGTATGGCGTTCTTTCCGACGCGAAGAAGCGACAGGAATACGATCGTCTCCGCCAGGCGCCGGTGGGCTCGGATGGCATGCCCCAAGGATTCGACGCCGATACTTTCTCGCAGATCTTCGGGGATTTCCGCGTGGGCGGGGGTCGCCCCGACATGAGCGGCGGCAACTTCGGCGACATCTTTTCGACGCTTTTCGGTGGCGGCGGCTCGCAGGGCCGCGGCCGGGCTCGCGGCGCCGACATGGAATCACAGTTGGAAGTCACGTTCCGCGAAGCCGCGCTCGGCACGCGTCGATCGTTGCGCACCGGCGCCGGCCAGACCGTCGAGGTCAACGTCCCGGCGGGCGTCGAAAGCGGGGCCCGACTGCGCGTGCCGGGGCAGGGTGGGCAGGGCAACCGCGGCGGGCGCGCAGGTGACCTGTACCTGGACGTATCGGTCGCACGGGATGCACACTTGCGTCGGAACGGCCGGGATGTCGAGTTGGCCTTGCCGCTGACGTTTGCCGAGGCCTGTCTTGGGACGCAGGTGGAGGTTCCCACGGTGGACGGCACGGTGCGCTTGACGATTCCGCCCGGCACCTCCAGTGGTGCCAAGCTGCGCTTGCGCGGCAAAGGCGCCAAGCTGCCCGACGGAACGCGTGGCGATCAGCTGTGCCGGGTGGAAGTGCTGGTTCCCAAAATCGATCCTGCCGACAAGGAGTCACTCCGGCTGGTGGCCGAGCTCGACGCTCGGGTCAAGCCGGCGAAACCGCGGACGTTCTGATGTGGGATAAAGCACAACATTGCCCGCCCTTTGCCGACCACTTTTTGCTGCCGTCGGGCTTGCGGCCAAGCGCAGCCCCGCCTAAGTTTGGAGAAGACGCATGACCCCGCCTGAAGCCAAGTCCCTGCCTTTGTTGTCGCTGCGCAACCTGGTGCTCTTCCCAGGCGCGGTAATGCCCGTGGAAATCGGGCGCCTGTCGTCGCTGCGGCTCATCGAGAGCCTGCCCGGCAAGGGCGTCCACCTGCTGGTCGGTACGCAGAAAGATGCCGACGTAGAGGAGCCGGCAGGTGCCGACCTTTATGGCATCTGCGTCGAGGGCGAGGTGGTCCGTATCGTCAAGGCGGCCGAGAACCGAGTGACGGCCGTGCTGCGCGGGATCGAGCGTCGTCGTGTGACGGGATTTGTTCAGGAAAAGCCTTTCCTTGTCGCGTCCTACGAGCCCCTGGTCGAAATTCGCAAGGATCCCATCGAGATCGACGGCCTCGGCATGGCCGTGTACGACGTGGCCAAGCAGCTCATCGCCATCTCTCCCGATATTCCCGACGAGGCGGCGCAAATCCTGGATCAGAACAAGGATCCTGCGCGTCTCGGTGATATTACCGCGGCGACCGTGGATTTGTCGGCCGAAGAGCGCGCGTCGCTCCTGGTCGAGGTGGACGTGGCCGAGCGCCTGCGTCGCCTGCTCGTCTTGCTTCAGCGCAAGGTGGAGCTTATCAAGGTCAAGCAGAAGATCGATACGCAGGTGCGGGAAGAGTTCTCGAAGCACCAGCGCGAAGCTGTCCTGCGCCAGAAGCTGAAGGCCATTCAGGACGAGCTCGGCGAAGGCGAAGACGGCGGCGACCTCGACACGTTCGAAGAAAAGATCAAAGCCAGCGGCATGTCCGAAGAGGTGGCCAAGGTTGCGCGCAAGCAACTCGATCGCCTTCGCCAGATGGCGCAGTCGTCGGCTGAATACACGGTTCAGCGTACCTACCTCGAATGGTTGGTCGAGCTGCCGTGGACCAAGCAGACGGTCGACACGCTCGACCTCGAACAGGCGCGCAGCGTTCTCGACGCCGACCACTACGACCTGCAGAAGGTCAAGAAGCGCATGCTGGAATACCTAGCCGTGCGCAAGCTGGCGCCGAGCAAGAAGGGACCCATTCTGTGCCTGGTGGGTCCGCCCGGCGTGGGCAAGACCTCGCTCGGGAAGTCGATCGCGCGGTCCCTGTCCCGTGAGTTCATTCGCGTCTCCCTTGGTGGCGTGCGTGACGAGGCCGAAATTCGTGGTCACCGTCGCACGTACATCGGTGCACTTCCCGGCCGTGTGATTCAGGGCATGCGTCGCGTGGCCACCAAGAATCCGGTGTTCATGCTCGACGAAATCGACAAGCTCGGTTCGGACTTCCGCGGCGATCCCGCGGCGGCTCTGCTCGAAGTTTTGGATCCAGAGCAGAATCACTCGTTCTCGGATCACTACTTGGAAGTCAATTTCGACCTGGCGAGCGTCATCTTCATCGCCACGGCGAACACGCTCGAAACCATTCCCCCGGCGCTTCTCGATCGCATGGAGGTGCTGGAAATCCCGGGCTATACGGGCGAAGAAAAACTGGAGATTGCCAAGCGGCACCTGACGCCCAAGCAGGTGAGCGAACACGGCCTTACGAGCGAGCAGATCATTTTCGACGACGAAACCTTGACCACCATCATCGAGCAGTACACGCGGGAAGCCGGAGTGCGCAACCTCGAGCGCGAGGTGGCCAACGTGATTCGCGGTATTGCTGTCAAGGTCGCCGAGAACGAGGAGTACGAGCCGAAGCTGACGCCGGAAAAGATCTCCGAGCTGCTTGGCCCGCAGAAGTTCTTCTCGGAAGTCGCCGAGCGCACGGAAGTTCCGGGCGTGGCTACCGGCCTGGCCTGGACCCCGTCGGGCGGAGACATCCTCTTCATCGAAGCGTCGCAAATGGTGGGCAAAGGCAACCTCATTCTTACCGGGCATCTGGGCGACGTCATGAAAGAGTCCGCACGCGCTTCGCTTTCGTGGGTGCGGACGCACGTGGTGGAGTTGGCCATCAATCCGGACTTCGAGAAGGTGGACATTCACCTGCACGTTCCGGCGGGCGCTGTTTCCAAGGACGGTCCTTCGGCGGGCGTAGCGATCACCGTCGCGCTCACGTCGCTACTGACCGGGCGGCGCGTGCGTGGCGACGTGGCCATGACGGGCGAGATCACCTTGCGCGGAAGCGTGCTTCCCGTGGGCGGCATCAAGGAAAAGGTACTCGCAGCGCACCGGGCGGGCATCAAGCGGGTCGTACTGCCGGATCGCAACCGCAAAGATCTGGTCGATATTCCCGAGAGCGTGCGCAAGGATCTCGAGCTCTCTTTCGTCAAACGCATCCAGGAAGCCATCGAGCTGACGCTGGAATCGGCACCCGTCGAGATGCCGTCCGTCGGCGCGCCGGAAACGCCAGTCGCAACGGCGCCGGTCTAAGCGCCTTGTCTATCTAAGCGCCTCGCACCGGGAGGCTCCTTAGCATACCCGTTCGAGGTACGTCGTTGCCGAACTCGGCGTCAATTCGACTTGCGCTGCGAGTTCTTGCAAAAAGCCGGGAGCTCGCGCGGCGCCGGGCACGACAATCTGCAGCCGGCGCGTGGTTGCCCCGGCCAGCCAGTCCTGAACGATTTCATTGATCTCGGAATCGCCAAAGCTGTAGCCAATGCTAACCAGGCGGTGGGCGGTGCTCAAGTTGGCTCGGAAATACTCCAGTAGGCGCCGCTCGAGAAGTTGCGGATAGGGATCCGTCAGCCGGGCGGCGCTTGCAAGGAGCGTTCGCCCGAGCACTTTCGGGTGCCCGTCTCTGTCGATGTACGGAATTTGGTTCGTCACCGCCAGCGAATCGGGGACCAGGTCGGACATGAGCTTCGCGTCCAGCAGACCTTCATTTGCAATCTGCAGAACATCCATGATGGCGTCGAAGGTCGGCTCGGCAGGGCGCAAGCGGATGAGGTCGTGGCCGTCGCCGTAGGCGAAGACGTCCAAGGCGCCGTGGATCTTGAGCAGGTTGATGCCGGGCTGCCCGGGCGCAAAGAAATGCAGCCGCCCGCTGGCCAGCTCGGCGTCGGTCAGCAAGTCAGCGGCTAGCGTGGCCACCGGCGCGCCGGCGGCATTGCGACAAGGCAGGAGCACCGTTTTAGGTGGAAAGCCGCAGCGAACATCAATGCCGAAAAGCGCGGCAATGCATTCGACGAGCACATCGTGGTTGAGGGAAAAGATCCAGAGCGGACGATTGCTTCCGGCCAGGCGTGCGATGCCCTCGAAATATTGCAGACCTTCGCGGTAGGAATTCCGCCGCTGCACCTGGCGACGGTAGAGCAGCAAGTAGACGACTTGGGCCAGCCACGCGTAGAGCGCATGGTAAGCGTGGGCAAAACCCGGGCGCGCATCGTTCAGGTACTGCGTTTCCAGGTGCTTGAGCACGGCTTCGTAGTCGAAGGTCGCCTCGTCGAGCGTGCGGGCAAAATCCTCGATGACCGCGTCGGGATGGCCGAAGCCTCGGCTGCGCCAGGTGCCGTTCAGCTTGCGCAACGAAGTCGGCGTCAGCCAGGACAGAATCTCGGCGTTGACCTCCGCGCGCAAGGGCATGCCCAGCTCGCGCGAAGCGCCTGCGCCGAAAAGAAGAGCGGTGGCCACTCCAGGCACGCTAGCAAATTCCGCAGCCGATTGCTGCGTCGGTTGCATTTGCGGACAAGCGACTCCAAAATGGCGACCTCGACCTCGGAGGGACCATGCCGCCTATTACCCTGTCGGATCTCTCGCTCGAACGTCACGTGCTTTCACCGCGCGTCGAAGCGCTGAGGAAGGCCTACTTCAGAGCCATGCCCGAGGTTTGCATCGAGCGGGCGTCACTCGTGACGGAAGTCAGCCGCGAGCTCGGTCTCTTTCGCAAGTCGCGCATTTCGCCGCTCGAAAAAGCGCGGCTGTACCGTCGCGTGTTCGAGCGCCGGACGCCGGTAGTGCGGCATCGCACCGCCAGGGAACTCGGAAGCGTGCCGTTCGAGTTGTCGGATCGCTCGCTCTTCGCGGGCTCGACAACCACGCGCTTCAAGGGGGTGCCTCTTTACCCTGAATTCATGGCCTTGGCGCTGTGGCCCGAGCTGCAAACGCTGTCCACGCGCGAGCACAATCCCTACGCCATCACCCACGAGCAAGTGCGCGTGCTCAATGAAGATATCTTCCCCTTCTGGCTGGAGTGCAATATCAGCGAGCGCGGGCGCAAGCGCTCGGTGCTGGACCAGGCGACGGCGCCCGACGAGGCTATGGCGATCAAGCTGCTCGATTACTTGGTGTTCTTCCTAACCTCGAAGCCAAATTGCATCTCGCATACGATTCCCGATTTTTCGCAGGCCATTGATTTCGGTTTGCGCGGTATTGCCGATCGGGCGAATCAGAAAGGCGCCGCATCGACAGACGACGAGAGTTGGGATTTCTACGCAGCTATCGCCCTTGCCATGGAAGGAATCGTCGCGTACTCGCAGCGGCTGGCGGCCGAGGCACGCCGACTGGCGGCAGGCGCAAGCAATGGGCAGGAGCGCGACGAGCTACTGGCGCTGGCGGAGATTCACGATCGTGTGCCCGAGCGGCCGGCGAGATCGTTCCGCGAAGGCCTGACCACGGTGTGGATGTGCTGGGTGGCCGCGCATCTGGAAAATTCCAACGTCGGGCTCAGCCTTGGCCGATTGGACCAAGTGCTGTATCCGCTGTACGCGAAGGATGTGGCGGACGGCGACTTGACAATCGACGATGCCATCGAGCTTTTGTGCTGTTTGTGGCTGAAGATCGGCGACCACGTGCCAACGGTGCCAAGCGCCGGCGAGCAGCTTTTCGGCGGAACCGGATCCAATCAAGCCATCACGGTGGGCGGTGTCGACAAGGACGGCAACGATGCGGTCAACGACTTGACCTACATCATGTTACGCGCGACGGAGCTGCTCAAGTTGCGTGATCCGAACCTGAACGCGCGCTACTACCCGGGAGTCAATCCGCCCGCCTATTTGTGGCGGCTTTGCGATGTCAACCTGAAGACCAAAGCGACGCCCGCGTTGCACAACGACCAGGCCGTCATTGCGGCCCTGATGGCGAAAGGCGAGACCATCGAGCAGGCGCGCGACTACGGCATCGTCGGCTGTGTCGAGCCCACGAGCAGCGGCCGCGCGTATGGGCATTCGGGCTCGATTCTGATGAACCTGATTTCGGCGCTCGAGATGGCGCTGTTCAACAGCGAGCATCGTCACACCGGGCTCGGCGTTCTCATCAGCAAGCGCACCGGCGATCCGCGAGTGTGCGAGACGTTCGAGGAATTTCAAGCGGCGTTCGCCCTGCAGATAGCGTGGCTGGTGGAACAGGCGACGACGCTCAACAATCTTTACGGTCGCATTCACCAGGAATTCTATCCGACGCCTATTCTGTCGGCGCTCTTCGAAGGGCCCATGGACAAAGGCAAAGACCTGATACAGGGCGGGGCCACCATCAATTCGTCCGGCGTGGGCGTCATCGGCTTTGCCGACGTGGTCGATTCGCTGGCTGCCATCGAGCGCGTTGTCTTCGTCGAGAAATCGATGACCTTTGCGGATCTGTTGACGGCCTTGCAGGCAGACTTCGTGGGCTTCGAGGCGTTGCGCTTGCGCCTGCGGAACGAGGAGCGAACGCCGAAATACGGCAACGAAGATGCCGCTGCCAATGCGATTGCACATTGGTTGGCGGAATTGCTCGATCGCCTCTACGGCTCGACCCCGAACTATCGCGGCGGCCACTATCGCGTGGGCTACTGGACCATGACGAATCACGCCGGCTTCGGTCGTTTGTCGCAGGCGACGCCCAACGGCCGGAGTGCCGGCCAGAACTTCACGAGTGGTATTACTCCGGTGGCCGGCGAAACGCCGTCGCTCACGAAGGCCCTCAATTCCGTGGCGTCGTTGCCCTCGAAGTGGCTTGCCAACGGTGTCGCATTCAACGTGAAGTACATGCCCGGCGGCGGTGCACAAATGCTCGACCGCTTCGTCGATGCGGTCGAAACGTATTTCGCGGCAGTGCCCGGTCGACGCAGCGGAGGCATGGAAATCCAGTTCAACGTGATTGCACGCGAGACCTTCGAAAAAGCGATGGGGAACCCCGACGCTTACCCCGATTTGCTGGTGCGCGTATCCGGTTACACGGCGTACTTCAAGGATCTGAATCCGCAGATGCAAAAGGAGATCATCGAACGCACGACGTACGATTTATCGACTGGACACGCGGTGCAATTCCCGACGGTGTAGAGGAGGATGACGATGCTGGGACGGATTCGGCAACTGTTTTGGAAGATCGCAACGTTGTTCAGGTCGGAATCGTGGCTGCTCAAGAAGGTGCGTCACGAGGCGCAAGCCCTGAAGGACGAGTTGGAAGGAACGCTGACCGACAAAGCCGTGGAGCTGCTCCTCTACGCCATGGACGTTGCGTTTCTGCTGCTCGCCAATTACCGGCGCAACTTGCGCGGGTTCACTGGTAGCTACGTGCTTCGCACCGCTGACAACAAGGTGGCGGCGTCGGCCCTGTTCGCCAATCAGAAGATGTCTGTGCGGCGGGAAGCTATCGCATCGCCGACGGTCACTGTCACGTTCAAGACGGCGCAGGCATTGCGGCGGTTCTTGTCGGCGAAAGAGCCCGACATTCTCGATTCGCTGCTCGCGAATGACGTCGAAGTGGAGGGGAACCTGAACTACGTCTACAAGTTCTGTTTTATGGCGCGGGATTTGACGAGGCGATTGGGAATTTCGTAGGCAAGCCACGTGGAAGTGCCGTATATCGTCGCGGTCAAGCGGCACAGCCTGGAAGACGGTCCGGGCATTCGCAGCGTGGTGTTCTTTAAGGGCTGCCCGCTGCGCTGTGTGTTTTGCCAAAATCCCGAAACGCAGGACCCTCGGCCCGAGATTGCCTTTTATGAAGAGCGATGTCTCCGTTGCGGCAAATGCGCCGCCGCCTGCCCGCGGGTAATTGAAGGGGCGTCGCTATCGGACGGGCGCCCTAGTGGTCGCTGTCGAGCTTGCTGCAAGTGTGTCGAGGCCTGCCCGGGCGGTGCACTGGTATCCATCGGCCGTCAGTATCGTGTTGAAGATCTCGTCGAGTTACTCCTGTGTGACGAAGACTATTACCGTCGGTCGGGAGGCGGCGTCACCTTTTCAGGCGGCGAGTGTACGATGTATCCCGCCTACGTTGTCGCTGTCGCTGTCGCCCTAAAGGCGCGCGGCGTTCATTTGGCGATAGAGACTTGCGGCGAATTTTCAGCGTCGCTATTTCGCGAGAGCTTGCTTCCCTTTTTGATCTGATCTACTTCGATTTGAAGGTCGCGGATCCGCGAGAGCACCAGGCCTGCACAGGTCGCGACAACAGCCGCATCTTCGGCAGTCTTGCTCTCCTTGCTCGATGTGCCGCCGACCGACTGCGTGTTCGGATTCCGGTCGTGCCCGGCGTTACCCTATCCGAGGGTAATTTCGCAGGACTCATTCGTCAGCTCCGAACCTGCGGGCTGCATGGTGCCATCTTGCTGCCGTACAACCCACTGGGCTTGCAGATGGCGATGCGTCTTCAGCGCGACCAACCGAGGGTAATGAAACGAGCGCAAGCCCGTGGTTGCGCTAGCGTCGAGATTGTGGCCCAGGCCGAGGCGCCGACGCGCAGGAGCTCCACAAAATTCATGACCGCGGCCGAGTTTGCGGATGCCACGACGCTTTTCGAACGAATAGCTCGCGCTATCTGCACCGCAGAGCCGTCGCTGCCGGATCCGGCTCAGTCCACATTGGTTCCGACCGTCATAGATGACAATCAGGTCCCGGTCCCACTCAGGTAGTTGTGGATGCCGACGGCTGCCTTTTTGCCGTCACCCATGGCCAGGATGACCGTGGCACCGCCGCGCACGATGTCGCCTCCTGCAAATACCCCCGGTAGGCTCGTCATGCCGTTTTCGTCGGCGACGATGTTGCCCCACTTGTTCAGCTTCAGATCGGGCGTTGCCTGAGTGAGAAGTGGGTTCGCCTTGGTCCCGATGGCCTCGATGAATACCTCACACGGGATTTCGAACTCGCTGCCCTCGATGGGCACGGGCCGCCGGCGGCCCGAAGCATCAGGCTCACCCAAGCCCATCCGCTGGCAGCGCACCCCGCGCACCCAGCCCGCCTCGTCGCCGAGGATTTCAAGGGGATTAGTCAACATTTCGAAGCGCACGCCCTCCTCTTTGGCATGGTGCACTTCCTCCACGCGTGCCGGCATCTCTTTCTCCGACCGACGGTAAACCAGGCAGGCGGGATCTGCGCCCAGTCGCCGCGCTGTCCGCACGCCGTCCATCGCGGTGTTGCCGCCGCCCACCACGACCACGCCCTGCCCACGCAGCACCGGCGTGTCCGCCTGCGCCCCTAGGTACGCGCTCATCAGATTGACTCGGGTCAGGTATTCGTTGGCCGAGTACACGCCCTTGAGGTTTTCCCCCGGTATATTCTGGAACACCGGAAGGCCCGCGCCATTGCCGACGAAGACGGCATCATAACCCTCGGTCTTGGTCAGGTCGTCCAGCGTCAGGGTCGCCCCGATGACCACGTTGCACTCAATCGTGACGCCCATGTCCTGCAGCGTCTGGACTTCCTTGTCGACAATTGCCTTCGGCAAGCGGAATTCCGGGATCCCGTACACCAGCACGCCGCCCGGCCGGTGGAGTGCCTCGAACACGGTCACCTTGTGTCCGAGCTTGGCCAGCTCGCCCGCACAAGTCAGGCCCGCAGGCCCGCTACCCACGACCGCGACCTTCTTGCCTGTCGGAGGCGCTAGCGTGATCGTCCGCTTCAGGTTCTCCCGCGCCCAGTCCGCCACGTACCGTTCCAGGTAGCCGATCGCGACGGGCTTGCCTTTCTTGCCCACTAGGCACAGCTCTTCGCACTGTGTTTCCTGAGGACAGACCCGACCCGTAATGCCCGGCAGTACGTTCGCCGAATACAGAAGGTTCGCCGCCCTCTCGAGGTCGCCCTCGTCGAACGCCGCGATGAAACCCGGGATGTCGATCCCCACCGGGCAACCGGCCACGCACTCGTGGTTCTTGCACGAAAGGCAGCGCTTGGCCTCGATCGCCGCCAGATCGGGAGGCAGCCCCAGGTTCACCTCACGGAAGTGGTGAGCGCGCTCTTCGGCCGGCGCCTCGGGCATCGCTTGGCGCTGGATCTTCATTCGCTCGGCTGGCTTCATCGGGCTACCTCAACAGAAGAATAGGTGGAATCTGACGACGAACTCACCCGACCTTGGCGTCGGCCATCGCCGCCTGCAGCTTGCACTGGTGCTCTTGGTCGGACTTCAGGCGCTCCCAAACGCTGCGTTCATGGTCGCGATACGCCGCCAGACGATCGGTGAGTGACGCGAAATCGACTTCGTGGGCATTGAATTCCGGCCCATCCACGCACGCGAACAAATTCTTGCCACCGACCGTCACTCGGCAGCCACCGCACATGCCGGTTCCATCCACCATGATGGGGTTCAGTGAGGCGATAGTCAGGATGCGCTTTTCCCGCGTGACGTTGGCGATGGCCTTCATCATCGGCACCGGACCCGCCGTAATCACGGCGTTGACCGGCCGCTCCGGATCGGCGATGAGCTCGCCCAATTTTCCCGTGACGAAACCGTTATACCCGTAGCTGCCGTCGTCGGTGCATGGGTAGACCGCATCGCAAATCGCCGACAGCTCCTTTTCCAAGATGACGTACGCCTTGGATCGGCCGCCCATCACTGCTGTCACGCGATTGCCCTTCGCCTTCAGTGCCGACGCTTGCGGATAGATCACCGCCGTACCCACGCCGCCGCCCACCAGGACCACGTGTCCGAAATGCTCGATTTCCGTGGCCTTGCCGAGTGGCCCCACGACGTCGCTCAGCATGTCGCCCGAGCCGAGAGCGCACAGTCGCTCGGTCGTCGCGCCGATGACCTGAATGACAAGTGTAATGGTTCCGCGCTTGGCATCACTGTCCGCAATAGTCAATGGAACGCGTTCGCCACCCGAATACGCGCGAACGATGACGAAGTGACCAGGTCGGTGTCGGGCTGCCACACGCGGCGCCTCGACCTCCAGCTGACGGACTTTCGGAGCAAGCCATTCGGATTTCAGGATGCGGAACATCGAAATACCTCGCTGCTGCTGATGCTGCGTCGAAAACGCAAGGACTTTACCCCACGGCTGGCAGGCCATCAGAAAAAAATTCCGCGTTACCGGGCGAACCGCTTTTACCGTGCCCGAGGGTAATATGATCGCGCAGCTTCGCACATGGGGCGATAGGGGCTAAAATCCCCCCCTATCTTGTTGCCGCCCCACGACATACCCAACGAAATCGATGGGCGATTCCGGATCTCCGGCGATCGCATCGCGGGCGGCATGGGCATGGTTTATCGCGGTACGGATTTGTCCAACGGCGAAACCGTCGCAGTGAAGATTTCGGCGGGCTTCGGCGCGCAGCTCGGCGAGCGCTTCCAGCAAGAAGCCAACTGTTTGGCGACCATTGTTCACCCCGCCATCGTGCGCTACATCGCCCACGGTCGCACCAACCGCGGCGAGCACTACCTGGTCATGGAATGGCTCGAAGGCGAGACGCTGGAAGACCGTCTTGGGCGCGGCGCTCTCAGCATGGGAGCGACCGTTCGTATGATCCGCCGGGTCACCGAAGCGCTGGCGGTTGCGCACCAGCACGGTGTCATCCATCGCGACATCAAGCCCGCCAACATTTTTTTGCCCGACAAAGACATCTCGAAGATCAAGCTGCTCGATTTTGGCATCGCCCGCCGTCTGTTCGACCCCGCCTCCATGCGCCTGACGCAAGCAGGCTCGGCCCTGGGCACGCCCATGTACATGTCGCCCGAGCAGGCGCAAGGCTCGCTCGACGTGGACGCCCGCGCCGACATCTTCTCGCTCGGCTGCGTGTTCTTCGAATGCGTGACCGGCACCCCGCCTTTTCTTGCCGATAGCGCGACGAGCATGCTGGCACGCCTGGTTGGCGACGACACTCTGGACATCGAGTCGCGCTGCATCGGTATCCCTTCCTGCGTGACCGACCTTCTTCGCGGCATGCTCGCAAAAAAGCCCGCCGATCGACCCGCCACCATGGCCGAGATCCTGGGCACGCTCGGTGATATTACCGAGGTGTTGCGCACGACCGGCATTTTCCAGGCCGCGCCCCGCCCGCGACGCGTGCCGGTCGACGCCGCGCCGCTGATGGCCACCGGCGAGCGCCGCCTGGCTGCGGTCATCGTGCTTTCCCCGCGCCGGTCGACCGCCCGGCCGCCCCGCATTGACCTTGGCACCACCGCCGACCTCGGCAACTTACTGGCGCGCCGGCTCTCCGACGCCGAGTTCGATGACTCCCACTTGAACCAACTGGCCCGCGACGTGGCCGCGTTCGGCGCCAACATGCGACGTGTGGCGAATGGCTCGTTTGTGGTCACCCTGACCGGCGAAGCGCAGTCGACGCCGCTCGATCTCGCCGTGCGGGCTGCTCGTTGCGGCCTGAAGGTCAAGCTCGCGCGCCCCGACTCGTCGCTCGGCGTCAGCCTCGGCCACGTCACCAAGGAAGACGAGCTGCGCACCGAGCATCTTGTCTCCAGCGCCGTTCGCCTGGTCAGCAATCAGCACCTGGGCTCGATCCACATCAACGACGAGCTCAAGCGCCTGCTCGACGCCCGCTTCGAAATCGTCGTCGAGCCAGACGGCCGCGCGCGCCTGCTTTTCGAAAAGGGTCTGCGCGAGGCACCCAAGACAGTCCTTGGAAAAGAAATCCCCTGCCTCGGCCGGGACCGCGAAATCCGCGAGCTGGAAAGCCAGTTCGAGGCCGCCATCGAGGACGAGCAGGCGCGGGTCGTGATGCTCACTGGCTCCGCCGGCTGTGGTAAATCCCGGGTCGCCTACGAGTTCCTGGAACGCCTGCGCGACGCCGGGCAGAGCTTCGAGCTGCTCATCGGGCGCGGCGATCCCATGCGCATCAACGTGTCGCTGGGCCTCGTGGCACAAGCCTTACGCGGCGCCGCCGGCGTCAATGGCACCGAGCCCGACGACGTTCAGTGCAAACGGCTGCTGGCGCACACGGCGCGCTACCTGCCCCACAAAAGCGCGCCCACCACTGCCGCGTTTCTGGGCGAGATCGCCAACATTCACTTCCCCGACGCGGAGCTCCCGCAGCTGCAGGCCGCCCGCCGCGATGCCCGTTTGATGGCCGACCAGACCAAGTCCGCTTGGGTCGATTGGCTGGAAGCCGAGTCCGAGCACCACCCGGTCTTCCTGCTGCTCGAGGACTTGCACTGGGGCGATTTCGCCAGCGTGAACTACATCGACGCTGCTTTGCGCGTCTTGCGCAACAAGCCGCTGATGGTGCTGGGCCTGGCCCGGCCTGAAGTCGACGAGCGTTTCTTCGGCATGTGGCGTGACCGCCATCCGCACCGCATTTCGCTGCCGCCTCTTGGCAAGCGTGCCGAGCGAGAGTTCGTGAACCGGGTCCTGGGCGAAGTCGCGGAAGAGACCATGGCGTGGCTCATCGACCACGCCCAGGGCAATCCGTTCTACTTGGAAGAGTTGGTCCGTGCCGTGGCCATGAATGGCGATTTGTCGCAGATTCCCGACACTGTGCTTGGCACGGTTCGCGTGCGCTTCGATGCCGTCGGCGAGGGCTCGAAATTGGTTCTGCGCGCAGCCAGCATCTACGGCCAAAGCTTCACCGCCGACGGCGTGAAGGCCTTGGTCGGCGAGATGAACGACGAGGACGTCGACCGCTGGCTGGAGATCTTGGTGATGAAGGAAATCCTCTTCACCCGCCAGGCGGGGGCAGCCCGACAGCACGTTTACCGGCACGGCCTTCTGCACCAGGCGGCCTACGCCATGCTGTCGCCCAAAGAAGAGGTCGACGGGCACTATATGGCCGGCGATTTCCTGGAAGAGGCCGGCGAGCGCGACGCCATCGTGCTGGCCGATCACTTCGAAAAAGGCCAAAAACCCGCGCGTGCCGTGCGCTGGCTGCGCGTCGCCGCCAACCAGGCCATGGAGGTCGACGACCTCAAGGCCGCCCTCGATCGCGTCGAGCGCGGAGTGCGCCTGGGAGCCCAAGGCGAAGATCTGGCCGAGCTGCGCGTGGTGGAGTCGGAGGCGAGGTATTGGAGAGGCGAGTATGTAGAGGCCGAGCGGGCAGCGAAAGAGGCGCGGAATTGCGGAGATGCGAAGCTTGGACTGAGGGCGATGAAGGCACTGATCGACGCCCTTGGACCTCAGGCGAAGAACGAGGAGCTTGAAGAGCTGTACCATCAGCTTCCGGAACGGCCGACAGAGTCGGCACTGCTTCTTTCCTGGCTTAACTGTCACGCT
>Ga0066789_10000483_pt1 | contig 15912 bp, 16 predicted proteins | sample OrgsoiDNA2013049_FD_70960 | JGI IMG/M metagenome (GOLD analysis project Ga0066789, IMG submission 70960) | Permafrost soil microbial communities from the Arctic, to analyse light accelerated degradation of dissolved organic matter (DOM) -... | ecosystem: Environmental > Terrestrial > Soil >...
TGTTCGCGTGGTGGTGAACGATCCCGATGCCGTGCACCTGGGCGTGGGCACGACGGTTGAGGAAGCGGAGAAGTTGCTGATCCTGAAGACTCTGCAGGCCACCAATAACAACAAGACGAGAGCCGCGGAGATACTCGGCATCAGCCTGAAGACGCTCCATAATAAGCTGAAAGAATACGGCCGGCCGCAGGATGCAATCATGGCCGCGGAGGAATGAGAAGAAGTGCTCAGTTCCCAGTTCTCAGTTCCTGGTGGCGCTCACTAAGAACTGGGAACTGAGAATTCTCTGATTGATGACTCGCAAATTCATCATCGTGTTCGTGATCACCACGCTGTTCACGGCGCTGGTCGTCGGCTTCTCCTGGATCTATCTCTCGCAACTGCTGCGCCAGCGCCTGCTGTGGGCCGATGAAACCGCTTCCCAGCTCACCAATCAACTGGAGTACGCCGCCTCCAAGGCGGTGCCGGATTTCACCAGCACGCGGGTTGACACCAACAATCCCAAGGCAATGCGCACCGCCATCACGAATTATCTGCAGAGAGACACCAACCTGAACGACATGCTGGAAGCGGTAGTGGGAAATTCTCGCATCATCTACGATGCCGCTATCATTGATCCGAATGGAGTGGCGATTCTCGACACCAATCCTGCGCTCAACGGCAAGCCGGTTCCGGAGCGTCCCCGATTGGGCGGATTGCGCGACGCGGGTTTCCGTCACCAGTTGCGCTTGCTCTACGCCCCGGCCACTGTATATGACGTGAGCATCGGACTGGAGTTGGATGGGCACGCGTTTGGCAGCGTTCGCGTTGGCGTGTCAACCGTTTTTCTACGCAACGAGCTAACCCCGAAATTGCAGCAGGCAGCTTTCTTTTCTGTGGTCGCGATTTTCTGCTCGCTGGTACTGGCGGCTGTAGTTTCGAATGTCGCGCTGGGCCCCTTGAAGACCATCGCCCGCGATCTGGACAGCGCAAGCGCCGGAGATTTGCTGCCCGCCGAAGAGTCCGGTTCGGAGGACGAGGTTGGCCTGGTGTCGCTGAAGATCGCGCATCTGGGCCGGCAGATTCGCGATACCAACCAGATTTTTTCCGCGCTGAAAGACAACGTCGAACAGGTCATGACTAAGCTCCAGGACGGGCTCATGCTGTTCACGCGCGATACGCGCGTCGTGCTGGTGAGCGCCTCGGCGGAAAAATTTCTGGGCCGCCCACGCCGCGAAATCCTGGGGCACAGCGCGGAAGAAATTTTTTCCGATGGATCAGTTTTAGGCGCGGTGGTTCTGCCCGCCTTCCAGAAGCAGCGACCGCTGGTGCAGTACGAATTCGACGCCGCCGATGGCCGTAGAGTTCAGGTATCGCTTGACTTCATTCAGGAAAAGGGAACGTCGATCGGCGCGCTGTTGACCATGCGCGATGCGGAGTCGGTGCGGCGCATCGAGCACGAAATTGAAATTTCACGCCGCCTTTCCGCCAGCGGGCGGATGACCCGGGGCGTCGCCCACGAGGTGAAGAACCCCATCAACGCCATCGTGCTGCACCTGCAGTTACTGCAAAACAAACTGCAGCAGGACGATCCCGACACGCGCCGCCACATGGATATCATCGGCAACGAAATCCACCGCCTCGACCGGGTGGTGCAAATCCTGGTGGACTTCACCCGACCGCGCGATCTGCGGCTGGAAGAGGTGGACTTGCGCAAGGTTCTGGAGAGCGTGTCGGTGCTGGCTGCGCCCGACGCCGCGCGTCACGGCGTGCGTGTTGTTCAGGCACTCCCCAACGAAGATGACGCGCTGATGGTGCGAGTGGATGCCGATTTGATGAAGCAAGCGGTTTTGAATCTGGTGCTGAACGGCGTGCAGTCCATGGCCGAGGGAGGAACGCTCACGCTGAAAGCGCACCGCGATGGAGAAATGATTCTCGCCGAAGTAATGGACCAGGGCAGCGGCATTCCGCCCGAAGCGCAGGAGAAGATTTTCGAACTCTACTTCACCACCAAGGGCGACCAGGGCGGAAGCGGAATCGGCCTGGCCCAAACCTACCAGATCATGCAGTGGCACTATGGCTCGGTAGAGTTTGATTCTATCGTCGGAGCCGGCACCACGTTCCGCTTGCAACTCCCGGCGGCGGCAGCGAAACCGCGTCGCCGGGAAGAGATCCCGGCCTGACAGGCTGCGGCAAGACGGGCTGGCCCCGCCTCCGGAGACTCGTCAAGCCACGTATCTACGGAAAAGAGGACGGACGAGGTTGAAATCTTTGCTTCTAATCGCCGCGATCCTAGCATCGTCCCTCACCGCCGGTTTTCAATTAACACCGCATGCTAGCGTACGCCTAGAGGCGCAAGTTGGGTACATAGGCTTTGATCGCAACGACTATCCGGGCGATGCGAACTTGAAGATTCTCCGGCAGATGTTCTCCTATTCGGGCTATTGGCTAAACAATCCGCCGGGAGCAAAGACTAATTCCTGGACTGGAAAGCGAACGGCGCTCCAAGCTGCAGGGTTCGGCTTCCTGGTTCTTTTCAACGGCCGCACCTACGTGGACATCAAATCATCCGGAGACGCGGCCAGGTTGGGCAGTTCCGATGCTGCCGCTGCAGTCTCGACGGCTCGTGCCCAAGGATTCCCATTGCAGACCATCATCTTCCTAGACCAGGAACAAGGCGGACGTCTCCTTCCGGAGCAACGAACCTATCTTCATGCGTGGGTCGATGGCGTAAGTTCCGCGCAGTTTACAGCGGGCGTGTACTGCTCGGGAATCGCTGCCAAGGAACGCTCTGGTGTCTCTATCGTGACTGCCGACGACATCCGGAAAAATGCAGGCACTCGAAAAATAGAATATTGGGTCGTCAACGATTCCTGTCCACCCTCCCCTGGATGCACCGTTTCAAGAAGAGATCTCTCGCCGCAATCGAGCGGGATCTCCTTTGCAGACGTCTGGCAGTTTTCTCAGTCACCGAAGCGAACCGACTTCGCGCGCGGCTGCTCCGCTAACTACAGTAAGGACGGAAATTGTTACCCACCCGGCTTGGATCCCGCCCAGCGACTGCACGTGGACATCAATGTCGCAACTTCAAGCGATCCTTCACACGGCAGAAACCACGATTGATGGGAGAGGCTCGCACCGCAGTGGTCATTGCAAGATGGGTCATCGCAGGTGGGTCATCGCAGGTCGACGGTCTGGGCGAGACGGAAGTTGAGACGGCGATCGGTACCGAACATAATATCCTTATCTTTGTCTCGATCTCTATCTTTCTGACTGGCGCCAGAAGCCTTGCCAGTCGCGGGGTTTCGTTCCTCGCGGGAACCGCCTTTGGCGAAGATGCTGGAGGTCTCGATCGTGACCGGCCTGCCGCCGATATTTAAACTCACCAGCACGATGCGGAGATAGCCGGGTTCGAGCGAGTTTCCGGGCGAACTTTCCAGGGCGTGTCCGGCGGGTTTGGCTTCGAGCACGCGTCCGGTGGCGGATGTGCCGCGGGCGACGAGCGTCTGGCTGTCAATCACGACCGGCTCGTCGATGGTTGCGATGAAGATGTCGCCCGCATGCGCCGACGCGCTCGAAAGCGCGCTCTGCAAGCGAATCGGGATGGGCGTCCCCTCGGGCATTTTCGTGGTGGATGGAATCAGCGACTGGCTGGGCGAAATTCCAGTCGAGCGCGGCTGGCGATCGAAGGGCAGCTTTTGAGGATCGAGGTTCGACGCGTTCTCCACGGGAGGGCGGCCACAGGCGCAGACGAAGGTGAGCGTCAGCAGGATGAGGGCGATGCGTTGGGCGTGAGACTGCATGTTTGCTCCAATTAGAATATCAATTAACGCACCGGTGGCATGGACCGGCTTTGCGTGCATCCTGAACTGGCCAGGGTAAGGGATGGAATTGGCGGGCCCGGCCCATGCCCCTGAGTTCCGTATTGGCCGCTTGGTCGTGCCCGAATTGGCATTCGGGCAGCGGCGCTGACATCGCAACTTTCTTCCTGATCATCCCTGGAATCATCACAAATTGATGTGATGGTTCGCACTTAGCGGCGATGGGGTTTGGCACTACACTTTCCCTAATCAGGCTGGCGCGGTTCAATCGCGGAAGAGTTGGGGACGTAGTTTTTCCCAGCTTGGACTCCACAGTCAGCAACTGATCCGTTGCTACCCGGAATTTTGTTGCGTTTTCTGCGGACCGCAATAGGGAGGCGGCGATTAGTCCGACAGCGGGCTAAACCTTTAGAAATGGTGTCGGTATGAGTGTCGTGACTCAATTTCCGGCGGCACACGATTACGATCGCGAGCTGCGCTTCCAGGCGATGTTTGAAGCAGCGGCGATTGGAATCGGGATATGCCACCTCGATGGCCGGATTTTGGAAGCAAATGCGGCGCTCAGCCGAATGCTCGGCTACAGCCCGCAGGAACTGACGGGCACGCACGCCGGCGATTTCTTTTCCCAATTTCATCCGGAAAATCATCGCGAGACAGGCGGTGAAATTGTTCCCGACAATGGTTCGCAAGAAAAGCGACTGCTGGTTGAGCTGATGGAGGGCACGCGCGACGCCTTCGAAATCGAAAAACGGTACCAGCGTCAGGACGGCTCCGAGTTCTGGGGACACTTAGCCGTGTCGCTGGCGCGTGACGGGCGACGGCAGCCCGCCTTCCTAATCGCGATGCTGGTGGATGCGACCGAGCGCAAGCGGGTGGAAGAACATCTGCGTGAAGCCGAGAAGATGGAAGTCATCGGACGGCTGGCCGGAGGAATCGCACACGACTTCAACAACCTGCTGACCGGCATTCTGCTGTATTGCGACCTGCTGAGCGCTGGATTGGAGCAAGGTGGGTTGGAGCGAAGCGATCTGCGCCAGCAGGTGGAAGAGGTGCGGATGGCGGGCGAGCAAGGGGCGGCGTTGACCCAGCAACTATTGGCGATCGCGCGCAAGCAAGCGGCGGAGCCACGCCTGATCCCAATCAACGAAATTGTGACGTCCACGAAGAACCTGTTGCAGCGACTGGTTGGGGAGCAGATTGAACTAGTGACCGAACTCGACAGCGCGGCTGGATAGGTGTTCGCCGATCCGGCGCAATTGCGGCAGGTCCTGATGAACCTGGTGCTGAACGCTCGCGATGCGATGGCTCAGGGCGGAAAGATCACGTTGAGTACGCGGGCGGTGGAGTTTCCGCGTGAATTTCCTGGTAAAGCAGGGGCTGGGAACGCGCGGCGGGCGGTGTCGCTGGTGGTGAAAGACGCCGGTTGCGGGATGGATACGCAGACTCGTGCGCGGCTGTTCGAGCCTTTCTTCACCACCAAGAAGGCGGGAGAGGGCACGGGGCTGGGAATGGCAACGGTGCAGCGCATCGTCGACGAAGCGGGGGGATGATCGAGGTGGAGAGCAATCCGGGGTGCGGCACCTGCATTCGAGTGCATCTTCCGGCGATCGAGCCGCCTTCGAGCGGACAGACCTCGACTAGACATTCTTCGATCGCGCCGTTTCCCAGGCAGGCGGGTGCGTTGGCGGCGCTTCCGTGCTCGGGCGAAGTGGTTCGGGAATCCGACGGCAAGACTATTTTGCTGGTGGCCGACGACGCGCCAGCGCGCAAATCCATGCAGGGCATCTTGCGGGATGCAGGGTACCGGATTCTGGCGGCGTCCAGCGGGAAGCAAGCGCTGAAGGTTTTCGCGGAATACTCGGGCGCAGTCGACCTGCTGATCGCCGACTTCAGGATGCCGGGGATGAATGGACAGGAAGTCGCAGAAACTTTGCTGGGGCAGAAGCCAGGCCTAAAGGTCCTTATGATTTCCGGGTACGAGCATTCGCCCGATGAATCGGCGGCCGACGCCTTCGAGCGGATTCGCAAACCATTTTGCGGAAGGGCTCTGATCGAACGAGTGGTGGAGGTTATACATAGCCCCTGAAGGGCCGTCCGATTTTCCCGTGGACGCGGCTTGATGCGTCTCTACTTAATCGCACTTACACCCCGTAGACAGGGAGATTCGCCATGTTCAACGCATCGACCGCCACCGGCTTCAATCCTAATCATGGTCAGAGTTCCAGTCTTAGTCCTCGCCCCAGCCATGCTGCGCAGATGGAGGGAGCGAATTTCTTGAACCTCCTGATCGTGGACGATGACCGTGTGATCCGCGAGGCCTGCCGCGAGGTGGCGCAGTCACTCGGATTCAACACGCAAGTGGCGGAGTCCGCCGAACAAGCCTACCGGATGCTGGACAGCTCGAGCGTGGACGCGGTGCTGCTGGACTTGCGCCTGCCGGGTGCGGGCGGCCTGGAGGCACTGCATTCGATCAAGAAGCACCGCGCGGACGCGCTGGTCATCGTGGTAACCGGGTATGGGACGGTGCAATCGGCGGTGCAGGCGATGAAAGATGGGGCTTACGACTACGTGACCAAGCCGTTCAGCATGGAAGAACTGCGGTTGCTACTGGAGCGGGTGGCGGGGCATCTGCGGCTGAAGACGGAGAACCGCGTGCTGCGGGAGACGATCAAATCGCGGCAGGGGTTCGGGAACATTATTGGACGGGCGCCGGATATGGAGAAGCTCTACCGCATTATCGCGAAAGCGGGACAGAGCGCGCATCCGGTGCTAATTCTGGGGGAAAGCGGTACAGGCAAGGAGTTGGTAGCGAAGTCGATTCACTTCGCCGGCGTGTTCCGCAACAAACCGTTCATTCCGGTGGACTGCGGGTCGCTAGTGCCGACGCTGATCGAGAGCGAATTGTTTGGGCACGTGCGCGGCGCCTTCACGGGCGCGATGAATCCGAAGGAAGGACTGCTGGCGATCGCCGAAGGGGGCACGGTATTCCTGGATGAGATTGGCGAACTGCCGGTGGACTTGCAGGCCAAGCTGTTGCGGGCGATTCAGGAGAAGGAGATTCGTCCGGTGGGGAGCGTGAAGCGCGTACCCATCAACGTGCGGATTCTGGCGGCGACCAATCGCGACCTGGAACGAGCGGTGGCGGAGGGGACGTTCCGGCGGGATCTTTTCTTCCGGCTGAATGTGCTGACGCTGCGGATTCCGGCGTTGCGGGAGCGGAGGCAGGACATTCCCCTGTTGGTGGCGCATTTTCTGGAGCGCATCGGGCGGGACGCGGGATTCGAAAAGACGATTTCGGATGAGGCGCTGAAAGCGCTGTTGAATTACGACTGGCCGGACAATGTACGCGAACTGGAGAACACGCTGGAGCGGGCGTGTGCGCTGAGCAGCGCGCACGAGATTCAGATCCGCGATCTTCCCACCCAGACTTACAGCGCGCCCGTTGATTTGATGGCGATGAGCGCGCCGAGCAATGGCATCGTGCCGATGGCGGAACTGGAGAAACAGACAATATTGAAAGCGCTGGCACAGGTAAACGGAGACAAGATGCTGGCGGCGCGGTTGCTGGGGATTGGCAAGACGACTTTGTACCGGAAGCTCAAAGAATACGAGTCCCAAAACTGGACGGTCGGGCACAGCGTTGGTGCCAGAACGGGAGGTTAAGCGGGGGCTCGAAACCCTAAGTTATTTGTTTTGCACGGTGAAGCTGTTGGCCCGGAAGTTGCGAAAGGAATCGGCATGATCCTTCTTGTGACGGCAAGCGCGCGGGCATCCGAATGCGCCGCGGCGCTGAATGAAGCTACGGGCGAGCGAGTCGTGGTGGCGGAAAGTCTGTCACGGGCAGCCACGTTTTTACGGTCGGAGTGCTACCTCGCCGTGGTGCTTGATCAGCATCTGCTGGAGACCGAGCCCCATGAAGCGGAGACCACGTTCGAGCACCTGGGCACTGCCATTGCAGTGCACGTGAATCTGGCGATCAGTGGGATGGAGCGTCTGGTACGGGAGGTCCGTGGTGCGGTGCAGCGTCGCGAGCGCGAGGTGGTGCGGTGCCGCCAATTGGCCATCGGCGAGCTCCACAGCGAACTGAATAGCACGGTCACGGCGCTGCTGCTGTCGAGTGAACTGGCGCTGACAACTCCCGGGCTGCCGGCGGGGGCGGCCGAAAAGCTGGAGGCGGTGCGCGCACTGGTGCGGAAACTCCGTAAGCAGTTGGAGACCACGGACCCAGCGGCGGAGGTCGAGCAGGCAGCAGGTCGCTAACCGATTCGAGTGGTCAGGAGATGGAAACAACCTCGAAAAAGCGCCTCTATCACGCTGCGGTGTGAGTCCAAAGCTTTTCGGCGGTCGGAGACGGGGCGAGCCCCTGTGTCTACGGGCGGAAAACAATTCGGCATCAAGGCCTCTGCACCAATTTCGATTCGTTTACAAATCTCTGCACAAAATATTCGCAAGGGCGGCGGTGCGCAGGCTGCGTTCTTCGGGGAAAGGAACGGAGGTTTGTAATGGACAACCGAACGACGGTGTTTTACGTGGACGACAATCCGAAATCCAGCCAATTGCTGACCAGTGTTCTTGAAGAATGCGGATTCAAGGTTATTGCGAAGAATGACCCGGTGGAGGCGCTCGCGCTTTGCCAGAGAACCTGTTTTGATCTGGCGCTTCTTGATTACGAAATGCTTTGATGCCGGGATCGCAGCTGGCGCGGCACATCAAGTTTCTAATGCCGCATGTTCCAGTGGTCCTGATCTCGAGCCGCGCGGATCTCCCGTCTGCGGAACTGGCGTTCGTGGATGCTCACTTCGGGTTTGGAACCTCCCTGGACGATCCCCTTGGGACGATGCGGATCCTGGTGCGACCGAAGCTGATGAGGTTGGTGGATCGGCGGGCGGGTGAACGTGGCATGACGCAGTGGACGGACTCAACGTAAGAGCGGCGGGCGGGAGCGCTCGAGATTCCCCGTAGAGACGCGGCCTGGAGCGTCTACGATTTGCCGACGAACTCGGGTTGCGCTTCGCGCTCGTTGCGCCGGGCGGGGACGCATGGCTCTCCACCGGCAAGACGCAACCCAAGCCAAAACCAGTGGTTCGGGGAGGGCAGCGAGCACATCGCTGCCAGCGAGAACGAGTAACAACGGAAGATGCCCAATCCGGTCGCCTGTTTTTGCTTAGAGCGCGGAATCTCCACGCTCTTGGTTACGGATGCGAATGGCTTCGTCGACTTTGTAGAGAAAAATTTTGCCGTCGCCAATTTTTCCCGTGGATGCGGTCTTCAGGATGGCGTCCACGGCACCGTCCACTAATTTGTCCGGCAACACCAGCTCCAGCTTGATTTTTGGCAGCAAGTCCACGTCATACTCCCGGCCACGATACATTTCGGTATGGCCTTTCTGCCTGCCATGGCCGCGCACCTCGGAAACGGTCATTCCCTCCACACCCAGCTCAACCAAGGCGTCCTTGACCGCCTCAAATCTGTTCGGCTGAATAATCGCTTCAACTTTGATCATTAGGTTTGTCCTTTAGCAAACGCACTCGAAATTCCACCGCACTCGAGACCCAATCCAGCCCGGTACGAGTGGTACAAAGCAAACTACGCGTCGGCGAGGCTGTCCAGAACGTGAAGACATGGCTGGAAAAAGCCCGCGAAGAGTCGTCCGGCGCCCCATCGCAGTTAGTGTGGTGCCGTAACCAGCGCATCTTCGGGGTAGCCCGGCACGCCAAACTCGGGGACGTCGAGACCCGCTTCCTCCGACTCCGGCGAGACTCGCATGGATTTTGCTTTGTTCACTGCCCAGAACACAACGTAGGTTGCTCCGAACGCCCAAACGGCATACAAGGTTGCTCCCATGAGCTGACACAGAAATTGCCGTGTATCCCCGTGGAGCAAGCCCGTTACCCCCTGGCCGGCATGACCAAAGTAGCTCGTGGCACCAACCCCATTCCATCCGGAGCCATAGACCCCGTCGGCAAAAATGCCCACGCTAACGGCTCCCAGCCAGCCGCAATAGCCGTGTACCGAGATCGCACCGCAGGGATCATCAACCTTGAGGACCCGGTCATTGAAGAGGACGCCACCACAGACCAGGAGCCCGGCCAGTATCCCAATAACCACCGCCGAGGTTGGACTCACGAAGGCACAGGGAGCAGTAATGGCGACCAATCCGGCCAGCATGCCGTTGCACGCCATGGTTATGTCGGGCTTGCCGAACAGAAAATACCACAGGAGCATCGCCGCCGCTGAGCCGGCGACGGCGGCCAGGTTCGTGTTGACCGCGACCACGGAAATGCGCAGATCCGTCGCTCCCAGAGTGGAACCGGGATTGAATCCCATCCATCCGAAGAGCAGGATGAAGGTACCGGTCACGACATATACGATGTTGTGAGCTGGAAAGACGCGGATCTTGCCGCCGGGGCCATACTTCCCCAGCCGCGGCCCCAAAATAATAGCGAGGGCCATGGCAGCGAAGCCACCCACGGCGTGGACGACCGTCGAGCCAGCAAAGTCGACATACCCATGGCCAAGTTTCAACGTCGAACCCAGTTGTGAGAGCCAACCACCGCCCCACGCCCAGCAGCCTGCAATTGGGTAGAGGATCGCGCCCATGAACAATTCACAGAGCAGGAAGGCCCAGAAGGTGATCCGCTCGCAGATGGCGCCGACGATGATGTAGCCTGCGGTCTCCATGAACACGACTTCGAACAGGGTCAGGCAGTTGCTGGCACTGTCATAGGCCGGACCGACGAGGAAAAACCCCTTGCCCCCCACGAATCCCCAGGAGCCGTTCCCAATCAGGAAATGGTTCAGGGTGGGGAGGCCGCCTAGATTCGTGGGCGCCGCATTGATGGCTACCGCTCCAAACTGGAATGCATAGCCGACAGCGTAGTACGCAATGAAAGCGAAGACGTACGCCGCGAAATTCAGCATCATCAAGTGGGCGGCATTTTTCTTTCGCACCAGTCCGCAGGTGAGCAGGGCAAAACCGGCCTGCATGAACAGGACCAGGTAACCGGTATTCAGCGTCCAGGCAAAGTTGGTCGCCACGCGGACGTGCCCCACACTGTCGGCAAGCTTCACCGCCAGCGGCTCTTTGGCCGCCTGCGCTTGATAGTCGTCAAATGCTTTCTTGTTCGCGGCGTAGTCCGGTGCCGTCTTGTCGGTCGGTTCGGCGACGACAAAGGAATTGCCGGCCGCGTCCACCACGGTAGTCTTGTCCCCAGTCGCGATGCCCGATGGGTCCGGCTTCGGTCCATCGTCGGCAAAGCAGGCCGTGGATAGCCCGGCGAACATTCCGAGGGCGAGCACGATGACGGCGCCCGTGGCTTTGCCAGCCGGCAGGACCCGGCCGTAGCGGCGCCACTGTTCTTTATGACGAGCGCGAAGGCGAAGGAATCTTTCGGCGAGAGAGATCCCAGAGCGAGGTGTTAGGCCGGACATTAACTCTCCTTGTCGAGGAGGCAGTGCCTCCGAGCTGTTTAAACCAGGTGTCACTTCCGCCGCGACGTACGCGGCAGAGAAGCTCCGCATCGGCTCGCAACCGGACAAAAATGGAGCGGGGGGCGGCCAGAGTACTGGAACCAGGGGTTGACTGGAAATGAAACCCTGGCCGCTGATCCCCACATCAGGTGTGGCCGGGAATGCAGCCACTCGAGAACGATTTGAATTTTCTGCTCGATCTTCTTCCTCACAGTGTCTTCACTTTCACTCTCGCGTATCGAAGGTGTACACGAGCCCCGCGGTCATCGTGTTCTGCCCCCCGACTGGTGTGTTGCCTTTGAGAAATGAATCCTTGTTCGACATATCGCGCCGGAACTCGAGACGGCTGATGATGTGGTGCGCCATGAGCCGCTCGAAGGTGGTGGTGAATTCGTTGATGTGCTGGGCGGTGCCCGTCGTAAAGCCATCGTGATCGTCATAGTGCTCGACGCGTGTGCTGAAGGCCGAAGTGCCATTGAAGGCATACCTGACATAGCCAGCGACGCCAGTCCAGAACACCGGCTTCGAGAACACGCCCTCACCCAAATCGATCCGGTCGCCTCGTCCGTAGTCGCCGTTGACGATGAAGGACAGCGTGCTGGTGGGCGAATAGGTGATGGTTGTGTCTGTGAGCTGGCGCCAGGTGGAGTTGAAGCTATTCTGCTCGGGGCCAGCCATATAGTTTTCCGTAAGCCCGAACTTCTTGTTTGGATTCCAACCGAAACTCATGCCGTAGGTCTTGCCGGTGTTGTTGTCGACGACGTTGTTCCAGCCGTTGACGAAAAAACCGGTGAGCGAATACTTGTCGTTGAACGCGTATTTCGCCCGCGCGCCAAAGTGGTAGTACGGAATAGCATAGGAGAACAGAAGGCCGCGCGAGTAGTTCCAGTTGTCCTTGGTCTCGATCACCTCGGCGCCATGAGGCGTGACGAACTTACCGACGTCCACTTGCAGCCCTTTGCCAATCGGCGCGAGATAGGAGAAGTAAGCCTCCTTTAGATACTGATCGAAGCCCAACCCGGCCCGTGGCTCCGAACCATTGACCGCGTTCATCGCCTGCCCGAAGCCGAGCGCGATGTGATAGCCGGTGCGACTATTCGTCGGATCGGGAGCTTTGTCGACGACCAATTCCACCAGGTTCAATCCGAACTGGTTGGTGGCGGCGTCGAAGAAGCGCAGATTGTTGGCTTGCGCGGCGGGATTGTTGAAGTTCTGGCCGTAATACAGATCGACGAAGCCGCTCAACCTGGTAGGCCCCAGTAATCCCGCCAGCGTCGGAGCGGCAGGTGAGACAGAAGCCGCGGCCGGAACGAGGTTACTTTGCGCGGACGCGGCGACCGGCGCAGACGCGGCTCCACTGGACGTCTTGAGTGCCAGCATTTCCGCATGCAGCTCTTTCACTTCGTTTTCCAGTTCCAGCACACGACGGTGAAGGAGTTCGTCGGCCGGTGGGCTGGCTTCGGAGCTGTCCTGGGCGCGGGCCAAAGAAATCAACAACAGACCTGCAACCATCGTGAACACTGCGTTGTTTAGAAACCGACTCATCTGTACAGCTCCGTTTCTCCCCTGGTACATGCAGCCGATGCTCTTCGGTATCCGCTGCCAGTCAGGGCAAACTAATTGGCGGTTACGTTTATGTCCAACTCATACTTCCTATGTGTCGGATCGAAGGTTTTCGTAAGAACTTAATTTTATGCACGCGATAAGAAGAGTTTATGACGTGAGGCAATCGTGAGCCGAGACAATTGCTGGAGCGTGTTTCCTCTATCGGAGTGTGGGGAGGCGTGCCGATTCCCTCAGTGGCTCGAAGGGCGCGACTGGTGCCGCGCCCCTTCAAAACAGAGTCAAATCCCTGTTTCTGCAAGTTGTAAAGCCGCTTGCGCGGCAGGATTTAAGGACAGGGCTGAAGCCATGCCACTTCAAAGCCCTCCTCTTCTGGGGCCGCAAGAAAACTCTTTCCTAGTCATGCTGGTAGACACTAAACTGGTGGCAAGCAGGCCGAGGGTACTTCCCAAGCCCTCGAATCCCGGGGGTTCTGTGCGCGTACTGGTTACGGCTGACACGTTCAGCGGAGTTTGGACGTACGCGCGCGAACTGGTTTCGGGTTTGGTGACCCACGGGGCGCAAGTGACGCTCGTCAGCTTTGGGGAAATTCCACTTCCTCATCAGACCGCTTGGATGGACGGACTGCATGGCCTCGAATATCATCCCACCGCGTTTCGCCTCGACTGGATGCAGGAAGGCGTGCAGGACTTCCACGCGGCACAAGATTATCTGTGCGCGATCGTGCGCGACACGCGTCCTGATTTTCTGCATTTGAATCAGATGAGTTTTGGGGCGCTGCCGGTGGCGACGCCGCGGCTGGTGGCGGCCCACGGCGATGTGATCACGTGGTGGTTGAGCATCCACGGACACGAACCTGCCGCGTCGGCCTGGCTGAAGTGGTATCGCGGGACGATGGTCGCGGGCTTGAAGCGGGCTGAGGCCGTGGTCACGACTTCGCGCTGGATGGAACAGATGCTGCGCGTTGCCTACGGCGACGAGTTCGAGGGACACATCATTCCGCCCGGACGCAATCCGATCTACTTCAATCCGTTTGTGACCAAGGAAGAGTCGGTGTTGGCGATCGGGCGCCTGTGGGATACGGGAAAGCAGGTTGCCTTGCTGACCCAGCACACGCATGGCCTGCCGGTGTGCATTGTGGGGGCCGACAATCCGATACCGGCGCCGCCGGTGCCGATCCGGGCCGACGTGCGCGTCTCCACCGGCGAACACGAAATTTCGGTGAAGGGAGCGCAGACCGAATCGCAGCTGCGCTCGCTCTACAGCAAGTCGACGATTTTTGCGGCGACTTCACGCTATGAACCAACGGGACTGGCGTCGATCGAGGCCGCGTTCTCGCGTTGCGCAATTGTGGCCAATGACACCGAAGTGTATCGCGAACTGTGGGGCGACGCGGCGCTGTACTTCGAACGCAATAACGCCGAGAGCCTCAGCGAAGTACTGGGCCAACTGGACGAAGACCGCGAACTGGCCCGCTTGTATGGGACGCGCGCCTACAATCGGGCGCGTGAGCGCTTCACGGCGCGGCGCATGGTGGATGACTATATGCGGCTCTACCGGCGGTTGCGGACTTCGAAAGTGGCGGTGGCGTGAGGACTGGCTAACCAGTACTTGAATCCGGACATCGGCGAAAAAATAGCGGTACAATTAGAGTAATCTCTGGCCTTGGCGGGCATGCGAACTGAAGTTGTTCGCATGCCCGTTGTTTTCAGGCAACCGACACAGGTTAAGGCTCGCACGCACCGCATGCTATACTTTTTAAGCAACTTTCCTGTTCAGATCAGTAGACGGAGGACAGTATCGACAAGCGTTTTATCCGCATGAACGAGCGTATCCGGGCACGCGAAGTTCGCGTGATCGGTGACGAAGGGGAACAGATTGGCGTAATGCCTCCCTTCGAGGCGCTCAAGATGGCCCGCGAAAGAAACCTCGATCTGGTGGAAATTTCCCCGACCGCGCAACCTCCGGTTTGCCGCATCATGGATTATGGGAAATTTCTGTACCAGAACGAAAAGCGCGAGCGCGAAGCCAAGAAGAAGCAGAAGACCATTACGGTCAAAGAAGTGAAGTTTCGTATCAACGTGGACGATCACGATTACGAAACCAAAAAGAATCACGTGTTGCGCTTCCTCGATGAAGGAGACAAGGTGAAAGCGACCATCTTCTTTAGGGGACGCGAAATGACGCGGCAAAGCCTGGGCCGCCAGATTCTGGAACGTCTGATTAAGGACGTCGACACCAGAGGCTTGGTGGAGTTTCGGCCGCGACAGGAAGGCAATACGCTGCACCTGATTCTGGCGCCGAAGAAGACTGAAGGCGGAGCGAAAGAAAAGCCGCCGGCTCCGCCGAAGCCCGCACCTCCTCCCGCGTCGCGAGGCGGCGCGCAGACAGCGTAAGGCAGCTATCAGCCATCAGTCATCAGTAAGATCCCTGAGAACTGACAACCGGGAACTAGGAACTGATTTTTATGCCCAAACTAAAAACACACAAAGGCGCTTCCAAGCGCTTCAAGAAAACCGGGACGGGAAAGATCAAGCGGCACAAAGCAATGCTCCGCCACATTCTGACCTCGAAGGCCAAGAAGCGCAAGAAACAGTTGGGGAATTCCGCGTTGGTAAGCGATGCGGACCATCACAAAGTGATGCGCATGATCCCGTACTAAACGGGAATGGAGCGGCGGGCGCCCGCGCCCGTCCTTAACCAAGTCTGCGGAGCGAAATGCACCGCAGCGGCGCGTGAAGAGGCTGGGCTTCAGAAATCCCTTTGGGTAGAAGCCTCCTTACCTCCAGCCGCCAGATGAAGTAAAAAAGGAGAGCACCATGCCTCGTGTAAAACGCGGAACCAAACGCCGCGCCAAGCGCAAAAAGATTCTTGAACGCGCCAGTGGATATTTCCTAACTAAATCCAAACTCTACCGCTCGGCGAAGGAAGCCGTCGATCGCGCGCTGAAGTTTGCTTACTCCGGCCGCAAGCAGAAAAAGCGCCAGTACCGCTCGCTCTGGATCGTGCGCATCGGCGCCGCTGCCCGCCTCAGTGGACTGAACTACAACCAGTTCATCAGCGGACTGAAGAAAGCCGG
>Ga0066789_10000485_pt1 | contig 15899 bp, 16 predicted proteins | sample OrgsoiDNA2013049_FD_70960 | JGI IMG/M metagenome (GOLD analysis project Ga0066789, IMG submission 70960) | Permafrost soil microbial communities from the Arctic, to analyse light accelerated degradation of dissolved organic matter (DOM) -... | ecosystem: Environmental > Terrestrial > Soil >...
ACCGGGTCCTGGTACTTCACGACCAGCCCCGCGGTCAGCAGCTGCGAGAGGTCACCCCACTCGGCCATGAAGAGCACCAGGAAGCTGGTCCCCACAACCTGCCACCCGTGGATTCCGGCTGCGGACTTCGCCTCGAAATCGTGCTCCGACTCGGCCCCCTCGGCATCGGCGTTGGCAGCCCCGCGGATGAGGATGAGACCGCCGGCCCCGAACATGAGCCCGGCGAATATCTCGACCGGCGTCCGTGGCAGGTGGCCGATCAGGCCGCCCAGCGTCACCGCCACCACTGTCTGCACCAGAAAGGCCGCGCTCACCCCGATCCAGACCAGCAGCGGACTGTATCGCGTGGCCAGGACCAGGGTCGCGATGAAGGTCTTGTCGGGTAGCTCGATGGGGAGAATAAGCAGGAACGCCGTGGTGGCAATGGCGAAACTCATGGTGATGATGAGCCTAACGATCGGGCGCGCATAAGCGCAGCAGGCGTCACGGGTGCCTTCTCTGGCGATCCCTGACATGTCCGGGGTGGTGCCGCGGGTAGGTTCGCGGCGTGAGACTGAGGCCATGATCCTCGCGGGCCTGGGCGCTGGGTCGCGAGGCGGCACCGCGCGGCCATGGGATGGCCCGTCCCCCCAACCCCGGCCGAGGGTGGGCCGAGGCGTGACGTCCGCTTCAGCGGCGCCGACAGCGCCCTGGTCAAAGTGCTGAGCTAGGGTGCTCGGCGCCCTGGCGTTGGCCAGTTGTGGCGGCAGGTCGTGGCGTGTGTGGGCCACGGCCAGGCTCAGGGTGGTTCATGGGGTCGCAACGACCGGGTCGAGCAGATGCAGCCTCCGCCGGCCTTGCCTGTGTGCATTGAGCACGTCTGCGTCTTCGAGCAGGCGCAGGTGCTTGATGACTGCGAACAGCGTCATCCCCTGGCCGGGCTCGAGCTCGATCAGCGTGCGAGTATCGCGCTCGAATGGCCGCTCGAGCAGAAATCGACGGGTTGGTTCGGCCGGGCCGTGAATGCGAGGTCATCGTCGTTCACCGTGCGAGGAACAGGTCACCAAATGGTCACCTTGGCCAGGTTCTCGACGTGAGGTCACGCCTGCGACAGGAGGTTTTGAAGTCGTTTGCGCAGTGTTCGCCTCACCCGGCAGAATCGATCGATGGAGATCCAGGAGACCATCGACGCGGGCGTGATCATGTTGCGGCGGTGGACGGTTGATCGCGCCGACGAGCTGGACCTGGCAATCCGCGAGTCCCTGCCCGAGCTGATGGCGTTCATGCCGTGGGCCAGCGCGGATCACGACCTGGAGGCCACCGCCGGCTACCTGCGGCGATCGCGCAGCGAATGGGATGACGGCGAGAACTTCAACTACGCCATGCTCACGCCGCAGGGCGACATCGTCGGCTCGTGCGGTCTCATGCTTCGTGGGGGCGCGGGCGTGCTCGAGATCGGTTACTGGGTTCACAGCGCGCATGTCGGCCGGGGCTACGCCACCGCCGCCGCATCGGCGCTGGCCTCGGCAGGTCTGGGTCAGCCCGGGATCGAACGCATCGAGATTCACCACGACGTCGCGAACCCGGCGTCTGGACGGGTCGCAGCCAAGTCGGGGTTCCACGATGTCGCCCCGATCAAGGTGGAGAGGAAAGCGCCGAGCGACTCTGGTACTCACCTCGTGTGGGTATACCCGTGAGCGAACCTGAAGTCTTCGGCCACCTGTTGGGTACGCGTGCGCTGAGATGACCGGTCGCATCCGCGGCGGTCGGGACCGGACCTGGCCACTACCGGGGCCTGGTCGTGGTTGCGCCCGGTGCCGCAGCTGCGGCCGTGGGACCGGCGGGCCAGAACCGCTGGGAGGACACTCAGACCCCCCGCTCACCTTCCATTTTCGGACGAGGTGCTGACTTCGTGCTCGGAATGCTGCGCGGTCACAAGCCTCAGGACACCGGAGACGACCAGCGATACGAGAAGGCCCACGGGAGCCGGGACCCACCAGGCAGCCCGGTAGACAAGCCCCACCACCACCCCGACACTCACGGCAGCCACAACAGGCAGCCGCCTGGCCCACTTGAGGAAGGTGTCCATCAGTGAGGGTACCTTCGCGCATCGGGACCTTCGCGGGGTGGTTCGGTACCCGCGACGGTGCCCGTGGGTCGGTGCTGGGCCAGTGTTCGAGCCCACGTCGGCATGGCTCACCCACGCTGGTCGCCGCGGCCCGGCGTGCCGGAGGTTGGACAAGGCCGTCGGTGGTGACAGGTTTGACGGGGCACAGCGCAAGTCACCGGCCACCACCGGGTCCCGAGTTTGCCGAATGGGCAGCACTCGGGATGGCTACCTGGCCCTCACAGGCACATCAACCGAGATGGCGCTGCGTCAATGCCGCCAGGTCGCCTCCGACACCGAAGCCGAGCGCATTCCGTTCGGCTCCATCGACGCCACCCCTGTTGTCCCGAGACCACCGTTTCGCCCAGTCCTGCTCCGATGGTTCGGTGGTGGGCGCAGCCGCCGGTGAGGGTGGGTGAGGGTGAAGGACCAGACGAGCAATCTCAGCAACGCGGGCGGGCCAGGTATCGGCCCAGGCCGCGTTCGCCGGATCGCATCATGTGGGCATGGTTGCCGCGCAGCAGCGGGCGGATCGCGAAGGGCGCTCGTCGCAGCATGGGTGCCGTGACCTCGACCTCCTGGCTGAACTTGGCTCGCGTATCCGCACCTTCGGCACTGAACTGCCAGGCGCACCACCCCCGCAGATCGCCGTCGAGGTTCACCTGGAGGATCCCGTGCGCCTCGTCCTGAACGGCACGGACCAGAACGAGGTCGAGGGTGTACGGCAGCAGGCTGCGGATGCGCACTCGGACGCTGTCGGCGTCGATGGGGTGGATCTCGCGGATCTGCGGCCACCAGCGTGCGTAGCCGTCGACGTCGACCAGCGTGCTAAACACACGCTCGCGTGGCGCGCGAAGGCGCCACAGGTTGTCGAAGCGGTATGTCGTGGACACTGGTCAGCCCACCCGGACGATCAGCGCGAGGGGGTCGATGGTGGCGGACAGGGCGAGGGCCTGACCGATGGTGTCGCCGTCGACCTGAACGGCCTCGGGGCGGTCGAAGCGGATGGCCACCGATTTCAGACGATGGTGGTCCACTCTTTCGTGGCCTTTGCGCTTCTGGGAGATCACCCGCCCGGACACGGCCACCCAACCGACCATACCCACAGGGGAGAGGATGATGGCGTCGAGCCAGCCGTCGTCGACCTGGGCCCGGGGCATGAGCACGAGTCCGCCGGTAAGCCTGCCGCAGTTGCCGATGACAACGCTGCGCACACGGCGGCTGAACTCGGGTTTGTCGTCGATCTTCATCCGGACCTTGAACTGTGGGCCGCGCAGGTTCTTCACACCGGAGAAGGTGTAAGCCAGCGTGCCGACTGTCCTCTTGAGGCGCTCGGGTGCGCCGGCCATGATCGCGGCGTCGAAGCCGGCCCCAGCCATGATCAGGAAGATGTACTCCTGGGCGTGCTCGTCCTCCCCGGAATGGTCCACCGTGAGCCGACCCACGTCGACCCGTTTGTTCTGGCCGGTCAGTGCCACCGTGAGCGCGGCTTGCAGGGAGTCCACAGGCAGGTTGAGGTTGCGGGCCAGCAGGTTGCCTGTGCCGCGGGGCAGTAAGCCGAGGGGGATCTCGGTCCCCACCAGCGCTGCCGCGACGGCGCGCACGGTTCCGTCCCCTCCGAGCGGGCAGATCAGTGACGCCCCGTCCATGACGGCCTGGCGGGCCTGTCCGGTGCCCGGGTCCTGAGCAGTTGTCTCGACCCACAACGGCTGGTCCCAGCCGGCCTCCAGGCAGCCCCTGGTGACCAGTGTCCGGACTGCCTCGATGTTGTCGAACTTGGTGGGGTTGACGATGATAGCGGCTACGCGCCTGGGCGCCTGAGGTTTCCCTGCCCCTTCCGGACGGAAGTGCTCGCGTGGCGGACGGTGCCGGCCGAAACGGCGGACCCCAACAGCTTGGGCTCCGAGGTCGCCCGAGGTCGACCTCAGCAGCCAGGCCACCAGAAAGAGCAGGGCGATGGCTCCGACGGCGATCCCTGCGGCGTGGTCTGTCAGCACGAAGGCGAGGTTACCGGAAGGGGAGCACCCACCCGTCACTGTGCCAACCTGGGCCCGGGCGGGTACCGGGCACACCGACGGTGTGGTCGGCTACGGGTTCAAGGGTGAGCACACGCCGCGGATAGGCTCAGGCCCGTGATCGACATCAAGCTCCTGCGCGACCAGCCCAGTGCCGTCCGGGCCTCACAACGTGCCCGTGGCGAGGACGAGGGGATCGTCGACGCCATTCTGACCGCGGACGAGCGACGGCGCTCGTCCATCGCTGAGTTCGAGGCGCTGAGGGCGAAGCAGAAGTCGTTCGGCAGGCAGGTCGCCGTGGCGACAGGCCAGCAGAAGACGGCGCTGGTGGTTGCGGCCAAGGTCACCTCTGACCGGGTCAAGGAGCTGCAGGCCGCCGCTGCCGCCGCCGACGGTGAGCTTGCGTCGCTGATGCGCCGTGTCCCCAACATCGTCATCGATGGCATCCCCAGCGGAGGCGAGGATGACTACACGGTCGTGGAATCGGTCGGCACGCCGCGCGACTTCGCCACCGAAGGCTTCGAGCCCAGGGACCATCTCGAGCTCGCCGAGGGCCTGGACGCCCTCGACATGGAGCGCGGTGCCAAGGTTGGCGGATCGCGCTTCTACTTCCTCAAGGGCGTCGGTGCCCGTCTAGAGCTGGCCTTGCTCAACATGGCTATCGCTCACGCTGTCGAGGCAGGATTCACCCCGATGATCACCCCGACCCTGGTCAAGGCCGACATCATGGCAGGGGCGGGATACCTGGACGCCCATGCCGACGAGATCTATCGCGTCGAGGCCGATGACCTCTATCTCACCGGGACCTCCGAGGTGGCCCTGGCGGGATATCACGCCGACGAGATTCTCGACCTCTCGGCCGGCCCCAAGCGGTATGCCGGGTGGTCGGCCTGCTACCGACGCGAGGCCGGGTCATACGGAAAGGACACCCGCGGCATCATCCGGGTGCACCAGTTCCAGAAGGTCGAGATGTTCTCGTTCTGCCGCGTCGAGCAGGCCGAGGCTGAGCACGAGCGGCTGCTTGGCTGGGAGCGGCAGATGCTGGCCAAGATCGAGGTGCCCTACCGCATCATCGACACCGCGGCCGGCGACCTCGGTAGTCCGGCCGCCCGCAAGTTCGACTGCGAGGCATGGGTGCCAACGCAGGGCCGCTACCGCGAGCTCACGTCGTCGTCGAACTGCACGACCTATCAGGCCCGACGTCTTAACATTCGTGAGCGCGACCCGTTGGCCGAGGGCAACGCCACACGTCACGTCGCGACTCTCAACGGCACACTGGGCACCACTCGCTGGATCGTGGCAATTCTGGAGAACCACCAGCGGGCCGACGGCTCGGTGCTCGTACCGGCCGCCCTGCGCCCCTTCCTCGGAATCGACGTCCTGATGCCGACGGCTTGAGCTGGGCCCGGGATGGCAGAACGGTTGATCGCCCTGGACCTCGACGGCACGACACTTCAGCGCGACGGCACGATTTCGCCGGCGGTTCGTTCCGCCGTGCGCGAAGTCGCCCGCAGTGGCGTGCACGTGATCATCGCGACCGGCCGCGCGATCGTGGCCACCATGCCGATTTTGTCCTCCCTCGGGCTGGAGCATGGTTTCGCGGTCTGCTCTAACGGCGCGGTGACCCTTCGGCTGGACCCCGATGAACCGGACGGCTACCGGATCCTGGAGACCGTGACCTTCGACCCAGCGCCGGCTCTGGAGATGTTGCGTGGTTCCTGGCCCGACGCCGTCGTGGCGGTGGAGGAGATTGGCGTCGGTTTCAAGGTGAGTGCACCGTTTCCCGACGGCGAGCTGGAGGGCCTGGTCCGGGTTGTTCCCTGGGCCGAGCTCCTGCGCTCGCCCGCGACCCGGGTGACATTTCGGAGCCCGACCGGTACCGCCGAGGACTTCCTGGCACTGGTCGATCGGATCGGACTGCATGAGGTTAACTACGCCGTCGGATTCACGGCGTGGCTGGACATCAACCCTGAGGGGGTCTCGAAGGCCTCGGCCCTGGAGCTGGTCCGGCGCCGGTTGCGTGTCGAGCCCGCTCAGACTACCGCGGTGGGCGACCAGCGCAACGACATCGAGATGCTGCGCTGGGCTGCACGCAGTGTCGCCATGGGCAACGCCCCCGACGAGGTCAAGGCCCTCGCCGACGAGGTCACCTTCGATGTCGACTTGGACGGTTTGGTCCCGGTCCTGAAGTCACTCCTGGGCTGAGCGGTGATGGCGAACGCGTGACCTCGGCGGGACTGCAGGACCAAGGTCGTCGAGGCGCCGACCCGCCGGGTCTGCCGCCCTGTTGGGCGCGGCTCGAAGCGCCACGTGAACTTGTCGCGCAGGCTCCGGCGACCTATGGGGGCTCATCACGATCCAGCGGTCGGGCGCCTTTGAGGTGGAGGTGGAACAGGAGCGGGCAGGACAGGTCAAGGGCGCCTGGCAGGGATGCCGCACCCGGCCCGCGATGGCGATGTGCGGATACGTTCGGTGCCGGTGGCCTGCTGCCCGTGGTCGCCGTGAGGTCAATGCGGTGCCAGCCCTTGAAGTCGAACACGCGATGGGTGCCCCCTGGTCGGCCTCGAACCTCACCTGCTCGGTGAAGCCATCGGTTTCCGTTGCCCCATGGCGATCACCGGACCCTTGACCCGACGCGTTAACAGACCCGATCGTGTACCGGTTGTCCATCGTCGTGATCATCTGCCCGGTGGTGGACCGGTCGTCTGCGGCGTTCTTGGTCATGGCTGCGTTCTGCCCAATGGCCCGGTGCTGGCATGCTGTGCGGGTTATGTCCGAGCTCATCATCACCTCGGCGGCCAACGCCCGCCTGAAGTCACTGGTCACCCTGCGTCGTCGTCGTGCGCGCGAGGACGCTGGACTGACCCTCATCGAGGGGTATGACGAGCTGTGCCTCGCGCTGGACGCGGGCGTTGTGCCGCGAACGGTCTACCACTGTCCCGAGCTGATGCATGACCCGGACCTGCAGCGGGACGTCGTGCTGCGGGTGCAGGCGATGGGCTCGGACACCCAGCAGCTCGGGCGCGTGGCGTTCGAGAAGGTCGCCTACCGCGAGGGCCCTGATGGTTTCCTTGCCGTCGTGGACTCGGTGGTGCGTTCCTGCGCCGACCTGAGCGTCGGGCCCGCGCCCCTGGCCCTGATCTGCCAGGGGGTGGAGAAGCCGGGCAACCTCGGCGCGATGTTGCGGACGGCCGACGCGGCCGGCGTTGAGGCCGTGGTGGCCGTCGATCCGGTCACCGACTGGGGCAACCCCAACCTCGTGCGCGCCAGCAAGGGCACGGTATTCTCGGTACCGGTCGCGTCGGCTGTCCTGGGCGAGGCGTTGACGTGGTTGTCGGACAACGGTATTGCGCTCGCCGCTACGACGCCGGACACGGACCTGTACTACACGGAGGTGGACTACACGGGCCCGATCGCGATCGCCGTCGGGGCCGAGAAATACGGCCTCACCGACGAGATCCTGGCGGCTGCGGAATACAAGATCCGCATCCCGATGGCTGGCCGGGCAAACTCCCTCAATGTCGCGACCTCGGCTGCCGTGGTCATCTATGAAGCGGTGCGGCAGCGCCGCCGGCGTTGACCAGCCAGCAGAACGGACCCCGGTACAGGGCACCGTGTTACCTGTGCCACGATGAGCCGTATGCGAGTTGACCACGTCTCCTATGCCGCCGAAGTTGATGGGCTGACGGCGACCGCGCAGCGCCTTGCCAAGAAACTCGGGGTGACGCCGGTCGATGGTGGTATCCACCCCCGCTTCGGCACCCGCAACATCATTCTTCCCCTGGCCCATGATCGCTATGTGGAGGTTGTCGAGGTGCTTGACCACCCCGCCTCCGACAAGGCCCCGTTCGGTCAGGCCGTCCGCGCCCGTTCCGAGCTCGGCGGTGGCTGGCTGGGATGGGTCGTCAGAGTCGAAGACCTGTCTGAGGCTGAGCAGCGACTTGGTCGTGAGGCCGTAGTCGGCAGCCGGCGCCGCCCTGACGGTGTCGAGCTCAAGTGGCGTCAGCTCGGTGTCATGGGACTCATGGCTGACCCGCAGCTGCCGTTCTACATCAAGTGGGACGACCAGAGCCCGCACCCTTCCGCCGGGGCAACGACCGACGTCACCATCAGTGGCCTGCAGATCGCCGGCGACCCCGAGCGTGTCTGCAAGTGGCTCGGCCTGCCGGCTGACCAGACCTCGAACTTCATCGACTTCACGTTCGTTGCGCCGCACGGTACTCCGGGCCTGCTGGCCGTCACGTTCGACACTCCCAGGGGCTCGGTCACCATCTGAGCCGACGTGGGCCCCGGTCCCGTGAGGAGTGCTCGCAGCAGCTAGGTTCTGCCTCATGCTCAGCGACGCCGGTTTCAAGGCCATGAACGCGCTTCACCGCATCGTGCTCAGGGTCAGCGGCGGCCGTCTGGGGTGGACGGCGCTGGGCATGCCGGTGCTTGAGCTCACCACCACGGGACGCGCGAGCGGTGTTGCCCGCTCGGTGATGCTCACCTCACCGCTGCAGGAGGGCCCGGTTCTTGTCGTGGTGGCATCTCGCGGTGGCGATGACCACCCACCCGGATGGTTGCTCAACCTGGCGGACCACCCCGATGTCCAGGTGAGGCTGCAGGGGGGAGCCACGCATCGGATGCACGGGCGCGTAGCCACGCCGCAAGAGCGGGAGAGGTTGTGGCCACTGGTTACTGCCAGCCACAGGAACTACGCCGGCTACCAGCGCAGGACTACACGAGAGATCGCCTTGGTGCTCCTCGAACCAGTTGCCTGACCCTCTGGTCAGTGCCGCGGCACCTGATCGGGGGTGCCGAGGTAGTCGACGAGCCGCGGGGCCAGCCCGATGTACGTCTGCGGAGTCATCTCCAGGAAGCGCCGCTCGACGTCGACTGGCAGGCCCAAGCCACTGACGAACTCGCGCAGGTCGTCTCCGGTGATGCGACGGCTGCGGGTGAGTTCCTTGAGCCGCTCGTACGGGTTCTCCATGCCGGCGACTCCCTGCGCGCCGAGAGCACGCATCGCAGACTGGATCGGCTCGGCGAGCACCTCCCAGTTGGCCTCGAGGTCGGCGGCCATCGCGGCCGGGACGGCGTCGAGCCCGGCCAGACCACGGCCGGCGTTGTCGATCGCGAGCAGTGAGTGGCCGAAGGCGGTGCCGATGTTGCGCTGCATGCTCGAGTCGGTCAGATCTCGCTGCATCCGGGACTGCACCAGCGTCGCGGCAAGTACGTCGAGCAGGGCGTTGGAAACCTCGAGGTTGGCCTCGGCGTTCTCGAAGCGGATCGGGTTGACCTTGTGCGGCATCGTCGAGGAGCCGACGCTGCCCTGGCCACGCACCTGGGCGAAGTAGCCCATCGAGATGTATGTCCAGACGTCGGTGCAGAGGTTGTGCAGGATCCGGTTGAAGCGGGCCACGTCGCTGTAGAGCTCCGCCTGCCAGTCGTGGCTCTCGATCTGCGTGGTCAGCGGGTTCCATTGCAGGCCAAGGGATTCTACGAAAACTTTGCTGATCGCCGGCCAGTCCGCGTCGGGCACGGCAGCAACGTGGGCGCCATAGGTGCCGGTCGCCCCGTTGAGCTTTCCGAGGTATTCCGCCCGGTTAATGCGGGCGAGCTGTCGTTGCATCCGGAAGGCCAGCACGGCGATCTCCTTGCCCATCGTCGTCGGCGTTGCGGGCTGACCGTGGGTGCGCGCGAGCAGAGGTACGGCGCGCAGGTCCCTGGCCATGTCGGTGACGGCGCCCACGAGGGCGGTGGCTCGCGGCAGCCAGACCTGCTCGACGGCGCCCTTGACCATCAGTGCGTACGAGAGGTTGTTGATGTCCTCGCTGGTGCAGGCAAAGTGAATCAGCTCAGAGATCCCAGCCACGCCGACCTCATCCCCGCCGGCGATCGCGATGAGACGGCGTTTGAGGTAGTACTCGACAGCCTTGACGTCGTGGCCCGTCTTGCGCTCGATCTCGGCCATCTCGGCGACATCGTTCGGGCCGAAGTTCTCGACGACCGCGCGCAGACGGTGCTGTTCGTCCGCAGTGAGGCTTGGTACGCCCGGAACAACTGCCTGGGTCGTGAGGTGGATCAGCCACTCGACCTCGACGCGTACGCGCTCGCGGTTGAGCGCTGCCTCTGAGAGGTGGTCGACAAGTGGGGAGACGGCTGTTCGGTAGCGGCCGTCGAGGGCGCCGAGGGCGATGGGCGGGGACGCGTCAGCAAGCGAGACCATAGCTGCCATTGTCCCAGAGTCTGTGTCGGACACCGAACGGGTAGGGGGTTACTGAGACCGTGATGGTGTCGCGCCTTGGTTGCGGGTCAGGCCGGCGAGCTCGCCCCGGCATCCTCGTCCCGAGGTGGTGGCTGAATCAGTGAGAACGCCTCGCCCTGGGCGCCGGTCAGAGCGGCCATCCGGCCGAACGGGGTGTCGAACGGCTGCCGGACGACGTCAGCGCCCAGCTCGGCGGCCTTGGTGACCGAGGCGTCACAGTCCGACACCCGGAAGTACACGGTCCAGCTTGACGCAACGTCAGCCGCCATGCTGGCATCGACGGCCCCCATGCCGCCGACGACCGCGCCGTCACCGGCCCGCTTGAGGGTGGAGTAGGTGAAGCCCTCGCCGATCTCCTCGTAGGTGTAACCGAACACGTTGGCGTAGAACGCCTTCGCGCCGTCGTAGTCTCGTGTCATCAAGTCGTTCCAGATCAGAGTGCCCGGCTCGTTGTAGATCCCGACCCCCAGATGGTCTCCGGCCTGCCAGATTCCGTAGGGCGCGCCCGTTGGATCCATCCCGAACGCGAGACGGCCGGCGCTCATGACGTCCATCGGCTCGATCATGAACTGGCCGCCGGCATCCTTGGCCTTGGTGACGGTCGCGTCGAGGTCCTCGGAAGCCAGATAGGTGGACCAGACGTTGGGGAAGGGGTTGTCCTGCGGTTTGGGGCTGATGGCGGTGACCGCCCGGCCGTTCATCATGCACATGGCGTAGCCGCCCGACTCGGGTGGGCCATCCTGTATGTCCCAGCCGAACAGACTGGAGTAGAAAGCCTTGGCTGCGTCGGGATCGGTGACCATGAGGTCGATCCAGCAGGGGGTGCCTTTGGGCCAGGTCTCATCGCGTGTGGGCACGGTGCGCTCCTTGATCGGGGGTGGTCACTGACGGGTACGGCGCCTGGCCTGGCCGGGCGGTCCGCTCCACGATGGAGCCTGTCACCCGGTGCCGAGCGCCGCCACCCTCAGACACCAACTTCCTAGACTGCGGCGCGTACCCGGGGAAAAGCCGGCCGTGGGTGCGCAGAAGCCGGTGTTCGGGTCCGCGCAGGCGTCGAATTACAGCTTCCCCGGGGATGTCCTCGACTGCGCCGCCGACGTCGGTGACCCAAGAGCGGACCGATGGACTGACAAACCCTGACCACTACGGCGCGATCCCCTCCGGCAACGGCGAGGCCCCCTCGGGATGGCGTGTGCTCGTCCCACCCTTGTCGGACGACGGCTGCGCCGGTTGCCGGGCGGTCTCGGCGAGCATGATTCCGACCAGGACGATGAGCGACCCGACGACCTGGGCGGTGTTAAGGGACTCCCCGAGCAGGATCCAGGCGATGACGGCTGCGCCTACCGGCTCGAGCATACCGATCAGGCCCACCCGGGCCGGCCCCAGCCGGGCGACGGCGAGCAGTACCAACAGGAACGGGACGACGCTACCCAGCACGATGATCCACAGGACCATCAGCCACAGTGGGGCGCTGCCGGGTAGGGCGCCGGGCAGGTCGACCCGGTGGACGAGCCGCGCGAACGGGAATGTCCACCATGGTGAGACGATCGCCCACAGGGCGGCCGAGAAGCCAAAACTGAGGCCCATCAAGGAGATCGGGTCGCGCTCGCGCTGGCCGTGTTCGCCCATCAGGTAGTAGCAGGCCAAGGCAGCACCGGCACCAATGGCGCTGATCAGGCCGATCGGGTCCAGAGTCATGCCCTTCCAGAACTGGGCCACCAGAGCCAGACCTCCCAGCGCGCAGGCCAGTCCCAGCCAGAGCCGGGACCTTACCGGCGCCTTCTGCACGAACCTCACCCACAACGTCACCATCAGAGGCGCCGTGTACTCGAACAGCAGGGCGATGCCGACGGGCATCCGCTGGATGGCCACGAAGTAGAGCCATTGGACCATCGCGATGCCGGTGACTCCGTACAGGGCCAGGAAGCCCAGCTCACGCCTGCTGACCCGCAGGGCCGCGGGGCTTGTCAGGGCGGTGATGCCCAGCAGGATCAAAGCGGTTCCGCCACTGCGTACGGAGACGAGCTCAAGTGAGGAGACTCCGTTCAGCAGCACGACCTTGCTGACGTTGCCGTTGACTGCGAACAGTACTGCCGCCCCGACCGCGAACAGGACACCGGTCGAAGCACGCGACGGTCTCGTCATGGGTGGTGCACATCGGGGTGAGGTGCGACCTGTCGCCCTGTCCGGACGAGACGTCTGCGCTCAGCCGCCTTGGCTTCGAGGTCATCCGGCAACCTGGTCACCGGGCCATGCTGGCCTATCGTCGAGTACCAAGGTCATGCAGGGTCAATGGGTGGTCATCCGGTTGCTCGGTACGGTTTTCGAGCCGGCGCGGCACGGACGCGCCTCTTTGGTGTCTTGACCCAAAAAGCTAATGATAGTAGCTTAAAAGCTATGAACAGTAGCCAAGATGTTTCGACCCGGTTTCTTGACGTCTCGGGCGGTCGGCTGGCCTATGACGTCACCGGACCCGACGACGCGGCGCTGGTTCTGTGCGTCGCGGGCATGGGCGACGTGCGTGCTGCCTTCCGTTTCCTTGCGCCGAAGCTGGTCGAGGCCGGCTACCGCGTTGCCTGCATGGACCAACGTGGTCACGGCGAGTCGAGCGCACCGTGGGCTGGCTATGGCAGCCCGGCCACCGGCGAGGACATGCTCGCGCTGATCCGCCACCTCGGCGGGCCGGCAACGATCATCGGCCACTCCAACGCGGCCGCAGCCGCGATCTGGGCGGCCGCTCAGGAACCCGAGCTGGTTGGCGCGCTCGCCCTGGTTGGACCCTTCCTGCGTGACGGCAAACTTTCCCCGTTCCTGAGTCTTGCGGTGAAGATCGTCACATGCAGTCCCCTGATCTGGAGTCGGCTGTACTACCCATCCCTGTACAAGGCCACCAAGCCGGCCGACTTCGCCGACTACCTGCGGGCCATGAGGCTCTCACTGCGTGAGCCTGGCCGGATGGCCGCTGTCCCAGGTGTTGCCACCCAGCAGGAGAGGTGCCGTGCGCGTATCCCCGAGCTGCGCTGTCCCGTGCGAATCGTCATGGGCAACAAGGACCCGGACTTCCCCGATGCCGTCGCGGCGGCCCAGGATGGCCTGGCTCTCATGGGCCAGCACACCCGGGTCAGTCTCGAGCTGATCGCGGGTGCGGGTCACTACCCGCACGTGGAGCTGCCTGAGGCTACCGCAGCAGCGGTCCTGCCGTTCCTGGCTGATGTCACCGGTGCCTAGGGCCAGGCTGTCCACGGTCTCGGTGGTCAGCGCGGCGGTCGAGCTGGTCGACGAGCGCCCAGGGGGTGTCCTGACTCTGGCTGCCGTCGCCAGCCGCACCGGTGTGGCTACGCCATCACTGTACAAGCACGTGCGCAGCCTGGAGGCGTTGCGGCAGAAGGTGTCCGCGCGAGTGACGGCCGAGCTTGCTGACGTACTCTCGACCGCTATCGCCGGCAGGTCAGGCAAGGAGGCGTTGGGGTTTCTTGCCGACGCCTACCGTGAGTACGCGCTGGCCTACCCAGGCCGCTACCCGCTCACCCAGCGCGTGCCCGACGCCGAGGACCCCGTGCATCTGGCCGCGGGCGAACAGGCGGTGCAGGCCGTGTTCGCCGCCCTGCGCGGCTATGGGCTAGATGGCGACGAGGCGATCCACGCCACGAGGGTCGTACGCAGCGCGCTGCACGGTTTCGTCAGCCTCGAAGTCGACGGCGGTTTCGGGCTTCCGCAAGACGTCGGGCGCTCCTTCAAGCGGCTTGTCTCGGCGCTGCACGCGAGCCTGAGCAGCTGGCGGGAGGCGGCTCGTTGATCCGTGCTTTCACTGTGCTCGAGCCGGATCACTGCTTTGCACCGAGAGGTCGATGACGCGGTCGAATCCGGCGAGCCCGTCGCGGCGATGGCTGACCATGACCACCGACTGCCCTGACGTGGAACGGGTGAGGTCCGCCAGGACCGCCTCGGCCGTAGCGTGGTCCAGGTGAGCCACGGGCTCGTCGAGCAGCAGCACCGGTCGCCTGGAGACAAGACCTCGAGCCAGTCCTAGTCGCGCCCGCTCGCCGCCGGACACGCCGCGGCCGTTCGTGCCGATGATGGTGTCCAGTCCTTGATCGAGCTCGGTGAACCACTGGGCCAGACCTGCGCGGCCCAGGGCCTGCACGAGGTCAGGATCGGCCGACCCGGGTCGCGCCAGGGTCAGGTTCGCGCGCAGGGTGGAGGCGAAAAGGTGAGGCTCGTCGTCGAGGACGGCGAACATCTGGCGCGCTTGCCCGAGCTCGACCGCCAAGGCATTCTGGTCGCCCAAGGAGTAGGTGCCACCGGTGGGGTCGAGCGCCCGGGCCAGCACAGCAAGGAGGGTGGACTTCCCACAACCGTTGGGGCCGGTAATGGCCAGCCGGGTTCCGGGATCGACCGCCAGGTCCAGGGGTCCGACCTGCGGCGCCGCGCCGGCCCACGCAGCCGTGAGCTCCCTCACGGACAGAGGCGACGGTAGGTCGGCCCTGGACTCCAGCGGGCGGACCCCGGCCGTTGCGACAGCCGGCTGCTGGTCGAGCAGCACGTGCAGCCGAACGGCGCTGGCCTGGGAACGGGCGAGCGCGCGGATGGCATCGGGCAGGGTGGAGAAGGCGTCACCGAGCGCGAGGGGAGTCAGCACCAACAGCGCAGCGACCGGTGTCGAGATCGTCGTACCCACTTCCGGCAGGATCGCGGCCGTCATGGCCACCGTGGCGGCTGCGGTCAGCAGGAGCAGGAGCCCGGCGGCCGTGGCACGCCCATGGCTCTGGCGCCTGGCCGCCCGGCACAGGTCCGCCTGGGCGGTGACCAACCAGGTCCTTGCTCGCCCACCCGCCCCGATGGCCTGGAGCTCACCGGCGTTGCCGGACACCAGGGCCGTGACCCGCGCGACCTCCGCGCGGGCAGCCAGCAGGGTCTGCTGTGAGCGCGTCTCCAGCCGCCAGCCGAGGACGAGCACGGGAACTGTCAGGGTCGCCATGGTGGCAATGACCAGGCCTGCCACGGGCGAGAGTGTGGCTGCGACGATCGAGGCCACGGCGCTTGCTATGAGCGCCGACAGGACCGGCACTGTGACCCTGACCTGTGCGTCCACGACGTCACTCAGGTCGTCCACGACCCCGGTCAAGAGGTCGGCGCGGCCTCGGCGGCCAAGACGCGCCGGGGTCAGGGGGATGAGTCGTTCGTAGGCCGTGGTGCGTCGGTCGGCGAGGTCGGCGAGGGCGACGTCGTGGGAGCGCAGGCGCTCCCAGTAACGAAACGCCGGCCGGGCCATGCCAAAGGTGCGCACGGCCACGATGGCGGTGAGCAGCGTGAGAATAGCCGGGCGTTCGCTGGCGCGCACGATCAGCCAGCCGGAGGTGGCAGTCAGGGCGATGCCTGACGTGGTCGCGATGCCGCCGAGCAGCCCAGCGCCTGCGACGGCCCGGATTGCCAGTCCGGAGTCGGTAGAGGTCGTTGGGGGGTCCGGAGTCGTCATGTGCCGACAGCGTTCAGGTCGGCGGCGGCCCGCAGGACCAGATGGATGTGCTCGTCGGCCACAGTGAGCAGC
>Ga0066789_10000486_pt1 | contig 15894 bp, 13 predicted proteins | sample OrgsoiDNA2013049_FD_70960 | JGI IMG/M metagenome (GOLD analysis project Ga0066789, IMG submission 70960) | Permafrost soil microbial communities from the Arctic, to analyse light accelerated degradation of dissolved organic matter (DOM) -... | ecosystem: Environmental > Terrestrial > Soil >...
TGGCGCGAGCGACGCGTGTCTCGGGTGTGATGGGCCTCATTGGGGCCGACAATCTGGCTAAAAAGCCGCAGCTTTGCAAGCACGCCTTGTCGCGCGCACGCCACACGCGTTCCGACCGCGACGCCCGATGGCCGATTCTTCGCTACGCCAACGTTGCTACTGGAGGAACGGCGATCAGCTTCCCGACTGAAGAAACTGATCAGTTTTTCGGCCGAGGGTCACTTAAATTTATGCCTCCTCTATTTTGCGCCGGAGGAACTTACTATTTGCGTGGCCGGCCTGTAGGCAGAAGTGCCACTCCCGGCCTTCTCAGAGACTACGAATCGCAAATCGCGCTTTCTAGCCACGCGGAATAGCCTATGATTAATAAGGCGGCAGTCGCGTTGCAGTTGAGAATTTGATGTTGGAGGCAGGGACACGTCATGAAGAAGATGCTTTCGCGAGTGGTTATCGGTGGAGCAGCGGCGCTTTCCCTCATCGGAGCATCCGTTTCTGGATGTGGCTCGACCCCGCCGATCGGAGCAGGCGGAAACGGACAATCCGGCAACGCGGGTTCAGTAACAGTGAAACTGGACGGGTCACCTGGCAGTCAAGGTGGAAACTCGGGAACGACCGGCCCAGCCCCCACGGGTGATGCCAACTGTGGGAGCCAGAGCAACACGTCCCACGGTATTGCCGACGTCCTCCTGGTGCTCGATCGCTCCGGCTCGATGAGCTACGGCACCACGTCGGATTCGAATTGCAAAACGGGTTCGAACTGCACGCAACGCTGGTCGGCGCTCACGACCGGCGTGACAGCGACGCTCAATAGCACGGCGGGCGCAATCAACTGGGGCCTCAAGCTGTTTGCATCGGAAACCGGCGGATCGTGCGGCGTTACGGACGGAGTCGAGGTTCCCATCGGCGCGAATTCCGTGCCCACCATCGAATCGACGATTGCCGGCGTCTCGCCCGGCAACAACACACCAACGGCCCAGGCCGTGCGCAAAGCCACGGCCTATCTCAAGACGGTGAGCGACCAAAACACGAAATACATCCTGCTGTCGACCGACGGCGAGCCCAACTGCGCCGCCAGCGGAAACACGACGACCAACGTGCCGGACACTATCGCCGCCATCAAGGAAGCGAAGGACGCCGGTGTCTTGGTCTACGTCATCGGCATCGGGCCGAGCGTGGGCAACCTCGACAACTTCGCCGCCGCCGGTGGCACGAGCAAGTACTTCCCAGCTAGCTCGCCGGACGAGTTGACAGCGGCGTTCGCTAGCATCAGTAAGGCAGTGGTCAGCTGCACCTTCGCGCTTGCGAAGACCCCTCCCGACCCCAACAACGTCGCCGTCTACCTGGACACCAACCTCGTCAGCAAAGACAGCGCCAACGGTTGGAGCTTCGGTGCGAACTCCACGAGCATCATTCTCAACGGTAGCACCTGCGAACAGGTCACCTCCGGCGCCGCCAAAACCGTGCGCGTGCTCTTCGGTTGCGCGGGCGAGCCGCCGCCTCCTACGCTGCTTTTCTAGAAAAGGGCAGCCAAGGGCGGGGCTTAAATTCCCAGACGAGGCCGTTCAGTCGGACGCCGCCGGGCGGGCGCGATCAATCGCCGAAGTTGATGCTGCGGACGCCGGCCGACAAGGTGATTTCCTTGCTGTGGATGGTTCCGCTCGCGGGATTGAACAGCCCGATGGTGTGGCTGCCAGGATCCACACGCAGCTTCGAGAAGGGACACAGAGCGCCCGTCTCGCGGCCGTCGACCACGATGGGCAGCTTGCCCTGCGTGGAGCACTCGGTGCGAAAGCGCGCTTCGCCGGAGGTCGGCGGCGTGGCCGCCACCAGCGTGACATCGACGGTGGCTCCGTCGGAGACGTCCACCGTCGACTGGCTGGTCCTAAAGCCAGCGCGAACCAGGGTCACACGAGCGCTGCCCGGCGGAAGCTTAACCGCGCAGGGGGTCCGGCCCCTCTGCTCGCCGTCAATCCAAACCATGGCGCCATCGGGCTTGCTGGCAATGGGCACCGTCACCATGCCGCTCTTAACCGACGATTGCAGCGCCACCGCTGGCGCCGCATGGGGCGACGTCTTCGTGGCGGCAGATGGCTGCGTAGGCGTTTGCGTGATCGCAGCGGAGGGCGTGCGCTTGCCCAGCGTAGGCAACGGTGTCTGGCGGAGCAATGGCGGACGGAGCAGCATGACCGCTGCCGCTGCCCCAGCGAGCGCCACGACGGAAACAACGGCGAAGCCGATCTTGCGACGACGAGAGGAACCGGCGGCTTGCAGGATGTCCGCGGTCTCCGCTTGCATGTCGGCGGCCGACTTCTTAGCCGTGCGCGTGTTTGGCTGGCGAATTTGCTCACCGCTTGCCGACATGGCATGCGCTAAGCGAGGGGGCGCCCATCCGGCTGCGCTGTCGGCCTCGCCCGTTGTCAATGCAGTCGCCGCTGGGGGAGGATCTTGCTCAGCAGCGGCGGATACGCTCTCGACGGATGGTTCCCGCTGAAATACAAGCGCCGGCTCGGGCGGCAGTTCGAAGACATCGGCCGGCAAAGCGTCTGAAGAAGAGGCCGCGAAGGGATGGGCGGCCAGTGGCTCGGGCTCAGCCGTCTCGAAAGCCTGGGCAACGACTTGGGCGACGTCAGACTCGGACTCAATCCGTTCGTCGATGAGCTCGTCTTCGAGGTTGGCCACAATGGAGGCCGTCGGCGCGAACAGCAGCGTATGTTTCCCATCGCCGCCGCGCGCCGCTGACGTGACGTCGACTTCGGGCTGGGGCGGAGGGACCGGCGGCGAAAGAGCCTCCTTGAATGCCTCGGCGGCCGCAAATGCCTCTTCGATCGCTGGGTCGCTGACCGGCGGAGGAAGCTCGTTTGGCTCGGCTTCACCCGATTCGGCTTCACCCGATTCGGCTTCGCGCGATTCGACTTCGCGCGCGACTACCACATCGGCCGGCGGAACCTGCGGCTGCAGCGAAGAAATCTCGACGCCAGCTTGGCTGCCGAGAGCGGCCAGTGCCTGCGCGCCCCACTGCACAGCCTCGGGAATCGGCACCGAATCGATGGTCGTCGCCACCGGCGAAGACGCGACGGGCGCGATTTCCTCCGCCACGACATCCTCGCTCGCAAGGGCGATGGGCTCGTCCCCGGGCGGAGGTGGCGGCAGACCGTCGAGCGCGAGCGACGACACCAAATCGGCCGCTTCGATTTCGGCCGCCATCGCTTCGACCGGAGCATGGATCGTCTCCGGCGCAAACGTCGGCATCGCTTGTGCCGTCGGCATGGCGGGATTCGCGGCCAGCGCTTCGAAAAGCGCGTCGGCATAACTGCTCGACGCCATCCGCGTCGGATCGTCGGGCATCGCCGTGAAGCCGCCGGACGTCGATATTGGCTTCGCCTCTGCCGACGCAGCAGTCGCGGGAGCCAACAAAAGCGGCGCCTCGACGGACACCGGGCTCGGCGTCTGCGGCGATGCTCCGTCCGATACGAACGCCGAGAAGTTGCGCACGAGCGCCGCCATCTCGGCGACCATCGAGGCGTCGGGCACGTCCGACCAATAGTCGCCGAGGATCTTGGCCGCCTCGTTGGCAGAAGGTCGCAACTCCGGATCCTCGGCAAGCAAGCTGGCGAGAAAATCAGCCATGCTCGGCCACAGCGCCGTCAAAATCTTCCGTGCAGCAAAACTTCCCATGCCGGCTGGCGGCGGCTCGCCGGTCGCGAGCTCGAACAGCACCGCGCCGAGCGCGCGAACGTCGCCTTTGGATCGAGGCTCGGCAGCCCACTCGTCCGGCGCCGCGTACGACGAGGCGCGCGCTGCACTTTCACCTTCTGGGGGTTGCGCCGACCGCCGCCCCCCAATGTCGAGCAATTTGATACCACCGCGGGCGGTTGCGATGACGTTGCGCGGGCCCAGGCCGCCGTGCACGAGAGGTGGCGTAAGCCCGTGAATCAGAGCCAGCGCGCTAGCGATCTCAGCCCCGATGTAGGCGACGATCTTCTGCCACTTCTGCGCGGACTCGTCGGCGCCCGTTCCGAGCACGCCGGAGCTTTGCGCCCATTCGCGAAAGCGATCGAGGTCGAGCCCGTGCACGAACTCGGTCACCACGATGGCGACGCCATCGATCACGTCGGCGTCCAGCACCCGAGCAATGCGTGCGTCGCTCAGAGCCGCGGCTCGCTTGGCAACGCAAATGGTTGGGTCGTTCAGGCTGAGAGCGCTGCCGCGCCCCGGACGGTAGCACTTGACAGCAAAGATGCGATCGAACCCGGCAAGACCGCGAACGCGAGCCCGATAGGTTTCGATCCCGGCATCGACACCAAGGCATTCCTCAAGCTCGTACCGGCCAAGCTTGCGGGGCCTGGCCTGATCGCGAACCACCGTGAGCGGGGTTGCATTTGCCATCAGTGCTACTATCGGTCGGTTGATGCGACTCTTTGACTGGCTGTCGTCGGGCTCCGCCCTCATCGGCAATGGCGTGGGAGACACCAGACGCGCGATGTCGTGGATGCGTCAGAACCTTCGCGGCAATCGTATTGCACCGCCGGATGCTTGGGAACGCAAGCCCGAACAACCACCGGTTCTTCTCATCCATGGCTACCTCGGAACGCGCGGATCGCTGCACGTTTTGGAAGAGCGGCTGAGCAGCCTCGGCCACTTGGTCTTCACCTACCGATTGGGGGCGCTTCATGTGGGTGACATCGCCGAGTCGGCCGCTGTTATCGCCCGTAAGGTCGAGTCCATCGCCGCGCAGACTTCGCTCGACCGACTGGACATCGTGGGCTATTCGCTGGGTGGCCTGGTCGGGCTTTACTATGTGAAAAAAATGGGCGGCCGGCGCCGCGTGCGGCGTCTCGTCATGTTGGGCACCCCGGCTTCGGGCACCTGGTCGGCGCTCTTGGGCGTAGCCATGGCACCATTTACCAAAGCCGGCCTGCAATTGCTGCCCGACTCGGCCTTTTTGCGCGACCTGGACCAGGCACCGATGCCGCAAAATGTTCAGGTCGTTTCCATTGCCGGCGAGCGCGACCGCCTCGCGCCGCTGAACCGAACGATGCTCGCCGGTGTAGAGAACATTCTTGTAAAGACCAACCACGCCGGACTCCTGGTCGATGGCGAAGTCGCCGATTTAGTGGGACAAATACTGGCAGAACCCGAGCAGCCCAGCTCGACAGCAGTGTTGCCTAGCGCGCACTGACGTTGACTGGTAGCGGCTAAGTGATTAGAATTACGACGTTTGGATTCGCTGAGGCCCGCCAACTTTGCAGCCGAGGACATTAGCCCCAACGGGGTCGAACACACCATGTGGACCCTGAAATTTATCTCGGGCAAGTACCAAGGGGGGGATTTTCCCCTTAGGCCTAACCGCGAAATCATCATCGGGCGGTCGTCCGACCTGGACATGGTTCTGGTCGAGGACATGGTGTCGCGTAAGCACGCCAAGATCTCGACGGACGATCAGACGGTTTCTATCCAGGATTTGGGCTCCACCAACGGCACTTTCGTCAATGGTGAAAAAATTCGCGCCATTCGCCTCAAGGAAGGCGATCGCATTCTCGTCGGGACGTCGATCATCAAGCTGGTCACGGCCAACGGCGAAGCGCCGGTCCCCTCGTCGTCGATGACGGAGAACGAGGCACGTTCGCGCTTGCAGGTGACCGCCAACCGGCGCGCCGAGCCCAAGATGATGCAAGGAAATATCGAAGAAATCCCGCTGCCCGACCTTTTGCAGCTGCTTTCCACCAGCCGCAAGTCCGGCGTTTTGGTACTGCGCTCAGAATGGGGCACAGGACGTTTGTATCTGCGCAAAGGTCAGATTTATTACGCCAATATCGACGAAAGCTTTGACGTAAGCCCCCGCAAGGCCGTGTTCCGCATGCTCACCTGGGACAAGGGCCTGTTTGAGCTGGAGCCGCCCGACGACCGCACAGTCATGGAAGAGTTGCAGGACAGCACCGAAGGGCTGCTCATGGAAGGCATGCGACAACTCGACGAGTTCCGCGAGCTGTCGTCCAAACTGCCGCCGTTCGAAGCGATCGTTTCGATTCCGCGGCCGCTGACTCCGAAGTTGCGCGAGCTCAAACCCGAGGAGCTGGATCTCATGCAGACTGCGCTCGACGAAGCCACGGTTCAGCAGATTATCGATCACAGCCCGCAAACCGACCTCAACACCGCCCAGGCGTTGCTATCGTTGCTCGAGCGCGGCTACCTAGTCGTCGGCTAGGGATTTTTCTATCAAAATTCCGGCTAAAGCCTGACCGTGACTCCCTCGGCCGCGCCGAGGATGCTGGTCGACTGGGCACCGCGCTGGTCGAGCTTGCGTCGTCCTCGCGCCACGAGCTCGTCGACGTCCTGGTCGGTGTAGTCCTGGTCGTAGTGAAAAAGTGCCAACGTGCGCGCGTTCGAGCGAACCGCCGCCTCGACCGCATCGTCGAGCGATGAAAGTCCGCGCGAAATGCGCTGAGCCCGGTCTTCCGGCGTGAACGTGCAGTCGTGAATGAGCAGATCGGCGTTGCGGTACGCAGTCAGCGTTCCTTGCGTCGGGCCGTCCTTTTCGTACCCGACGTCGCTGGCATAAACGAGCGTCTTACCCTCGGACTCGATACGAAATGCCATGGCCTGCGTCGGGCCGTGCGGATTGGGATGCGCGGTGATCTTGGCATTTCCCACGCGGACCTCGCGCCCGGCATGCATTTCGATTTGCGCGCCCATGTTGCGGTAGCTCTGCACGGGGAAGAACTGCGCCGCCATTTGCCGTTCCAGCACCCGTTCCAAAAGCTCGGAATCTTGGCTGCCGCCGATGACGGTGAAGCGATTGCCAGGAACGTAGAACGGCCCGAAGAAAGGAAAGCCCTGGATATGGTCCCAGTGCGAGTGGGAAAGCAGAACGGTGGCGCAGCCCTTGCCCTTGCCGAAAGCGCCCGCCAGCAAGGACAGCCCGAAATTGCGCGCGCCGGTCCCGCAGTCGATCATGATGGTTTCGCCGTCGTCGAGACGAACCGAAACGCACGATGTGTTGCCGCCGTAGCGCACCGTCGCCGGTCCCGGCGAAGGAATGGCTCCGCGCACGCCCCAGAACGTGACTTCCATCAAGCCTTCCCCAACTGAATATCCAGGCCTTCGAAGGCGGCCAGCACTTCCACCTTGTGGGCAAGTTGCCCGGCTTGCAAGCGTGCGCCGTCGAGCATGGCGTCGACCTCGCCGTCCGTGCGATCCGGCGCGTGGTGAAAAAGTGCCAGGGTGCGCACGCCCGCCTCGCTGCAAACGCCGATGGCATCCGACGGCCGCGAATGGCCGAAATGCGGTAGCTGCCGGTATTCGTCGGCCGTGTACATAGTGTCGTAAATGACGAGATCGGCGCCTTCGCACAGCCGCACGACAGCCGAGGCCATGGCTTTGAGCTTGGTCTTGTCGGAGCGGCTTAGTCGGACATTCTGATGCGGCGGTCCCGAGAGGAATTCCTGACCGAACAGAATATCGGTGAACGGCGCCGTGTCCGCTACGTACGCGACGCGCGCCCCGTCCGCGGCAATGGCGTACGCGGTTGCAACGTGCGGATGGTTGAGTCGCGTGGTGGCAACCTGCACGTCGTCGATTTCGAACTTCGCGCCGTCGTGCAGCTCGCGGAACGATACACTGGCGCGCGTTCGGTCGAACGACACGGGGAAGAAAGGCGCATCGGCCTGCGAGGCGAAAACGCTGCGCAGGTTCTGGTCGTCGCGCTGACGGGCGTACACGAACAGACGGTTGCCTTCCCGATAGAACGGCGAAAAGAACGGCAACCCCTGGATGTGGTCCCAGTGCGTGTGGCTGACCAGGATATGCGCCTGGCCTTTGCCGGATTCAAACTCGGCCCGCATGAGCTCCTTGCCCAGCCGGCGAATGCCGGTGCCGCCGTCGATGATGATGCGGGTGCCTGCAGCCGACGTGATCTCCACGCACGACGTATTGCCTCCGTAGCGCTCGGTGCGTGCGCCAGGAACGGGAAGCGATCCGCGAACGCCCCAAAAGCGGACTCTCATGACTAGGCCAGCACGTGCCTTCCATCGTGCATGTGCTGTAAGTCTATCATGATGGGAACCCTAAGAGGGCGGACGGATGATCCTCGCAGGTCCATGCGCACTGATGACATCCTCGCAGGCGCCCGCATCAAGCACCAGTTCGTCGTTGACCCGCACCTGCAGTCGTTCGCTCGCGCCCATGTCAGACGGCGTCGGTTACATGATCTCTCGGCCCGCCTTGCGGTTCACGAGACTACTGAGCTTCGATAGATCGCCTTGCGTCGGCTTCCAGGTGTTCAGCTGATCAAGGCGTCGCTTCGCGAACCTGTGCTCCGCACTTACTACGCTCGGCGGTGGCTTGGAGAGGCGAAGCCCTCCGAGCGCCGCTTCGGGGAGCACGGCCATGATCTCGCGGAAGTGCCTGCGGTTGAGCTTTCCGTTCTTGAGCGCGCGGTACTAGAAAAAAGCGATGCGCAGGATCTCGACCGCGCGGCGATTCTCCAAGTTCACGATCACCTGCGCGAAGCGCACGAGGCTCTCCTCGTCGGGCGGAAGCCGACCGGTGTTGGCAAGGAAATCGTCCATTGCACGTTGTGCGAGGGGGAAGATCTCACCGGGTTTTGATCGCAGAAAGGTCCAGACGCTCACGCCCATGAACGACAGGATTGCTCAAATTGCCGAGCGTCGCCATGGTCTAGTTTGCGCGATCCGCCCGAGACGGCCTCGAACGTAAGATGCCGCACTTCGCGAGCAACACGTATTGCCTCGTTGCCGAGAACTCCTGCTGGTGCTTTCCACGCAATCAGCAGCAAGCGGTCACACTCAAGCGCCCGTCAGTGCACGCGCGTACGCGCGCCATTGCCCCGAAACGACCTTGCTTTATCGAACGATACAGGAACACTGGGCGACATTCCTGGCCGAGATGGAGTCAGGCGGCGGCGAACTGCCCGCCTTCGTACTCGACGAGTTCGAGGCGTACCTTCGTTGTGGCATTCCGGTTCACGGCTTTTTGCGCGTCCGATGCAGGAACTGCGGGCATAGCGGAGTCGTAGCGTTCGCATGCAAGCGCCGTGGTTTTTGCCCGAGCTGTTTGGGACGCCGAATGGCCGACACGGCAGCGTTCTGCGTAGATTACCTTTTCCCTTGCGTCCCCACTCGACAGTACGTGCTCTCGCTGCTCTACGCCTTGCGCTTCAAGCTGGCCTATTCGCCCGATGCCACCAGCGTGGTGCTTGGTGCATTCATCAGCGCCATCAACTCCGACCTGCGACGGCGCGCACGGAAACGCAAGCTGCGCGGTCGGCTGCAGACCGGAAGCCTCACCGTCGTGCAGCGATTCGGATCGTCGCTGAACCTGAACTTGCATTTCCACGTGATCGAAATGGACGGTGTGTACGCGGAGCAGCCCGGGGGCAGCCTCCTGTTCCACCCGCTGCCCGCACCCAGCGACGAGGACATTGCGCGCCTGGCGCGTGCCGTGAGCCGCAAGGTCACACGCTACCTGGGCCAGCTCACCGGGGAAGACAAGGACGACCAGATGACCCTCGACCATCTGGCCAATGCCTCCGTGCAAGGCCTGGTCGCGACGGGGCCGCGCCGCGGCTGTCGCGTATTGCGCCTGGGCGGTACCGGCGAGGATGCCGAAGCCGCAATCATAGGCAAGCGATGCGCGGAAGTCGCGGGTTTCAACGTGCATGCCAACGTGCGCGTGGGCGCCAATGATCGCGACGGCCTGGAACACTTGTGCCGCTACCTGGCCAGACCGCCGATTGCCAACGATCGTCTACAAGAACTGCCCGACGGCAGGCTTGCTCTTCGCTTCAAGCAAGCGTGGCGGGATGGCACCACGCAAATCGTGTTCACGCCGCACGAGCTGGTCGAGAAGCTGATCCCGTTGATTCCCCGCCCGCGCTGCCACCTGGTCCGATACCACGGCATCCTCGGCCCCGCAGCCAAGGATCGCGCCAAGATAGTGCCGACGCCACCCGCGCCCCCACGGCAGATGGGGCCGACGCCAAAGCGGCAGGTGCCGACGAGGCGGGCGAGGGCGAATGCCGCGACATCGATCTCGGCAAGCTACCAAGAGTCAGCCGACTGCCTTGGGCCCTTCTTCTAAAACGCGTGTTCCTGACAGACGCGCTGAAATGCCCGAAGTGCCAAGGGCGCATGAAGATCCTGGCCGCGATCACAAAGCCAGAAGCGATACGCAAGATTCTGGACCACCTCGGAATCCCCAGCGAAGCCCCGCCCCGCACATCTGCTCGCCCGCCTCCGCAAGCCGAGCTTGCGGGTACATCCGACCTCGCCGAGGTCGACTACGCAGACCCGCCCAGCCCCGAGTGGTGAAGAACTGGAGTCTCGAAAACGGGGCCCGTGATAGGCCTATGCTCATGGCGGCACCACCGCAAAAAATGGGCTTGTTTTCCTCTGGCTATAGCGATAGGCAGAGGCACACTGACATGTAGGTCTTTGTAGTTGACGTAATGTTTCTTATCAGACATCGAAAGCAAAGTGGAGCTTGTTCCGACTATGCTCACGAAGTTCCTATTGGAGCTGGGCGCGGGCTTCGCCGAGCACACCGGCCAGCTCAGCTCCTACGCGCCTGCAGGAGCAAGGACTGGCTCTGGAGAGTTATGAATTCTCTTTGCATCTCCGTCCTGTTATTGATCCTTGGCATTCGCTGTCGAAGATGCGGCGGTCTCCCGGGAGATGCACATGAGAGATGTCCTACTGACACTGGTTGCGGCAGCCGGCGCCACAGTCACGGTGATGTCCTGTACGTACCGGACGGCGCTCGATACGCATCCGCACCGCGGGGGAGCGCCTGGAGCGGGCGGAGTGGGCGGAGCGGGCGGAAGTGTCGGCGCCGGTGGCCTCGGTCCAACCGGCGGCGCGATGGGGGCAGGCGGCACGACGGCGACTGTGAGGCCATGCGACGCCTTCGCCGCGGGCAAGACCCCTTGCGTGGCGGCCCACAGCACGGTTCGAGCGCTCTACGGCGCGTACGGCGGAAGTCTTTATCGGGTCGAGCGATCGGACGGCACCAGCAAGGACATCGGCTTGCTCGCGCCAGGCGGCTTCGCGAGGTCGGCGGACCAAGACTTGTTCTGCGGTACCTCCGCATGCAGCATCTCGATCATCTATGACCAGTCCGGCAACGATAGTCATCTGAGCTACGCGGCCAATAACGGGGAACGGGCGGGCTCCAAGCCGGCCGACGCGAAGGCTCTTCCCACCACGCTCGGCGGCCAAAAGGTGTACGGTGTTCATCTCCCGCCCGGCGCCGGCTATGCTTACGATGCCTATGCCCGCGGTAGTGCGCGCAACGTGGCGATGGGTGACATGCCCGAGACCATCTACATGGTCGCCAGCGGCGACTATTACAACGGGGGTTGCTGCTTCGAGTACGGAAACGTCGAGACCCCCGTCACGAACGACCACAAGGGCGCGACGGAAGCCGTCTACTTCGGAGACTGCGCCACGTCGGGGAAGGGCAGCGGCAGTGGCCCTTGGATCATGGCGGACCTCGGCGATGGGCTTTGGGCCGGGGACACGCGAACCTACGCTGGCAACACGGCTATGAGCTACAAGCTCGTCATCGCGATGGTCAAGGGCGATTCGGGCAATCATTGGGCCATCAAGGCCGGCGATGCTCAAGCTGGCGGTCTGACGACGCTGTTCGACGGGACTCGCCCTGCCACCTTGCCCAAGCTGATGGCGAAGCAAGGGGCAATCGTCCTCAACATCGTCGGCGACCCCAACAATCCGGGCGAGGGGAATTTCTTCGAAGGGGTAATGACCGCGGGCTACTCGACCGATGCGGCCGACGAAGCCGTGCAGGCCAACGTCGTCGCCGCAGGGTACGGCCGATAGGCCGAGCGAATCCCGACCGGCGACGGTAGTGGCTCTGGCGGCAGGAAGCGCGGCTTTGGGGCACCGACGCCTGGCTATAGGATAGGCAGAGGCACGCTGATATGTAGGTCTTTGTAGTTGATGTAATGCTTCTTATCAGACATCGAAAGCAAAGTGGAGCTTGTTCCGACTATGCTCACTCCCGCAAGCGCGCCGGCTGGGCTCGTTCGTACCTCCTGCGCATCATTTGGCGCAGAGCAGGGCTAGAGCTCGACCGCCCTGGCCAGACGTTTTTGCCGCGGGCCGATGTTGCTCGCAAGATCGCTGAGCGTGACGGGATCGCTGAGGGATTGGTGTGCGCCTACGGTGCGCTCATCAGAATCCGGAACCCAGCTTGCGCGAAGTGCCGATCGGGAGTTGCTGCCTCGGTCGCTGCGTGGTCGAGCATGACCTCCATGCTCAAACAATCCGTCAGCCTCCACGTCTTATCCGCATGGGACGCGTATCGCGCCTCCGCGCGGTCCAATAGTTGTGGGGTCAAGCGCTCAACGGTCCAGCCAGCCATTCTTTGGCGCAGACGGCGCAGCCATGACGCCGCGAGCGCCCGCAAAGGGCTACGGGCGAAGAAGTTCGCAAACTCGATCAAAACCGCATCGGTTGTCAGGAGAGCTTGCCCAGACTTCTCCCAACTCCGAGCCAAGGTCTTGGCCTGGGCGTGAAGCGAGTCCTTCTGATTGATGAGGGCGACCAGGTAGCCCGTATCGATCAGTATTGCCGCCTTAGCCATCGTGGTTGCCGTAAAGGTACTGGTCAACGTTTTGACTGCCGTCGGTGCGGTCGTCGCTTCCGGCCTCTCCTATCAGAGCAGACAGAAATGCGCCGGGGTTGCTGCTTGATGGCGCTCCAGGAAGCGGCGAGTTGGTATTGGGGATCACCTGATGAATCTTCACTTCTACTGCGTCGCCGCCGTTGATTCCGGTGACAGCCGCAGGGACGGCGAATTCGTTGTCGTAGGTCAGGTCCGCCAAGAGGTGATTCCACCGTCCCTGTCCCTGTCGTCTGATGGAGTAACGCACAATATGGTTGTTGGGCCGTCGAGCCAGCCCCAACCGCCGTTGTTCGGCGGCGGGAATCGCGATCAATCGATTCTTGGTTCGGTGGACCGTGGCCGAAAAAATCGACAGGGTAATCGCAAGATTGGGGTTTGCCACACGTTGAATTGTGCCGCGGCCCCGTCATCTAGTCAAGTCAAGCATTGTCGACTTGATAAGCTCTCTGCGTTGTTCTACTGCATTGCCGATCAAGGGCCAGCCAGGCTCCGCAAACGACAAGGGATCCAATGGCTCCATTGTCCGCCGCCCACGGCTCGGCGGCCCTACGCGTTCACGCGCCGAGGGCGTTGCGGTTACTTGCCGCGCAGGTTCTTCATCAGCGCGAAGTATTCGGTGCGGCCGTACGGCTTGTTGAGGATGTGAAACTCCTTTTTCGCAACGCCTACGCAGCCGTAGCAGTAGTTGCAGTCGGTGCAGAAGGAGCTGCGCACGAGATACGCCGAGTGCGTGCAGCCGACGGAATCCTCACAGTGCGAGCAATCGTGGCACCCCACGCAGCGCACGCAGTGGCCGCTGCCGGTCGTCGCTTCGCAGTCCTCGCAGTGGGTGCAGCGGTAGCAATTGCGGCAGCCCTTGCAGAACATGCAATGCACGCTGCCCGTGCAGCGTTCGCTACGAAAACTACCCAAGTTCTGCTCGGCCGAGCCAAATTCCCGCTGCAAACGCGCCAATTCGGCGTCGAATTCGGAACGATTCATGGGGCGCGACTATACAGGAAACCGACAGCGGTCGGTCGGCAGCGCTTGCAGGTCGACAGCCGGTTCCTATAATCCCGCCTGCCCATGCCCGATCCAGGTCCGAGTGCCGACGCCAAACCGAAGAAGCCATCCAAGCTGGCCCGCGTGCGCAACATTGGAGTTTGCGCGCACATCGATGCCGGCAAGACGACGGTCAGCGAGCGCTTCCTGTACTACGCCGGACGCATTCACAAAATCGGCGAAGTGCACGACGGCGAAGCGCAAATGGACTGGATGCCGCAAGAGCGTGAGCGCGGCATCACCATCACCGCTGCGGCAACGACGCTGGAATGGCGCGGCCACGATGTTCACCTCATCGATACGCCCGGCCACGTGGACTTCACGATCGAGGTCGAGCGTTCGCTGCGCGTGCTCGACGGCGCGGTGGTCGTGTTCTGCGGCGTCTCGGGCGTCGAGCCGCAATCCGAAACCGTGTGGCACCAAGCCGACAACTTCCACGTTCCGCGCCTGGCGTTCGTCAACAAGATGGACCGCCCGGGTGCGGACTTCCAAGCCGTGGTCGACGAAATTCGCGAGCGTCTGGGCGCGCGGCCGATTCCCATTCAGATTCCCATCGGCGCCGAAGATCAATTCGTTGGCGTCATCGATCTCATCCGCGAGCGGGCCATTTATTTCTCGGGCGAAGAAGACGATCCGCCGCGTGAGGACAGCGTGCCGGCGGCGCTTGCCGATAAGGCTGCAGCTGCACGCGAGCACATGATCGAGGCTGCTGCGGATTTCGACGACGCCATCGCGACGGCCTACCTTGAAGGCAAGCCCATCGACAGCGCGGCACTGATCGCGGCGCTCCGCAAGGGCACGCTCAAGTGCGGCATCGTGCCCGTGCTCGCTGGCTCTGCCTTGCGCAACAAGGGCGTGCAGCCTCTGCTCGATGCGGTTTGCGATTACCTGCCGTCGCCGACGGAGGTGCCGCCCATTCAAGGCACCAATCCGGTGAACAACGAGCCCACCACGCGGCCGCCTGAGGACGCGGCGCCGTTTTGCGCGTTGGCCTTCAAAGTCGCGATGGACGAGGGACGCAAGACGGTGTTCCTGCGCATTTACTCCGGCGTGCTCAAGCCCGGCGACGAAGTGCAGAACGCCCGCACCCGGCGCAACGAAAAAGTCGCCCGGCTTTTCTCGGTACACGCCAACCGCCGCGAGCGCATCGAGCGCGCGGGCGCCGGCAGCATCGTGGTTGCCATGGGTCTCAAAGACGCGGGCACCGGTGACACCGTGTACGCCCCGAAGGCGCCCATTCTGCTCGGGCGCATCGAAGCGCACGAGCCGGTTATTGCCCGTGCCATCGAGCCCAAGACGCAAGCGGAAAAGGAGAAGATGGACTTCGGCCTGACCAAGTTGGCCGACGAAGATCCAACGTTCCGCTTCGGCGAAGATCCCGAGACCGGCCAGACCATCATCCGCGGCATGGGCGAGCTTCACCTCGACATCATGGCCGACCGATTGAAGCGCGAGTACGGCGTGGACGCTACCGTGGGCCGCCCGCAAGTCGTGTATCGCGAAACCCTTGCCGGCAGTGCCGAGGCGGAAGCGCGCTTCGAACGTCAGGTCGAAGACGAGACGCTCTTCGGGCAGGCGCGCGTTCGCGTGGCCTCGCGACCACGCGGCAGCGGCAACGTGGTCAAGCTCGACATCCCGACCGTCGTCCAAGTGCCAGGCCAGCCGAGAATTCCAGAGACGCCGAAAGCCATTCTGGATGCAGCGCTGGAAGGCGCCACCGAGGCCATGCGCTCGGGCCCCGAAGGCTATCCGTTCGAGGACATCGAGGTGGTAGTCACCGGCATCGAGTACCGCCCCGACGCTTCCACGCCGGCCGGCCAGCGAGCCGCGGTCGGCGAGGCACTTCGCCAGGCCTCACGGGACGCCGGTACGCGCCTGCTCGAGCCCATCATGAAGGTCGAAGTCACGTCACCCGAGTCCAACGTGGGCGACGTGCTCGGCGATCTCAACGCCCGCCATGCCCGCATCGAAGACGTGGGCGTGCGCGGAAACCAGCGCTTGGTCATCGCCAAGGTGCCGCTGCGCCGGATGTTCGGCTATTCGACCGATCTGCGTTCCGCGACCCAAGGCCGCGCCAACTACACCATGCAGTTCGAAGCCTTCGACGCCTGGGAGTAGAGTCAAGGCTGACTACAGGTGGCCGCCGCCTCGCCCTGACAGGCGATGGGGACTTGCGAAGCGTTCGGGTCG
>Ga0066789_10000488_pt1 | contig 15854 bp, 18 predicted proteins | sample OrgsoiDNA2013049_FD_70960 | JGI IMG/M metagenome (GOLD analysis project Ga0066789, IMG submission 70960) | Permafrost soil microbial communities from the Arctic, to analyse light accelerated degradation of dissolved organic matter (DOM) -... | ecosystem: Environmental > Terrestrial > Soil >...
GATCTGGATTACGGCGTGAGCGAGATCATCGGTGATCGTTCGTTCCACCGGGACCCGGAGACAGTCGCAGCGCTGGCGGCCGCCTACATGTTCGGCATGCGTGACGCCGGCATGGCGGCGACCGCCAAACACTTTCCCGGCCATGGGGCAGTAGTCGCCGACTCGCATGTCGCTCTGCCGGTGGATCGGCGCGATTTGGTCGACATGGAAGGCGACATGCGACCCTACCGGCTGCTGATCGAGAATTACCTCGCGGCGGTCATGGCTGCACACGTCGTGTATCCCGCCGTCGATGCGTTGCCTGCCAGTCTCTCGCGACGCTGGATCACCGATATCTTGCGCGGCGACTTGGGTTTTCACGGCTGCGTATTCGCCGACGATCTTTCCATGGCGGGCGCCGTCGCATTCGGTGACGTCGTGGAACGTACGCGCCTTAGCTATGCCGCAGGCTGCGACGTGCTTCCCATCTGCAATGATCGTGCGGCCGTGTCGACTGTGCTGGATCACTTCAAGCCGGGCGCCGCCGACCCTGCGTCGCAGGCAAGATTCGTGCGATTGCGGGCCCGCGGCGCGGCGCCCGTAGCCTTAACCGCCGACCCGCATTGGCTGGAAACCGTGCAGCGCATCGTGAATCTTTCGGCCGCCCCGCCGCTTGTACTGACAGAGGAACCGTCATGACGAGCTTCGATGTGGACTTCTATCGCCGCTTGCTCGAGAGTTCTCCGGAAGGTGTGGTGCTGGTCGATGCTCAAAGTCCAGAGCATCCGGTCGTGTATGTGAACCCTGCGTTTGAGTCGTTGACCGGCTATGCGGCCGCCGATCTCATCGGCAAAAATCTACGCCTGTTGCAGGCCGACGACCGCGACCAAGACGCGCGTCATCGCCTGCGCGAAGCGCTTAGCAAAGGCGAATCGTGCCGCGTTTTGCTGCGCAATTACCGCAAGGACGGCACGGTTTTTTGGAACGAGACGACCATATTGCCGATGCGCGATGCGAACGGCCGCGTCACTCACTTCGCCGGGCATCACCGCGATGCGGGCGAACGGCTGCGCATCGATCCGAAGCTGTCGCGCGATTCTCTGAGCGGTGCCCATCAACCGACGTCGGTCGCCATCCGCGACGATCGCTTGACGGGATTGTTCACGTTGCCGTACCTCGAGGAACTGTTGAAACGTGACTGGGCCATCTCCCAGCGCGAGGGCCGCTGCATCGCGGTGTTCGCCATCGACATCGACGCCCTGGATTTGTACAACGCAACTTTCGGACGTGCCGCAGGCGACTCCGCCATTCGGCGGGTCGCCCATTGCGTCAGCGGTTGTCTACGCCGCTCGAGCGATGTCACGGCGCGCATCGACGGCGGCAGCCTCATGGCGTTCGCGCCCGGGCTCTCGATCGAACAGGCAATGGGCATGGGAAAAACGATGGCTGAGCGAGTGCGTGAGTTGCGCATTCATCATCCGAGGTGCGCCGTGCTGCGTTACGTAAGTGTCAGTGTCGGCGTCAGTGCCATGATTCCCGGCGCGAAGGATGAACCGACGATGCTGATCGAAAAGTCGCAGCGCCATCTGAAGCTCGCGAAGCAATCGGGCCGCAATCAAGCCGCCTGAGCACTCAATGTTAATGTGAATTTCACGCGTGTCCCGTCGAGCGTCCATTCCGAGTGTGAGCGAGTCTCATTCGCCGTTTAGGTTTCATGATGCAGGTCAATTCGCGCGAACCTGGTCGTAAGGCTCCGCCTGAAACAAGACGGGCCGTACGGCCGAGCCTCTCCGAGTCTGGTACGAAAGTACAATGAGGATTCGCACGAAAATGATTTCGATCCTGGCACTGCTCTTTGCCGTGCTGATCGTGCTTGAAATCGCCGTTCAGAAACAGGTGTTGATGCCGAGCTTCGCGGAACTCGAGCGAGACGACGCCAAGAGACCGGAATCGACGCGTCGATGTTGGAAATCGAAATCACCGAGTCTGTCGTCATGAAGGACGAAGCGTGGGCGGAATCGGCGCTGCGGCAGTTGAAGGATTTGGGGGTGCTGCTCGCCATCGATGATTTCGGCACGGGCTACTCGAGTTTCGGTCGCTTGCGACATTTCGCAGTCGATCGGTTGAAAATTGACCAATCGTTCATCACCAGTCTGATCGACTGCAGCGACGACCGTGCCATCGCGGCCGCCATCATTGCGATGTCGCGTTCGCTTCGAATCAGCGTGACGGCGGAGGGAGTCGAAAGTTTCCCACAACTCCTGTTCCTTCAAGAGCACGATTGCCACGAGGCGCAGGGATTCCTGTTCAGCGGCGCTTTACCCGCAGCCGACGCGCACAAGTTGCTGCGCAGGGCCGCCGAGACCGGCGGGGGGTCGCGTACCCAGCGCCTTAGGCACTTGTTAGGCTGATGCACTTTTACCCCCGCTGATTCGCTGCGGCGGGTTTCCAGCGAGTTAGGAATTCGGTAACCGCCGCCGATTGCATAGTCCGCATGTTTTCAAATTCGCCGGTCTTCTGGCTATAGAGCAGCGTGCCATCACGGTCGAGCACGGCAAGCGCGGGAACGCCCTTCTTCAGTGGGATTTGGTAGCGCGCGGCGATATCCAGATTTTGATCCATGCGCCCGATGTTGAGGTGCACGAGCACGAAGTTCGCCTCGAGAAGGGACTTGTTGGCGGCGTCGTGAAAATAGGAGTCGAGCACGTGGCAGTCGGAACACCAGTTGCCGCCGAAGTCGATGATGACGCGTCGATTACTCACGGCGGCATTCTGCAGCGCATCGGCCAGATCGGCTTTGGCGTGCTGCGGATCGGGGTAGATGTCGCGTAACGCCGCAATCGCGGGGGCACTCAGGACCAGGCTCAGGCACGCGAGCAGCGCCGCCAACGGCAATTTGACTTTATTCGCGGGCGAACTATCGCTATTCACGGGCGAGACTATCGCTCAAACTGATTCTCGCGTCGAGATGTCGCTGTCGGCGCGCGCCTACGAGCGATTGCGGTATCGAAGCGCTGCCCTCGGCGGGCGGGTCGGTATGCTTCCGGTCGGTATGCTTGGCGATCGCGCAATACACCGGAGAGCATGATGCTGCCCCATCGACTAGTCGCCGACGAGCGTGAAAAGTTCGATCATAGCGGCCATCCGACCGGCGGGTGCGTGGCGGGCGACCTCCGGTCGCCGAGCGGCGGAGGCACAGAACCGGCGAGGCGCCGGGACGATTCGCGCGGAGGAGTGTCTCGGCGCGAATTGGTCACGCCGCCCGATTCCGCCAATCGCGCGGTGTCCAGCAGAAGGAATTCGCGCGTCCGGCGGCTCGATTCGCGAGGTTCCGCGAACTAGTAACGTGTATCATCCGGTGCCGCGGCGCCGCTTTGCGACGTCTTTCGGCCCAAGAATCACAAGGAGTTTCAATGGCAACTGCACCTGCTTCATCGGCACCGATCACGCTGCCGCCGCTTCCCTGGCCTGAGAATGCACTAGATCCGGTCATTTCCGCGAATACGATCAGCTTCCATTACGGAAAGCACCATAAAACGTACGTCGACAATGTGAACAAGATGATCGCCGGAACCGAATACGCCGACATGCCGTTGGAGAAGATCGTCAGTGGCACGGCGGGTAAGGCCGACAAAGTTGGGATTTTCAACAACGCGGCGCAAGCCTGGAACCATACGTTCTATTGGAGCAGCCTGCGCGGCAAGGGCGGCGGTGAGCCTCCGTCAGTCCTGAAGCAAAAGATCGAATCGGCGTTTGCAAGCGTCGATGCATGCAAGAAAGAATTGTCGGCTACCGCGGTATCGCAGTTCGGGAGCGGTTGGGCGTGGTTGGTGCTGGAGGGCGACAAACTCAAAATCGTCAAGACTGCCAATGCGGAAACTCCGATCACGCACGGGTTGAAGCCTCTGCTCACAATCGATGTTTGGGAGCATGCCTATTATCTCGACTACCAGAATAGGCGTGCGGATCATGTGAATGCCGTGCTGGACAAGCTCATCAATTGGGAGTTTGCGGCTAAAAATCTCGGTTAACCGGTTAATCTAGGCTCCACTGATTTGGCTTCAGGCCCGCGCGCGATCGCGCGCGGGCGTTCTGAAGACACCATTATTGTGGGAATCGGCGCCGACACTTCGGCATGACCGCCTACAGATATCCTCAGCCGTCCCGCCTATCGTCGTAGCTGGTTTCAATCAAAGATCAGGATTATGAGAATCATGAATCGTGTATTGACAGGATGCGCAGTGTTGTCGCTGTCGGTAGGAGCGGCTTATGCCGAGAGCAGCTATCGCGACACCGTCGCTCTGTTCAAGAATGCGGGCCAGAGTGCCACCTTTTTCAACAAGAGCTACGGATACGCGGTATTCCCGACCGTCGGTGAGGGCGCGTTGGGCGTCGGCGCTGCGCATGGCAGAGGTCATGTTTACGTTCATGGAAAATGGGTGGGCGATGTCACGATGACGGAACTCAGCGTCGGGCTTCAAGCGGGCGGCAAAGCATTCAGCGAGATCATTTTTTTCGCGGACAAGCGAGCATTGGATGAGTTCGAATCCGGCTCGTTCGAGTTCGGAGCGGATGCCAGTGTCGTCGCCGTGACTGCCGGCGCGTCGGCGAGCACCAGTACGAACGGCGCTGAATCCGGCATCAGCGGTGGAATGAAGGATGCCATTACGCGCGGTGAATATTACAAGGGCATGGCGGTATTCACCATTCCGAAGGGCGGGCTGATGGGCCAGGTCTCTGTCGCCGGCGAGAAGTTCAGCTACACCCCGCGACAAGAATCGTAACGACATCCCTCAACCTAACCTAAGGAGAATTCAATGAAGAAACTGATATTGACCGGTGTTATCGCGGCCGCATTCGCTCTGCCGGTCGCTATGGCCGATGACTACAAGGGCGACTCGGATGCGTCCCGTCCCGGCGCTTACGTGAAGGATTCGGTGATCACGGCAAAGGTCAAATCGAAGTTGGCCGCGAAGCACATGGCCACGCTGACGGACATTCAGGTGGATACCGACAATCATGGCGTCGTGTGGCTCAGCGGGAAGGCGCCTACCAAGGACGCCAGCGATCTAGCGGCGATGATTGCGAAGGACACGGACGGGGTCACCTCGGTTCACAATAAAATTGTTGTCGGCGAGTGATCGTCGCTCGGTAGACCGGCATAGCACGGCGAGCGCCCCGATAACGGAAATCGCTCATGCAGGCTCCTTGCTGAATACGAGCAGCCGATTGTGTGCCGGCAGGTCATGGTCGGCAGCGAGGCCGAGGCCGAAGCCACGCGCAAGCGCCTTCACCGAGTGAATCTCGCGCAGTCCCGACTGCGGGTCGCGCTCCTTTAGTGTACGGTCGAACTCGAGATTACTGGGCGATGTGTAACGTCCCTCATAACGAAAGGGGCCATAGACGCAAAGTACGCCGCTGGGGGCCAAGGTTCCCCCGATCCCTTGAAACATGGCGGTTACTTCGGGCCAAGACATGATGTGCAGCGTGTTGGCGGTGAACACGGCATCGACTCGGCTCAACGGCCAAACCGGCTGACGGACGTCGAGCACGGTGGGCTGCCGCAGATTGCCGCCGCCTTCCGCTTGAATGCGAGCCGTCAGGTCCGAAAGGAAGCTCAGCCGCTCGGTGGGGTGCCACGTGAGATGCGTAAGATGCGCGGCGAAATGCACGGCATGTTGGCCGGTGCCGCTGCCGATTTCGAGCACGTGCGAGCAGCGCGCAAAATAGGTTCGCAAAACCTCGAGTATAGGTCCCTTATTGCGCTCACAGGCTTCCGAGAACGGCAACATGTGTAACCCCCGTCGATGTATCGCCCTCATTGTAGCAAGCGGTATCGAAGCGCTTTTCCCACAAATCGAAAGCGGTGAAATTATTACTCATTGGCCGAGGGTTTCGCTACAGTGTGGGCCCGACCGATGTGGCAACGCGAGGAGATTTTCGATGTCGATTTCCATCTACGATATTTCGATTCCGGTGTTGAGCCGAGGCCTGACGAATTTGTCCGCAATTCTGGATAAGGCTGCCGCGCATGCCGCTGCCAAGAAGTTCGATTCCGGAGTGCTTGTGCAGCTGCGGTTGTTTCCGGACATGCATCCGCTGACTCGGCAGGTGCAGATCGCGTGCGACACGGCCAAGGGCGCGGCCGGACGCCTGGCGGGTGTCGACATTCCAAAGCACGATGACACGGAAACCACGCTGGATGAGCTCAAGCAGCGCATAGCAAAGACGCTGGATTTTCTCAAGACAGTGAGTGCCGATCAAGTCAACAGCGCCGAAACCCGTACGATCGAAATCAAGTTTCCCACTGGTGCTTGGAAGTTCACCGCACTCGGCTACGTTACCGATTTCGTCCTACCCAATTTCTATTTCCATGAAAGCATGGTGTACGCATTGCTGCGTAAGAGCGGCATAGAAATCGGGAAGACGGATTTTCTGGGCGCGATTCAATAAGACCGAGAGCAACTTCCGGCGGCGGCTACGCCAAGAGTTCCACCAACAACTCGATTCGCGTGAAGAGGCTCTCTTCGGTGCGCGCGTCGTGGGTGAAGCGGAGCTTGAGCGGGCCGTCGAGACGGTAGTCTTTCGGTTTGCCCTGCACCAATTTCAACACTCGTTTCGAGTCGATCTTGTTCTGTTCCTCGAAAATCATGTAGCCGCTGGTGGCGCCCGCATCAATTTTGCGGATGCCCAGTTCCCCGGCGCGCAGCTTGATCTGCGCCGATCGGAAGAGCGATTGTGCATACTGCGGCATCGGCCCGAAGCGATCGATCATTTCGGCCTGCAACTCGTCGAGTTCTTCCCGGGTTTGCGTGCTTGCAATGCGCTTGTACAGCACCAAGCGCAGGTGCACGTCCGGAACGTAGTCTTCGGGGATCAAGGCTGGCAGGTGCAATTCCACCTCGGGACCTGCGTCCATTGGCCTTTCAAGGTCGGCCTGTTTGCCCGTCTTGAGGGCCGCGACCGCGCGCTCCAACAACTCCATGTATAGGTTGTAGCCTATCTCCTGAATCTGGCCGCTCTGCTCGTGTCCCAGCAGTTCGCCGGCGCCGCGGATCTCGAGATCGTGCGTGGCGAGGGTGAAGCCGGCGCCGAGTTCTTCGAGCGACTCCAGCGCTTCCAGTCGTTTAAGGGCGTCCGCCGTCATCGCTTTGCGCGGCGGCGTGATCAAGTACGCATAGGCCCTATGGTGCGATCGGCCTACGCGGCCGCGTAATTGGTGAATCTGCGCCAGCCCGAACCGATCGGCGCGATCGATAATGATGGTGTTGGCCGTGGGCACGTCGATTCCGCTTTCGATGATGGTAGTGCAGACCAACACGTTGAAGCGGCGATGATAGAAATCCAGCATGAGTTGCTCCAACTCACGTTCGCGCATTTGCCCGTGGCCCACCGCTACCTTCGTCTCGGGTACGAGTTCGCGAACGGCCTGTGCGGTCTTTTCGATGGTTTCGATGGTGTTGTGGACGAAGTAAATTTGGCCGCCGCGTCGAACTTCGCGCATGGCCGCCTCCCGAAACACCGTTTCGTTCCATTCGAGGACGAATGTCTTCACGGCGAGACGCTCCGCCGGCGGCGTCGTGATAAGCGACAAATCGCGCAGTCCGCCCAACGCCATGTTCAGCGTGCGCGGTATCGGAGTCGCCGTCAGAGTCAGTACATCGACTTCAGCACGCAGCGCTTTGAGCTTTTCCTTGTCGCGCACTCCAAAGCGGTGTTCTTCGTCGATCACGACCAGGCCCAAGTCCTTGAATCGGACCTTGCCTTGGAGAAGACGCTGAGTTGCGATCACGATGTCGACCGACCCGGCGGCCACTCCCGCGATCACGGCTTCGGCTTCTTTGTTGGTACGGAATCGAGACAGACTTTCGACACGGACCGGCCAATCCGCGAATCGATCGGTGAACGTGGTGAGATGCTGTTGGGCGAGCAGGGTAGTCGGCACCAAGACGGCCACTTGCTTGCCGGCTTGCACCGCGACGAAGGCGGCGCGGAGCGCAACTTCCGTCTTGCCGAAGCCGACGTCGCCGCAAATCACTCGGTCCATCGGTCTGTCCGACTTCAGATCGCTCAAGACCTGCTCGATGGTCGCGGCCTGGTCGGCGGTCTCTTCGAAGCGAAACCCGGCTTGGAAGGCGCGGTATTCGGACTCTCCCGCCATCATTCTCGTGCCCTCCCGCGCTGCACGCCGAGAGTAGAGGTCCAAGAGTTCGGCGGCCACATCGCGGATGCGTTGCGCCGCTTTGCGACGCGCCTTCTGCCATTGCTCGCCGCCCAACTTGTGCAGCGGAGCGGTGTCCGCCGGCGCACCGGTGTACCGCGAGACCAGGTGCAGTGCCTGCACCGGCACATAGAGCTTGTCGCCGTCGGCGTATTCGAGCACGAGAAATTCGCCGGTGTATCCGGCGACGTCCATGGTCTGCAAGCCGACATAGCGCCCCACACCGTAGGATTCGTGGACCACGGGCGCGCCTATGCGCAGGTCGGAAAGCTCCCTCAGTATTTTCGCGGGGTCCCGCTCGGCACGACGGCGGCGACGTTCCTGGCGCGCGCGATCGCCGAACAACTGCGATTCGGTGAGAATTTCCAGCGGCGGCGTTTCCAGTCGTAGACCCGAGACGGCAGGAGACACGGTGACGCCCAGCCTCTGGTCGCCCGCGATGAAACTCGCAAAATTATCGAACACCTTCGCTTGAATGCTGCGAGCGCGCAGCAAATCCAACAACAGCTCGCGGCGTCCCGCGGATTCCGCGGCCAGCAACACGCGGGAGGGGGTTGAAGCAAGGTACGCCTCAAGCTCGGCCGCGGGCTGTTCGGCCCGTGGGTCGACGCGAACCACCGCCGGCGCTGTACTCGCGAAATTCTGAACACGTCCCGTGGTGTCAGGCGGCCATTCGAAGCTGCGCAACTCCACCTGCTTCCAAGCCGCGTATTCGGTGCGGAAATCGGCCGGCGGCAGATAAAGTTCACCAGGATCCAAGATCGGCCGATGCCGGTCGTGGCGCAATTGCTCATGGCGTAGGGCGATGCCATGCCACAGAGCGTCGGCCGACTCGGTGGCCTCATTCATGTCGATCAGCACGCTGGTCGGCGGCAGATACTCGAACAGATGCGAGGTCCGGTCGAAAAACAAGGGCAGGAAAAACTCCAGGCCCCCCGGCGCTTGACCTGCGCTGACATCGCGATAAACGACCTGTTCCGTCAGATCGCCGGTGAAGCGCAGACGATAGCGGCGGCGGAATTCGCGCACCGCATCAGGATTCAGCGGTGTTTCACGGGCAGGCAGCAACTGTATCCGGTCCAATTTATCGCCCGAGCGTTGCGTGTCGGGATCGAAATGACGGATGGTCTCCACGTCACGGTCCAGCAGGTCGATGCGGTACGGGCTGTCCGAACCCATGGGGAATACATCGAGCAGCGAACCACGCACCGCAAATTCGCCATGCGCGACCACTTGGGTCACGGCTGCATAGCCGGCCATGGTCAGCCGCGTTCGCAGCCCATCGAGGTCAAGCCTCTCGCCGACATGCACTTTCAGGGAATGGGCTTCCACGTAGCTGCGCGGCGCCAGCCGCTGCAGCAGCGTGTCGACCGCCACGAGCCAGACGCCGCGTCGCGCGCGCGGCAACTCCGCCAACGTCGCGAGCCGTGCCGAGGTGATATCCGGGTGAGCAGAGAAGCTGTCGTACGGCAAGGTCTCGAGATCCGGAAAGACTCTGACCGGCAACCCGGCGCCCGCAAAAAAGGCGATCTCGTCGCTGAGCGACTCGGCGTCGCGCGAATTTTGGGTAATCACGATCAGCGGGCCGGCGGCCTTCGCCGCCGCTTCGGCGATAGCAAGCGCCGCCGCGGCTCCATACAGCCTTCCCCACTTGATGGAGGGAGTATCAACGGTCGGTAGACCAGGATCGACTAAGGGCATTACGTCAAATTTTAAGACAAAAACAGCCCGCCGCAACGTAAGTTGCGGTGGGCGGTGGATTTAAACAGAACCGGATGTTACGCGATTCGTCTCAAGAATTCGCAACCACGCTGTGTATCACGTGCTCATGTTCAAAATAGACCACGAACCCGGGGTACTCCCACCGCGAGATCGGGGGCTTACCGACGGCGGGGACTTTGTTGACAGGAGCGCCGAATTTTGTCGTGACCTCTTCCATGGTCATACCGCGGGTCGGAGTGGCAACGTCAGATTCTTTGACGGCGATACCGTTGTCCGTCGCAATGGTCTCGGCCATGGCGGGTTGAGCAATACCGGCAAATCCCGTCAGTCCCGCGGCGAGGACTGCGGCAACCAGCAGGTTTCGATAGTCCATGGCACACCTCTTTGGTTAGAATATGAATGCGTTACGTCGGCAAATTATAACATCCGCCGCAATCCGCAATAGTTGACCGATTTAACGTTTTGATTATATTGATTTTTTTAAGAAGAGTTCGACTTACGCCCGCGGCGCAACCGGCTGTGGTTTAATCGCCGCGCATGTTTCAGCCCGTTCCAGTCTTCGTGGGCCTACGCTACTCGCTGGCCCGCGAGCACAGCTTTTTTGTATCTTTCATCACGTGGGTGTCGCTGCTCGGCGTGGCGCTGGGCGTGGCGATTTTGATCGTCGTGTTGTCCGTGATGAACGGTCTCGGCACGGAGCTTCGAGACCGGCTGCTCAGCATGTCTGCGCACGCCAGCCTCAACGCCGGCGGAGCGTCCATAAGCGACTGGCCGCAAGTCATTCAAGAACTAAAGGGTGCTCCCGGTTTAATCGGCGCCGCCCCGTTTCTTGACACCGATGCGATGCTCAGCCGGCAACCCGCCATGAGCGGTGCCATCATCCGGGGCATCGACCCGGACATGGAGGCGCAGGTCTCTACGATTGCGGAATCGATGCGAGAGGGCAAGCTTAACGATCTCGAACCCGGCAAGAACCGGATCGTGCTCGGTCGCATGCTGGCCTATCAGCTCGAGGTGGGAGTTGGCGATACCGTGACCGTCATGACCCCCGGAAGCGGCCAGGCTGGGGCCGCCGACGGTGCGATTGTACCTGTACTGCGGGAGTTCAACGTCTCCGGAGTTTTCGAGGTGGGACTGCAAGAACACGACAGCGTCCTGGCTCTCGTCAACTTGCAGGACGCGGAGGCGCTCCGCGGGCTTTCGGGACCGACGGGAATTCGACTCAAATTCGCTGATGTGCTGAAGGCGCCGGCGTTGGCCCGACAAGCGGCGCTGCGGCTCAAGCCGGGATTGCAGCTGCGCGATTGGACACAAGACAACGAAGCGTACTTTCGCGCGATACGTATCGAAAAGACCATGATGACGTTGATACTGATGCTGATCGTTGCAGTCGCCGTGTTCAATATTGCCGCCACCTTGGTCATGGTCGTCAGCGATAAACGCACGGATATCGCCATTCTTCGCACGCTCGGCATGAGTCCGCGCGGCGTGCTCGCGGTATTCATGACCCAGGGGGTGCTCATCGGCTGGGTCGGCACCGCCATCGGCGTCGCCCTCGGTCTAGCCATCGCGCTCAACGTGCCATTCCTGGAGCAAGCGCTCGATCTTCACATCATGGATCCCGACGTTTACTACATCTCGACGATTCCAAGTGAAACGCGTTCCGCAGATGTCATCAGCATAGCGCTATCCGCTTTGGCGCTGACATTCGTGGCCACCATCTATCCTGCCTTGCAGGCTGCAAAGACACAGCCCGCAGAGGCATTGCGCTACGAATGATGCGTTATTGGTATGAGGGTTTCTTAGGGTTGCGATACCTGCGCGCTGCACCGCGGCGGGGGGTCGTCTCGTTGATCGCAGGAATCGCGATGATCGGTCTGGCGCTCGGCGTCGCCGTGCTGATCGTCGTGCTGTCGGTGATGAACGGTTTCGAAGAGGAGTTGCGCACCCGGATATTGAGCCTTACGGCTCATGCGACGATTTCCGGCCTGGAAGGACGCATCTCGAACTGGCGTCCGCAAATTGCCAAGCTCGAGCATTTTCGCGGGGTGGTCGCCTCGGCGCCTTATATCGAAGAACAGGGCATGGTGATCCACGGCAACAAGTCCGCGGGAATTCTGCTGCGCGGCGTGCTGCCCGATGCAGAGCGCAAAGTCGCGAATCTGACGCCGCATCTATTGAGCGGCCATTTGGGCGACCTGATCGCGGGCAAGTATCGAGTGATCTTGGGCAAGGATCTGGCACAGGAAATCGGCGCCAAGGTAGGCGATCGTGTGGTCGTGATCGTGCCGCAAGGCGACGTCACGCCCGTCGGCGTGATGCCGCGCATGCGCGCGTTCGAGGTGGTCGGAATCATTGCGGTCGGCATGTATGAATATGATCGCCGCATCGCGCTATTCGCCATGCAGGACGTCGCCAAACTGTTGCGGATGGGCGATGACATCAGCGGCATCCGGTTGAACCTCGCGGATATGTACGCCGCGCCGCGGGTGGTGCGCGATGCTGCAGTGGCGCTCGGCGGCAGTTACCTCGTCGAGGATTGGACTACGCAGCACGCGAATTTTTTTCGTTCCATCGAAATCACGAAGCGCATTCTATTCATCATGCTGTCGGCGGTGGTGGCCGTCGCCGCGTTCAATATCGTATCGACCATGGTCATGGTGGTGAAGAGCAAACGTCGCGATATCGCCATTTTGCGAACGTTCGGTTCTTCGCCGCGCAGTATTTTGTCGATCTTCGTAGTGCAGGGAAGTCTGATCGGAATGCTCGGCATAGCTCTCGGAGTCATGTTGGGCGTTTTGATCGCGGTCAACCTGCAGATGCTGGTGCATGGCCTGGAAGACGTAGTCGGTTTCAAATTCTTGGATGCGCGCGTCTATTTCATGAGCGATTTGCCGGCGCACGTTCGGCTGTCGGACGTCGTCGAGATCTGCGTATTCGCATTCGCTCTGGCGTGCATGTCGACGCTGTATCCTGCCTGGCGTGCTGCGCGGTTGCTGCCCGCCGAATCCTTGCGAAATGACTGAGGACCGAGACCGAATGGCCGATGAGAACACTGTGGTGCTCGAAGGCACGGGACTGGTCAAGGAGTTCATGCAAGGCGCGGTGACGTTACAGGTATTACGCGGCGCCTCGATCAAGGTTCGGGCCGGCGAGCGCATCGCCATCGTAGGTGCGTCCGGCTCGGGCAAGACGACGCTGTTGCAATTACTCGGGGGTTTGGATCTGCCGACCCGCGGTACGGTCGTGATCGCAGGCTCAGCCATGAATCAGTTGAACGACACGGAACGTGGTCTTCTGCGCAATCAGGCCGTGGGCTTCGTCTATCAATTTCATCACCTGTTGCCCGAGTTTACCGCCCTGGAAAATGTTGCGATGCCGTTGTTGGTCCGGCGCGTGAATCCCGCGGTTGCCAAAGCGGCGGCGGCGGCTATATTGACGCGGGTGGGGCTGGCGGCGCGGCTCGATCACCGGCCATCGCAGCTGTCCGGCGGCGAGCGCCAACGCGCCGCGGTGGCCCGAGCGTTGGTTACCCAGCCGACGCTAGTACTGGCCGACGAACCCACCGGTAATCTCGACGGAGTGAACGCGGCGCAGGTATTCGCGCTGATGCTGGAACTCAACCGCGAATTGCGGACGAGCCTGGTCATCGTGACCCACGACGAACGGCTGGCCGCGCGCCTGGATCGGATACTGATGTTGGTCGATGGCGTGCTAGTCGAACGCGGTGCGGCGCAAGCTTGACCGCAATCGGCGACGGCGCAAAAGATACGCTACGCGCGCGCGCCAAAGGCACTGTGCGATCACATAACCGAGCGCTGCAGCGCAAATCCCCAGCACCAATGCGCCGAGCAGCAGCGGTTCCCATAGCTGATGCAGCTGCGCACGAAAATTTCGATGACTCAACTCGTGAACCATCGGTGCGAGGTTCAGCCCCATGAGTTTCGCGCCCACCCAAATGGAGCCGGCAACCTGCGGAAACCAGGTGAATGGGTTGCTCACGAACACCGTCGCGACCAACACGGGAATATTCAATCTCAAGAGGATCCCGAGCACGGTGCACAACGTGAGATGCAGCGGTAAGAACGGCGTGGGCGGAACGAACGCAATCAACAGTCCCAAAGAGAACGCCCGAATGACACTCGTTCGCCTGAAGGTCCAACAACCCCGGTCGACGACGAGCGAAGCGAACGGTTTCAGACACCAGAGTTTCTCCAGTGTCCGGCGCTCGGGTGTGATGCTTTTTAGCCAGCGTTGCATGGATGAAAGTTCAACTCTTCCCAGTGGCTATTATGCCGCTTCTGTTGGTTGGGGGTGCGTCGCAGTACCCACTGCTCAAAACTGTAACTTCGGGCCGCCGAGCGGTATCTCAAGCGTCGGCGCTCAAGTATCATGCCCGCAGGTCAAAGACTTACGAAAGAGGACGCAATGTGGGAGATCATCCGCGCTGGCGGCGGCTTCATGTGGCCCATTATTTTTTGCTCGATTGCGGCGGTCGCCATCATATTGGAGCGGTCGTGGACATTGCAGAGCAGCAGAGTCATTCCCCGCGACCTGTCGCAAAAGGTCTGGAATTGGATCGAAGCCGACCAGCTCAGTGATAAGCTCATCGTCGCCCTCGAGCAGAACTCGCCGCTTGGCAAGCTGCTGGCCATCGGCCTCGCCAACCGGTACAAACCCCGCGCGCTGATGGTAGAGCGTCTCGAGGACGGCGGTCGCCACGTGATCCATGAGTTGGAGCGATTTCTCAACACCCTCGGGACTATCGCCTCCGTAGCCCCGCTGCTGGGTTTGCTGGGTACGGTTGCCGGCATTATTCACGCATTCAATGCGATCACCGCCAACGGTCTCGGGGATCCTCGGACTTTATCGGGCGGAATCGGCGAGGCGCTCATCACCACTGCCGCGGGTCTCACGGTCGCCATTCCTTCGCTGATCGCCTATCGGTTTCTGCGCGGCAAAGTAGAACGCCTCGTCATACGAATGGAAAAGGAAGCCATGAAGCTCGTCGATGCATTGGATGAGCGCGGCAATGCGGCCAACATGGGCAACGCGAGCGTCTGATCGTGAATCTGCGTCCGCGCCATCGTGAAGATCCAGAGATCAATCTCATCTCGCTCATCGACGTGCTGCTGGTGTTGTTGATCTTTTTCATGGTGTCGACCACCTTTCAACAAGAGGGACGGGTCAAGGTCCAACTACCTCAGGCCAGCCAGATTCCTGTGCCGCGCGGATCGCGGGAACCCTTGGTCATCACGGTCACGGCGGATGGCACGTACCGAGTCAATGACCACACGCTGATCAACTCGTTCGCGGGTACCTTGCGGGCAGCGCTTCTCAAGGAAGCGGGCACGGAGCGCGGTCCCGTGACGATCAAAGCGGATGCGCGCGCGACTCATCAAGCCGTGGTCACGGCGATGGATGTCGCCGGACGATTGGGTTTTGCGCAACTGAACATCGCCACGGTTCACGAGGACGGCTCACCTTGAGCGCAATCCCTGCCGCGAGCGTGAGTGTTCCGAAACTTGATAATAACTCTTGGTCGATATACCGACGCCTTTTGCGCTACGCGAGGCCGTACGTCGGCGTATTCCTGATCGGCGTACTCGGCATGATCCTGTTCTCGGCGACCGAGGGCGCGTTGGTGTTCTTGGTGAAAACGTTCCTGAAGGGTGCCTTCATCACCAAGGATCCCAAGGTGATGTGGACGGTCCCGTTGGGTGTCGTGGTGCTGTTCACTCTGCGCGGCATTGGCGACTACGTGGCCAATTATTATCCGAGCTGGGTGGGTAGACAGGTCATCAAAGGCTTGAGACGCGATGTGTTTTCGCATTATTTGCGTTTGCCGACGGCCTATCTCGACCGCCAACAATCCGGCCACCTATTGTCCAAACTCACTTACAACATCGAACAGGTCGCGGATGCTGCGACC
>Ga0066789_10000491_pt1 | contig 15803 bp, 9 predicted proteins | sample OrgsoiDNA2013049_FD_70960 | JGI IMG/M metagenome (GOLD analysis project Ga0066789, IMG submission 70960) | Permafrost soil microbial communities from the Arctic, to analyse light accelerated degradation of dissolved organic matter (DOM) -... | ecosystem: Environmental > Terrestrial > Soil >...
GGCTACATGCACAACCGCCTGCGCATGATCGCGGCGAGTTTCCTGGTCAAGGACCTGCTAATCGATTGGCGATGGGGCGAACGATATTTCGCCGACAATCTCAACGACTTCGATCTGGCATCGAACAACGGCGGCTGGCAATGGGCGGCGTCGACGGGATGCGACGCGCCGCCATATTTCCGGATCTTCAACCCGGTCACGCAATCGAAGCGCTTCGACGCGCAGGGCGATTTCATTCGCCGCTACGTGCCGGAACTCGCCGCCCTCCGCGACAGCGAGATCCACGCGCCATGGCTGCTGCCCGCCGACGTGCAGCGAGCGCGAGGCGTGAGGGTCGGGCGCGACTATCCGGCGCCGATTGTCGACCACGCTCGCGCCCGCAGCGACGCCCTCGCACTGTTCAAGACGGTTCGCAGGCCCGCGGATCGTTAACCCCGGATTGCGTGGCCGGCCGTTAGTAGCGGCATTGTTCACACTCCGGAGGATCCGATGCTCACGTCCTGGTCACGCGGCGCTTCGTTCGCCGCAAGCGGCGCCGTCGCACTTTTCATCGCACTCGCGTCCATGCCAGCCGCCGCGTTCTGCGGATTCTACGTCGGCAAGGCGGATGCCAAATTGTTCAACGAAGCCTCGCAGGTGATCCTGGTGCGCGACGGCAATCGCACCGTGATCAGCATGCGTAACGACTTCCAGGGCGAGCTGTCCGAGTTCGCGCTGGTCGTGCCCGTGCCAGCGGTGCTCCAGAAGAACCAGATCCATGTGGGCGACCCCAAGATCTTCGACCGGATCGATGCCTACAGCGCACCCCGCCTCGCGGAATACTTCGATCCCAATCCGTGTGAAGTCGACAAGGTTATGCGCCAGTCGGGCGCGCTGAACGCGCCGGCGATGGCGCGCATGGATGCAAAAAAGGCGAAGGACGAAGCGTTCGGCGTTACGGTCGAAGCGCGGTACACGATCGGCGAATACGACATTGCGATCCTTTCGGCGACCGAGTCCAATGGACTCGAGAAATGGTTACGTCAGAGCGGCTACAACATCCCCGCCAAGGCGAGCAAGGCGTTGCAACCCTACATCCGCCAGAACCTGAAATTCTTCGTGGCCAAGGTCAACCTGGCGGAGCAGGCCAAAACCGGGTTCTCCTATTTGCGGCCGCTGCAGTTCGCCTTCGAATCGCCGCGATTCATGTTGCCCGTGCGTCTGGGCATGCTTAACGCGCGCGGGCCGCAGGATCTCGTGATCTACGCATTGACGAAGAATGGCCGCATCGAGACCACCAACTACCGCACCGTCAAGCTTCCTTCAAACGTCGACATTCCGCCCTACACCCGCGGCGAATTCGCTCAGGTCTACAAGGCGCTGTTCGAAGCTCAGTCGCGGCGAGAGGATTATCGCGTCGTGTGGACCGAATATTTCTGGGACATGGCGTGGTGCGACCCATGCGCCGCGAATCCGCTGTCGCAAGAGGAACTGCGCTCCGCCGGCGTGTTCTGGCTCGATGGCGACGAACCGCCCAGCGGCATCCCTCCCGGTGCGTCGCCGCCTGTCGCCAGGTCACGCGGTGGTTCGGGGGCGCAGCCGGTGATGCTGACGCGGCTGCACCTTCGCTACACGCCGGAAACGTTGCCGGAAGACCTGATGTTCCAGGAAACGCAGGACAAGCAGAATTTCCAGGCGCGCTACGTCCTGCACCATCCCTGGAAAGGCGACGTCAACGCGTGCGCCGAAGCGAAAAATTATCTCGATGCGGTAGCGAAGCGGCAGGAAGTCGAAGCGCAAACGCTGGCCAGCCTGACCGGCTGGGACATCAACCAGATTCGCGGCAGAATGAACCTGCAGCCGACGCCGAACGCGATGTGGTGGGAGCGGCTGTGGAAATGAGTGCCGCCGGGCCGTCCCAAGGACGCCTGCACGAGCGGGGCGAAGCCAAGGCGCGAAGCGCGCCTCCGCGAATGCTGGCGGCGGCCGACACGTGGTCGCTTCACTTCTTTCAGCAGCGCAAGGAGGCCGCACGGAATTGCCTCGCGATCGTTCGCGGCTGGCTGCCGCGCGACGCGCGCATATTTCAGATCGTGTTCCTCGCCTTGCTGCTGATGACCGGTGTCCTGCTGCGAGATTTCTCGATTCAACCGCTGCAGGTGGCGCTGACCTTTGGCGCGGGACTCGCGACGCAAGCGTTTTGGCTAAAGCGCCTGGGTCTGCAGCAGCGAGGTATTCTCTCGGCGCTGGTGACCTGCTGCGGTCTGTCGCTGCTGTTGCGCAGTGACACGCTGTGGGTCCATCCGCTGGTGGCGGTATTCGCGATGTCGTCGAAGTTCGTGCTCCGCGTTCACGGCAAGCATCTGTATAACCCGGCGAATCTCGGCGTCATCGCCGCCATCACGCTGCTGCCCGGAAGCTGGGTGTCGCCGGGCCAATGGGGCAACGACCTCGCACTCGCGGTGTGGTTCCTGACGCTCGGGACGGTGGTCACGCGGCGGGCGCGCCGCCTCGACATCAGCTGGGTGTTTCTCGGCGCATTTCTGGGCCTGCTGGCGCTGCGCGTTCTGCTGCTCGGTCAACCGTGGGCGATCTGGTGGCACCAGCTGGGCAATGGCGCGCTGTTGCTGTTCGCCTTTTTCATGATTTCGGATCCGATGACCATTCCGAACCGCCGCGAGGCACGCATTGCCTACGCGCTCGTCGCCGCCGTCGGCGCGGTCGTGTGGCAGTACGTCCTGTTCCGTCCCAACGCGCTGATCTGGTCGCTGTTCCTGCTGACACCGCTGGTGCCGCTGTTCGATCGCTGGCTGCCGGGTGCGGGGTTCGAGTGGAAGCGGCCAACGGCCGCCTGAACTAGTCTTCTTCGTGCTTGCGATGCTTGGCGTATTCGGTCGCGAGTTGTTGCTGCAAAATCGCTGGAGCGGGCTCGTAATGCGATAGCGACATGGTCCACGCCGCATGGCCCGCGGTCATGGCTTTGAGCCTTGCGGCGTAGCCATCCAGTTCGGAGAGCGGCGCGATGCCGTTCACCGTCAACGTGCCGGCCTGCAGCGACGTGGTGCCAGTCACCTGGCCACGTCGCCCGGAAAGATCGCCCGCGACGTCGCCCATGCTGGCTTCCGGGCACAGCACTTCCAGGCTGACGATGGGCTCGAGCACGATGGGCTTCGCCTTTTCGAGCGCATCTAGAAATGCCTTCCGGCCCGCCATCACGAAGGCAATTTCCTTCGAGTCCACCGCGTGGTGCTTGCCGTCGTACACCGTCACGCGCACATCCTGCAGCGGAAATCCCGCAATCGGTCCCTGGACCAGCACCTGTTCGATGCCCTTTTGCACCGCAGGGATGAACTGATTCGGAATCGTCCCGCCTTTCACGGCATCCTTGAACTCGAAGCCCGCGCCGCGCGGCAGCGGCTCGACGCGAAGGTAGACCTCGCCGAACTGTCCTGCACCACCCGTCTGCTTCTTGTGCCGGTGGTGGCCTTCGGCCTTGGCCATGATCGTCTCGCGATACGGGACTCGCGGCGGCCGTGTTTCGATTTCCAGCTTGAATTGACTGGCCATGCGCTCGAAAACGGAACGCAGATGCAACTCGCCCAGGCCGCGAAGTACAGTTTCGTTGAGGCTGGTGTCGTGTTCGACGGACAGCGTCGGATCCTCGGCCATCATCTTGTGCAGCACGTCGGAGATGCGCTGTTCGTCGCCGCGCTTTTTCGGCGAGATCGCAAACCCGTGCATGGGTGTCGGAAACTCGAGCGGCCGCATGTGGATATGGTCCTCGTCGTGCGAATCGTGCAGCACGCAGTCGAATTCGATGTCATCGACCTTGGCCACGGCTGCGATGTCGCCTGGAAACGCGCGGTCGATCTCGACCTGTTTGCTCCCCTGGACCATGAACAGGTGCGACACCTTGAACGGTTTGCGGCCGTCGCCGATGAATAGTTGGGTGTCCTTGGTCACCGTGCCCTGGTGCACGCGAAAGACCCCCAGCTTGCCGATGAACGGGTCGATCACTACTTTGAACACGTGCGCCAGCACGTGTTGCTTCGGGTCGGGTTCGGAATGAAACTCCACGGCGCGATCGCCCTCGCCCTTGGTGAACAAGGGCGGGTTGCCTTCGGCCGGATTGGGCGCGAGCTTGACGAGGATGTCGAGCAATTCGGCGATGCCCGCACCCGTTCGCGCCGAGACGAAGCATACGGGCACGAGATGTCCCTCGCGCAAGGCCTTCTCGAACGGCGCATGCAGCTGATCCGGCGCGATCTCGCCCTGCTCGAGGTAGAGCGACATCAGTTCCTCGTCGACTTCGACCACCTGATCGACCAGTGCGCGGTGCGCGTCGGCAACCGATGAAAAATCCGAGTCGCCGGCGGGATTGAAGAAACAGTCCACGACGCGCTTGCCGCCATCGGCCGGCAGATTGATGGGCAGGCACTCCTTGCCGAAGGTCGATTGGATAGCACTCAGCGTTTGTTCGAGATCGATATTCTCGGCGTCGATTTTGTTGACGATCACGAGGCGGCAGAGTTTTCGTTTCGCCGCCCAGTCCATCATGCGCGACGTGATCATTTCGATGCCGGCCGAGGCGCTGATCACGACCGCCGCGGTTTCAACCGCGTCGAGCGCGCCGATCGCCTGGCCGATGAAATCCGGGAACCCCGGCGTGTCGATCATGTGCACCCGCGTTCCCTGCATGTCGAGATGCAGCACCGACGCGCGCAGCGAATGCTGCCACGTCTTCTCCAGCGGGTCGAAGTCGCTCACCGTGGCGCCGCGCTCGACGCTTCCCGCCACCTGGATCGCGCCGGCCTTGTGCAGCAGCGCCTCGGCAAGCGTGGTCTTGCCCGATGCGCCATGTCCGACCAGCGCCAGCGTGCGGATGTCCTTGGTCGCGAATTGCGGCATGGTGTTGCTCCCCCGAGTTTATGGGAGAGATTCTACCTTGCCGCAGTGGCTCAGGCGAATCGTCGATTGCCTGCTATTGAATCTGCAATCGTCGAAAGGTATAGTCCCCCGCCGCGTCTCACCTCTGCTTCTGGCGCGCCCCCCGCTTTGTGACTGACAAGGAGCCCCATGGATATCCCCGGCCTGTATGAATCTGCACGTCCGATCCTGATTGCATTCGGTCTGAAGCTGCTCGGTGCGATCGCCGCCTACATCGTCGGCCGCATGCTGATCGGCTTCGCGTCGAACTTGGTTTTGCTCGCACTCGAGCGGCAGAAGGTCGAACCGACTGTCATTCGTTACATTGGTTCGATCATCACCGTCGCCCTGAACATCATTCTGGTCGTTGCCATCCTTGGCTACTTCGGTGTCGAGACAACGTCGTTCGCCGCGTTGGTCGCTGGCCTCGGCATCGCGGTCGGCGCGGCCTGGGGTGGGCTCCTGTCCAATTTCGCTGCCGGCGCGTTCATCCTGGTGCTCCGGCCGTTCAAGGTTGGCGATTACGTGCTGGCGGGCGAGGTTGAGGGAACCGTGCGGATGATTGGTCTTTTCAGCACCACGATAGACACCCCTGACAACGTTCAGACGATGGTCGGCAATGCCAAGATCATGGGCGGAACGATCAAGAATTTCAGCAGCAATCCATTTCGCCGGGTGGAACTTCTGGCGCAAATCGACCACAGCGTGGACCCGAATGACGCGATCCGCCGGCTGAAGGACACGCTACCGAAGATCGCGAATGTAGTCGCCGATCCCAAGCCCGATGTCCAGATCATGACCTTCAATGAGCGCGGGCCGGTCCTCGCCGTGCGGCCCTATTGCAACACCGCGCACTACTGGCAAGTGTATTTCGATACCAATGCGGCAATCCGCGCGACGTTCGGAGCGGCGGGATATCCTGCCGCCGAGGCGCACCTGCATGTGCGGCAGCAAGCCGTTTAGCTCGGTCATCGCGCGCCAGTGCACCGGCGAAAAATCGATGAGTGATGGCGCGTCCGGCTACGCAGCCATGGCCATCAGCGCGCGCAGGTGGCGCAGGAGTTCCTCTTCCTGGTAGGGCTTGCCGAGATACACGTCGACCCCGAGCTCCTTGGCGCGAGCGCGGTGCTTCTCGGCAGTGCGCGACGTGATCATGATGATCGGGATGTGCGCCAGCTGCATGTCGGCCTTGATCGTCTTCGCAAACTCGAATCCGTCCATACGCGGCATCTCGATGTCGAGCAGGATGACGTCGGGCGTGCGCTCGCCGATGAGCTGCAGCGCATCCAGTCCGTCTCGCGCAGTGACGATGTCGAAGCCCTCGCGCATCAGCAGGCGGCTCGTGATCTTGCGCACGGTGAGCGAATCATCGACGATCATCACCAACGGGGGACCTGCCGCGGCCGCGGCATCGGCCGCGGCTTTGGCGGCCTGCGGCGTTTTGACGACCGTCGGCGCCTCGGCCCCCACATCCATGCGCTGCGCCAATTGCACCGGATTGATGATCAGCACGACCTCGCCGTTGCCGAGCACCGTCGCGCCCGCGATGCCGGACACCCGCGCAAGCTGTGGCCCGATGTTCTTCACCACGACTTCCTGGTTCCCGATCATCTGGTCGACGTGAACGGCAGTCACATTCTGGCCGCTCTTGAGCAGTACCACGGAGTTGTAGCGCGTTGTTTCGGGATTATTTCCTGCGTTGCCGAGCAATCGCGGCAGGTAGAAAAAAGGATATTTGCGGCCCTGCCAATTGACTTCGCGCGAGAGGTAAAGGTTGATCAGGTCCTTGTCCCGAATATGCTGCACCTGCTCGACCATCGGCGCCGGCAGCGCCCACAGCCGTCCGCCGGCCCGCACCAGCACCGTTTGCGCAATCGCCAGCGTGAGCGGGAGATATAACGTGAACGCGGTGCCCTTGCCGGCGACGGTCGCCACCTCGACGCGGCCGCCCAGCGCGGAGATTTCGGAGCGAACGACATCCATGCCGACGCCGCGCCCGGAGATCTGGGTGATATTCGCCGCAGTCGAGAACCCCGGCGCAAAAATGCATTCGATCAATCGCGCCTCGGTCGGATCTGCATCCGCCGGTACGAGGCCGAGCTTGCGCGCCTTGTCGGCGATGCTCTGCAGGTCGAGCCCCGCGCCGTCGTCCGAGAGTTCGATCGCGATTTCATTGCCCTGCTGACGGACATTGAGCGTGATTTCGCCGGTCTCCGGCTTGCCCGACCTGCGCCGCGCTTCCCGGTCCTCGAGGCCATGGTCGAGCGCGTTGCGCAGCAGATGATCGAGCGGACCGACGAGCTTCTCGAGGACCGATCGATCGAGCTCGACCTGCGTGCCGCGAATTTCGAGGTTGGCGCGCTTGTCCAGTTCCTTGGCCGTCTGGCGCAGGATCCGGTACAGGCGTTCCGAAAGACTCCCGAATGGCACCGTGCGAATCGAGAACAATTGCTGCTGAACGTCGCGCGACAATCTTGCCTGCGCCAGCAGCGCCGCATCGGCTTCGTCGAGATTCTTGAGCAGCGATTGCTGAACCGTGGAGACGTCATTGACGCCTTCGGCAATGCCTCGCGTCAATTCCTGGAACCGCGTAAACCGGTCGAATTCGAGCGGATCGAATCCTTCCGCCGCCTCGTTCACCATCGACATGCGCGATTGAATCTGCGAGTCGGCCTGAATCTCTATTTCACGCACCTGCGACCGCAGGCGTATGACACTGCCGGTCAATTCGAGCAGGTTGGACTTGAGCGAACGCAGCTCGCCTTCGACGCGTGCACGTGCGATGGCGACCTCGCCGGCTTCGTTGACCAGCCGGTCGATGAGATCGGCGCGAACGCGCAATTGCGCGCGTGCACCTTCGGTTTCGATTGCCGCAGGAACCGCCGCGGCCGCCGTCGCCGCGAGGGGAGCGACCGGCAACGTCGCGATGACCGGCGTCTTCACCTCGGCGCCAGGCGATGCCGGCGCGTCTCGTTCGACGGTTACCTGCGTGGATCCCACGCCCAACCATGGGAGCGGCGAATTCACTTCGCCCTTGTGCAACCGGTCGAGCACGAACGCGATGTGGTCCAGATCGTTGTCCAGCGCATCGAGCAACGTCGGAGTCGCGCGCCCCAGCGATTCGTTTTCAGGCAGGCGGCTTTCCATCAGGTGCGTAAGTTCGCCGAGGCGCATGGCCCCGGCCATGCGTGCGCTGCCCTTGAATGTATGCAACGTGCGTTTGAGTCCTTGCACCGGTTGCACGTCACCGGGTTTCTTGCGCCACGCGCGCAGTTGTTCGCTCGCCTGGGGGAACAGCTCTGCCGCTTCTTCGAGGAAAATCGGCAGTACTTGCTTGTCGACGTCATCGCTGACGGCAAGCAGTGACTCGCTTTCGTCCGATGGGCTTGCCACCACCGGAACGGGCCGCGGCACGGCGGCCGGCGCAATGCGCGGCGGTGCGGGAGGATCAGCGATGGCGACCGGTACAGGAACGGGTGCGACCGGAGGCGCCACGGTCTCGACCAGTCTTGGCGCGGCGATCGGCGGCACGGCCTGCGCGGCAGCCTGTGCCAACTCTTCTGCTTCGGCGACGCGTTCGGCGATCGTCTCGCTGTCTTCCTGCGCGGGTTCTGTGGTCGTCTCCTGGCGCAGTGTCTCCAACTCGCCCACGATCTCGGCGGCCTCCGCATCGTCGCCAGGAACAAATGCCTCGCGCCGTTTCACTCTGGCCGCGAGGGTAGTCAATCCGGCAATGGCACGGGCCAGGATGGGAGGCGCTGCACCGGGCAGGGGCGCGCCTCGCGCCTGCAGCCCGAGCAGGCATTGCTCGAGCGCCTTCGCCGTCGACGCCAGCAATGGAAATCCGCCCGTACGATGAATTCCGCACAGCGTGTGGCTAGCACGCACCATCAACTGCGATGGCGTGGCTGCCACATCGAACTGCAACGTCTGGAGCTCGGCGTCGAGCGTCGCAAGATGCTGTTGTGCCTCATCGCACAGGATGCGATACAACGCGGTCGACAACGTGACGTCGCCCACCGTCGTTTCCTCGGACTCGACCGGCGGAGCCCGCGCCGCCACTGCATCGGTGAGCTCGGCAGCGCGAGCGTCCTCCACGTGCGGCGCTACCGTGCGCGGCGCAAATTCGATGATGCTCGGCATGTCCATCGACGTCATCGCATCGTCATTCGACGCGAGTTCCGCATCCGATGGCATCGTTTCGTCGAGTTCGAGCACTTCGATCATTGGCGCCGTCGTCGCCAAGGGCTTTGGCGCATGCACGGGTGGCGCGGATGGCTCGGCCTTCGGCGGAGTCGGCGGTGCGTGCGGCGGCGGTTCGTTCGGCGAAGGAAGTTCCGCAATCGCCTTGGCGATCGCCGCCCGCAATGGCGTGGCGTCGGCCGCAACGCGTCCGTGCTGGCGAAGGGAGTCGACCCAGCCCCGGAAGCTCGTCTGCGCGACATCGATCAATGCGAGCATGGCCGGGGTAACCGGCAGGTCTTCCTCGATCAGCCGGTTGTGCACTTTCTCAACCTCGAAGGCGAGATCCCCCAGATCGGAAAGTCCCACCATGCGACCACTGCCCTTGAGAGTGTGGAAACCTCGACGCACCGTCACCAGCGCTTCGCGATCGTCAGGATGCGCTCGCAGCCGCGCGCCGTTGGCGGCGATCGTGTCGAGAACCTCGCCCGCCTCGGTCAGGTAGATCTCGAGCAACTCCGCGTCGAACGTGGACGCGTCGGTCTCGAGCAGCCGTATGGTCTCCTCGGACGGCGCTGGCGCCGGAGCGGCGGCGCGATTGCTGGCGATGGCGCCGATCGCCTCCTGCAGCGCCGCGGTGTCGCCTTCGCGTGCCCGCGTCAGTTCCTCCAGCGCGGCACTCGCTTCTTCTTCCAGTTGCGTGTCGTCGATGAGCTTGGCATCGTCGATCAGCGTCGTCAGGTCGGCGTGCAGGCGCTCGCGCGCACCCGCATCGCCCGGTGCGCGCTGGAATGCTGCGAGCGTCGCCGGCAGCGCCGCCTCGAGGTCGGCGACCGCAGTCTCTACCGTGTCGACGTCGGGCACCGGTTCCAGGGTTTCCACGCCCAGACGACGCGCGAGCATCGGTTCGATGAGCCGCTCGCGATCCGGTCTCTGCTGCTCGACCGCTTCGATATAGAAGCCCAATCCCGACAGCGACTCGGCGAGCAACTCCAGATCTTCGTCGGCGACCGGTGTATCCGGCTTGGCGTAGTCGTCGATTTGATGCTGGCAAAACGCGAGGAGCTGCTCGGCCCGCGAAAGGCCAAGCATTTTCAACGCGCCCGTGATTTGTGCGCTGTCGTGCGCCAGCGTCGCGAGATCGGCGCGCTTGGCGTGATCGCGGAAGAAGGCGTCCAGAACTTGTTCCATATGCCGCAGATTGGCCTGGATCTCGCGAGCCACCTGCGCCAGCACCAGACGTTCCTGCGCGCGCCGCGCCATGTCGTCGAGGATGGGAGCGGCGGCGGTGTCCGGCACCGGCAGGTTCTGCGCCGCAGCGTCGATCCGCACGAGCATGGCGTCGACCTGCTTCGGAAATTCGGGTGAAATCGAGGCGAAGTTGTCCAGCGCGGAGTCAGCGAGCAACAGGCCTGTTGCGTATTCCATCGCCAGCGCGTCAGACACGGTCCCGGTACCGAGCTTGTCGAGGCGGCCGGCAAGCGCGGCCGCGAGCCGCGACAGCGAGGGTTCACCGATCGCGGTGGTCTTGTCGCGCAGCTGCGAAAGCACCTGTTTGAGCTTCGGCAGATTTTCGGGACGGCCGCTGGTCAGTTTGAGCCAGAGATCCTTCGCGCTGGCCAGAAGGTCGCGCATTTCGCGCAGCAGAGGTTGCACCCGCACGACGTCCGCCGAGAGCACGTCCGCGCTCGGGATGAGGCCGTGCAGGCGAAACGCCCGCTGTACCGCCTGCACCTGCGGTCCGACCGGCGCGCTGATCGCGACGTAGTAGAGCACTTCGCGCCGCATCCGGTCGGCGACTTTCGCCGACCCTTCGACAAAGCGCCTGATTTGCAGGTCGACGCGCCCGCACAGTTGCTTGACCCCGAAGGCGCTCTCGACACCGCGCTCGACAATGCTTTCGAGCAGCGCGCCGACTGTCCACCAATACGAGCGTTGCGACGAGTGCGTCTGCACGTCCTCGATGCCCTGGATGGCGTCGCGCATGACGCGCGATGCTTCTTCATCGCCATTGAGCCACGCGAGCAGGCCCCGCTGGTACAGGCGACGTTGCTTGAGCAGGAACGACGGCAGTTTTTGCGCAGTGACCGTTTTCGCCGTCGTGATCTTGGGCGCCCGCGGCGAAAGGTCAGGGTAGAACAGATCGGTGGGGGCAGCCGCCTTGACGCCTCGGGCCTGCTGCATCAGCTCGTATTCCGGGAACAGTTTGAGCGGCACCGGATGGGCGCCGCCGACCAGTTCGTCGAGAAATATGCGCAGCTTGCGGCACGCGCGGTCGACCAGGTCGCATCCGGACTCCACCTCGCCCGGCGAGGCTTCCTCGAGCCGCACCATCTGGCGCTCGAGTTCGTCGGTGTACGCCGTCACGGCGTCGAGGCCGACCATCTGGATCGCGCCTGCGGCCTGGTGGATGTGCGTGCGCGCGTGTTTCAGCGTCGTCGGGTCTTGCGGCGCGGCCTTGAAGGCCGCCAGCGCTTCGAGCCCGCGCGCGAGCGCTTGGTCGATCTCGCCCTGGACCCAGGTCAGGGGGCCGAGATCGAATTCCGGTGCGGTGTCGTTGGCCAAGGTTGCGCTCATTGAATGCTATCCATGGGATTCATCAGGGCAACCCCATGCAAAAACCGAGCCTGCTATACCTTGAAACCCGCGACCGAGCTGCGCAACTCGGCGGCCAGCCTGGAGAGTTGGCCAATGGACACGTTGGTCTGCTTGGTGCCCTCGGTCGTTTCCTCGGTGATCTTCAGGATGCCCTGCATGCCGCGCGTCACATCGGAAACCGAAGCGGACTGCTTCTGCGTTTGCGCCGAGATGCCGCCGATCAGTTCCGCGAGTTCGCGCGAAACCTTGCGAATTTCGTCCAGCGCCTGCCCCGCCGCGTCAGATAGCTTCGTGCCCTCGACCACGCCGACCGTGCTCTTTTCCATGGCCGCAACCGCGTCCTGCGTATCGGCCTGAATGGTCTTCACGATCGCTTCGATCTGCTTGGTCGCCTCGCCGGAGCGCTCCGCCAGGCGTTGCACCTCCTCGGCCACCACCGTGAAGCCCCGGCCCGCTTCGCCGGCCGACGCCGCCTGGATCGCCGCGTTCAGCGCCAGCACGTTGGTCTGTTCGGTAATGTCCGAGATGAGTTCCACGATCTCGCCGATTTCCAGCGAGGACTCGCCGAGTCGCTTGATCCGCTTCGCGGTGTCCTGGATCTGGCTGCGAATTTCATTCATGCCGGCGATCTGGTTGTGCACAGCCTGTCCGCCTTTTTCCGCGGCGGCCAGCGATTGCTGCGCCACCCGCGCCGACTGCGCGGCGGTCTGCGACACTTCGTTGATGGACTGCGCCATCTGCAGCACCGACGCGGATGCCTGCTGGATTTCCTTGTTCTGGCGTTGCGATGCTTCGTACAGACGATTCGAAATGGCCTGTGCGTCGGTCGTGGCCTTGGCCACCTGGTCGGTCGCCGAGTTGATCCCGCGCACAAGCGTGCGCAGTTCCTCGATCGTGAAGTTGATCGAGTCGGCGATCGCGCCGGTGACGTCCTCCGTTACCGACGCCTGGACCGTGAGATCGCCGTCGGCCAGGTTGCCCATCTCGTTCAACAGCCGCAAAATGGCTTCCTGATTGCGCTTGTTTTCCTGTTCGCTTTCAAACGCGCGCACGCGTGCGTCGTCGAGAAACACCTTGCCCAGCGCAATCAACGAAAGCAGTGCGAAGGCCGCGAAGACCATCGCCGCCCCGAACGTGACGTTGCGCACGGCCGTCTGGCCGTCGTAGTCGGAAGTCAGCTTGGTGACGTCGGCGAGCAGCGGCTCGGATTCCTGCGTGATGCCGCGGGCCGCCTGCTTGGCGATCACGAGCCGCTGCATGTTCTGCAGGATCGCGGTAACGCCGGCCTCGTAGGTGGTGAACCGTTTTTGCAACTCCACCAGCGTGGCGCGCGCGTCGTCGGAATGGACCGGGGGAATGCGCAGCGAGTCGCTGCCCTTCAGGAGCCCGTTCAGGATGTCCTTGAACGAGCCCGAATCCTTGCCGAGCAGGAACGCTACTTCGGGGTCGATTTCGTCCGATGACACGAGCGCGTTCGCGTTCTTGGCGATTCGTTGCGAGAGGATCGCCAGCTGATTCGAGAAGTCGACTTCGCGCAGGCTGCCCCCACCTTGCGCCACCTGGGTCGACGCCTGTTGCGCGAGCTCGAGCAGCGCATTGTTGCCCAGGTTGATACCATCGAGACCCTTCGACAACGCCACCAGCGCCGCCTGGTTGTCGACGACTGCGTTGGCGTTTTTCTCGACGCGCTCCCAGCGCGCATTGACGTCGTTGAGCGCCGTCTGCACCGCCTCGTTGTTGGGGACGTCGACGCTCACGCCCTTGATGTTGCCGCCTTTGGTGAGTGCATCCAGGTCGGCCCGGAAGCGATCGCGGGAGTCCTTCACGCCCTCGAATGCGGGCGCGTTGCCCTGCACCGCCAGCGAAGTGTTGCGCGCAAGGCGCTGCGACAACATCTGCATTTCCGTCGCCGTCGTCACGCTTGCTGAAACCTGCGAGGCAATGCGCGTGTTGAGAAACAGCATGAGCAGCGCAAGCAGGATGAACGTGATCAGCAGAACGCCGAGGATCTGAAACTGGCGCACGATCGGCAGATGACCGATGAACCAGAGCCGCGTCGGCTGCACGGTCTCGGTTGAACCGGTGCGCATCTGCTCCATGATCGATACCGCGCCGAGCGGGTCGTAACCCTTGGGCGTTCCGCTCATCTTGACCTGCGTCGTCGGCTCGTCAAAATCGTCATCGGCGAGGGCCTGCCCTTGGGCGCCCCCTGCGCCGAAAAGGCTCTTCAAGCTAAACGCCATGTTCTACCTCCCCCGAAACGGGTCGCAACGCGCTCATCGGTCGGTTCCTCACCTTCGCCGCAGTTTACAGCCCAACCTGCAGAAAGCCCGGATCCTGCGCCAGCAGCGACAGATCAATTTCCTGCCACAGCCCACCCTGCGGGTCGGTCCAGCGCGAGCCGTACCAGGCGGGCGCGCCCGAAGGCGCATCGGCTTGCCTCAGTTCGGCAAGATTGCGCAAGCCGAGGACGCGGTGTACGACAAGCCCCGCACGCAGATCGCCCACACGCGGACCGAACAGCACGAGCCTGGAGCCGCTCGTGCCCGGTGCCGCGGGTTCGATGTCGTGACCGAGAAAGCCGGCAAAATCGATGCAGCCGTACAGGTTGCCGCGGATGTTCGAGATGCCTAGATACCATGGCCGCGTCATCGGCACCGACGCCACCGGCGGCACAGCGATCACCTCGCCGGCGTCGGCAAGACGAATCAGCCATTGCGTACCGGCACACGCCAACCCGAGGCGCGATTGCTCCACCTGCGCCGTCGTCTTGGCGGCGAGTCGCGTCGCGAGTTCCTGCTGGAAGGCACGAAGATCGAGTTTGGCGGCGCGAGCCATGCGTTGGCGCTAACCGAGGGCGGTGATTTTCGCGAGCAACTCCTCGCGGCGCACCGGTTTGACGATGTAATCCCGGGCACCCTGGCGCATGCCCCAGATCTTGTCGGTTTCCTGGCTCTTGGACGTGCACAGGATGATCGGCACCAGGCGCGTCTGCGGGTCACGACTGATGGCGCGCGTTGCCTGGAAACCGTTGAGTCCGGGCATGACGACGTCCATCAGGATCAGATCCGGCTTGGCTGTTTTCGCCTTGAGGATCGCATCTTCGCCATTGTCGCTGGCGACGACTTCGTACCCGGCCTTGGTGAGCATATCATTCAGAACGTGCCGCTCGGTCGGCGAGTCGTCCACGATCAATACCCGCTTTATGGTCATGCGCTCCCAACCTTCCCGCCGGCCCCGCGCCCCGGCAACGCGGCATTAATGCGCCGCGACCTTCACATGCGTCCCAACGGCCTTGAGCAGGCTCTCCTTGGTAAACGGCTTGGTCAGATACTGGTCCGACCCTACCATGCGACCGCGTGCACGGTCGAACAAGCCATCCTTGGAGGACAACATCACGACCGGCGTCTGGTGAAACCGCGTATTTTTCTTGATCAGCGCGCAGGTCTGATAACCGTCGAGGCGCGGCATCATGATATCGACAAAGATCATATCCGGCTGATGATCGGTAATCTTCGCCAGCGCATCGAAGCCATCCTCGGCCAGGATGACGGTGCAGCCGGCCTGAAGCAGGAAAATCTCGGCGCTTCGACGAATCGTGTTGCTATCGTCGATCACCATAACTTTCACGCCTGACAATGTGGCCGGATCCGGCAAAGCGATGCTCCCCGCGTCTTCCGTCAATACCGCACTTAGCGTCAATGATTCCATACCCGCCTCTCGAAAGTTTGCCATGGTTGCAAGCAAATGACCAGAGCATAATCCTTGCCAGAACCGGGAAACTTGAGGTTTTTGAGCGATTTGCAACAGTAGCGGTGTGCAATGCCGTCACAAATGCGCTCAATTTGGGCACGTCGGCCGCCTTGAGACGTCCAAGCGGGCTTGCCGGCGTCATACTGTCCGAGGCAAACAGCCCGCTAGCGTCCCAAAAACATCCGATACGCCGGGTTCTTCGTCTCGTCGACGCAGTGATAGCCAAGGCGGCGCAGGAAATCGGTGAATTCGGCCTTATCGGACGGAGGAACCTGCATGCCGACGAGCACCCGTCCATAGTCAGCCCCGTGGTTGCGGTAGTGAAACAGGCTGATGTTCCACCCGCGGCTCATGCTGTCGAGGAA
>Ga0066789_10000492_pt1 | contig 15781 bp, 19 predicted proteins | sample OrgsoiDNA2013049_FD_70960 | JGI IMG/M metagenome (GOLD analysis project Ga0066789, IMG submission 70960) | Permafrost soil microbial communities from the Arctic, to analyse light accelerated degradation of dissolved organic matter (DOM) -... | ecosystem: Environmental > Terrestrial > Soil >...
CCGCCGTCAGGCGACGGAGTCGAAGTGGAGCTTGAGCCCGAGAGCCCTGGCGACCTTCATGATGGTCGCGAAGCTTGGGTTGCCGTCGGCAGACAGTGCTTTGTAGAGCCCTTCGCGACTCATGCCGATCCGGCGGGCGAGCTCGCTGACGTTGCCGGAGCGCGCGATGGTGCCGAGCGCTTGGGCGATGACTGCGGAGTCGTCCCCGGCCTCGTCAAGGGCCGCCTCCAGGTACGCGGCAGCCGTCTCGACATCGACGAGGTAATCGGCGCTGTCGTAAGGGCTGAACGTCTCAGTCGTCTTGGTCATCGTTCCTCCACTCCTCGGCGATCTGGTGCGCTTGCTTGATGTCGCGGTCCTGACTGGACTTGTCGCCACCAGACAGCAGCACGATCAGCCGCTGGCCCTCTTGCAGGTAATAGACCCGGTAGCCCGGGCCATAGTCGATCCGCAGCTCCGAGACCCCGCTACCTACCGGCTTCACATCGCCGGGGTTGCCCGCGGCAAGGCGATCGATCCTCACCAAGACTCGTGCAGCGGCCCGCCGATCCTTCAGTTTGCGCAGCCAACGGTCGAACGTCGCACTCTTGACGATCTCGACCATGTGTTAACTGTAGTTCACAGTCTTGCCGGTGCCAAGTCCGAAAAGTGGTCAGCCACCGGGGCGTGTGCGGCTCCGGAAACCGGAAGCATGATTACGCCCATTCTGGCGGCCGGCTCCGCTATTGCGCAGACGCAGGGAAGAGGGTTCACGACCTGAAGCCGGGAACTCGACCCACACGGGGCCTCGACCATGGACACGCGTTGTCTCAACCGTTGGTGTCTCACCACGAAGGAAGTCAGACACATGGCGTCACCGCTGGACGCCCGGTCACCGGACGCACCTGCGGACGGCCTATACGGACACCGCCCCCCGCGGCACCACCGCTGGCCTGCGGCATCACCGTCGGCCGTTCCGCAATCGGGACGGCGGACGTTTGCCAAAACACGACCGCACATGCCGATGAGCGGTCGCGCGTCTGAGGGCTTTGGTGATGGGTAGGATTGCGTCCGAGATGGCGTGATGTTGCACGCACTATGACAATGTCGACGATCGCAATTGCGTCAAAGGGAGCCGGGCCCAAGTGGACAAAAGCACCGAGATCTTAACGTGGGCCGCGCTGAGCGCTGGTGTCGTCGTGCTGGGCCTTGGCGTTGTAACCCTGGTACGCAAACGCGTCTTCGGCTTCGGCTTCGGCACTAAAGGGAGGGCGATTCGGTGGCGTCCGTATGCGTGGGCGCAGATACTCACGGGAACGTTCATCTTGGTCGAAACGGTGCCTCGCTTGGCTGGCGCACCCTCTGGGTTCGTGGCAGTCGTGTCAATCTTTGCGTTTATCCCCATGGCGGGTGCCCTTGCCGCTCGCGGACGCGCAGTGGCCACTTAAGCCAGGTGGCGGTAGACCGTTGCGAATACTCAGGCCCCGTCGCTTCAATGGGCCGATCGGTGTATCCCCACTCGGCACGAACACACTCAACTAAGTAGCCGCTGGTCGCGCCTGCGATCCTGCCGCTGGACGATGGTTCCGAGGGTCTCGGTGGGAGATGATTGCGGACGTGACCGTGAATGATCTGATCCAGGTGCCTCTGACCGATCAGGAGCGCAACGTCTTGCGCTGGGGCCTCATCGAATGGGGTGGCCCGGGGCAGTGCACCGAGGAATTTGCAATCGCGATGGGCTTCGGCAGCCTCGACGGTCTCTTCGCCGAGACTGATCGTCTTGTTCGGTCTCTCGACGAGCATGAAGCATTAAGCGCGGTCGACTGGGTACGTATCCTCTTGTCGACTGAAGTCGTATTCGCAAGTGATGTCGTGGGTTCGGGCACCGACTGGGTCGAGACGGTCGGTGTCACGGACGTCGAGACGATCGCGATACTGAGGGCTGTCCAACGCAAGATTCCGATCTCTGGCGTCGTGGGTATTGCATTCGGAACTCGGTAATCGCGTCCGAGCGGCAAACGTCCGCTTCTGCCGCGAGTCGGGCGTGCGATCGTGCCGATGAGCGGAACCAAGGTCCCTCCGGATCAATAGCGTGAAGTCACCGACTTCCACCCAGGGACTGTCGTGAAAGAGCCGCGGTCCTACGCTCGGACCATGCGCCCAAAGAACAGCGGTCAAGGGAAGCTCCCGACACCAAATTCTGACTCGCCCTTCTACATGCCGCCGCCGAGCAGCAAGGCGCTGCGCTGGTCCATCGTGTTGTGTCTCATTGGTCCCTTTCTCTTCGCCTCCGCCGCGTTCGAAGCCGCAAGGGCGCGCGATTGGACCGTATTGGCCATCGCCCTGGTGATGTTGTCTGCCTACAGCCTGTTGGAGTGGATCCGGATCCGCGCCATCCTCCGGGCACTCGCGCGCAGACGCTTCGGTAATGGCAGTGCAGGCAGCGGAGAAGCTGTGGAGGCCGCGCGCCGACAGAAGGCAGCCTGGGCGAGAGTGCGCCACGACGTCTTTCCCATCCTGAGCAACCCGTCAGTGCTGAAGCGGCCCTTCAGCACCTGGGACGACTGGAAGGACTAATCGTCCAGCTAAATGCCGAAGCACGCTCATGCCGCTGGTCGCGCGTGCGATCATGCCGCCCACGGCGCCCTCGCACCGATGGTTCGGATCTCAATACGCCGTCTCCGAGACTACGGCCCTTGGTGAGACACTCCCTTCATGGGCAATGTGGCTCGACGATGGACTGGTGGACGTCTGTGGTGGATTGGCGTCGCCGCTATTGCTGTGGTGGGCCTGCTCCTTGGCGGGCTCGGTGTCGCCGTTTGGAACACTCCAGAAGACGGAACTGATGGCGCCGCCATGGCGGCAGTCTCATTCTTCTTCCTCAGCCTTGCTTCCTTGGCGACCGCTTTCACTGGCGCAGTCGCCCTTATCCTCGTGCGCCGGCAATCGAGTCAGAATCGCAACAACATCGCCCCAGCATCTTGGTATCCAGACCCATGGGGCGCCGCGAATCGACGTTGGTGGGATGGACACAGGTGGACAGGCTGGACCGGCTAATCAACCTCCAGCTGCACCCGCGCAGCAACGTCCGCAAATGCCGCTGTGGGCGCGCGATCGTGCCGATGTGAGGATGAGCGCCAGAGCGGTGACTCAGGCGCGCCTCGGCAGGACACCTGACATCCTGACCCGATAAGAACGCTGGGGTGGCCATACCCGTCCAGACCACGCTCGTGGGAAGAGATCGACTCTGACTTCGCCGGGATTGCCGACGAGCACGAGCAGTTTCGCTACTGTCGGCCATCGTCAAGAGTGTGCTTGCGTCGGACGCGATGGAGAGGCTCGCAGCCTGCACGTCCATGAATGACCTGATGGTGGTCGCGATGCAGATACCGAAACCGCCCTATGACCTTGTTGTTGTGCGTGCTCCGTTGGCTTCCCTCTACCCTCCAAGAGAAGGACAGGTCCTAATCGAGTCGGGTCACGGACTTCCTCTCCTCGCGCACCTTCGTTCTGGGCAACAAGCGGCGCACCAACCTCACGTTGGGCCTTATCCGACTGCACCTCAACGGTGTAGACATCGAACGCGACTACGGCACGTGCCTGCGGGAACACCTCGACGCCCACGGCGGCGTCCCGCCCGCTCAGCGCTGCGGGAAGGACACCGGTGCCGGCCCGAGGACAGACCGAGGCACCAGGTCCCAGCCTCGTTGCGCATCTGAGAACGTGGTCCGGTCCGGACCACCAGGGCGTATCCCTGCCAGCCGAAATCAACCGCCAGCTGTACGAGGTCGTTGATGTTAAGCAGGGTCGTTCGCCCTAACGCGGCTTGTCCTTGGCGTAGTACAGCTGACCGACGGCGACGAAGATGCCGATGACTGCCACCGCAACATCCCACCAGAGCTGCGTAAACGCAGCAACCACACCCCCAACGACCCACACGGCCAGGAGCACCTCCCAGAATCGCTTGGGAAGCCTCCAGCCATTGCCCTGCTCACCGTCGTTTCTAACCACCGTCACTCCTCAAACTGCCCGTCCGGCCCGAGACTGCGACCCTACCTTTGGCACGAGTCGATGTCTGGGACCGGAGCCCACAGCCAGGAGACTTATCACACCGAAATCATAGAGGGGGGCCCTCGCCGACAAAAACGACATTGAGCTGCTCATGCCTGAATGTCCAAGGATCCCAGTCGCTGTCCACGACGACGTCGAGCTGGCCGCCATCTGAGAGGAAGAAGACTGGATCGACCGACTTTGTAGACGTGGCGTGCACCCCGATGATGTCGAGACCGCAGAGATCCCAGGCTTCGTCGGCAGTCGTCGGGTCTGCCCAATCAACCGTGCTCCCGTCGGCGCGCAGCCAGACCCACGGCATGTGACAGCGAGAGACCACACCTCGCCCGTGAGGATGAGGGTTGGGTCAGTGAACTCGGCGGTACGGACACGCAGCGGCATAAGCGGGGCCAGCGTCACTACGAGAGCGTTCACAACTGTGGGCACTCCACAATGATGCTGCCTTCGTGACCGAGCGAGCATCCCGGAGAACATCCGCAACTGCCGCATACAGCGTGCGCTCAAGTGGCATGAGCGGATTCTGTCAGTGTCCGGTCCGGCGGACGGGGAGGTCGCTGCGGGCGAACTCAGATCGGCGTGCATACTCAAGGGCTGGGCAGCAGAAGGGCTCGGACATCTCCGGCGATCACAGCATCAACCGCGAGTTGTAGTGAGGACCCATTGTCGAGGGCGAATTCGATAATGCTCGCCTGGCCGCGCTTCAGGTTGCGGTCCTCACGAGCACTCATTCTCGTCGATGTCACCTTAGCGTTCGCCATCGATACGACATCAGGCGCCTTCCCTCGCCGCCAGTATGACGCCATCTCCAGGTCTGCGCCTTTGACTACACATCGAACTTGTCGCCAGCGAATGCGACCCGAGGTCTCCTCTCCCCTGAAGCCGACGAATCTCGCACCCGCCCTCGGTCGTACTGGGCCGCCGGCCAATGCGGCCTCAGCAGCTTGAAGGCTGCGGGAGCGATTGAGCAACGGTCCAATAAGCGTAATAGAAAGCGCCAGGGCTACCGGGACCTTGGCCACAGTGGGTACGACTATCGCCGCGATGATGATCAGTATCAGAGCACCCCAGAAGCGCTTCCTGCCAAGTAGCCCCAGGAGGGCCTTACCGCCCCCGCGAGAGAGCTTCTGCGGCTTCTCAGAGGTTCCCATCACCACTCCTAGGGGAAAAGCGGTAACGAGAGGCCGCCGGCCCCACCAAGCACCGTTGCATCGAACGCACCCTTCCATGAGTCATCGCAGGAGTCCGTTGGCTCGGTTCCTGCGAAGTCTGGCCAGTTCTCCATCGCGACGTCGCCGTCAAAGAGCACGCGTTCCGTTCGCTGCCCGTCAGCCATGGTCAGGATCGGGCCGTCCGAAATCTCCACCGCCAAACGGCTCCGAGTGCGCGCTTAAGATCGGCGTCGAACAACTCGCCACCCTATAAAGGCGTTCCAGGTCCCTCTTCACACCCCCAGTGTATGAACAGCCGTTGCGGATTATGCCTCTTTGCAACATCCGGAAATGCCGCGATGGTTGTGAGTTCAAGGTGTTCTTAGACCGATCCTTCACGGAACCAACCGTTTAGGAGGAAGGTGGTGACATGACCGAGCCGACCACGCCACTTGGGGTGATCGTGGACACGAACTCGGGGGGCCGATTCGATCTCATCGTGTACGAGGACGGCATTCTCGGCGTTAAAGGCACATACGTCGGCGTCGCTCTGCGGGCGGGTGGCGCTGGCATGGTGGGTGGCGGCTCTGGCTTGTCAGGTGCGGCGGCAGCGGGCGCCGGGTCGGCAGGTGGCATCCGGGCCGGGCGAGGATACGAACAGAAGCGAGTTTCGAAGTTGTTGACGATGCCACGCTCCGAGGTGCTCGCGGGCGATCCGAAGAATCACTTCGTTCCCGTCGAGCAAATCGCTGGCCTGGTTTTGAGGAAGCGTTGGCACGGTCACTCATTGACGATTGCGACGAGAGACCATCCATCGGGACGGAAGTACAGCTGGAAACCGGCGCTGAACAACTTCGATCAGGTCCGCAGCATGCTCGAGGCCAAGTTCGGCGAGTCGCTCGCCGTGGAGTAAACGCGACTATGAACGAGTGCGGGTCCTGTATTGGCAACCCTGCCCTGGGTCGGCGGGATGACGGACCGTCACAACACACGTCCTCATCTGCCGCTGGTCGCGGGTGCGATCGTGCTGACGGGAGAACACATTCTGCAGCTTGCGGCCCTTCTCCGCGGGAGGCAGTCATCGCCAGACCGGGTCGGCATGAAGAGCAGGGCAACTGAAGTCACATCGCTGGCGGAAGTTCCTCGGCCCGCCGCACCATCACCTGCGCCTTGACGACGACGGCGGCCGACATGACGCCCGCGGCTAGGTCGAGTGCCACCAAGGTTGTCCTCCAGCCGCCAACGGCCCCCGCAACGGCCAAGGCAAAGAAGATCACCGCGCTCGTACCCCACGAGGCACGCCGTCGCCGCCAGACCACCGCCTGCTCGGCCCGGTCGCGGTGCGTCCGATGGGGCTTGGTGAGCACGAGCCGTCGGGTTGTCCGGGTCGTTCGTGCCCCTCGCGGCTCATTCATCTCAGGATCCACAGCCCAACACCTCCTGCCAGTCCGGCGGCAATCAGCGCGGCGCCGATTTGAACGAGGTCGGGCGCCAGCCGCTTATGCCATGACGACGATAACGGCAGCCGTGAACCCACCGCAGGGAAACCGCCTAATCCGCGCCCAAGCACACCGGTGACTCAGGTCGAACATCCGCATCTGCCGCGAATCGGCCGTACACTCCTGCCGCGATGACGGTCGGTGACCAGTTACTCATGGCGAGCGCTGAGGCCTACGGTCCGATGCATCCGGTCAGCGTTCCGCCACCGGGCACCTGGCAACGTCAGCATCGTGAGTCGCGCCCATGGGAGTGAAATCGCAAGATCGGACCCCGCCAGCAACGACCAGCCTGACCTACGCGGCGGGCGCCACGGCGTTCAACCAGGTCACCGTCAACCTGTCCTCGATCGGGACGTTCACCAATTTCAAGTACGGCGGCACCGCAGATGTCATCATTGACGTTATGGGCTCCGATGGGCCGCTGAGCTCGTACACGTACAACGGGGACGGCCTGCGTGCCACCCGGACCACCACCACCGGTACCCAGAACTTCGCCTGGGACCCCACCGGCGGCGTGCCACTGATGCTCACCGACGGCACCATCAGCTACATCTACGACAACAACGGCACCCCCGTCGAACAGATCGACGCAGCCGGTGTCGTCCTGTACTACCAACACGACCAGTACGGCTCCACCCGCCTGCTGACCAACCAGGCCGGGGCCGTCGCCGCCACCTACACCTACAACGCCTACGGCGCCCTCACCGCACACACCGGCACCGCAGACACCCTTCTGCGCTGGAACGGCCAATACCAAGACACCGACACCGGCCTCTACTAGGTGCTCTAACCAAGAATAATGCAAGGAGGGAAATGTTAGTCCCAAAGATTAGGGAAATGCATCGCCGGCTCTTAGTCAGGCGCCAGACTGTCTGGGGTGAGCGAATTAGCGAGAATGCCGCAGACAAATTGCTGCATCTTTATGAATGGATGTTTGTCGGCTACGCTCAGACAATGCCGTTCTTAGTTCTCTTTGTTGTACTAGAGCAGCTCAGACACGATTCTCTTGCAACCACCGGCCTAGCAATCTCAGGGATTATCGCGCTGTCATGCTTCCTGATTGCTCGTCACTATGGTAAAGAAGCCGGGGTCGACATAGCACGGACTTATGGTTTGCCTGACGGCACTTGGTGGAAAGTCAAAGCAAAAACAACTGCTAAATTCGATCGGTGGCTTACCAAGGAACTGCGAAAGCAAGAGCTCAAAGACCGGGGTCGCCGACTTCGAAACCCGGAGGGTGGCTCCCACCTCCGCTCGGAGATTTGAGCTGCAGGTAAACTGTTTGTGACCCGTCCGCCTTGGACACCCCGTATGCCCCTTTCAGGTAAGAAGTCGCGTCACGTGGACGTTCGATAACGTGACAGCCAGCGTCGGAGTGGAACCGAAGGCCAACAGGTGTAGTCGGTAAGAGTCTCGATACATACCTCGATACATACCTCAATACATCCACTGTCTCCTAGCCGAGAACGCGTTCTGGCGAGTTGGGCATCTGAGCCCGTGGCGCGCTCAGCTTGATCCTGTGGATGTGCCGCGACGTCGTGACTGTTTATCAGTATGAACGCAGCCAGTGGTCAAGATCAGAGCTATACACGGTTTTACCCTGAGTGCTGACCCTGACGCGCGGGTCATAGGCTGCCGTAGGCGCCGTGCCCCGCGCCCGAGGTCAGGGGGCTAACCGCCCACACCGGGAGGTACTGAACCACACCTGAAAGTTGTTTTGCGCGGACCTTGAGCATGAAAGCGCTGGGGACGAGGGGGAGGGGTCGGCGCTGGCCACTGCCGCTCTGCCCCCAGGCCCCGGCCCCCAGCCCAATAGGTGGGCAGAACCCTCGATGGACCGCACGCAGATGCTCCATCCGAAACGCACTCAATTGCCGCTGGTCGTGCGCGCGGTCGTGCCGAGATTCGGTCGTCAGTGATGGCCCAGAGGAGTACGCGCATCGCGACCTGGATTTGGTTCTTGTCGTGACGACGAAGGGCCACGCTATGCACTGCCGACCGTCGTGTCCCGGTCAATCGGCTCCGAACTGAGAGCGTTGAGCGAGGATAAGAATATGTCAGTAGCGCCCGGACACCATCTACTGCCGCATGAGCGCTGGTTCGCGTCCTTGATTTTGGAGCGCCAACGGACTCACCGGACTCCGGACATCCTGCGCATAGAGCAGAACTATGGCCCCGAAGGAATAACCCTTTGGGCAGCAACCTGGATCACGGTGTTCCCCGGAATGTTGATCGTTGTTTCGGGAATGGTCTTCATGCTGGCCTCGGGCGGCGGCGGCACCCTTCTTGCGGTGGGGTACTGGCTCCAGGGCTTCGGCGTCATCGTGATTCTTCTGGGTTCGATTCGGCTGGTTCAAGGCGTCAGGGCGGGTCGTGCCTTTCGTGATGGGCGCCCGTTCCTCAAGCGTCGTTGACTCTGGGGCGTCCCCCACAAAGGGAAAACGTCCGTTGAGCGACTCCCTGCGACGCGAAGGGCGCCCACGTGAACGCACTCAACTGCCGCGATGACGGTAGGTGGCGACGACAAGGTCTGAGTTGAGATGCTCGGCGCGAATCGATGGCTGGATAAAGCAAGGCTCTTCAAGTGTCATGCTGGTCTCGTGACCCCAAACGGGCTGACAGTCCACGAGCAGCCTCCGGAACCAGCCGGTTCCGGATCGCAGCACGTTATTGGCCGCTACCGGGACACCGGGGGTTTCCGTTGGTATGCCGTTGCCTTCGCGGTCCTCTGGCTGCTGCTCGGAACCGCACAGCTCGTTAGTAAGCATCAGTTCGGGGACCTAGCCTTCGCTGCGGTGTACGCGGCGCTGGCTGTAACAGCCTGGGTGGTGCCTAAGACCGTGATCAGCGACCGGGGTGTCCGCTTCATCGTCCGGCGAACCATCCCTTGGTCCGAGGTGGTAGACGTGGTCGCCCGACCCAACAACAGATGGAAGCAGCTTCCAGAGCTGGTGATGCGCGACGGGCGACGGAAACCACTGCTGGCACTCAACGACAGCCAGGTCGAGGGGCTCCGCTCGTTAGCCCGTGAACAGGGCGCACCTATTCCTCCCTAAGTCAGGCGACTCCGGGTAGCCAGAGACAGGGCAATGTGGTCCTGCCCGATCAGTTCTGGCTTTGAAGTTGAAGCCCACCACAACCGCGCTATCTGAACGCACTCAACTGCCGCGTTGTTGTACTTGCTGCGGCAGAGATCGCCGTGGTTGCTCTGACCGGCGGACGCTGAAGGATGACCTCTTTCATCGTGCCGGCCGGCGCCGGCCAAGACGCTGATTTCAACGATGTGCGACTGCCTCTGGCTGTGGCCGCCTATCTGGCCCGGTTCAAGGGCATGTCACGTGCGCACACCGACTCGGACCTTCGAGCCTTCCTCACCTGGTGCGCGGGACGGGACATAGCGCCATTAAAGGCTCGACGCGCCCAGCTTGAGTTGTACGTCCGCTGGATGCAGGAGACCCGCCGCTACAAACCATCCACCGTGTCTCGGCGCACCTCAGTGCTCAGCGGGTTCTACCGGACCGCCGTCATCGACGGTGTCATTGAGCACTCACCAGCGGAGTACGTCCGCCGACCTACCGTTTCGGCCGAGTCGCCCACACTCGGTCTGACGCACCTCCAGTTTGAGGCGATGCTGACTGCGGCTCGCGAGTCCGATAACCAGTTCGACTTCGCCCTGGTGGCGATGCTTGGGCTGCTCGGGTTACGGATCTTCGAAGCAACCGGCACCGACGTGACCGACCTCGGAGAGGAACACGGGCACCGGGTGCTGCGGGTAGTCGGCAAGGGCACCAAAGTCGTCCTCGTACCTCTGCCTCCGGCCGTGGGTCGAGCAGTGGACCGGGCAGTGGACGCCCGAACTGCTGGGCCGATCCTGCTCAACAACCGCGGTGCAAGGATGGACCGTCACGCAGCCACCCGTCGCCTTCGACGCCTAGCCAGCGCGGCCGGCGTCCGGCTCCCTCGAATGCACCCTCACATGCTGAGGCACACATTCGTGACCACGATGTTGGACGCAGGAGTCGACCTGCGCGACGTGCAGATCGCCGCCCGCCACGCCGATCCCCGCACCACCATGCGATACGACCGGGCCCGAAAAAACCTCGACCGACACCCCAACTACATCCTCGCCGCATACATGGCATCCGGCACCTAACAACGCGCCGGTACCAGTAACAACGCGCCACTACCAGCCCGGACCTGACCAATCGGTCGTAGCCGATGAGCGGGCGTCCGCACTTCATGGTTATGCACGTGTTCAGAAAGGTGCTGATGTGAGGGAGTCCGCGCGCCAGGCCTGTCCGTGTCAGCGCAGAGAACTCCGACGCAGTCCCGCTCGACGAAGGGTCCGCGTGCCAGTCGAGGATCCTCCACCGGGCACTGCGTCTCCATAGTCGTAGCCACATCGCCGCTCTGGGCCGGACCGCCCGAGACCCTGCATGATCCCTCACCTCCTTGTCCCAAGGAATCGCCAAATAGTGGGACTCGTTGATGTTCATGACCACCGACGACGGGTTCGCTCCAGCTGAGTCGTCTTCGAACCCTCGAGCGTCTCGCGCTCTGATCAACCCCACCAACAAGGTGCCCCAACACTGGAATAGGAAGTCGTCGCTGACGAATACGCCGACTTCACGAAGGAATACGGCCTCCAATACGAACAACTAACGCTACCAACGACTTTCAACGCGAAATAGGCATTTCCAAGCCTTTATCAAATAGCGGCACGCATGCTACCAATGTTGGTAGGTCGGGTCGCCTTTCGGGCGGCCCGGAAACGTGTTTGCCGATGATTGTTGGTTGGTGTTGGAAATGCATGGTGGGTTAAAGGTCTATCGTGGCTCGCCTGCTGCTGCGCGCAGTTATGTCGAGGCCGACCGCGGGCGTGCGGATGACTACTACCTCACTGAGGGCACCGGTGTTGCGCAGCGTTACCTCGCCGCCCCTGAGGCGGGGGTACGCCGTGAGAGAGCGCTGAACGGTGACGGCTACGAGGCGTGGGTCGGCGGGTATGACCCGGACACGGGCGCGCCCAAGGGAAGGTTGCGGACCGACGACCAGGCGGTCCGGTTCGTCGAGGTGGTGGTCAACGGTCCGAAGACCTGGTCACTGGCGGCCGCACTGCACCCAGACATCGCCGAGGCGTACGACGCGGCGCAGGACCGAGCCGCGGTGCAGATCATCGGGTGGCTGGCCGAGCACTCGACCACACGGGTGGGTCCGCGTGGGCGCCAGGTCCAGGTACCTGTCGGAGAGCTCGAGGCGGTCTCGGTGCGGCATTACACCTCCCGTGCTGGTGACCCGCACCGGCACCTGCACCTCCAGGTCAACGCCCGAGTCTTCACTGAAGGCACGTGGCGGGGCCTGCACACCCTCGGGGTGCGCGACAGCCTCGATGCGATCAATGGGATCGGTCACGCGGCGGTGCTGACCGACCCCGGGTTTCGGGCAGCTCTGGCCTCCCACGGGTTCGGTGTTGATGCGGAGTCCGGTGAGGTCGTCGAGCTGGCGTCGTTCACCGGCCCGTTTAGTGCCCGGGCCGGGCAGATCCGGCGGAACATGGACCGCTACGAGGCTGAGTGGCGGGTCGCGAACCCTGGGGCCGAGCCGGGTCCAAAGTTACGCCAGTCCTGGGATGCCCGAGCTTGGGCAGAGGCTCGCCCGGACAAGGTGGTCCCCAAGGACGGAGCCGATCTGAGGCGGGCCTGGGTGCAGGAGCTGTACGGGCTCGGTTACCACGAACCTGAGATGCCACAAGCGTCGAGGGTCGTTGCGGATGCTGGGCCGAGGGTGGGCCGGCTGGATCGCACCGGGGCCGTTGAGACGGTGCTGTCCCGGTTGGGGGCGCGCCGGTCGGCCTGGAACGGCGCCGATGTTCGCGGTGAGGTCGAGCAGTTGATCGCTCGCACGGGGCTGGTGGCGACCGCGGCTGTGCGGGTTGAGCTGGCCGAGGACCTCACCGCCCGGACGTTGGTGGCCTGTGTCCCGCTGGTGGTCGATCGCGACGGATCTGTTCGCAGCGTGCCCGAGCACCTCCGGGCGCTGACCTCGCCGGAGGTCTTGGCTGTTGAGGGTGAGCTCACGACCCGGCTCATCGCCCGCGCCGCCCATGCACCGGCTAGTCCCGCCAGTCCCGCCAGTCCTGCCCACTACATGGCCGGTGAGATCGACGCAGCCAAGGAGCTGGATGCCGCCCAGCAGGCGGTGGTAGCCGCGTTGGCTGGGACCGGTCCGCTGACGCTCGTCGAGGGGGCCGCGGGAGCGGGGAAGACCACCACGTTGGCCGCGACCCGGCAGTCCCTGCAACGGCAAGGGCATCGGCTGGTGGTGGTGACCCCGACGTTGAAGGCCGCCCGGGTCGCCGCCGATGAGACCGGCACCGCGGCGTACTCGGCGGCTTGGCTGGCCCACCAGCACGGCTACCGGTGGGACACCCACGGCACCTGGACGAGGCTGCGCGCAGGCCAGCGCGACCCACGCACCGGCACCACGTACCAGGGCCCGCAACCAGGCGCGGTCCTGCGGCCCGGTGACCTGCTGCTGGTCGATGAAGCCGGGATGCTCAACCAGGACACCGCCCGAGCCCTGCTGGTCATCGCCGACGAACACCACACCCGGCTCGCGCTGGTCGGCGACCGCCACCAGCTCCCTGCGATCGGCCGCGGAGGCGTCCTGGATCTCGCCGCCCGCTGGGCCAGCCCCGAATCCTGCCTGGCCCTGGAAACCGTGCACCGGTTCGCCGACCCCGAGTACGCCGAGCTCAGCCTGGCCATGCGCACCGGCCGACACCCCGGAGGGGTCTTCGACACTCTCCTTGCCAGAGGACAGATCCGTCTGCACCCCAGTGAGAGCGAACGCACCCGCGCTCTCGCCCAGATCGGCGCCCAACTACGGGGTGAGACCTCTGTCGAGCCGGTGTTGGTGATCGCCGAGACCCGGGAACAGGTCGCCGCCCTGAACGCGACTATCCGCGACCAGCTCATCGCCACCGGCCGGGTCGACGACACCGGTGCGGTCACGACAGCGGCCGGGGAACGGATCGGGGTCGGTGACCGGGTCGCCACCCGCCGCAACGACCACGCTTTGGACGTCGCCAACCGCGACACCTGGACCGTCACCGGGATCAAGCGCGATGGCACGCTGACCGTTGATGGTGGCCGTGGCGGACGCCACCTGCCCGCCGGCTATGCCCAAGACCATCTGGAGCTGGCCTATGCGACCACCGTCTACGGCGCCCAAGGGCACACCGTCGCCGCGTCGCACCTGCTCGTCGGCGAGCACACCGGGGCCGCCGCGGCGTACGTCGGGATGACCCGCGGCCGCGAGACCAACATCGCGCACCTGGTCGCCGGCAGCGTCCAGGACGCCCGCGCCCAGTGGATCAGCATCTTCTCCCGCGACCGGGCCGACCTCGGACCCGCCCACGCCGCCCGTCTGGCCGCTGCGGAGGCCGCAACGTACGCGACCGGGCGCCCGCTGGAGGCGGTCCTGGACGACCTGCGGACGGCGTGGACCTTGGCGGCCGACCTGGCCGGACACCTCGCCAAAGCGACGTCGATGCGCGACGAACTGGCCCGGATCGTCCCGCTCCGCGCCGAGAGCGACCCACAGATCGCGCACCTGCGCAGCGCCGAACAGCAGGCATGGGTGGACTCCGACGACGCTCGTGCTCAGCTCAAGCAGACCGAAGTCGCCATCACCACCGGCACCAGCGACCTGGCACGCGACCTGTTGGACGGCTGGGAGCGGGCCTATCCGGACACGGCCAGGGCTGCCGAAACCATCCGGGCAGGCACCGGGCGCTTTGGACGAGGCCGGGCCGAGGTCAATGCGGCCCGGGAGAACCTCACCAGCTGGGCCCGGGCCTGGCAGCCCATCCTGGCCGACGTCACGGGCCTGCCGGTCGAGGTGCTGCTCGACCCCGATCAGCTGTCCACCCGGATGCCGTTCAACGGGGGCAGCGCGCTGCATGCGGCGATCGGTCGGTACGCCGAGCACACCGCCGCCCAAGCGCACCCAGAACTGGCGGCGACCCGTCACGCCGTCGAAGTCGCCGATCAGCATGCGCGCATTGCCAGGGACACGCGCACCGCAGCCGAGAACGCCCGCGCAGACCAGTTCGACGAGCTGGGCCTGGGCTCTCTGGCCTACACCGAACGGCCCGCCCGACAGCTCGCGGCTGCCGAAGACACCCTCAGCAAGCTCACCCTGGAGCTCACCGCGGCCCAAGACCGCATCAACACACTCGGTCGCGAACCCGCCATCCGAACCCTCCCGGCCCGGCGCCTGCAGACCGAACACGACACCTGCGTGCGCGACCACGAACACGAGAAGGACGCGCGCGCCCGAGCCGCCTGGGCAGCCCGAAACGCGCCGAGACCAAACCACGACAACGAGCACTATCTCGACCTGCACCGCAGCGGAGCCGACCGCGGGATCTCCCGCTGAGTGAGCACAACGAGGACGAGCGGATTAGTAACTGAACACGTGCCAAAAATGAACACATGCGCGTTGAACAGCACGGGCGCGTTGAACACCGATCGGCCGAGTCACCCAGCCGAGCTGGGATCGGCAACGTTTCGGAACGTACCTTCGCAGGTCTGGTCACCCGAAAACCCTCAGAACGGGCCTTGGCAAGGGGGTGTTCGCAACTTTCGGGGGTACGTGGCCTGACCTGCACAAACACCGTCGCACCCCCTTGGGGGAGCGTGCCTGGAGGTGCGAATCAGGGGACGTTCCAGCCCCATGATGACGAGACGAAATCTGGGCGTTGCCCGCACCTGGCACCAGGCCGTGATGGTCCACCTCATGGTTGGCCACCCGACCCGATCATGTACCGCATTTGGAGTAGATAAGAGACCAACACCGCCGACAGTGAAACCCTGGTCGGCGCCGATGCAAGGAGACTCAGCATGAGCACCATCTCGCAACAGGTCACGCCGCCGCAGGGCCCGCACGCCAAGGACGAGCTGCTCACCATCGCCGAAGTCGCCGACGTTCTCCGCGTCCCCATCGCCACCCTGCGCTACTGGCGCCACCTCGGCACCGGGCCCCGCAGCTTCCGCGTCGGCCGCGGCGTCCGCTACTGGC
>Ga0066789_10000493_pt1 | contig 15780 bp, 14 predicted proteins | sample OrgsoiDNA2013049_FD_70960 | JGI IMG/M metagenome (GOLD analysis project Ga0066789, IMG submission 70960) | Permafrost soil microbial communities from the Arctic, to analyse light accelerated degradation of dissolved organic matter (DOM) -... | ecosystem: Environmental > Terrestrial > Soil >...
GGCGTGAACCACATGGCGGCGTCGAACAAGCCGTGATAGCTGCCCTCCAAAATCACGTAGTCATCCTTGCCGGTAAAGGCGCGCGCCAGGCGCAAGCCCGCCATGACCGCTTCGGTTCCGGAATTCGAAAAGCGCACGAGTTCGGCCGCCGGCACCATTTTCGCGATCCGGTCGGCCACCCGCAATTCGGCTTCCGTGGAGAGCGCGAACACGCCGCCCACTTCCATGCCGCGGCGTGCCGCCGCGTCGACGCGCTCATCCGCGTAGCCGAGGATGGCCGGGCCATAGCCCATGCGGTAGTCGACGTAGCTGTTGTCGTCGAGATCCACGATGCGCGCGCCCTTGCCGTGCTTGACGTAGATGGTCCGGTCTTCGCCCCAGTAGCGGAAGTTGGAGGCCACGCCGAGCGGCAGGCGTTTCACGGCGCGCTTGAAATGCGCGTTGCTGTTGGTCAGTTTTCTGGCCATGACGTTCCCCTGTGGATTATTGGCGGCTTCGGTATAGTTTATCCGAGCGCCAGTTTATATGAGCATATAAGATTATGCATCAGCGATCGCCTGAATCGGCGCTGCGCATCCGCCCGATATCGACATTGTCGGCCTAAATAGGCAACCAAATGCCATATTTTGCGGGTTGTTGCAGCGCCGCTTGCCAAGCCACATGGCCGCAGCGTAAATTAAATACTCATATAACCCGGTCGGAGAGAACCCCATGACCAGCCAGCCCGCGACGGATCTCGACCGCGACGCCTTTGTCGGCCACCCGCATGCGCTGCCGGCCTGGGTCTACAGCCACCCGGATCTCGCCCGGCTCGAAATCGAGCGGGTGCTGATGCCGAGCTGGCAGATCGTCTGTCACGTGAACTCGATACCGCGCGCGGGCGACTACCAGACCTTCGATTTGGGACCCGAGAGCGTGCTGGTGGTGAGGGACCGGAATGGATCGATCCGCGGGTTTCACAATGTCTGCCGGCACCGCGGCGCCCGCTTGCTCGATGGATCGGGCAATTGCCCGACCACCATCACCTGCCCCTATCACGGCTGGAGCTATCGCCATGACGGCGGCTTGGTCGGCGTGCCGATGCGCGAGAGCTTTCCGGATCTCGATCGCGCCGCGCATGGTTTGCGGCCGGTGCGGGTGGACACCGCCCTCGGGTTCGTTTTCGTGTGCCTGGCCGGCGATCCGCCGCCGGTCTCGAGCACCTGGGGCGCGCTCGCTCAGGAACTCGCGCCCTATCGATTCGAGGACATGGTTCCTTTGACGCCGATCACCACGGAAGTGTGGGACGTCGATTGGAAGATTGCGATGGACAACTACCTCGAGTCCTATCATGTGCCGATCGGGCACCCCGGCCTGTACCGCATGTTCACGCCGGATTACGACGACGTCGCCTCGGTGCCCGGTGTGGCGCGCGGCGTGAGCTGGATGCGCGATCAGCCCTCCTCCCGCTGGTCGGAGCGCCTATATCAAAAATTGGTCGCCGGAGCGGTCGCTCACCTTCCCGAAACTCTGCGCCGCAGCTGGCGTTTTTACAGTGCATTGCCGAACTTGGGGATCGACGTGTTTCCCGATCAGATGGATTTCTTCCAGTTGCTGCCCGGCGGTCCCGGCAAGTGCATCGTTCGCGGCGCCCTGTTCGGGCTGCCGAACGACAGCCGAGAGATCCGCGCGGTGCGCTACTTGAGCAACCGGATCAACACCCAGGTCAACAACGAGGACAAGTGGTTGTGCCAGCGCGTGCAGCGGGGACTTGCGTCCGGCAGCTACAAGCCCGGTCCGCTGTCGCGCCTCGAGGTGTACATGCACGAGTTCCACAATCTGCTGCGCGATCGGATCCCCGAGTTTCGCCTCGCCGGCGCGCCGCGGCAATTCGCCTAGCCGGAATAAATTCCGGCCGGCGCCTTGCTCAGCCGAGATTGATCCAGGCCGACTTCGTCTGGGTGTAGGAGATCAGGCTCTCCACGCACTTGTCGCGTCCCTGACCTGATTGCTTGTAGCCGCCGAACGGCTGGGTCATGTCGCCGTGATCGAAGCAATTCACCCAGATCACGCCCGCCTCCAAATCCCGCACGGTCTTGAGCGCGACCGTCAAATCGCGGGTCCACACCGAGGCCGCCAGTCCGTAGATCGAGTCGTTGGCCACCTTGAGCGCATCGGCGATGCCGTCCACCTCGATCGCGGCGGCAACCGGACCGAAAATCTCTTCCTGCGCGATGGTCATGCGATTGTTCACACCGGAAAACAGCGTCGGATTGACGTAGGCACCCGGCAAATCGGGCGTATTGCCGCCGAACTCCAGCCGCGCACCCTCGCTCTTGCCGCGGGTGATGTAGCTCATGACTCGCGAACGGTGCGATGCCGTCACCAGCGGCCCGAGGTTCGTCTTCGGATCGAGCGGATCGCCGGCGCGATAGGCGGTCTTGCCCTTTTCGACGAATCGGGCAATGAATTCCTTCGCAATGGGCCGATCGATCAACAGTCTCGATCCCGCGTTGCACACCTCGCCCATGTTGCCGTAGATGCCGTTGATGGCGTACGTCACCGCGGTATCGAGGTCCGGCAAATCGCTCAAGAAAATCTGCGGAGTCTTGCCGCCGCATTCCAGGCTCACTCGTTTCATGTTGGATTGGCCGGCATAGATGAGCATCTGCTTGCCGATCTCGGTCGAGCCGGTGAACCCGATCTTGGCGACATCCATGTGCAGCGCGAGCGCCGCGCCCGCCGTTTCGCCGAGACCGTTGACCACGTTGAACACGCCGGGCGGCCCGCCGGCCTCGACGAACAGCTGACCCATCAGCAAGCCGGACAAAGGCGACTGTTCCGCCGGCTTCAGCACCACGGAATTGCCCGCGGCCAGCGCCGGGGCGACCTTCCAGGCGGCCATCAGCAACGGATAGTTCCACGGCACGATCGAACCCACGACCCCCAAGGGTTCCCGCAGAATGTAGTGAAATGCGTCCGCCGCGGTGGCCGTCACCTGGCCGTCGATTTTGTCGATGAGTTCGCCGAAGTAGGTGAAGTTCTTCGCCGCGGCCGGCACGTCGATGGTCACCATGTCGGTGATCGGCTTGCCCATGCACAGGGTATCGAGCAGCGCGAAGCGCTCCGTGTTCTCCTCGATGAGCCGGGCGAAGGCCGCCATGACCGCCATGCGGTCCCGCGGCGCCATGCGGCTCCAAACCCTCGACTGGAACGTGCGCTTGGCAGCCGCCACGGCGAGATCGATGTCCTCCGAGGTACCGGCGCTCACTTCACACAGCGGCGCGCCGGTCGCCGGATTGACCACGGTGAAGCGGCCCTTCTTCACCGAATCGACGAACTTCCCATCGATGAAATGCCGTGTCTCGTAGCGCAGGCTCGCGGCGCGCGCGTGCCAATCACTGGTGCTCAAGGAAGCCAAAGTCATGCGATTCTCCAAATTGAGTGATCGTGCCGAAAGAGTGTCCGATGGGATCGCAGTATAACTTCAAGATTCGGTCGGCGGGCGCTCCAGCGCAAGGGCAGGTACCCGTGCGACGATCTGGCGCCGAAACCAGGAGACTGCCGGCGCAGTCGCCTCCCGCGGGCGCATGAAATAGCCGAAATCGATCATCCCTGTCTGCGCCGACGCCGCGGCGGCCAGCGTCGCGCGCCGCATCCAGGGTCGCAGCCGTGCGGCCAGGTAAGCGGTTGCGCGTGCATTGCGACCGTGCACACTCGGAGCATAGTCGAACCGGCGCACGCGGCAGCGGCCGGGCCCCGCAGGTATCACCTGCATGATCGACACGCCGTCGGGGCGCCACTGCAACAAGTGGCCGGGCGCAATGAATCGTTCGTGCCACACGCCGGCCGCGGCTGATCCTGCCAGCCCTCGATACCGCTGCAAACTCCAGCCGCTTGCGCTTTCGGGCCGCCGAACGGTCCACGCGATCGCGGCGGCGGCCGGATTCGGCTCCTCCGCCGGCGCGGCGGACTCGAGCCATTGTTCGACGATCACTTTCCAGTCGGCCGCAACCGCGGCTTCCCGAATGGGGCCGTGCGGCATCAGGCCGTGCGGCGGCTTGCCGTCGAACCATGCGCCCGGGTCGGCCGCGGCTCCTCTGGCCGCTTCGCTCGATCTCACGAACAGCAAGCCGCCCAGCACGCGCATTTCCAAACCGCAGAGATCATCGCCGTGATCGCCATCGTCGCGCCGGCCGTCCCAGTGGAACGCGAGGCCATGAATCTTGCACTCGATCGTGCCGTCGAATCGGCCGGCGCCGTTCGCAACCAACGCGTGCGGCGCATGCGGACAGCTGTTGCGAAACGCATGCAGCTCTCCGCAGGCATCCCGGACCAGCAAGGCGCGCTCCGCGGCGGTATCCACCGCCAGATAATCTCCCGACCGGGGAAATTGCGATTCGTGTCCCATGAACTGCCACGCGCCGCGATGGATGCGATCGCGCTCCAGCGCATAGGCGATCGCGCTGCCGTACACCCAGTCCGCGAATTGCACAGACGCCGACGCCGGACTGCTCCGGTCGCCGGCGCGCAGCGGCGCCTGCGAGAATTGTCCCGGGAAAACCGATCGCAGGTACGCCATGCAGCGATCCTTGGCGGCCTGCCGATCGATATTCTCCTCCGATTGGAACGCGAAATCCTGCCACAGTATTTCCAGCGCACCGATCAGCCCAAGAGCAATGCCGCCCGGATCCAAGTGAGATTGTGCGGTCTCCTCGATCAGCCGCCCGATCAGATCGCGAACCAGGGCCGCAAAGCTCTCGTCCTTCTTGCCGCAAATGTCGTAGTATTCCTGCCGCGAGCTGGCTTCGCCCCAAAATGCGTACCAGACGGAGACTTTACGGGGGCTGGCGATGTCCGGGTCGAGATACAGGTCCACCATCCGCTCGAGCGCCGCCACCGGTTTGGATCGAAGATTGGCGACCGGCACCAAGACCTGTTCCTCGAACTCCGCAGAGAGGAACTGCAGGGAAGCGACCAGCATCGCCGCTTTGGAGTCGAAGTAGAATCTGACAATGCCAGGGGACATTTTCGCGATTGCCACCACTTTTTCCACCGTCGTATTCGACGGCCCATATATATGCAGTGCAGAGATGCAGGCATCGATCAGTCGCTGGCGCTGCCGGCCGCGGGTGCTGCGCGCGCGTGCGGGCTTCGCCGCGGCGGGACGCGTTTTCTTTCGTGAGCCCATGCTAAGGAAATCGATTCATGGGTAAGGCGGCCGCCCGGGAAATCGACGGCGGCGGCAACGGCCGCACAAACGGCCGCGGCAATGCGCGCGGTGAGTGGCTGAAGCGCCACGGCAAGTGGTTCATCATCCTGCCGCCGATGCTGTACCTGCTGGTTTTCTTCCTCATACCGTTCGGATTCGCCTTGATGATCAGCTTTGCGGATACCGCGGTGCGCGTGCCTCCGTTCACCGATATTCTATCCGTCAGTCCCGACTGGCACATCCATTTGTCGCTGAATCTCGGAAATTTCCAGTACCTTGTTACGGACGAGGTCTACGGACTCTCTTATGTTTATTCCCTGAAAACGGCCTTCTTCTCGACCGTGATATGTCTGCTCCTCGGCTACCCCATGGCGTATGCCATCGCGCGAACCTCGAAGAGCACCCAGAGCGTGCTGCTGCTCGTGATCATTTTGCCGTTTTGGACCTCGTTCCTGCTGCGGGTCTATGCGCTCGAGGGAATCATACGGGAAACCGGTTTGCTCAATTCCGCGCTGCTGTGGCTCGGCATCATCCACCAGCCGCTCAAGATCATGCACACCACCGTCGCGGTCTACCTGGGCATCATTTATTCGTATTTGCCGTTCATGGTGCTGCCCTTGTTCGCCACGCTCGAGAAGCTCGACTATACGCTGCGCGAGGCGGCTGCGGACTTGGGCAGCCCGCCGTGGCGCGTTTTCATCGACGTCACGCTGCCCCTGTCGATGCCGGGCATCATTGCGGGCTCCATGTTGGTGTTCATCCCCGCCATCGGAGAATTCGTGATTCCGACGCTGTTGGGAGGGCCCGACAATCTCATGATCGGCCGGGTGCTGTGGGACGAATTCTTCGGCAATCGCGATTGGCCGGTGGCCTCCGCGGTCGCCATCGCCTTTCTGGTGCTGCTGGTCGGGCCGATTGCCCTGTATCAGCACTACAGCACCAAGCAGCTGGAGGCCTAGGGCATGCAGGATCGCATTTCGCCGTTCCTAATTTCGGTGCTCGCCATCGGCATTGCGGTCCTCTACATTCCGATACTGGTATTGATCGGTTACTCGTTCAATGCATCCGCGCTGGTGAGCGTATGGGGCGGCTTCTCGACCAGCTGGTACACGCAACTGGTGCACAACCAGCAGATTCTCGACGCGGCGTGGCTGTCGCTGCGCATCGGCGTCGCGGTCTCCACCGGTGCGGTGATTCTGGGCACCTTCGCGGCCATTTCATTGGTGCGATTCCCGATGTTTCGCGGCCGGCTGCTGCTCACCGGCATGGTGAACGCGCCGCTGGTGATGCCGGAGATCATCACCGGCATCACCCAACTGCTGTTGTTCGTATCCATGCTGCACATGCTGTCGTGGCCGCATCGCGGCTTCACCACCATCGTGATCGCGCATATCGCCTTCTGCACCGCCTACGTCACCATCACGGTCCAGTCGCGTCTGCACGGGGCCGATCGATCCCTGGAGGAAGCGGCCATGGATCTGGGGTCGGGTCCGGTGCGCGCTTTCCTCGATACCACGCTGCCCGCGATCATGCCGGCGCTGGCATCGAGCTGGTTGCTCAGCTTCACGCTTTCACTCGATGATCTGGTCATCTCGAGCTTCGTTTCGGGTCCGGGCGCGAGCACGCTGCCGATGGTGATATTTTCCAAGGTGAAACTGGGCGTGAGCCCCGACGTCAACGCGCTCGCGAGCTTGATCATCTGCCTCGTCGGCGTCTGTGTCCTGATCGCCGGGTACCTGATGCGCCGCACGGAACGTGATCGGCTGCGCGATGCGCAAATGGCCGAGCGCTGAGCGCGCAGCCGCGGAGTTGATCCGCTTCGCTGGTGTTTCCGAATGAATAGAACCTCACGCGCACCCATCCCGTCGCGAGCATTGTCGCCGCTCGTGGTGAGCTGCCTGGCGGTGACTTGGCTGGTCTGGGGTTCGACCTATCTGGTCATCCGTCTCGCGCTGGTGGGATTCGCGCCCTACTTTCTGATGGCCACCCGTTTCCTGGTTGCCGGTGGACTTCTACTTGCATGGCAACTGGCGCGCGGCACATCGATGCCGACCGTTCGCGAGTGGCGCAACGCGCTGCTCGTCGGCACTTTGATGCTCGGCGGCGGCATGGGCGGCGTCGCTTATGCCGAACAAACCATCCCCTCAGGTTTGGTCGTTGCCTTCATCGCCGTCATGCCGCTGCTCTTGGTGGTTATCAATCTCGCGTTTCGCGTTCATCCGCAGCGCAGCGAGGTGCTGGCAGTCGTGGTCGGTCTTGGCGGGGTGCTGATGCTCACCCAAGGGCAAGGGCTTCACGGCTCCCCGGCCGGACTCATTGCCATCATGGTCGGCACCACCGGTTGGGCGCTCGGTAGCGTACTCGCTCAGCGGGGATTCGCACTGGCACCGGGCGCCGCCGGGTTCGCAACCGAGATGCTGGGCGGCGGTCTCGTGCTGCTCCTCATTTCTGCCGTCCGTGGAGAACCATGGCATTGGCCTGCGCAAACCGGCGTTTGGCTGGCGTGGTTGTACCTGGTGGTGTTTGGATCGTTGATTGCGTTCAGCGCCTATATGCTGCTGCTTGCGCGCACCTCGGCGAGTCTTGCCGCAAGTTACTCGTTGGTCAATCCGGTGGTTGCTCTGATCCTTGGAGTGACAGTAGGTGGCGAAGCGGTGTCGAACTGGGAGTGGCTGTCATCGGGGGTCGTCATGATCGGCGTGGTACTTTTGTTTGCCGGTCGGCGTCGATAAGGCGCGGCGAGACCTCGGTCACGAATGAGTCCGCCTAAAGCGCGGTCACATGGCGCGGATCATGCGCCGGCCGGGTGAAGATCCGGCGCAGAAGCGGCTCGAACGCATCGAGCGGCTGCCAAGGGTAATGCGGATCGAACGAGCACTGATCCCAGTTCGCGCAAAACGCCTCGCACGCCCGGTACCACGGGTGGCCTAGGAACCGCTCCCGTCCGTCGCGATTGCCGCCCAAGTGATGGCCGTAGTAGTAGCTTTGAAACAACCCGTGCTGTTCGACGATCCAGGTGACTTCCGGTCGCACGTACGGACGAATGATGGCCGCGGCGAGTTCGGCATGATTGCAGGGCGCAAGATCGTCTCCCACATCGTGAATGAGCGCGGCCGCCACCAGTTCTTCGTCTGCCCCATCGTTCCTGGCCCGCGTCGCCACCTGCAGCGAATGATCCAATCGGCTCAGCGGATATCCGCCGTACGAATGCTTAAGCTTCTCGAGGGCGGCGAGAATCCGTTCCGGCAGATCATGAAGGTAATCGCGTTCGTACCTCTCGAGCAGCTGGTAGTCCTCCCGCGTGCCGTCCTGCATCCGGGTAAAGCCAACGACGCGGTTCAGGTGCGATTTATCGGTGTCGTTCACGCAAAGTCCTCGATCATTTGGCGGTTTTGATCCGCGTCCAGGTGCGCGTGCGAATGCGCTCGGTCGCGGCGCTGACCTCGGCCGACTTGTACAGCCGCGCTTCGATCTCCGGGGTCGGATACAGAGTCGGGTCGGCGAGAATCCTTCGGTCGATCAGCGGTCGGGCCGCGAGATTGTCGTTGCCGTAGAAAATCGCGTTGGTGATATCGGCGATGATGTCGGGGCGCAGGATGAAATTGATGAATTGATACGCCGCCTCGGGATGCGGCGCCCCTTCGGGGATGAGCAACGCTGAAAATGTCTCGTTCGCGCCCTCCTTGGGCACCGTGAAGGCGAGGTTGAGGTTGACGCCCACCGCTCGGGCGCGGGCGCGCGACTGGGCGTAGTCGCTCGACCATGACATCGCGACGCACACTTCCTGATTCGCCAGCGCATTCAGGTATTCGGACGAGTCGAAGGAGCGAATGTAGGGCCGCACCTTGAGGAGCATCTCCTCCGCCGCCTTGAAGTCCTCGCGTCGCGTGGTGTTCGGATCCAATCCCAGGTACTGCAAGGCCAACTGGATGGTGTCCTCCGCGGAATCCAGGAAAGTCACGCCGCAATCGGCGAACTTCGCGACGACTTCGGGTTTGAAGAGCATGTCCAGGCTGTCGACCGGCGCATTCGGCATCCGTGCCCTGACCATGTCGACGTTATAGGCGAATCCGTTAATGGAATGCAGATACGGCACCGCGTGCGCATTGCCCGGGTCGTACGCCGCCTGAATGGCAAGAATGCGCGGATCGAGGTTCTTCCAATTCGGCAGCTTGGCCTTGTCCAGGGTCTGGTACACGCCCGCCTTGATCTCGCGGCTGAAGAAATCGGTCGAAGCGCTCACCACATCGTAACCCGAGCTGCCCGCCAGCAGGCGCGCCTCCATCGTCTCCTCCGCATCGTAGATGTCGTAGACCACCTTGATGCCGGTGAGCTTCTCGAATTGCTCGATGGTGCGGGGACCGATGAAATCGGTCCAGTTGTAAATATAGAGCTGTTTTTCCTCCGGCACCGCCGGTTGCGCACCGAGCGCCGCGACGGCCGCACACAACCAGCAGGCCAGGACTCGCGCTGCAGGAATTCGACTGGGTAACATGGCGTTAGTTTACCATCCGAGTATTGGCGACGGAGTCTCAAGAGATTCGCGGACGCATGAATAGGGCTTGTAGGGGATTCTCTGAGGGAGCTTAAATTGCGTCATTTCGGCCGATTGATTTGCGTGGTGATCGCCGCTTGGTTTCTATATGCCGCTCTCGCTCCGACCGGGAACGCGCGAACGGCCGATAGCAGCGCGGGCGCCGGTCCGCGGGCCCGGGATCTGGGGGTGCCGTTCGACGGCACGCCCGGACCGCTCAATGCCATTACCGATGTGGCGGGGGTGCTCGTCGGGCACACCACGTTGATTTCGGGATCGGGCAAGCTCAAGGTCGGCGAGGGACCGGTGCGCACCGGCGTCACCGCGGTGCTGCCGCGCGGCCGCGACTCGATGTCGGATCCGGTATTTGCCGGCTGGTTCTCGGAAAACGGCAGCGGCGAGATGACCGGCACGACTTGGGTGGAGGAATCCGGCTTTCTCGAGGGCCCGGTGATGATCACCAACACCCACAGCGTGGGGGCGGTTCACGACGCCACCATCAAATGGCGATTCGAGAACGGGCCGCCCGACGCCGGCGGCTATTGGTGGTCAAACCCCGTGGTCGGCGAAACCTGGGATGGCTGGTTGAACGACATCAACGGCTTTCATGTCAAGCCGGAGCACGTGTTCCACGCGCTCGACAGCGCACACGCGGGCGCGGTGGAAGAGGGCAGCGTCGGCGGGGGCACCGGCATGATCTGCAACGGCTATAAAGGCGGCATCGGCACCTCGTCGCGGCGGCTCGATGCCAAGGACGGTGGATACACGGTCGGCGTGCTGGTGCAATGCAATTACGGGACCCGCGACAATTTGCGAATCGCAGGGATCAGCGTCGGGCGCGAAATACCCGCGCCGGAACCGTATGCGTTCATGCCGTCCGATATCGGCGAACGCGGCTCCATCATCGTCGTGGTGGCGACCGATGCACCGCTGCTGGCGCATCAGCTCAAACGCATCGCGCGCCGGGTCACCTTGGGATTGGGCCGCAACGGCAGCATTGCCGGCAACGGGTCCGGCGACATTTTCATCGCCTTTTCGACCGCCAATCCCGGCGCCGCCAACGAGGGGCGGGTGGTGGACTTGAAAATGCTGCCGAACGATTCGCTCGATCCGGTGTTTCGCGCCACGGTGGAGGCCACCGAGGAAGCCATCGTCAACGCCATGGTGGCTGCGCGCGACATGGAAGGTGTGGATGGGCATCGCGTCATCGCCTTGCCGCACGCCGCGTTGCGCGCCGTGCTTGCAAAATACGGCCGCCTGGCTCACTGATCTGGCTTCGCAATCACCGGATCCGGCTGCATCCGCCCTATCCTGCCGCACTATTTTCCTCGCCCTGAGCCCCGTGCTGCGATGCTTTCGGGACGCTTGCCACGTGTCTTCAGGGCCGGTGCGTTTTGCAGCGGTCCGGAGTATGCTGAAGCCGGGTCTTCGAGACACGGATTTGTCGGTGAGGACCGTTTTTTTTGCGCTTGCTTTTCGAAGTTCAAGGGATCGGGGAAACGCATGAACACAGTCATTCCGGACGTCGCCCTCATCGACAACAGCGACGAGCGCGCACCGCTGGTGCTGGTGCTGGATTGCTCCGGCAGCATGCAGGAGCAGAACAAGATCCAGCTGCTGAACGAGGGGCTGAAGACGCTCGCGGCGGATCTGAAAGCCGACCCGATCGCCGCCCGCTGCGGCCGGGTACTGGTCATATCCCTGGGCGGCGACAGCAATGTGGAAATCATGGGCGACTGGACCGATGCCATGGATTTCACGCCTCCCGAGCTGCTGGCCGGCGGACTGACGCCGCTCGGCGCCGCCATGCGCTGCGCTCTGGATGAAGTCGAGTCGCAGAAGAATCAGATGCGCGCGTCGGGCGTGTCGTACAAGCGCCCCATCATCATGCTGCTCTCGGACGGGGAATCCACCGACGACTGGCGCCAGGTCGCCGCCGAGTGCAAGAGCGCGGAGAGCGCGCACAAGGTCAACATCATGGCGATCGGTATCGGCGATCAGGCCAACAAGGACGCCCTTGGACAATTCAGCAACAAGGGCGCGCTCAGCCTGAGCGGACTCAAGTTCAAGGAGCTGTTCATCTGGCTGAGCCGCAGCATTCGCGCGGTATCCCGCGCACCCGCGGGCGGTACGGTCCAGTTGAATCCGGTGGATAGCTGGGCGCAATTGTCCACCTGAGGAACGCGCGCCTGCCTGCGCGCCATTTGACCACCGGCTTCGGATCCGCCCCGCCTGCGGGCTCAACATTTGTGTGGACTCAAGATTGATGTGGAGAGTGTTCTGTGCCTCGGCTACCGGTCAACGCAACTTTGAACACGGCGTGGCCGGTCAGGATGCCAGTCATTACATCGTGACGGGCGATGTGCTGGTGGCCATTGTTTGCGATGGCGCCGGTTCGGTCCCGGAAGGCCGGACCGGCGCTGAGTTCATGGTACGCGCCCTGGCGGAGAATCTCGCGCACACCGTGCATGCCGACCCGAGCCTGTGCGAAGTTCAGGCAGAGGGCCGCGCACGCCTCGAGCCGATCATCCGCGGCGCCGTCGATGCGGTGCGCACCCGGCTTGCGGACATCGCCGCCTCGCGCGAGCTCGCGCCGCACGATTTTTCATGCACCCTGGTCGGATGCGTGGCCTCACCGGGCGGGGGCTGCTTCTTTCAAATCGGCGACGGCTTTGCCATACAGCAGGCGGCTAACGGGGACTGCGCCCTTTCCCATCCGGAGAACGGCGAATACGCCGACGAAACCTATTTCGTAACCGACGAGAACTGGAGCGAGCACCTTCGACTCACCCCGCTGCCCGCTCCGGAGCGCGGATGCGTGATCGGCTTGTTGTCCGACGGCACCGCGCCCTTCGCCGTCAACCGCGCGCGCAGCGGCTTCTTTCGCCCGTTCATCGACCCGATCGCCGCCTTCTTGCGCGAGGCCACCGAGACGAACGGCAACGCAGCCTTGCGCAATCTGCTGGAGAGCCCGCGGGCCTGCGAAATCTCGCCCGACGACAAGACCCTGCTGCTCGCCATGATCCTCTGACCGATGATTCAGCCGCCCGGTCGATCCCGTGCCCTCCTACGAACGCAAACCTGAACACAGCGTCGAGGTCATCTGGGCCGGAGGCCGCTCGGAGAGGGCGACGCTGACTGCCACCGGCAAATCGGGCGGCGCCGGCGAAATCTTCTCCATCGACGATCGGCCCGGATTCGTTGCCAAGATCTACCACGCCATCACCCCGCAGGAGCACCTGGCCCGCTACCGGCACAAAATCCAGTGGATGATCGACCATCAGCCGGCTCTCCCGCAGGTTGCGGCCGAGTATGACGACGTGGTGCAGCTCGCCTGGCCGGAGGGCTTGATCCTGCGCCAGTCGCGATTCGCCGGCTTCGCCATGCGCAAGATCGCCTTCGACCGAACGCTGGAACTCGATTATCTGCTGAATCGCCGGCAGGCCGCCAATGAGGGTTTCGATGCCGACTACGGCAAATTGGTGACGGTCTCGTTCAACCTCGCCTCTCTCATCGACTGCCTGCACGCAAAGCGCATCGCCATCGTCGATTTGAAACCGATGAACGTGAAGATCTACAAGGCATCGCTGTACGTCTCGATTCTAGATTGCGACGGCTTCCACATCGCCACCGATGAGTTCCGTTCCGACGCGCCGCAAATCACTCCCGAATATCTGGCGCCGGAATTTCAGGACAAGACCGTGGCGCAACCCGAAGCCCAGGACCGCTTCGCGCTTGCCACCATCATCTTCCGCCTCCTGAACTACGGCATCCACCCCTTCAGCGGCGTGGCCGCCGACCGTGGGACCTATCCACAAGAGCTGGCGGGCCGCATCAAACAGGGACTTTACCCCTATGGGAAGACGGCCAATACCCGCGTTCGCAAGGTGCCGGCGAGCGTGCACGAAGCCTTCCCCGACGGCCTGCGGGAGCTGTTCGACAGAGCCTTTTCAGCAGGCGGTTATTCAAGACCGAGCGCCCAGGAATGGATCGATGCGCTGTCGATCTACGCCAGCAAGCAAAGCGGCCGAATGTCCTCCTGCAGCAAGGGGCACCTGCGATTTTCCGACAGACCGTGCCCGACCTGCATGCGCGATGCGCTGATCCAAGGCGCCGAGGTGCGCCGCCGCAGCTTCCTCGCGCGCCTGCAGACCGCGCCCGCCCGCACTCTTAAATATGTGCGCAAGACGCTGCGGCACACGCATACCTCGCCCTTCCAGGCCGCCCTGGCGCAGGCGCATCTCACCGCATTGCAGCTCGCGCCGCTCGCGCCCATCTCGACGCGCAATGCGATTGCCCTGGAAATTCTCTGGACCTGCGGGCTGCTGATCACCTACTGGTGGACGAAATGAGTCCAATCGCCGACACCGCCCTGTGGCTGACGCCGCTGCTGTTCGCCTGGCTGTGGCGGCCGCGTCAAGCGCCGAGTCCGAGCGCTTGGGCGCTCCTCATCGCCTTTGGTGCACTCGGCGCCTGCACACTGTGGTTCGGCCTCTATGCCCACACCGGCGAACCTGCGGCCTTTGCGCACTGGAAACCCACCATTCTTTATTGGACGCTCGCCGCCATCATGATCGCGGCCCCCCTTCTCGGCTGGGACTACCCCGCGAAAATCATCGTCGGCGCTTATTTCGCGCTGTCGAACCGCGAGTGGCGCTGGATCAACGCGGGTGTCGCCGCCATGTACGCGATCATGGGCGGCGTCAACCTATGGGTGGCCGCCGATGCCTCCTATAAGGATTGGGTCGGATTCAAATACGCATGCATGATGAATCTGCTCATCATCGTCCTGTTCCGCCTGAACTTCGTGTGGTTGCCGCTGCTCATCGAGGATGTCACGGTCAAACTGTATCGCCGCGCCGGCGCGGCCTACCGGTATCTCGCGAACCTGTTCTGAACGATACAAACCGGGTTCCCTAATTGGTCGACGTGGCCCGTGTGCTAAGCTTCCTCGAAGAAAAAGCGCGGAATCGGACATGTACGACATATTGAATTACCCGCTGGTGCTGTTCGGGCTATCATTCCTAACGCTTTGGCTCGTGACGCGCCTGGGGGCTGTCATCAGGAAGGGACGCCTGATGGATCAAAACATTCGCGATGACTTTGGGACCATTTTGGCCACCACGCTCACGCTCAGTTCGCTCATCATCGGCTTCAGCTTTTCGATGGCCATCAACCGCTACGAGCAGCGCAAGACCTTCGAAGAGGCGGAGGCCAACGCGATCGGCACCGAGTACGTGCGGGCGGACTTGCTGACGCCGGAGGATGCCGCCACGGTACGATCGCTCCTGCGGCAGTATCTCGACCAGCGGCTGTCGTACTATACGGTTCGCAATGTGCGGCAATTGGGGCAGATCGAGGCCCGCACCATGCAGCTGCAAAATGATCTTTGGACCGCGATCCGCCGCAGCGCCTCGACGCAACCGACGCCCATCGTGGCATTGGCGGTGGCCGGCATGAACGATGTCTTGAATTCGCAGGGTTACACGGATGCGGCCTGGCGGAACCGAATCCCGGCGGGCGCATGGTTCCTGATGGCGGCGATCTCGTTTATCACCCAATATTTGGTGGGTTATGGCGCAAGAAACTCCAAACTGGAAGGCGCCCTGTTCAGGGTGCTGCCATTTGTCCTGTCCATTTCGTTCCTGCTAATCGCCGACATCGACAGCCCGCGCAGCGGTTTGATTCACGTGAGGCCGCTGAACCTCACGATTCTCGCCGAGGCGCTGCACAGCCCCTGACGGGCATCTCCTCCGGACGGGCACCCCTACGGTGGCGAGGCCACAGGATTCGCCTTGATCTCCTGGCGATGCTTTCTCTCGTAATCCTCGAGCCTGCGCCGCGCCACTCGAAACGCATCGCGCAGCGAAACATACGCATCTTCGTGAGCATGATTGTCATCGTGCGCCCGCGTGATCACGATTATCTCATCGGGGACGGTGATTTCGATTCGAAATTCGAACAGCGATCCGTGGCGGCTGTGCTGATGCGGTTCCTCGACGACGACGTGGCAGTGCATGATGTGTGGGCTGAATTTATCGAGCCGGCCCATGAG
>Ga0066789_10000494_pt1 | contig 15780 bp, 15 predicted proteins | sample OrgsoiDNA2013049_FD_70960 | JGI IMG/M metagenome (GOLD analysis project Ga0066789, IMG submission 70960) | Permafrost soil microbial communities from the Arctic, to analyse light accelerated degradation of dissolved organic matter (DOM) -... | ecosystem: Environmental > Terrestrial > Soil >...
CTGGACCCGTTGGTGACAATCAGCCCCGAGGGCAAGATCACCGACGTCAACGAGGCCACCGTCAAGGTCACCGGGGTCCCGCGCGACCAGCTCATCGGGACCGACTTCTCGCACTACTTCACCCAGCCCGACAAGGCCAACGAGGGCTACCAACTGGTGTTCGCCCGGGGGTGGGTCACCGACTACCCGCTGACGATGCGCCACCGGGACGGGACGCTGACCGAGGTCCTGTACAACGCCTCGGTGTACCGCGACGCCGGCGGCAAGGTGCTCGGGGTGTTCGCCGCGGCCCGCGACGTGACCGAGCAAAAACGGGCCCAGGCCGAGATCGCCCACCAGGCCAAGGAGCTGAACCGGCTGGCCGAGCTCGAGCGGTTCCAGCGGCTGACCGTCGGGCGTGAGCTCAAGATGATCGAGCTGAAGAAGGAGATCGAGTACCTCAGGAAGTACGGCCGCGGTGAGGGAGACGGGTCCGGTGACGAGCCTTGACTGCAGGGCACTTCGGCACGCGGGTGTCGAAAGGCCATACTGATGAAGGTCCTTGTAGTCGTCGAGGACGACCCCGATGTTCAGTTCCTCCTGGAGGCCATCTTTTCCATGGACTCCCGGTTCACCCTCGCGAGGGTGGCGGCGTCCGCCAAAGCGGCCCTTGAGTCGGTGCGAACCTCAGAGCCGGGGATCATCGTGCTCGATCACGGCCTGGCGGGATCCCTGACCGGACTGGATGCGGCGCCGCGGCTGAAGTCGCTGGCTCCGCACGCGAAGATTATTCTGTTCACAGCCCACGCCGAGCTTCAGCCCCGCGCCGACCAGGAGCCCGCCATCGACGGGTTCGTGCTCAAGACCGACTCAACCCAGCTCCTGCCTCTGGCTCAGCGACTGACGGGCCTGGGCGAGCTGTCCACCTGAGGTCGCGATCGAAGCCCTTTGCGTCCACGGCCATGGGTACCTGCGAGCAGGTGTGGCAGCACCGCGGCGCACTTGAGCCCACCGGCTCCCACCAGGGCCCGTACTCGGCCCACCAGCAGCTCCGGTCGGGTCCCGGACCACGGTTGCGAGCAACCCTCTCGTAGCGTCTGGCAGGTCCACGGGGTTGTTCCCCAGCCCCACCAGATCAGGTCAACCACAGAGCTCTAGCCCATCGCGTGGAAGCCGCCGTCGACGTGGATGATCTCGGCGGTGGTCGCCGGGAACCAGTCGGACAGCAGCACCACACACGCCTGTGCCGCAGGTCTGGGGTCATCGACGTCCCAACCCAAAGGAGCCTTGCTGTCCCAGGACTCCTCGAAGGTCTCGAATCCGGGAACGGAGCGGGCTGCGGTCGTGCGCACGGGGCCCGCCGCCACGAGGTTGACGCGCACGCCCTTGGGACCCAGGTCGCGAGCGCAGTAACGACTGGTGGACTCGAAGGCGGCCTTGGCCACGCCCATCCAGTCGTAGACCGGCCAAGCGAACTTCGCATCGAACGTCAGGCCGACCACACTGCTGCCGGCAGGCATCAACGGAAGTGCCGCAACCGCAAGGGCTTTGAGGGAGTATGCCGATGCGTGCAACGCGGTCGCCACGTCCTCCCAGGGCGCCTGCAGGAAGTTGAAGGCACCTTGGGGGGCGAAGCCAATGGAGTGCAGCACGCCGTCGAGGTGGTCGACATGCTCACCGAGCCGCCCGGCAAGCGAGTCCAGGTGCTCGGGGTTGGTCACGTCCAGCTCGATGACCGGCGGCGTCGAGGGCAACCGCTTGGCCATGGCCTGGGTGATCTTCATGGCCCGGCCAAAAGAGGTCAACACGACCTCGGCGCCCTCCTCCTGGGCCAGCTTGGCCACGTGAAAGGCGATCGAGGAGTCCTTGAGGACACCAGTGATCAGCAGCTTCTTGCCTTGCAACAACATGCTCGGTCCTTCCATGTGTAAGTCCGGTTCGGGTTCAGTGACCCATGCCAAGGCCACCGTCAACCGGGATGACGGCGCCGGTGATGTATGCCGCGTCCGGGGACGCGATGAATCTCACCACCGCAGCGACCTCCTGCGGGGTGGCGAAACGGCCAGCGGGGATGCCGGCCAAGTACGCGTTCTTGCGGTCGGTCGCCAGCTCGGCGGTCATGTCGGTGTCAATGAAGCCCGGGGACACGACGTTGGCGGTGATTCCCCGCCCGCCCAGCTCGCGCGAGATCGAACGCGCCAGCCCGACCAAACCCGACTTGCTGGCCGCGTAGTTACTCTGTCCCGGTGAGCCATAGAGGCCAACCACGCTGGAGATGAACACGATCCGTCCCTTGCGAAGCTTGATCATCCCCTTGCTGGCCCGACGTGCGCAGCGGAAGGCGCCACCGAGGTTGGTGTTGACCACCGATTCGAAGTCGTCGTCGCTCATCCGCATGAGCAGTCCGTCGCGGGTGATTCCCGCGTTGGCCACAAGCACCTCGATCGGCCCGGCGAGCTTCTCCTCGGCGGCCGCGAACGCGGCGTCGACCGAGTCGCTGTTGGTCACCTCACAGATCACCCCCCGCAGTCCCTCGGGAGGCTCACCGCTGCGGTAGGTGATCACGACATTGTCGCCGGCCGCCTCGAAGGCCCGGGCGATCGCCAGGCCGATGCCTCGGTTGCCTCCTGTGACCAGCACATTGCGAGCCTCAGCCATCAGTTCCTCCACCGGAGTTCGGTCCGAACACGTGTTCGATGAACGGGCGCGCTCTATCGGGCGGGCACTGTGGACGTTAGCCGACTACCGGCGGGTACACAGCATGGACCCCCGGCATATCGTCGTCATGTGAGCAAGCACTCCCGCCGCTCCGAGCAGGTGTTCGCCGTCACCGGCCTGCCTGCCTCGCTGGGCGACGACCAGGGTCAGCGGATGCGTCGCTACCTGGTGTCCATGGGGATCCGCACTGCGTGCTTCGTTCTCGCGGTCGTCGCGCTGGCAGTGCTCCACTGGACGGTGGTAGGTTGGGTCCTTGTCACCGCCGCCGTAGTTCTGCCTTACATCGCCGTCGTGGCAGCCAATGCCAGGCGGTCCCAGGCAAGCGCGGCCCTGCCACCGGTGACGCCCACCGACGCTGCGGCTGAACAGCCCTCGCCGCCTCGTCCCGATGAGGAGCCACGATGACCACGAACGCGTCGCACACGCAGGAGCGCGCGGTCGTCTGCAGCGCCAAGGGCTGCCACGCCGAGGCGGCATACGGCCTGTTGTGGAACAACCCCAAGCTGCACGCACCCGAACGGCGCAAGGCCTGGATGGCCTGCGAGAAGCACGCTGACCCCCTGTCGGACTTCCTTTCCAAGCGAGGGTTCCTCAAGGACGCCGTCCTGGTGGCGGAGATGACCGAGGACATGGGCTGAGGCCCCTAGCCGCCCAAGCTCGTGGACCACTGCTGAACTCGTGGACCACTGCTGAACTCGTGGACCACTGCTGAACTCGTGGACCACTGCTGAACTCGTGGACCACTGCTGAAAGACACTCGCGGGCTTGCCAAACCAGCGACCTTCAGCCGCCGATGGCGGACATCGGCCGCTCGGGCTGGACGAAGCCCGGCTCGTTGATGCCGTGGCCACGAGCCTTGCGCCACATCTCTGCCTGGATCAGCCCAGCCAGCTCGGCGTGGCTGGCACCGGCGCGCAGCGGCCCCCGCAGGTCCACCTCACCCTTGGCGAACAGGCAGTTGCGGACCTGGCCGTCCGAGGTCAGCCGGACCCGGTCGCAGGCCGAGCAGAACGGGGCCGAGACGCTGGCGATGATCCCGACCGTGGCCGGCCCGCCGTTGACGGCGAACAGCTCGGCGGGTGCACTGCCGCGGGCCTGGTCGACCACGGGCGTCAGCTCGAAGCGGGTGGACAGCTGCGCCCGGATCTCGGCGGCGCTGACCATCTGGTCGCGCTGCCACTGGTGCTGGGCGTCCAGGGGCATCTGCTCGATGAACCGCAGCTGGTAGCCCCGCTCGAGGCACCACGCCAGCACGTCAGCGCCGGAGTGGTCGTTGATGCCGCGCATGGCCACCGCGTTGACCTTCACCGGGGTCAGGCCGGCGGCGGCCGCCGCCGTCAGACCCGCCTCGACGTCGGCAAGCCGGTCGCGACCGGTGAGCTTGAAGAACTCCTGCTGGTCGATCGTGTCCAGGCTCACATTGACCCGGTCCAGACCGGCGCTGGCCAGCGGCCCCGCCAGCGCGCCCAGACCAACTCCGTTGGTGGTCATCGCAATCAGGGGCCGGGGGCGCAGGGCGGCAATGCCCGCCACCACCTCGACCAGGGATCGGCGCAGCAGCGGCTCGCCGCCGGTCAGGCGAACCTGGCGCACCCCGAGGCCGATGAAGACCTCAATGACCGCCAGCATCTCCTCGTCGGTGAGCATCTCAGGCTTGGACATCCACGGCAGACCCTCGGGGGGCATGCAGTACGAACAGCGCAGGTTGCAGCGGTCGGTGAGCGAGACCCGCAGATCCGCCGCGACCCGCCCGAAGGTGTCGGGCATGCCGGAGGTCGGCGCGGACGGAGGGGGAAGGCTGTTCATGATGCCAAGGGTAGAACGGGTACCGTCGTTGGGTGCTCAAGGTGGTGATGTCGCGTCGGTGGCTCACCGCGTTGGCCGTTGCCGCGCTCTTCGCGTTCGCCTGCGTCCTGCTCGGCCGATGGCAGTGGGGCCGGCACGAGGACAAGGCGGCCAGGGCGGATCGGATCAACAGCCACTACTACGCCGGGGCGGTTCCGCTGTCTGCGGCGATGCCGGTACCGGGTGCGAACCTGCCCAGCGCCAAGGAGTGGACCTTGGTCACCGCGACCGGACGCTACACCCCCGCCCACCTCCTGCTGGTGCGCAACCGTCCGAACAACGGGGTCTTCGGGTACGAGGTGCTGGTTCCCCTCGAGCTGGCGGGCGGGCAGTCCCTGTTGGTCGACCGGGGGTGGATTCCCAACGGACGGACCGCAGCCGAGCCGTCCACGGTGCCGGCCACCCCCACCGGGGACATCACGGTCACGGGCTGGCTGCGGGTGGGCGAACCAAGTCTGGGACGACAGATGACCAACGGCGAGCTGGCGTCGATCAACCTCGCCGAGGCCCGCGCCCAGACAGGCACCTCCCTGTACGGGGCGTACCTGATCCGGCGCGCCGAGGCCGGGGCGCCCGGCGAGCACATCGCCGCCCCCCTGGCGCTGGAGAAGCCCGACACCGACCTGGGGCCGCACCTGGCCTATGCGCTGCAGTGGTGGCTGGCCGTCCCGGTCGGCTTCGTGCTGGTCCTGCTCGGCGCCCGGCGCGAGCACCTCGATGGCTCGCAGCCGTGGGCCCCGGTTCCCGGCGCAACGGTACCGGCGCGGCTCCCCAGGGTCAGGAAGACCAGAATCTGGGACGAGGAGGACGGGTAGCGGGCAACGGCTGCGCCGCCCCGGTCGGGGAGTTGGCATCGGCGTGCTCAGGCCACGCCGGCCTGCTGGGCGAACTGGGTGTTGTACAGGTCGGCATACAGCCCGTTGTAGGCCAGCAGCTCGTGGTGGTTGCCCCGTTCCACGATCCGGCCTTCGTCCACGACCAGGATCTGGTCGGCTCCGCGAACTGTCGACAGCCGGTGTGCGATCACCAGCGCGGTCCGTCCTGCCAGCGCGCTGTCCAGCGCCTGCTGGACGGCCAGCTCGGACTCGCTGTCCAGGTGGGCGGTGGCTTCGTCAAGAACCACCAGTCCGGGGCCCTTGAGCAGCAGCCTGGCGATGGCCAGCCGTTGCTTCTCGCCACCGGAGAGACGATGCCCGCGGTCGCCCACGACGGTGTCCAGACCCTCGGGAAGGCTTGAGACCAGATCCCAGACCTGCGCCGACCTCAGCACGGAGGTCATCTCCTGGGTGCTCGCCCCCGGTTTGGCGTAGGCCAGGTTGGCCCGGATGGTGTCGTGGAACAGGTGGGCATCCTGGGTCACCACGCCGACGACCTGGTGCAACGACTCCAACGTCGCCTGGCGCAGGTCGATCCCGCCCAGACGGACCTGGCCGACCGTGGGGTCGTACAGCCTGGCGACCAGGGCGGTGATGGTGGTCTTGCCCGCGCCGCTGGGGCCCACCAGGGCGACCAGCTCGCCGGGCTGGATCGAGAAGGTCACGTCGTGAAGCACGTCGCCGCCCCCCTTGCGGTCACCGGAGGCCACCATCTCCAACGAGGTCAGCGACACCTCGTCGGCCGACGGGTAGCGGAACCCGACGTGGTCGAACTCCACCGAGACCGGATGCGCCGGCAGGACGACGGGGTGGGCCGCCTCCCGGATCAGCGGCTGCAGGTCCAGCACCTCGAACACCCGCTCGAAGGAGACCAGTGCCGTCATGACGTCCACACGCACGTTGGACAGTGCCGTCAGCGGCCCGTAGAGCCGTCCGAGCAGGGCGGCCAGCGCCAGCAGAGTGCCCACGGTGAGTGTGCCCTTGACCGCCATGACACCCCCGGCGCCGTAGATCAAGGCGGTGGCCAGCGAGGCGACCAGGGTCAGGGCCACCAGCAGGACGGTGCGGGACAGGGCGATCTTGACCCCGATGTCGCGCACCTTCCCGGCACGCTCGGAGTACTGCTCGTCCTCGATCCGGGGCTGGCCGAACAGCTTGACCAGCAACGCCCCGGCTACGTTGAACCGCTCCGTCATCCGGGTGCCGAGCTCGGCGTTCAGGCCCATGGCCTCGTGGCTGAGCCCGGCCAGGCGCCCGCCCATGACCCGCGCCGGGATGAGGAAGAACGGCAGCAGTACCAGCGCTGCCAGGGTCAGCTCCCAGGACTTCGCGGCCATGGCCGTGACGATGAACAGCAGCGAGACGACATTGCTGACGACCCCGGAAAGCGTTGAGGTGAAAGCCTGCTGGGCCCCGATGACGTCGTTGTTCAGCCGAGACACCAGGGCCCCGGTCTGCGCCCTGGTGAAGAAGGCGATCGGCTGCTTCAGGACATGGGTGAACACCTGGGTGCGCAGGTCGAAGATGAGCCCCTCACCGATACGCGAGGAGTACCACCGCTGGGCCAGCGTCAGGACGCCGTCCAGGATCGCCAGGGCGGCGATGATCAGGGAGAGCCGGACGACCACATCGGAGTGCTTGGGGATGACGCCCTTGTCCACGATCTCTCCGAGCAGCAGCGGGGTGGCCACCACCAGGGCCGAGTCCAGGACCACCAGGGCCAGGACCACGCCGATCTGGGACTTGTACGGGCCCGCGTAGGACACCACCCGTCTGGCGGTGCCGGGGGCCAGCTTGCGCTGGGCGACCGAGGAGTCACGGGTGAGGGAGCGCATCGTGTGCCAACCGCCGCCTGGCATGGACATGCAGCCTCCACTTCTGCGCCCCCGCTCCCCCGCGGGTCACGGGCGGGTGCGCCTCTCATCGTCGTCGTCTCTAGGGATCCCTGACGATCTGGTCCCCACTGATCTGGTCGCTGTGACCTGATCTGTGCTGATCTGGTCGCTGTGACCTGATCTGTACTGGTCTGGTCTCTATGATGTCCGTCGTCGCGTGGGACAACACCACCGCAGGGCGCTTACTTCCCCCACGGGTCCACCCTGGCCCGCAGCAGCCGTGCCTGTGCCTCGCGTTCGGCCTGCAGCTGGTCGGGCCCGCTGGCGCTGATCGCATTGCGCAACAACGCCTTCAGCTCTCGCACCGCAGCCGGCGGCGCTTGCAGGATGGCCTCGGCGAGCTCGAGCGCGGCGCTGTCAAGGTGCTCGCCAGGCACGGCCACGCTCGCCAGGCCGATCGCCACCGCCTCCTGCGCCCCCACGGAGCGGCCCGTCAGGCAGATCTCGAGCGCCCGCGAGTACCCGACGCAGGCCACCAGGAATGAGGTGGCGCCAAGGTCGGGCACCAGGCCCAGGCTGGTCTCGGCCATGGCGAAGGCGACGTCGTCGGCGACCACACGCAGGTCGGCGGCAAGGGCCAGCTGGAACCCGGCGCCGATCGCGTGACCGCGCACGGCGGCGATCGTGATCGCCGGCACCTGAGCCCAGATCGCGAACCCGCGCTGGAACTCGGCGATCGTCTCCTCCAGGACCCCGTCGACGTCAGCTGCCAGAGCATGGAGCGACGGCTCCCCCGGTACCCCGGCCGGGGTCAGCATGTACCGGTCCAGGCCCGCGGAGAACGAGGGACCCTCGGCCCGGAGCACCACGACGCGAACACCGGAGTCCAGGCTGCCGGCGACCTCGGCCAGCGCGGACCACAGGCTGGGCACCTGGGGGTTGCGACGCTCGGGGCAGTCCAGGGTGAGCGTGGCCACCGATCCCGACTGCTGGACGCGCAGTATGGGGTGGGGATGGGACTGCCGCGGGTTCGTCACGGGTCCGACTGTAGCCATCGTGCCGCTAGGCGAGCGCGACGAGGTCCAGGTAGTCCGGCCCCCAGTGGTCCTCCACGCCGTCGGGCAGAACCAGCACCCTCTCCGGCTCGAGAGCGGCCACCGCGCCCTCGTCATGGCTGACCAGCACGACGGCGCCCTTGTAGGTCCGCAGGGCGCCCAGGATCTCCTGGCGGGAGGCCGGGTCGAGGTTGTTGGTCGGCTCGTCGAGCAGCAGGACGTTCGCCGCCGAGACCACCAGCATGGCCAGGGACAGTCGGGTCTTCTCGCCGCCGGAGAGCACGCTGGCCGGCTTGTGCACGTCGTCGCCGCTGAACAGGAAGGAGCCCAGGGTCTTGCGGGTGTCCACGTCACCGAGGTCCGGCGCCGCCGACAACATGTTCTGCAGGACCGTGCGCGAGGTGTCAAGGTTCTCGTGCTCCTGGGCGTAGTAGCCCATCTTGAGCCCGTGACCGGGCTCCACCTCGCCCGTGTCGGGCTGGTCCACACCGGCCAGGATCCGCAGCAGGGTGGTCTTGCCGGCGCCGTTGAGGCCCAGGACGACCACGCGCGAGCCGCGGTCGATGGCCAGGTCGACATCGGTGAAGATCTCCAGCGAGCCGTAGGAGCGGGACAGGCCGGAGGCACTCAGCGGCGTCTTGCCGCACGGTGCCGGGTCCGGGAAACGCAACCTGGCCACCTTGTCGTCGGCCCGCTCGCCCTCGATGCCCGCCAGCAGCCGCTCGGCGCGTTTGGCCATGTTCTGGGCGGCCACTGCCTTGGTGGCCTTGGCCCGCATCTTGTTGGCCTGGGCCATCAGCGTGCTGGCCTTCTTCTCGGCGTTGAGGCGCTCACGGCGTCGGCGACGCTCATCGGTCTCGCGCTGCAGCAGGTAGGGCTTCCAGCCGATGTTGTACATGTCCATCTCGGCCCGGTTGGCGTCCAGGTGGAAGACCCGGTTGACGACCGTGTCGAGCATCTCGACGTCGTGGCTGATGATGATCAGCCCGCCCTTGTAGGCCCGCAGCCAGTCCCGCAGCCAGGCGACCGAGTCGGCGTCCAGGTGGTTGGTCGGCTCGTCCAGCAGCAGGGTCGAGGCGCCGGAGAACAGGATCCTGGAGAGCTCGACGCGACGGCGCTGTCCGCCGCTGAGGGTTGCCAGGGGCTGGCTGAGAACGCGCTCGTCCAGTCCCAGCGCCGAGGCGATGGCGGCCGCCTCGGACTGGGCGGCGTAGCCGCCTCGGGCGGTGAACGCCTCCTCGAGGCGGGTGTAGCGCCGCATTGCCTTGTCGCGGGTCTGGTCGTCGGCGCTGGCCATGGCCCCCTCGGCCTCGCGCATGTCGGCGATGATGGAGTCCAGGCCGCGGGCGGACAGGATGCGCTGGCGGGCCAGCATCCCAAGGTCGCCGGTGCGCGCGTCCTGGGGCAGGTAGCCGACATCGCCGGAGGTCGTCACCTTGCCGGCGGTAGGGGTGCCCACCCCGGCCAGAACCTTGGCCAGGGTCGTCTTGCCGGCACCGTTGCGCCCGACCAGCCCGATGCGGTCGCCGGGGGCGATCCGGAACGACGCACCCTCCAGCAGCAGCCGCGACCCTCCGCGGATCTCGATACCGGTGGCTTCGAGCACAGCGGACTCCCGTTCAGGATCGTGGGGTGGGCGGACAGGTCAGAAAACGGCATACGGGCACACGCCGGTATGGCGGACGTGCGCTGCGGGGTTCGGGCCCAGTCTACGGGAGATGACTCGCGACGATGACCTGCGCGGCGCTGCCCGCCGGCCGCCGGCGGCCGGGTGAAGGTGGTTTGCCCGTTGTATTGTCGCGAGCGTGGCTGCTCCCCTCAGTGTCGGCTTCGACCTCGACCTCACCCTGGTCGACTCCCGCGCGCGGATCATCAGCGCCTACATCCGCGCCTTTGGCGACCTCGGCGTGGATGTGAGCAGCGAGCAGCTCGCACCCCATCAGGGGATCCCCCTGACACACACCGCTGCCGTGCTCGCACCGGCGGTGGACGCCGACGCCCTGGTGCTGCGGTACCGCCACTACTACGACGAGGCCGGTGCCCCACCGACGATGCCGATGCCCGCAGCGGCCCAGGCTCTGCGCGCCGTGCGGGCCGCGGGCGGTCGCACGGTAGTGGTCTCGGCGAAGTACACCCCCGCGGTGCACCGCGCGCTGGCCGAGGCTGACCTGACCGACCTGGTGGACGTGGTCTACGGAGAGCTGTTCGCCGCCGACAAGGCCGCCGCGCTGATCAGCGAGGGTGCCTGGATCTACGTCGGCGACCACCCGGGCGACATGGCCGCGGCGGCGGCCGCCGGCGCCTGCGGCGTGGGGGTCACCACCGGTGCCAACGACGAGGCCGTGCTGCTGGCCGCGGGGGCCGACCTGGTCGTGCCCGACCTGCACGCGTTCGTCCTCTGGCTGCCCGGCCAGCTCCTGGCACGAGCGCAGTCATAGCGGCCGCGGGCGCGAAGCGTGGCGATGCGCCGCCGACAGCAGGCCAGCCCGGCGGCTGCGACTAAGGCCCCGGCTGGGGCTCGACGAGCACAGCGCCGGGTTCGGACAGCGTGATGCGCACGGCCCGACCGCGGCGCAAGGCCTGGCGCAGGACCACGAGCTTGGGGTCGGGAAGGTCGAAGAGCTCCCGGCGCGCCAGCCCCGCGAGCCGGGCCAGCCGCGGGTCGTCCAGGACGGCGCGAACGAGGGCCTTGTCGCCGCCGACCACGAGGGCGTCGGCGGGGCTGGACAGCACGACCCGGCGGGTGTGCTCGATGACCGTGCCCACGAGCGCATCGGCCTGGTTCTTGCGCCGTCGCGCAAAACGCTGCTGGGACCAGCCGCCGGCGGCCGTGCGGGACTGCACGTAGCGAGTGCCGACCTTGTGGGCGACCAGCTCCGGCCCCCGCCCCAGCCCCACGCCATACCCGCCCCGGCGGACCAGGATCAGGGCCAGGCGCCTCGGCGGCGTCGCCCAGCCGGCCAGCCCACCGGGCCCACTGGGCCCCCTGAGGGCACCCGCCGCGAAAGGCTCCAGGACCGCGGTGGCACCGTCGGGCGCCGACAACAGCACCGAGTCCCCTGCCGGTGACCACGCCAGGACACCATGACGCTCGCCAAGACCGCTGACCCACGCGACGATCCGCTCGGGGTCAACCTCAAGGCGTCGAGCTGTTGGCTTTCGCTCTGACTGCGCCGCCATTGGCTTCAGCGCACCAGGTCGTCGGGCCCGCCGTAGTTGCCGCCCGGGGTGACGATGGTCCCAGCCTCCCCGGCCATGATCGCCTCCGCGTCCTGCAGGCGGCCGATGGCGGCCATGTCCCCGGTGAGCTCGACGAACCGGCATACCGCGTCGACCTTGGGCCGCATCGACCCGGCCGGGAAGCGCTCCCGACGCAGCGCCCCCGGCGTGATCCGTGAGATCGGCTCCGCCTGCGGCGTGCCGAAGTGGCGCATCACGTTGGCCACGTCGGTGAGCACCAGCAGCACGTCGGCCTCGAGGGCCTCGGCGAGCACGGCGGCAGTGAGGTCCTTGTCGATGACCGCCTCGACGCCGCACAGCTTGCCACGCTCGTCCCGGATGACCGGCACGCCACCGCCTCCCGCACAGACAACCACCGCACCGCTTTGCAGCAGCAGCCGGATCTGCCTGGTCTCCACGACCCGCTGTGGCGTGGGTGAGCCGACGACCCGGCGCCAGCCGGTTCCGTCCTGGCGCACGGTCCAACCCCACGCGTCGGCCAGCCTGCGCGCCTCCTCCTGCGGGTAGACCTCACCGACGAACTTGGTCGGGTGCTCCAGCGCCGTGTCGTGGGCCAGGACCAGCGTCTGGTTCATCAGGCTCGCGACCTGACGGCCCGGCAGCGCGTTCTGGAAGGCCTGCAGCAGCCAGTAGCCGATCATCCCCTGCGTCTGTGCCCCCAGCACGTCCAGCGGGTAGGGCGATGACAGCCTCGGGTCCGATGCGCTCTCCACCGCGAGCACGCCGATCTGGGGGCCGTTGCCGTGCGTCACGACGAGCTCGTGCAGGCGGGCCAGGGGTGCCAGCGACTCCACGGCCAGCGTCACGTTGGCCCTCTGGCTGGCTGCGTCGGGGCGCTGCCCGCGCTTGAGCAGGGCGTTGCCTCCGAGCGCGGCCACGATGCGCATGTCAGGTCTCCCGGGAGCGGCACACTGCCCTCAGCCGCCCAGGGTGGCCACGAGGATGGCCTTGATGGTGTGCAGCCGGTTCTCCGCCTGGTCGAACACGATGGACGCGCCGGACTCGAAGACCTCGTCGGTGACCTCGAGCGCGTCCAGTCCCCTGGCCTGGAAGAGCTCCTCGCCCAGGGCCGTGTGCCGGTCGTGGAAGGCGGGCAGGCAGTGCATGAAGTGGACGTCGGGGTTGCCCGTGCGCTTCATGACGTGCGCGTTGACCTGGTAAGGCAGCAGCAGCTCGATGCGCTCCGCCCACTTCTGCTTGGGCTCCCCCATCGAGACCCACACGTCGGTGTAGACGAAGTCCACGCCCGCGACGCCCTCGTCCAGGTCCTGGGTGTGGGTGATCCGGGCGCCTGTGGTCTTGGCGATCGCGTCGGCGGCCGTGATGACCTCGGCGGTGTTCCAGAGCTCTCGCGGTGCGACCATGCGCACGTCCATCCCCATCAGGGCGGCGGCGACCAGCAACGAGTTGCCCACGTTGCTGCGGGCGTCACCGCAGTACGCGAAGGCGATCTCGCCGTCGGGTTTGGGACACCACTGGCGCATGGTGAGCATGTCGCACAGCGACTGGGTCGGGTGCCACTGGTCGGTCAGGCCGTTCCACACCGGCACCGCGGCGTACTGCGCCAGGGTCTCCACCAGCTCCTGGGCCGACCCGCGGTACTGGATCCCGTCGTACATCCGCCCGAGCACCCGCGCGGTGTCCTTGATCGACTCCTTGTGTCCGATCTGGCTGCCGCTGGGGTCCAGGTAGGTGACATGGGCTCCCTGGTCGAAGGCGGCAACCTCGAACGCGCAGCGCGTGCGGGTCGAGGTCTTCTCGAAGATGAGCGCGATGTTCTTGCCGGACAGGCGCTGGCGCTCACGGCCGGCGGCCTTGTCCGCCTTCAGGGACGCGGACAGGGCGAGCAGCTGGCGCCACTCGTGGGGGTCGAAGTCGAGCTCCTTGAGGAAGCTTCGACCACCGAGGTTGTTCGACATGCTAGATAGCCTCCCGCTCGATGGGACAGGTCATGCACCGCGGGCCGCCGCGGCCCCGCCCCAGCTCGCTGCCGGCCACGGTTACCACCTCGACCCGGTTCTTGCGCAGGTGCGTGTTGCTGGTGACGTTGCGCTCGTAGGCGATGACCAGACCCGGGCTGATGGTGAGCACGTTACATCCGTCATCCCACTGCTCGCGCTCGGCGGAGTGGACGTCCTGGATCGGGGTGAGCACCCGGATGTCGTCCAGCCCCAGCGCCGCCGCAATGACGCGGTGCATGTCCTGGGGCGGGTGCTGGGTGACCCGTAGCTCCTTTTCGGAGTCGCCCGGTTCGACCGTGAAGGAGGCCAGCATGCTCAGACCGGCGTACTTGGTGAAGGTATGGTCGTCGACCATCGTCATTACCGTGTCCAGGTGCATGAACGCCCGGCGCTGGGGCAGCACCACGGCCACGATGCACCGTGCCGAGCCCGCAGCGAACAGCCGCAGCGCCAGACGCTCGACGGCCTGCGGCGTGGTCCGTTCGCTCATCCCGATGAGTACGGCGCCGCGTCCGATGACCAGGACGTCGCCACCCTCCATCGTGGCCGCCCCACCTGAGGTTCCCTCCGACCACAGGGGGAAGTCCGCTGCTGAGAACAGCGGGTGCCACCGGTAGATCGCCTCGTAGTGCAGCGACTCGAGCATGCGAGCGTCCTTGCGCATCGCGTTGATCGCCACGCCGTCGTAGATCCAGCAGGAGGTGTCGCGGGTGAACAGGTGGTTGGGCAGCGGCGGGAGCAGGAACGCGTCGTCGTCCATGGCCCGGAAGAACAGCGACGGCGGCTCGTCGATCCACTGGAGCACCTCGCGCTTGGTCAGCCCCCCGATGAGCGTCTCGGTGAGCGCCCGGGAGTCCAGAGCCGCGACCGCCGTCCGGACCGGGTCGAGCGCGATGGGTCCGTAGACCCGCTGGTCGAAGACGTGGGCCAGGATGTACTCACGGGCCTGGGGCTGCTGCACGGTCTCGCGAAGCAGCGTGTCGAAGTACGTGACCTCCACGTTCAGCTCTCGCAATGTCTCGGCGAACGCGTCGTGCTCCCGCTGGGCCCGCTCGACCCACAGCACGTCGTCGAACAGCAGGTCGTCCTTGTTGCTCGGCGTCAGCCGTTTGAGCTCGAGGTCGGGCCGGTGCAGGATCACCCGCCGCAGCCGGCCGACCTCGGAGTCGACGTGGAAAGCCATCTCAGAGCTCCTGGTCCGCGCTCATCGGGGCGCGCCCGGCAAGGTACACCCCAGCAGCGAGCAGTCCGGCCGCGCCCGCCTCCAGAGGCGGCCCCCAGATCACGTACCCGCCCTCACCGGAGCGGGGCTCCCGGTGGCCGAAGGCCATGGAGGCCAGTGAAAGGGCCAGCGAAAGGGCCAGGGAGAAGACCCGGGCGACCGGAGCCACCATCACCTCTGCCCACAGCCAACCCCGGTGCACCCGGGCGTCGCGGCTGCGGAGCCACTCCGGCGGCGCGAGCGCGCAGAGCTCCGCAGGGGTCGCGGCAGTGGTGGCGCTCATCGCCGCGGTGCCGGGGGCAGGCTCAGCCAGGGCCCCTGCGCAGCTAGGAGCCGGTGGGGTCGCGCCGTCAGCTGCTCGTATGCCATCGCAACCTCCAAACCGTCGGGGACTGCTCATCCCCATGATCGCCCCATGATCGCCCATGATCGGCCATGAGCGCGCTGACCGGCTCGGGGCACCGTTGCGGACTGCCAGCTGGTCGCCGAAGCGAGGGATCGCACCATCGCGGTGCAGGAGGCGGGCCCGGGAGGGCACTTGGGGGCGACTCTGTCATCCAGCGCGACCGACCTGACCCCGGACATCGGCTCTTCGGACAGGCCACAGCCCGGACCCGCACCCGCGAGGCTACCCGCTGCCACGGCGCCGTGGAAGAGCACCGGTCGGGCGAGCGCCGCCCCATCGCGACGACGCGCCGCAGGTGTCAACGTGCAGCGCCCCACCTAACCAACCACGCTGACACGACCAGCGTCGGCGCCCGCTCGACGGTCGCCCGCACCCAAGCCCTTGACCCGAGTCGCCATAGAAGGCAGCCATGACAGTGCGTTCGGGACCGCCCGCAGCGGACACTCGGTGCGCCTGCCGCGCCATGTCGGGGAGCGTGTTGCTCCATCGCGCTCGGCACTACCCTCGCCTCGACGGCTCGGGCCACTCATTGTGGCGACATCCTTGTGGCGACATCCTTGTGGCGACATCCTTGTGGCGACATCCTTGTGGCGACATCCTTGTGGCGACATCCTTGTGGCGACATCCTTGTGGCGACATCCTTG
>Ga0066789_10000497_pt1 | contig 15753 bp, 14 predicted proteins | sample OrgsoiDNA2013049_FD_70960 | JGI IMG/M metagenome (GOLD analysis project Ga0066789, IMG submission 70960) | Permafrost soil microbial communities from the Arctic, to analyse light accelerated degradation of dissolved organic matter (DOM) -... | ecosystem: Environmental > Terrestrial > Soil >...
CCCATTCAGGAACAGGCGATTCCCCATGTTCTGGCCCGCCGAGACGTTCTCGGCATCGCCCAGACCGGCACCGGCAAGACCGCTGCCTTCGTCCTTCCGATGCTCACCATGCTGGAAAAGGGCCGCGCCCGCGCCCGAATGCCCCGCACCCTCATCCTGGAGCCGACGCGCGAACTTGCCGCGCAGGTCAAGGAACAATTCGACAAATACGGCGCCGGCCAGAAACTCAACGTCGCGCTTTTGATCGGCGGGGTCTCGTTCGGCGACCAGGACACCAAGCTCACCCGCGGGGTCGATGTGCTGATCGCAACTCCGGGACGCCTGCTCGACCACACCGAGCGCGGCGGACTTCTGCTCACCGGCGTCGAACTGCTGGTGATCGACGAAGCCGACCGCATGCTCGACATGGGCTTCATTCCCGACATCGAACGCATCTGCAAGATGATTCCATTCACCCGGCAGACGCTGTTCTTCACCGCCACCATGCCCCCCGAAATCCGCCGCATCACCGAAACTTTCCTGCACAACCCCGAAAAGATCGAAGTTTCAAGGCCGGCGACGACCGCCGTCGGCGTGGCCCAGTTCCAGGTCAGCGTCGGCCGCGAGCCGCATGAGAAGCGCGAAACGTTGCGCCGCCTACTGCGCGACGCCAAGGACCTCCAGAACGCGATCATCTTCTGCAACCGCAAGCGCGAAGTGGCGCTGTTGTACAAATCGCTGCAGAAGCACGGCTTTGCCGTCGGCGCCCTGCACGGCGACATGGACCAGTCGGCGCGCACCGCGGCCCTCGATCAATTCCGCAAGGGCGAAATCCCGCTGCTGGTGGCATCCGACGTCGCCGCCCGCGGTCTCGATATTCCCACCACCAGCCACGTCTTCAATTTCGACGTGCCACATCATCCCGATGATTACGTCCATCGCATCGGCCGCACCGGGCGTGCGGGACGCGCCGGCACCGCGATCTCCATTGTCACCCCGCTCGACCAGAAATCCATCGTCGCGATCGAAAAACTGATCGGGCAAACCATTCCCCGCGCCGAAGGCAGCGTCGAGGTCGCGTCGGCCGTCGACGGCCCGGCGGCATCGCGTGAGGCCGAGCGGCCTCGTCAAGGCGCCAGAGACGGCTCGCACGAAGGTTCACGCGGCGGTCGCAAGCCGCGCCGCGAGCGCGAACCCCGGCGCGCTGGCGGCGGCCGTAGTCCCGCCACCCAGACGCAGGCACCGGCGGCTGTGTTCACGCCTCCGGTTGCCGCTGCGGCTTCGCGTACGCCCTCGATCGGCCGCGCGGCCGTACCGCAAGCCTCGCCTGAACCATCGTCAGAAGCTGCCGATCACTCGCATCTCCCGGCATTCCTGTTGCGGCCCGTTCGAGCCCGCGTCTAAAGCCTTTTCCGTTTCGATCGAATCGAAACGGGGCAGGCTTTCGCTTGAAAACGCTCCAGGCAAAATCTCGCCGCCGCAAAAAGGCTGACGAGTTCCCGTTTACCCGTCGTTCATCCTCGTCCATTAGCGTGGCGGCGATATTTTAGTTATTGCCGCGGTGAGCGGGCTGAACTGCCCGATATTTTGGGGACATGATCCGGTGCTCGAAGAACACGAACGCACGATGGCATTCGCGGAGATAGCGCTTGGCCAGATCAGATCGCTCCGGCAAAGCGCCGTCCCCCGCAACTATGAAATCTGGTACGTCTACGCGACCGGGTATAATCCGCCGCTCAACAAGATCATCAACGAGACGCTGGCCCGCAACGGCAAGTTGACCGAAGCCGATCTCGAGCAGATCTACGAGACTTATCTTTCCCAGATCAAGACCACCGACCGCATCGACAAGGTCGGCGCGCGCGTGATCGGCGAAATCGACGACGTGATGAATCTCATCACCGAAGCCCTTGCGATGTCGGCCAGATATGACGACAGCCTGTCCGGCGCGACTCGAAAACTCGAGGCTGCCCAGAGCCGCGACCAGGTCAAAACGGTGGTCGAATCGCTGGTGAAGTCCACCCGCGAGATGCGCGGTACCAACAAGGCGCTGGAAGACCGGCTGATGCTGTCGAAATCCGAAATCAGCAATCTCCAGCAGAGCCTGGAGGCGATCAGAGCCGAAAGCCTGACCGACCCGCTCACCGGTCTCGGCAACCGCAAATATTTCGACCGCTCGATCGATGCGGCCGTGCAGAGCGCGCTCGCCAGCGGCGAGCCGCTCTCACTGCTGATGTTCGACATCGACCACTTCAAATCGTTCAACGATTCCTACGGCCACCTCACCGGCGACCAGGTGCTGCGGCTGGTCGGGATGTCGCTGCGGCAGACCATCAAGGGCCAGGACATTACCGCCCGCTACGGCGGCGAGGAATTCGCGGTGGTGCTGCCCAACACCGCGCTGCGCCAGGCGCTGACGGTCGCCGATCATATCCGGCGCGCCGTGATGGCGAAGGAACTGAAGAAAAAATCCACCGGCGAAATTCTGGGGCGCGTCACCATTTCGGTCGGCGTTTCCATGCTCAAGCCCGGCGACGATACCGATTCGCTGATCGAGCGCGCCGATGCCTGCCTCTACGCCGCCAAGCGTAACGGCCGCAATCGAGTGGTCTGCGAAGCCGACCCGGAATTCGCCGCCGAGACCCAGGGTCAGGTCGCCTGAGGTCGCTTTGCGCTGCAGCCTCATGGTGAGGAGCGCATCTTGCGCGTCTCGAACTATGGGGTCACGGGCAGTGCGCGTTGCCATCCTTCGAGACGCTTGCTTCGCAAGCTTCTCAGGATGAGGCTTTCCTTTTCCTGGACGTCTTTTTCCTGGACGTCTTTTTCTTGGCGGCTGCAGGCTGCTTTTTGATCGCCCTCTTCGCCGCCTTCCTCGCTTTCGGACGCTTGCGCAGCGACGCGCGCTGCGCCGCCGCCAACGCCGCTTTCGCCCAGCCGGTCAGTTCCTCCGGGTCGTCATACAGCCGCTCCGGCAATTGCCAGTAGGAGCCCACCGTGACGGTCTTGGCGCTGGTTTGATATTGAAACGGTTTTGAGCCTTCCGCCTCGAACCGCGGAATGGTCTGATCGTCTGCGCGCAAGTACAAACCGCCACGCAGCGCGAGCGCAAAGTTGATACCGTCTGCGGAAATGCCGAAGCCCGAAAACATCCGGCGGATCGTCACCGGCCCGAAGTCTGCGAACAGATCGATCAGGAAATCGCGGTCCATGAGCAATGACTCGTGCCCCGGACGCGGCGCAGCGTGAAACGGTGCGCCGCAGAGCCGGGGCCCATATTTTACGCGACGCTATCGTGGCTCTGCGGAGCAGCGTGAAGAACGCTGCACCGCGTCCGGGACACAAAACTAGCCATCGACCTTCGCGGCCGTGAGCTGCACCGATTCGCCGCAGCCGCAGGCGCCGGTCTGGTTGGGATTGTTGAAGATGAACTGCGCCGACATCTTGTCGACCTTGTAGTCCATCTCGGTGCCCAGCAAAAACAGCACGGCCTTGGGATCGACCAGGATCTTCACGCCCTTGTCCTCGACCACTTCGTCTGACGGCCGCACCTCATGGGCGTATTCGACCGTATAGGATTGCCCGGCGCAGCCACCGTTCTTGATCCCGACCCGCAGGCCCACGATCTCGGAATCGGCGCGGCTCGTCAGTTCGGCGATCCGATGCGCGGCCGCTTCGGTCAGCTTCATCACCTGAGGACGCGGACGCGGCTTCGGCTTGGCTGCGGGGCTTGGTGAGACGGGTGTCATGTCAGTCATGTGGTCAATCCAAAAGGCAAATCAATGCCGGCTATTTTCCCGTGAACGCGTTAAGTCCCAGCTAACCCGATGCTCACCACATATTGAGGACAAGGCGGGCCTCGTCGGTCATCCTGTCCGGCGTCCACGCCGGCTCCCAGACCAGATTGACATTGACCACGCCGACGCCGGGAACGCTGGCGACCGCGTTCTCGACCATCTGCGGCAACTCTCCGGCCGCCGGGCAATTCGGCGTCGTCAGCGTCATCTCGACGTCCACGGTGCGGTCGTCCTTGATGTCGACCTTGTAGATCAGGCCTAGCTCGTAGATATCGGCCGGGATTTCCGGATCGAACACGGTTTTCAGCGCGGCCACGATCTCGCCGCCGAGCCGCTCGGTCTCCTCCGGCGGCAACGCCGAATTGGTCTGCATGTTGCTGGTTTTGACTTCGGGATTCTCGACGGTGTCGGTCATGAAAACAGTTCCCGCGCCTTGATCAGCGCCTGTGCTAGATGGTCGACTTCTTCCCTTGTATTATACATCCCGAACGAGGCACGACACGTCGCCGTGACATTGAACCGCTCTAAAAGCGGCATCACGCAATGGGTGCCGGCGCGTACCGCGATCCCCTGCCGGTCGATCACGGTGGCGACATCGTGGGGATGCGCGCCCTTCATCTCGAAAGAAATCACCGGTCCCTTGCCGCGCGCGGTGCCGATCAGGCGCAGCGAATTGATTTCGCGCAGGCGCTCCTGGGCATAGGTCAGGAGGTCGTGCTCATGGGCCGCGATGCGTTCCTTGCCGATCGAATTGACGTAGTCGATCGCAGCGCCCAGCCCGATCGATTCCACGATCGCCGGCGTCCCCGCCTCGAACTTGTGCGGCGGATCGCCATAGGTGACCCAGTCCTTCGCGACCTCGCGGATCATCTCGCCGCCGCCATTATAGGGCCGCATCGCCACCAGGTGCTCGTGCTTGGCGTAGAGCACGCCGATGCCGGTCGGCCCATAGAGCTTGTGGCCGGTGAAGACATAGAAATCGCAATCGATGTCCTGCACGTCGATCGCCAGATGCACCGCGGCCTGGCTGCCGTCGATCAGCACCGGAATGCCGCGGGCATGCGCAAGCTTCACCACATCCTTGACCGGCACGATGGTGCCGAGCGCATTCGACATCTGCGTGATCGCGACCAGTTTGGTGCGCGGCGTCAGCGCCTTTTCGAACGCGTCGATCAGGAAGTTGCCCTCGTCATCGACGTCTACCCACTTGATAACGGCGCCGTGACGTTCCCTGAGGAAATGCCAGGGCACGATGTTGGAATGGTGCTCCATGATCGAGAGCACGATTTCGTCGCCGGCCTTGATGTTTGGCTCGCCCCATGACGACGCCACCAGGTTGATCGCCTCGGTGGCGTTGCGGGTGAAGACGATCTCTTCGTTACGGCCGGCATTGAGGAATTCTGCCACTTTGGCGCGGCCGCCCTCATAGGCTTCCGTGGCCGTATTGGCGAGGTAATGCAGGCCGCGATGCACGTTGGCGTATTCGCTTTTATAGGCTTCCGTCATGCGCTCGAGCACCGCATTGGGCTTTTGCGCCGACGCCGCGTTATCGAGATACACCAGCGGCTTGCCATAGACTTTCAGCGCCAGCGCCGGAAAATCTTCCCGCACCCGGGCGACGTCATATGAACCGTTCAGGACTGCCGGATGCATGGTCATCCCCGTGCCGCCAGCCAGCGCTGGGCTGCTGAGATCGCGAGTTCTCGCAACGCGTCATTGGCGATCGACTCAATCGCCTCGCCGACGAAGGCCTGGATCAGAAGCGCCTGCGCTTCCTTCTCGGAAAGCCCGCGCGCGCGCAGGTAAAACAACAGGCTCTGGTCGAGCGCGCCGGTGGTGGCGCCGTGGCCGCAGGTGACATCGTCGGCGAAAATCTCCAGTTCCGGCTTGTTGTCGGCCTCGGCTTCGTCGGACAACAGAAGCGCCCGCGTCATCATCTTGGCGTCGGTCTTCTGCGCCTTGGGGCGGACGATGATGCGGCCCTGAAACACCGAATGGCCGCGGTCTTCGACCACGGCGCGAAAGATTTCGCGGCTGGCGCAGTTCGGCACCGCGTGATCGAGAAACAGCGTGGTGTCGGCGTGCTGGCGGCCATTGAGCAGATTGACGCCGTTGGTCTCGACCTTCGATCCCTCGCCGGCGAATGCGATCACGGCCTGATAGCGGCTGACGCTGGCGCCGCTGGTCATGCCGAACGTGTTGAAATGCGCATGCGCGCCCAACCGCAATACGGCCGAGGAAATATTAAAGGCCTCGCGGCCGTCTTCGATCAGGCGCACATGATCGAGCCGCGCGCCGTCGCCGATCGAAACCACAAGCGAGTCATGAACCTGATAGGCCTTGGCGCCACCGGCGGCGATATAGCTTTCCACCAGCGTCGCGGCTGCGGCGTTGCCGACCTTCAACAACGAGCGCGTGAACATCGCCGCGGGCGCAGCACCGCTGGCGATATGGACGATATGCAAGGGCGTTGCGAGCACGGCGCCATCGGCAACCTCGATGACGAGGCCATCCGTCATCATCGCGCTGTTGAGCGCCACCATCGAATCGGAGTTTTCTGGCGCGAACAGCAGCGCATGCAGTGCGGTATCGCCGGCTTCAAGAGCCTCGCGCAGCGTGCGGATGCCGAGGCTTTTTTCCAGATCGGCGGTTTCGGACAGTTTCGGCGCGAACACCCCATCGACAAGCACCAGCCGGCGTACGCCTTCGATGGCATGCAGCTTCAAGGCTGCCGCGGCGCGCTTCATCGCTGCCGCATCCGGCGCTGCCGCCAGCGGCAGCACGTCGCGCATCAGCACGCGCAGATCGGTGTATTTCCAGTCCTCGATGCGCCGGTGCGGCAGGCCAGCGCGTTCGTAGGCATCGAATGCCTGCCGCCTGCGATCGGCGACCTTGCCCGTGCCCGGCAGCCGGTCGCCAGCGATGGCGAAGATATCGTTCAGCATGCGTCCGGTTTCGGTCTTGGCCAGTGCTACGTTCATTACAAAATCCGCAATTGGGCGTCAGGCCGCGTCTTCGAACTGGGCATAGCCGGAAGCCTCGAGCTCCAGCGCCAGTTCCTTGCCGCCGCTTTTGACGACCCGTCCCTTCGACATCACGTGCACAAAGTCCGGCACGATATAATTCAGCAACCGCTGATAATGCGTGATCACCACCATCGCCCGCTCGGGCGAGCGCAGCGCATTGACGCCGTCGGCGGCAACCCGCAGCGCGTCGATGTCGAGGCCGGAATCCATCTCGTCGAGGATGCACAGGCTCGGCTCAAACAGCGCCATCTGCAGAATCTCGTTGCGCTTCTTCTCGCCGCCGGAGAACCCGACATTGACACCGCGGCGCAGCATGTCCTGCGGAATGTTCAGCGAGGCGGCGACGCTACGCACTTTCTTCAAGAAGTCCGGCGTGGAGAATTCGCTCTCGCCGCGCGCCTTGCGCTGGGCGTTCAGCGCCGTGCGCAGGAAGGTCATGGTGGCGACGCCGGGAATTTCCACCGGATACTGGAACGCCAGGAAGACGCCCTTGGCGGCGCGCTCGTCGGGAGCCATGCCGAGCAGGTCTTCGCCCTTGAACAGGATCTCGCCGCCGGTGACCTCGTAGCCCGGCTTGCCGGCGATGACGTGGGACAGCGTCGACTTGCCGGAGCCGTTCGGCCCCATGATGGCGTGCACTTCGCCCTTGTTCACGGTGAGCGAAAGCCCGTGGAGAATCTCACGCTCCTCGACACGGACCTGAAGATTTTTGACTTCGAGTAACGGCATTAAATTGTCCTTAGAGACTGATCTGGAAATTCGTCATTGCGAGGAGCACTTGCGACGAAACAATCCATCTTTCCTTACGCGGCGAGATGGATTGCTTCGCTGCGCTCGCAATGACGGCATCGCCATCACCCCACGCTCCCCTCGAGACTAATCGAGATCAGCTTCTGCGCTTCCACCGCGAATTCCATCGGCAGTTGCTGCAGCACGTCCTTCACAAAGCCATTGACCACGAGGCCGACGGCTTCTTCTTGGCTCAGCCCGCGCTGCACGCAATAGAACAGCACGTCCTCGGAGATCTTCGACGTCGTCGCCTCATGCTCGAACAAGGCGGACGAATTCTTCGCCTCGATATAGGGCACGGTATGCGCACCGCATTTGTCGCCAATCAGCAGCGAGTCGCAGGCCGTAAAGTTGCGCGCGCCGGTCGCCTTGCGGTGGGCGGTGACGAGACCGCGATAGGTGTTCTGCGACACGCCGGCGGCGATGCCCTTGGAGATGATCCTGGAGGTGGTGTTCTTGCCCAGATGAATCATCTTGGTGCCGGAATCGACCTGCTGGTGGCCGTTCGAAATCGCAATCGAATAGAATTCGCCGCGCGAATTGTCGCCGCGCAGGATGCAGCTCGGATATTTCCAGGTGATCGCGGAACCCGTCTCGACCTGGGTCCAGGAAATCTTGGAATTGTTGCCGCGGCAGTCGCCGCGCTTGGTGACGAAATTGTAGATGCCGCCCTTGCCTTCGGAATTGCCGGGATACCAGTTCTGCACCGTCGAATATTTGATCTCGGCATCGTCATGCGTGACCAGTTCGACCACGGCGGCGTGCAACTGGTTTTCGTCGCGCTGAGGTGCTGTGCAGCCTTCGAGGTAGCTGACGTACGCGCCCTTGTCGGCGATGATCAGCGTGCGCTCGAACTGGCCGGTGTTGCGCTCGTTGATGCGGAAGTAAGTCGACAGCTCCATCGGGCAGCGCACGCCCGGCGGCACATAGACGAACGAGCCGTCGGAAAACACCGCCGAGTTCAACGTGGCAAAATAATTGTCCGAGGTCGGCACCACCGTGCCGAGATACTTCTTCACGAGGTCGGGATGCTCGCGGATCGCCTCCGAGATCGGCATGAAGATCACGCCGGCCTGCTTCAGCTCCTTCTGGAACGTGGTCGCGACCGAGACCGAATCAAAGACCGCATCGACCGCGATGCGCCGCTCGCCTTCGGGGCGCACCACGCCTTCCAGCACCTCGACCTCGCGCAGGGGAATGCCGAGTTTTTCGTAGGTCTTCAGGATTTCCGGATCGACCTCGTCGAGCGAGCCGATCGTCTTCTTCGGCTTCGGCGCCGAGTAGTAATAGAGATCCTGGTAGTCGATCCTGGGATAGTCGACGCGGGCCCATTTCGGCTCGGTCATGGTCAGCCAGCGGCGATAGGCTTCCAGCCGCCATTCCAGCATCCAGGCCGGTTCGTTCTTTTTCGCGGAAATGAAGCGGACGGTATCTTCCGACAACCCCTTCGGGGCCTTGTCGGACTCGATAAGCGTCTCAAATCCATATCGATACTGGTCGACGTCGATCTGGCGAACCCGATCGACGGTTTCTTGTACGGCCGACATTCTCTTCCTCCGCTCGCGGTTTCAAGGACCGCGGTGGATCATTCCAAAATGCTTTACGATGTTTCTTGGCGAAAATCACCTGCTTTAGAACCGTTCAAGCAGTGTTTCGTCGCTCCCCCCTAAGTAGGGTACCGGCGAGCTTTCGCCAAGCCTCAAGGCAACGATCGATCTCCGCTGGCGACGTGGACCAGCCCAAACTGAGCCGCACGGCTCCTTCGGCGATTTCGGGGCCGAATCCCATCGCTTTGAGCACGTGCGAGGGTTGTACCTTTCCCGACGAACAGGCGGAACCCGAGGACACCGCGATACCTTCGAGGTCGAAACCGATCACGGCAGTCTCCGCCTTTAGTCCGGGAACCGTAAAAAGCGTGGTGTTTGGCAGACGCGGCGCGTTTTCGGAGAACACAATTGCCCCTCTCGTCTCTCTCAGTCCGCTCTCAAGCCGGTTCCTCAGGCTTTCGAGGCGAACGGCATCGCTGTTCCGGGTGGCGATGGCGACCTTCGCCGCCGCGCCAAAGCCCGCGATTCCCGCAACATTTTCGGTCCCGGCCCGATGCCCCAATTCCTGCCCACCGCCGCGCAACCATGGTTCAAGGCCGCGGGCCCCCTCGGCCAGAGCCACGGCGCCCACCCCCTTCGGGCCGCCGATCTTGTGTCCGGAAACCGTCACCAGGTCGGCAGTCAACACGTTAATATCGAATGGTATTTTTCCGAATGCCTGGATCGCATCGACATGCAGGAGCCCGCCGGCGGCATGGACGATTTCGGCAACCGCCGCCACCGGCTGCACCGCGCCGGTTTCATTGTTGGCCAGCATCACCGACATCAGCGCGGGAGGTCCGCCCTCAACCGTTGCGCGTAACCAGTCCAGATCCAGCAGTCCGGCGCTGGTGACGCCGATCGTGCCGATCGCCTCGGCCGGAAACCGCCCGCCCGCCAGCACCGAGGCGTGCTCGATGGCCGAGACCAGTAACCGTTCGACCGGAAGCCCCGAGCCGCGCCGCAGCCCGGGCATCAGCGCCAGCGCGTTCGCCTCGGTTCCTCCTGATGTGAAGACGAGGTTGCGAGGCAGGGCGCCGATCGCATCCGCGACCCCCGCCCTCGCCTCCTCGACCAGTCTGCGGGCCTGGCGGCCCTCGGCATGGACCGAAGACGGGTTGCCGCAGAAATCCCACGCCGCCGCCATCGCCGCCCTGGCTTCGGGGCGAAGCGGGGTGGTGGCATTCCAGTCGAGATAGACGCGATCCTGCATATTTCGTCTTAGCACTTTTCCTTGTGGGACAAATCATTGGGCCGGCTGGGCTGCTGGCCGCATCGGGGCCTGCTCCAATGCGGCCACGCGCAATCCGAACAGCGGCCTCAAGATGGCTACTCGCCTGACGATCTCATAGGTCAGCACGCAGGCCGCCAATGTGCCCGATATCACGATGCTCGCCTCCAGCCAGGCCGGAATATCCCGGCCATGGAGTTCGTGCGCGATCATGATGATCGCGGTCTGATGGACGATGTAATAGGGGAAGATCGCATCGGTAAGATATCGGCGCACGCCTGAGTCCGCCGTGAGCCAGCGCCGGGCGAAACCGAGCACGGCGACGATGCAGAGCCATTGATAACAGCCGTAGGCGATCCCGCCATAGAGTTTTAGCAGCAGCGACGGTGGCGTCGCGGACTCTCTGCTCCAGCGCAATACCAGAAGGGACAGAAACAGCGCCGCCGCGAACGACAAGGCCAACCGCCGCTGGCGCTCGATCGCGTCCCAGAACGTGTCCGCGCGCGCCAGCAGAAAGCCGAGCAGGAAGACGCTGGCGTAAACCGCGTGATTGTACCAGTCGCCGAACAGCGCATGCGTCGACGGAAAGTTCGGCAGCACGGCGAGACGGTAGGCCGCAAGCGCAACCGATGGCACGACGAGCAGCAGCGCGCCCGACAGCACAGGCGCGAGCCTCCGTTCGACCCAGCCGGCAAGCCCGGGGACCGCGACCAGAACGACGCCGAGCGCCATGGTGTAAATCCACAAATAGGCCACGAACCACAGGTGGTTCCATGTCGGCAGCAGAATGCAGGGGCCGGGACGGCAGAACTGCGGACCGAAGGCAAAATAGTGCCGTCCATAGAAATCAAGGAATCCATCGGGATAGCCCAGACTTTCGACAATCTGGTCGCAGGCCTGCGGCGGTACGATCACGAGCATACCGAAAATCAGTGGGATCAACAGCCGGTAAGACCTCGAACGAAGCAGCGGCCCCAACTCGTATTTGCCCAGCATGAATCGGGTCGCGGCGCCCGAAACCAGAAACAGCAGCGCCAGCCGCCACGGATTGAGCACCAGCATCAGCGGCTCCAGCGCTGTGACGCGGTGCACGCTCTTGGTGTGGAACTCCCAGGACACGTACAGCATGCCGACATGGTAGAAGATCAGCAGCCCGAAGGCGCCGATCCGCACCCAATCGAGGTCGACGCGGCGCTGCGGGCCTTGGGCGGCGAAATGCGTTGAATGTGATACGGTCTGTCGCTTCATGGTTCGATCTTTCGAATGCGCGATGGGCTTCATGAGTGACGTCAAAAATGCGCAAGATGGTCGCGGCGTCGAGCCGGTTTGGGATCAGAACCAGCCTGCCCGGGATGAAGCGAGACCGCGTGGGACCAGCGGCTTGCTTGGCGGGATATCCGGTGCCGACTGGCTGTTCTATGGCGCGGTCGCAGCCGTCGCGCTCGGGATCGGGCTCGTCAACGCCCTCTCCAGGGCGCAGGACGTCGCCTGGCATGGCGGCGTTTATGACGCCCGTACGCCGCTGTTCTGGGAGATGTCGAGCATCGTCACGATCATTGCGGTCGCGCCGGTATTGTTCGTCGCGGTGCGGCGGATCCGGCACGCTGCGGGCTGGCCGCTCCGCATCGGGTTAGCGGTGGCAGCGATACTCGTGTTCTCGAGCCTGCACATTGCCGGCATGGTTGGCCTTCGCAAGCTCGCGATGTTCCTGGCCGGCGGTGCCTACGATTTTCACTTCTCGGCTGCGGTCCTGATTTATGAGTTCCGCAAGGACGTCATCACCTGCCTGTTGATCGGCGGCGCGCTGTGGCTGATCGACGGCCGCCGCGAAACGCAACAGGTTCGGCCGGTGGCGGCGGCAGCACCGGCGACCCCGCCGGCCGCGGTGCCGCACATGGTCTGGCTGCGCGACGGTTCGACGCGCATCCGCATCGAACCGCCTGACATTCTCTGGATCAGCTCGGCCGGAAATTACGTCGAATACAGCCTCGCCGACGGCGTCAATCACCTCGTCCGGGGCACGCTGGCCGGCGAGGAAGCGCGGCTGACGCCGTTCAATATCGTGCGGGTGCACCGGACGCGGCTGGTCAATCTCACGCGCGTGAGCGCACTCAAGACAGGCGCCAACGGCGATTTCGAACTGACGCTTGACACCGGCCAGACCATCTCGGGCAGCCGCCGTTACCGCGGCGCCGTCGCCTCGATTGAAGAGCTTGCCGGCCATTCCGCGCCGGTTCCGACCGGTAATGGCGCCGATTCCTGATGCCGGTCGCGGGGAAACCTCGGCCGGTTGCAGCCAGGCGCTAATTTCTTTCGGCATTACAAAACCTTATTGCGGGATTTTAATCGGCGAGCGAGGCCGCCCGGCTGCACAAAACCCTTGCTTTTTGCCCCTCGCCTCATGCTAGAACGCGGCCTCCAGTTCACCGGGCGCCCGTTCGCTTAAGCCCAAAAGCGCCTGATCCGCCCCTTTATCTCTGCCGAGATTCATCTTCGAAACGGCCAGATGGAGCCGGCACAAAGGCGGTTGGTTTCGCCAAGAGATCATCAAGGGATCACGATGCCTGAAGTCATTTTCACCGGCCCTGCAGGCCGCCTCGAAGGCCGTTATCATCCGGCCAAGCAGAAGAACGCGCCGATCGCGATGGTGCTGCACCCGCATCCGCAGTTTCATGGCACGATGAATCACCAGATCATCTACCAGTGCTACTACGCGTTCGCGCATCGCGGATTTTCGGTGCTGCGCTTCAATTTTCGCGGGGTCGGCCGCAGCCAGGGCTCGTTCGATCACGGCACCGGCGAGCTCTCCGATGCCGCTTCCGCGCTCGACTGGGCGCAGACCATCAATCCCGAGGCGCGCGCCTGCTGGGTCGCCGGCTTCTCGTTCGGCGCCTGGATCGGCATGCAGCTGTTGATGCGCCGGCCCGAGGTCGAAGGCTTTATTTCGATCGCGCCGCCCGCCAACCTCTATGACTTCTCGTTCCTGGCGCCATGCCCGTCCTCGGGGCTCATCGTGCATGGCGAGAAGGATGCCGTGGTGCCGCCCAAGGATGTCAATACGCTGGTCGAGAAACTGAAAACCCAGAAGGGGATCGTGATCGACCAGCAGATCATCCCCGGCGCCAACCATTTCTTCGACGGCAAGCTGCAGCCGCTGATGGAGACGGTGACCGGCTATCTCGACATGCGGCTCGCCAACGTTCGCTGAGCTGGCTCGTGCCCCGGACGCGGTGCATCGCGAAGTGGTGCGCCGCAGAGCCGGGACCTATCTCTCAAGGCGCTCTCTTCCAAGCATGGGTCCCGGTTCTGCGAAGCAGCGCTTCGCGCTGCGTCGCGCCCGGGACACGAGGCCTGATCACGCCGCCACCTGCGCCCGCAGGGCCGACAGCCACGAATGCCGTGCGAAGCAGCGCGGGATAATCCGCACTCACCGCCGCGCGCACCGATGGCCGCGCCGCGAGAGCTTTGCGCCAGCGCGCCAGTTTCGGCTTTTCGGCAAGAATTCCGAAGTCGGCAATTTCGTCGAACACGTCGAAATAGCGAAACACCGGACCGAACACCGCGTCGACCAGCGAGAAGCTCTCGCCGTCAAACCATGGGGTGGCCGCGACCCGCGTCTCGAGCCGTGCAAAGCGCTGCTCGAGTTGCGATGCCTTGGCGTTGAAAGCTGCTTCATCGGGTGCGGCGTAAAAGCCGGCGATGTCGTTGAGCACGGCCGAGCCGAATTCGATCCAGCCGCGATGCTCGGCCCTGGCCAAAGCATCGGCCGGATGCAGCGGTTTGGGTTGGGTTTCCTCCAGATATTCCAGGATGACCGCCGACTCGAAAATAGCGGTTTCGCCGACCTGAAGCACCGGTGTCTTGCCGAGCGGCGAAATCGCCAAAAACCAATCAGGCTTGCTGGCGAGGTCGATATCGGTCCGCTCGAAGGCCACGCCTTTCTCGCTCAGCGCGATCACCGCGCGCTGCACATAGGGGCAAAGCTTGTGGCTGATCAGTTTTAGCGGCGCGGCCATCACAAGGTCTCGCAGTTAAATGCATTTGCATGAAGTTACATGCATCCGCATGAAACTGTCAAGCCCGATGCAACTGCATCACCCCTGTGCTCACGGCCTCGCGATTGCCCCGCCGGTCATCGGCATCGCGACCCCGGTGGTAGCGGGATAGCTCAGCGGCAGGCCCTTCAGGCCCCGCGCCGCCAGAAAGCCGAAAGCCTGCGCCTCGATGGCGTCGCCGGACCAGCCCAGCCCCTCGGCGGTCTCGACGGTGGCCGGCTCCAGCCGGTCGCGTAGCATCCGCAACATCGTGAGATTGCGGGCGCCGCCGCCGGCCACGATCCAGCTCCGCGGCTTCTTCGGCAGCAGCGGCGCAATCCGGGCGATGGCTTCGGCCGTGAAGGCGGTCAGGGTCGCCGCGCCGTCGGCGGGAGAAATCCCGCGCAGGACCAGCGAAGCAAAATCGTTGCGGTCGAGCGATTTCGGCGGCGGCAGCGCAAAGAACGGATGCGCCAGCGCCCGCATCACCCATGCCACATCCACCGCGCCCTGGGCCGACGTGCGGCCTTCGCAATCGAACCGCTGGCCCATGGTGCGGAACATGAAATCGTCGAGCAGCGCGTTGCCGGGCCCGGTATCGCAGGCGATCAGGGTATCGGTGCCGTCGATATAGGTGACGTTGGAGACGCCGCCGATATTAACCACGACGATCGGCCCCTCGCGCTGCAGCGACTGGGCCAGCGCGCGGTGATAGACCGGCACGAGGGGAGCGCCCTGCCCGCCGGCTTCAATGTCGGCGGCCCGGAAATCATGCATCACGGGGATATGTATGGCTCTGGCCAGCGCGGCGGCATCGCCGATCTGCACGGTCATTTTTTGCGCGGGCCGATGCAGCACGGTCTGGCCATGAAAGCCGACGATATCGACATCCTCGCGGGCGATCCGGTGTTGCGCGGTAAAGGCGGCGACCGCCTCCGCATGCGCGGCCGTAACGGCGCGCTCGGCCTCGCGCAGGATGCCCGGCCGCGCATCGCGGTGCGGCAGGTCGACCGCTTCCGCCAGCGCCTGGCGCAGCAGAGCGCGTTCGCTGTCGGTGTAGGGCCTGTAGCCCGACGGGCCAAACGCCTGCACCCGCCTGCCATCGGTTTCGATCAACGCCACATCGACCCCGTCGAGCGAGGTGCCGCTCATCAGACCGATTGCCGTCAAGATCATCGCAATAGTGCCTTTGCCGGCGCACTGCCGCTGACGCCCAGCTTGTATCAAACCAGCACATCTTATAATGCCACAGCGCGCCGGGCAGCGGCAGCCTATTCCGCTATGGTTCCGCAACTCGTTAAGAATAGCGTGAAA